>Ga0164305_10000766_pt1 | contig 12580 bp, 10 predicted proteins | sample Whisoiple_237_MG_FD_110215 | JGI IMG/M metagenome (GOLD analysis project Ga0164305, IMG submission 110215) | Soil microbial communities amended with pyrogenic organic matter from upstate New York, USA - Whitman soil sample_237_MG | ecosystem: Environmental > Terrestrial > Soil > Agricultural... | reverse complement strand
CTGGATGCCGAGAGCGCGCAGCGGACCCGCTTCTTCCGCGCCAAGTGGCTGGCCGAGCGGGCGGTCCTCTCCTCGCCGCTGCAGACGACCGTCTTCGCGCCCTCGATCGTCTACGACCACAGCGACCCCTGGATCACCCTCCTGCGCCGCTTCTCCTTCCTGCCCGTCCTGCCGGTCTCGGGCGAGGGTCGGGCGAGCTTCCAGCCGATCTGGGCGGAGGACGCGGCCCGCTGCGTGACCGGCGCGCTGGCGGCGGCGGAGCCGCGCTCGCGCTACGAGCTGGCCGGGCCGGAGGCGATGACCTACGACCAGATGTCTGACCTGGTCAGCCGTGTCGCCGGCCGACCGCGGCCGCTGGTGCACCTGCCGCTGCCGCTGGTCCGGGCGGGATTGATCGCGCTCCGCTCCGTTTTCGGCGAGGCCGTGTTCGCTACTTGGGAGGAGGCCGAGCTGATGGAGGTCTCCATGATCAGCGAGCGAGGGCCGGCCGACGCGCAGGCACTCGGGGTCGAACCGCGAAGGATGAGCGATGTACTGGAGAGCGCCTAGACGGAGTTCCCTGCTGCGGCCGCTGCTGGCGGCTGTGGTGGTGCTCGCAAGTCTGCTCGGCCCGGCGCAGGCCGGCGCGGTCTCCCTGGTGCCGCCGAAGGGGAACGTCTTCCTCGGGGTCAGCGACCGCGGGACGACGACCGAATTCAACGAATTCGCCGAACTGACGGCCAAGCACCCGGCCCTGATGCAGACCTTCCATCCCTGGGGGAACAGCCTCAACGAGGCCTACGAACGCTGGCGCGAAACCGCGACGCGGCCGATCCTCGCCATCTCCACCGCCGACGACCAGACCCTGGCCGAGCTGATCACCCCGCAGCAGATCGCGCTCGGCTACGGCGACGACTACCTGCTGCAGCTCAACACCTTCTTCGCCGAACGCGGGCTGCCGGCCTACATCCGGCCGCTGGGGGAGCCGAACCGCTGCCTCAACGTCTGGTCGGCGGTCAACTGCGACGGCTCGCAGAAAGGCGGCGAACACACCACCGGCTGGTACAAACAGGCCTTCCGGCGCATCGCTGCGATCGTCCGCGGCGGGCAGACGCTGGAAGGGGTCAACGCGACCCTGGCGGAAATCGGGCTGCCGCCGGTAACCCGGACCAAAGAGCCACCGCCGACGACCCTGCCGGCGGCGCCGGTGAGCATCGTCTGGAGCCCGCTGCCCGGCGGCTCGCCGCGGGTCAAAGGCAACTTCCCCGGCAACTACTGGCCGGGGCGGCGCTGGGTCGACTGGGTCGGGACCGACTTCTACTCGCAGTATCCGGTCTGGGAAGACCTCAACCGCTTCTACGCGGGCAAGCAGTGGAAGGGCAAACCGGTGGCGATGACCGAGTGGGCGGTCTCCGGCGAAGACGAACCCCGCTGGGTCAAGCAGACGATCGCCTGGACCGTCAAGCACCCGCGGGTGCGGATGCTCGTCTACTACCAGGGCTTCGGCCCGGGCAACCCCTACGACCTCCGCCTCTATCCCCGCACGACCAACACCCTGCGCCTCAAGATCCGTCGCCCCAACTTCCTCTCCAGCGCCGACTACAACGCCGCCCTCTTCCCCCCGCTTCCCCCAAAGCCGCGGAAAAAATAGAAGCCACCGCCGACGGGCCGATTTCGATCTATATAGGCCCCTTTTAGGCCCGTCGGCGAGAGGGGCTGGCCAAGAGGGAGCGGATGGTGTTCGCCAAGCGCTCCGGTTCATCGAGCACCTGGCGCCAAGTGCAGCGGATCACGGTCCAGCCCGCGGCGGTGAGGCGCTGGTCCCGCCGCCGATCCTCCTCGAACGCAGCGACGGTGCCGTGGACCTTGCGGCTGTCGGCTTCGACGATCAGGCCGGCGCCGTGCCAAAGGAAATCGGGCATCATCGAGATGCCGCCGACCACCAGATGGGCGTTTACCTCCGGAAGCGGCAGGCCTGCCTCCCGGCAGAGGTCGAAGAACCTCTCCTCAAGTTCACGGCGGGTGAGCTGTTCCCGAGGCTCATGAAGAGCGATGGCCATTCTCAGCCGCGCCACGCCTCGCCGCCCGCGACTGCGACCGAGCAGCTCGTTCATCTCCGTTAGATCGAAGAGACCCTCTACTTCCGCCTGCTTCACCGCATAGCGCAGTCCCCGGTACGAGACGACAGCTGCAAGGTCGAGCAACGTGCGCGATACGGACGTGCAGGGGATCCCATCCACCCTGGTGCAATCGGCCGGACGCAGCGACGCATGGCGATGCGCGTCGATGCCCGCCGGAATGCGTCCCCGCCGCCCCGGCGCGGTGACATCGATGCGAGAACGGGTGTCTTCCCGGATTCCCCAATGCGCCGCAGCCGATCGATGGGACAAAACAGCCTCCGGCCCGCAGGCCAGCACTGCTGCCATGCGCCACCCGTTCGGGGTTAGAAGTGACTGTTTCTGCGTGCTGAAGACACCCTGAAAGACCCGATGCAACCGGCCGGCTGCAACCCGCTTCCGCGCGAGCTGAGAGTCGAATCCCGAATCCACCAGCTGCGACAGAGCAAAGACTCCATGCTGTTCAGCAGCAAGTTCGGCTATCTCCCAATCCAACCCCGGCCCAGACAACTGCCGACGGGCCGATTTCGATCTATATAGGCCCCTTTTAGGCCCGTCGGCGATTTGCTTCACGGTCATGATCAGAGCGTGAGGGGTGCCGACGCACGCGTGGCGCGCGGTTCGTGTCGATTGCGGGGCAAAAGGGGTGCGGAGGTGTGCCGCCAAGGGGCACCGGGGCAAAAAGAGAGGCCCGGGTCGCCCCGGGCCTCTCGAAACTGCTCCGCGTTAGCGGTGCTTACATCATGCCGCCCATGCCGCCCATGTCGGGCATGGCGGCGGCGCCGCCGCCGTTCTCTTCCGGCGGTTCGGCGATGATCGCCTCGGTCACGAGGATGTTCTTCGCGATCGAGGCGGCGTTCTCCAGAGCCGAGCGGGTGACCTTGGTCGGGTCGATGACGCCGGCCTTGATCAGGTCGCCGTACTCGCCGGTCGCCGCGTTCAGGCCTTCGCCGTCCTTCAGCTCACGGACCTTGTTGACCACGACCGAGCCCTCGAGGCCCGAGTTCTCGGCGATCTGCCGGACCGGCTCCTCCAGCGAGCGGTGGATGATCCGCGCGCCGGTCACCTCGTCCGGCTCGTCGAGGCTGTTCGGGTCGAGCCCGGCCTGCGCGTTTAGCAGGGCCACGCCGCCGCCCGGCACAACGCCCTCCTCGAGGGCAGCCCGGGTCGCCTGCAGCGCGTCCTCGACGCGGTGCTTTTTCTCCTTCATCTCGGTCTCGGTGGCGGCGCCGACCTTGACGACGGCAACGCCTCCGGCGAGCTTGGCCAGGCGCTCCTGGAGCTTCTCGCGGTCGAATTCGGAGTCGGTGTTCTCGATCTCCGACTGGATCTGCTTGATCCGGCCTTTGATCTCCTCGGCTTCGCCGTCACCGTCGATGATGGTGGTGGTGTCCTTGGAGACGACGACGTTCCGGGCCTGTCCGAGCTGAGCGAGCTGGGTGTTCTCCAGTTTGAGGCCCATCTCCTCGGTGATCACCTCACCGCCGGTGAGGATCGCGATGTCCTCGAGCATCCGCTTGCGGCGGTCGCCGAAGCCGGGGGCTTTGACGGCAACCGCGGTGAAGGTGCCGCGGAGCTTGTTGACCACCAGCAGGGCGAGGCTTTCGCCCTCGACGTCCTCAGCGACGATCAGCAGCGGTTTACCACCCTGCATCACCTGTTCGAGGACCGGCAGAATCTCCCGCACGTTGCCGATCTTCTGGTTGGCGATGAGGATGTAGGGGTCTTTCAGCACCGCCTCCATGCGGTCCTGGTCGGTGACCATGTACGGCGAGATGTAGCCCTTGTCGAACTGCATCCCCTCGGTGAACTCGAGCTCCATCCCGAAGGTCTGGCCCTCCTCGACGTTCACGACGCCGTCCTTGCCGACCTTGTCGATCGCGTCGGCGATGATGTTGCCGATCTCGTCATCGGCGGCCGAGATCGCGGCCACGCGGGCGATCTGCTCCTTGCCCGCGATCTCCTTCGACTGCTTGTCGCGCAGATTCTCGACCACCTGGTCGACCGCGCTCTCGATCCCGCGGCGAAGCGCCAGCGGGTTCGCGCCGGCGGCCACGTTCTTCAGCCCATGACGGACGATCGTCTGCGCGAGCAGGGTCGCCGTCGTGGTGCCGTCGCCCGCGACGTCGTTGGTCGCCGTGGCAACCTCGCGTACGAGCTGGGCGCCCTGGTTCTCGAACACGTCTTCGAGCTCGATCTCCCGGGCGATGGTGACGCCGTCGTTGGTGATGGTGGGCGCGCCGAACTTCTTGTCGAGGACGACGTAGCGCCCCTTGGGGCCAAGGGTCACCTTGACCGCGTTGGCGACGCCGTCGACGCCGGCCTGCAATGCAGCCCGCGCCTCCGCGTCGTACTTGAGCTCCTTATGAGCCATTTCTCAAACTCCTTCGATTTCGTGTTGCCAGAGTGGCGACAGTCCGCTTGCGGACTGGCGCTAAAGGACCTTGGCGAGGACGTCCGACTCGCGAAGCACGAGCAGGTCCTCACCGTCGACCTTGATCTCCGTGCCGCCGTACTTGCTGTAGAGGACCTCGTCGCCCTCGCTCACATCGAGGGGACGGCGCTCCCCGTCCTCGATCGGGCCGTCGCCGACCGCGATCACCTTGCCCTTCTGGGGCTTCTCCTGCGCGGTGTCGGGGAGGACGAGACCGCTGGCGGTCGTCGCCTCCTCCTCGATCGCCTGAACGATCAGCCGATCGCTAAGTGGCTTTAGCTTCATCCGTTCATTACCTCCGTACTTTGCGGTTTGAAAGTTCGCCTCCCGCTGCCTGGCACTCTACATATGAGAGTGCCAAAGCGCCTCGGTGAGTGTAGCCTACTCCGCGCCGATTTCAAGGGTGAATCTAAGTCGGGCTGACTTAGATCAGCTGGCGGCCAGGAGACGGCAGTCGAGTAGCCTCGCGAGGCCCTCGCCGCCGTTGCGCATCACCCAGTCGTGATTCCAGGCGAAGACGGGCGCCGCGAGCGGCGCGATCGCGTTCATCCACGGCTTCGTGGTGTGCACGTTCCACTCGTAGACAACCGCCGTCACGGGCTTCGAGCCGTCCTCGGACAACAGGCGCCAGCGTCCGGTGCCGGCGAGCTCCCCGCTCGCTTCGCCCTCGAGCAGGTAGGGCGGCTCCACCCGGGTGGTGGTCATCGTGAAGTCCAGGTCATACGGGAGCTTCGAGCGCCAGCTGTAGCGCCCCACTTGCCCCACCCCGCCCTCGTCGCCGTCGGCGAGCTTCTCGGCCGCCGTCACGCCACGCCACCACTGCGGCCATTTCTCGGAGTCCCAGATCGCGTCCCAAACGGGCTCGCGTGGGGCCTCGAGGCACCAGGTGGTGAGGAAGCTGTACTCGGACATCGACCGGGGACTAGTTGCGGGACGACGGCGTCTCGCCGTTTCCCATGTGCGGTGCCACTCCTTCGACGACCTGAGAGAAACGGATCACCGTCACGGTGTCCTCGTGCTCGATGTCGCGGCCGTAGATCTGGCGCAGGAAGCCGGTGATCTCCTCGAGCCGACGAAACTCCGGGTTGTCGTGCTCGATGTCACGGGGCGAGAGGTCGCGGACCCGCTTCACGTCGACGTCGTCGATCACGGCCGAGAACAGCTTCTGCCTGGGGCTGTGGTGCTGGCCGACGGTGATCCAGACGATCTGCCCACGCTGGTACTTGCGCGACTTGTCGCCCAGCCTGATGGTCGCCGACTTTCGCCCGCGCTTGAGCTGGTCGACGAACGCCGGGGAAAAGAAGTTGAGAGCGAACAGGCCGCCCGTCATCAGACCGAACCTCTGCGGGGTGGGGCGGTCACAGCGCCAGCCTAACGGGGTTTTAGACCGAGAGTCGCTACTCCGAGAAGCCCTCGGTACCGATCAGCGGCACGAACCGGCACGGTCCGATGACCTCGCGCTCGAGGCCCTGGCCGGTGGCGAGGTCCACGGTCTCGCCGAGACGGCGGAACACCGTGAGCATGTCGGCACGGCGGCTGGCGATGGGAACCACGAGGCGGCCGCCCATCTCGAGCTGGGTGACAAGCGTCGGGGGCGGCCCGGGAGCGGCCGCGTGCACGGCGATGGCGTCGAATGGCGAGCGGTCGGGCAGGCCGGCGCTCCCGTCCCCGATCACGACCTCGACCCCGGCAATCCCGAGATCGCCGAGGGCGGCCCGGGCCCGGTCGGCCAGCTCGGGCACGCGCTCGATCGTGATGATCTCGGCGGCCAGCCGCGCCAGCACCGCGGCCGAGTAGCCGGAGCCCGTCCCGACCTCCAGCACCTTCTCGCTGCCCCGCAACTCCATCGCCTGGCAGATGGCGGCCACGATCCACGGCTGGGAGATGGTCTGCTCATGGCCGATCGGCAGGGCCGAGTCGGCGTACGTCCGCCGCGCATAGGGCTCGGGCACGAAGCGCTCCCGTGGGATCGCGGCCATCGCCTCGAGCACGCGCTGGTCGGTGATGCCGCGACGGCGAAGCTGCCGCTCGACCATGTTCGCGCGCTGGGATGCGAACTCGTCGGCGTCGGGCAGGCGCCGCACCGCTAGAAGATGTAGGCGCGCAGGCGGCGGGGCTCGACCACCGTGACCCTCCCGCGCCCGACCTGAACGACTCCCGCCCGCTCGAGCGTGGCGAGGAACCGGCTCACGCTCTCGCGCGAGGTGCCCGCGAGCTGCGCCAGATCCGCCTGCGTCATCCGGATCGTGATCCCGTGCCGGCCCTCCGCCGCGCTCTCCTCGGCGATGAGCTGGGTGAGGACGCCGGCGACGCGGCTCGGGACGGTCTGGAACGACTGGCGCGCCACGCGCTCGTTGGTCTCGCGCAGCCGCCGAGTCAGCGCGGCGATCAGCTTGACCGAGATATCGGGATGATCCGCCAGCAGGCGCCTGACGTCCCCGGCGGGAAGGGCGAGCAACTCGGCGTCGGTGAGGGTCTCGACGCTCGCCGAGCGCGCCTCCCCGTCGAGCATGGCGAGCTCGCCGAAGATGTCGCCCGGCCCGAGCGTGGCCAGCGCGATCGCTCGGCCATCGGGGTGCTCCCGGGTCACCCGCAGGTCGCCGGTGCGGACGAGGTAGCAGGCGTCGCTGTGGTCGCCCTCGTGGAAGACCCGGACCCCGGCGGGGAACGACCTCGCGACCGAGACGCGCGAAATCCGCTCCAGCTCCTCACGCGACAGCTCGGAGAAGAGCGGCACGCGCGAGAGCAGATCGATCGATTGGCCTGGGCTCATCCTTCCTCCCTCACGCGTCGATTATGCCGCGCCTCGGCTTGTCGGCTTGCTGACAGGACCCGCACCAGTAGGTCGTCCGGTTCGCATCGCCCTGGCCGCCCGACGAGATCCGGGTGCCGCAGCGGGGACAGGGCTGCCCGGTCCGGCGGTAGATCGAACGCGGCGTCCGCGCGGCCTCGACGCCGTACCGCATGAGCCCGCCGATCTCGATCACGACTCGTCGAAGGTCCTCGTCCTCCAGGTTGGACAGGGCTTGCCACGGGTCGATCCGAGCCGACCAGCATCCCTCGCACTTGTAGATGTTCCCGATCCCCGCCAGCACCCGCTGATCGAGGAGGACCTCGCCGATCTCGCGGGACTGGTCGGCGGCGCGGAGAGCCTCCACGCCCGCCGCGGCGTCGAAGTCGTCGTCCAGGATGTCGGGGCCAAGCGAGCGCAGTTGCGGGTTGGACCGCAGCTCGGCGTCGGTTCGGAGGTCCAGATGCGAGCCACCGAGCTCGGCGGCCTCTGCGCCGGGCGCCGAGAGGACAACCCACGCTCGTCGATCGTATGTGGATTCCCGCTCGGAGATCCGCCATGAGCCTCGCATCCCCAAGTGGGAGTGGAGGGCGAGCCCGCGATCGAAGTGGACCAGGAGATGCTTTCCACGCGCCTCAGCGCTCTCCATCGTCGACCCCCGAAGCTCGGCCACCTTGCGGCCCTGCCGCCGCAGTGGGCTCCGCGGGTTCGGCACCGCTACATCGGTGATCCGCTTGCCGCCCAGCGCCTCCTGCAAGGCCCGAGCGGTTCGATGGATCGTGTCGCCCTCGGCCACGCTTCGAGGCTACGGGGAGCCGACGATTGGCTCGCTAGCCGCCGGCGGCCCAGGGCGGGACGTTCTGCCAACTCGACGGGCGAGGGTCGTCCGGCGTGGCGGGGCGCTCGTCGCCGCGGGTCTCGGTGCCGGTTGGCTCGGTGGATGGAGGCAGCGCGATCCGGACCACGGACCACTCCCCGTCACCCTCGTCGCGGGGAACCCACTGGTGGGTGTCGCGGTCGGGACTTTCAGCCGCGAGGCGCGCGGCCTCCGTCTCAGCCTCAGCCCGGGTCATGTGACAAGGCTACGCCGATGCGACGAGTCTGCGCGGCTGCCGGTGGAAGCCGGCCTCGATCAGGGTCTCCTCGAGGCCCGAGCCGATCACCGGCTCGCCGTCGACCCGCTCGATCGCGAGCCGGGGCAGGACTCCGTCGTGCGCCGCGGATGCCAGCTCGCCGACCGCCTCCGCGAAGGCATCGCCGCCCAGGTTGGTCAGCCTCAGGATCCCCCGCCCGCCGCGCTCGACGAAGAGCAGCGGGTCGCCGTCGCGCAGCAGGACGTAGGCGCCCGGCGTCCGGCTCGGCCGCCGGCCGCCCTCGCGCTTGGGCCACGGGATGCCCGCGCCGTACGGGTTGGCCGGATCGGTCGCGGCGAGGATCGTGTAGGTGCCCTCAGGATGTGGCAGCGAGCGGAGGCGCTCGATCGCGCCCGGGAGCGCGAACTGAGCGCCGCCGAGCCCTTCCACGAAGTACCCACGACGGGCGGTCCCCAGCATCTCGAGGTTGGACATCTCGCCGTAGACGGTGGAGAAGCCGCCGGGGATGCCCTCGGCCAGGACCGTTTCCCTGGTGACGATCCCGTAGCGCTCCAGCATCAGCTCGGCCTGCGCTCGCCAGCGTGGTCCCGAGGCCGGCGCGTTCTCGAACAGCGCCGCGGTGAGCGACCACCGTCCCTGAAGGGAGTTCGACGCGCCGGCCCGCCGAGCGGCGAAGCGCCTGCCGCGCTGCGGCGCGCGCTGCACCGAGCGCAGGCGGCGGGCCCGCAGCGGCGCGAACGCGTCGTTGGTGACCTCACCTCCCCAGGCGAGGTCCCAGAGCGCGTTGTGCAGATCCTCCGGCGAGAGGTCGAGCTCGTCGACCAGGTCGATCCAGAAGCAGGGCCTCCGGCCGAGCAGGTCGCGAATGGCGTCGTGGACCTCGCCCTTCGGCGCCTCGATCTTGGCGTTCGACGGCGGCGGGCCGGCCAGCCGCACGTCCTCGCGGAAGTAGAGAGCCACCTTCCCGCCGCTGCGGCCGAGCGCTCCGGCGCCGACCCACACGACCTCCCCGCCGGTGGATAGCTCGTCGAGCCAGGCGGGGCTGTAGGCGCCGAGGCGGCGGGGGAGCACGTCACGCTCCCAGACCTCGGGCGTGAGTGCGACTCCCTGGAGCGGGACGAGGGCCTCGCGCAGCCGGTCGGGGCCCGCTCCTGCCGGCCTGAAGGCGTCCACGTTCTGCCAGCTGGGCAGGAACCTGGCGAGCTCACGGGTCTCGACCGCCTCGGCCTCCGCTCGCAGATGGGCCAGGCTCGCGCGGCGCAGGCGGCGCAGGACATCCGCGTCGCACCACTCGCGCTCCGTCCCGCCCGGAAGGAGCTCGCCGCGGACGAGGTCGCCGGCCCGCTCCAGCTCGCGGAGCGCGGGCGAGGGATCGACCCCGTAACGGTGGGCGGGCTCCTCGGTGGTGAACGGCCCGTGAGTCCGGGCGTAGCGCCGCATCAGCGCAACCATCGGGTCGTCCTTTGCGTCCAGCAATGCCTCCGGGAGGCCGGGCGGCGGGGGCACGCCGAGCGCGTCGCGGTACAGCGCGGCGTCCTCGGCCGCGATCCAGCGCTCCTCGCCGCCGATGCGGATGCGCGCGGCGCGGCGCTCGCGCTCGAGCTTGGTGAGCATCGAGGCGGCCGAGTAGCCCTCGACGACCCGCTCCTCCGCCTCGTCCGGCGTCAGGTCCCCGAGCCGGCGCAGGATCTGCTGGAGGGCGTCGCGGTCCTTCGCCCGCGCGGCCTCGACCTTGTGCTGAAGCGAGTCGATGACCTCGGCAAGAGCGTCCGGGTCGATCAGCTCGCGCAGCTCCTCCTGGCCCAGCAGCTCGCGCAGGAGCTCCCGGTCCAGGGACAGCGCCGCCGCGCGCCGCTCCGCATTCGGCGTGTCGCCCTCGTACATGTACGTGGCGACGTAGTCGAAGAGGAGCGACGAGGCGAAGGGCGAGGCGGTATCGGTCTCCACCTCGACCAGTGAGATCTTCCGCGAGGACAGGTCGCGAAGGAGGGTCTCCAGCCCGGGAAGGTCGAGCACGTCGCGCAGGCACTCCCGGTAGGTCTCCAGGATCACCGGGAACCGCGGGAAGTCCTTGGCGACCTCCAGCAGGTTCTGGGACTTGAGCCGTTGCTGCCACAGCGGCGTGCGCTTCCCCGGGTAGGCGCGGGGGAGGAGGAGCGACCGCGCGGCGTTCTCCCGGAAGCGCGCGCCGAACAGGGCCGAGCTCCCCAGCTCGCGGACCACCAGTTCCTCGATCTCGTCGGCCTCCAGCAGGACGAGGTCGGATGGCGGCGGCTCGTCCGCATCGGGCATGTGCACGACGATCCCGTCGTCCGACCAGATGGCGTCCGCCTCGAGGTCGTGCTCGTCGCGGATCTTCGCCGACAGCGCGAGGCCCCACGCGGCGTGAACCCGCCCGCCCCAGGGCGAGAGCACGCACAGGCGCCAGTCGCCGATCTCGTCGCGGAAGCGCTCGACGACGATCGTCTCGTCGGAGGGGACCACCCGGGTCGCAGCCTGCTGCTCGCGCAGGTAGGCGACCAGGTTCTGCGCCGCGCGGCGATCGAGGTCGTACTCCTTGGCCAGCTTCTCGGGCTTCGCGCTCACCGCCTCGCGCGCGAAGGCGCCGATCGCCTTGCCCAGCTCGGCCGGCCTGCCGATGCCGTCGCCCTTCCAGAAGGGGACGGCTCCGGGGACGCCGGGAGCGGGCGTGACCACGACGCGGTCCCGGGTGATCTCGGCGATCCGCCAGGTGGTGGCGCCGAGCAGGAAGGTCTGCCCGGGCCGCGCCTCGTAGACCATCTCCTCGTCGAGCTCGCCCACGCGCCTGCCGTCCGGGAGATGGACGCCGTAGAGGCCGCGGTCCGGAATCGTCCCCGCGTTGGTCACCGCGAGCTGGCGCGCGCCCGGGCGCCCGCGGATGGTCCCCGCGGCGCGGTCCCAGACAATGCGCGGTCGCAGCTCGGCGAACCGGTCCGACGGATAACGGCCGTCCAGCATGTCCAGCACGTTCTCGAGCTGCTCACGCGAGAGCTCGTGGAAGGGCTCGGAGGCGGTGACGAGGCGCTCGACCTCGTCCACCTCCCACTCGTCGTCGGCGCACATCGAAACCAGGTGCTGGGCGAGGACGTCGAGCGGGTTCCGGGGGATCACCGTCTCCTCGATCTCGCCCTCGCGCATCCGCCTCGCCACCACGGCGCACTCGAGGAGGTCGGCGCGGAACTTGGGGAAGATGCGGCCGATCGAGACCTCCTCGATGCTGTGCCCGGCGCGCCCGATCCGCTGCAGGCCGCGGGTCACGGACTTAGGCGACTCGACCTGGATCACGAGGTCTACCGCCCCCATGTCGATGCCCAGCTCGAGCGACGAGGTCGCGACGAGGCAGGGCAGCTGTCCGGACTTCAGGAGCTCCTCGACGATGACGCGCTCCTCGTGGGCGAGCGAGCCGTGGTGGGCACGGGCGACCTCGATAGGCGCCTCGACCTTCGACGCGGAGCCATTCCCGGAGTGCTCAGTGGCCGGAAGCTCAGCCTCCGGCTCCTCGTTGGCGAGCTCGTTCAGCCGTTTGGCCAGGCGCTCCGCGCCCCGGCGGCTGTTGACGAAGATGATCGTCGAGTTGTGCTCTTGGACGAGCTTCAGCAGCTCCGGGTAGATCGCCGGCCAGATCGAGCGCGTCGTCGGCGCGGCCTCGAAGTTGGCGTCCCCCGGCGGTGGGAAGCCACTGTCCCCGCCGTCCTTACGCTTCTCGATCGAGGCGTCGGGCTCGGTCATGTCCTCGACCGGGACGACGATCTCCAGGTCGAGCTCCTTGGGCTTGCCGGCGTCCGCGATCCGGCACTTGCGCTTCGGGCCGACGAGGAACTGGGCGACGCGCTCGAGCGGCCGCTGGGTCGCCGACAGCCCGATCCTCTGGGGATCAATGCCCACCGCCTCCTCTGCTTCCAGGGAGCCGGAGGCGACCGATCGTCCGGCTTTGCCGGACGCGGGTGCGGCGGGGTTACTGGTCCTCACGAGTTTTGAGAGCCGCTCCAGCGTCAGCGCCAGGTGGGCGCCGCGCTTTGACTGGGCGACGGCGTGGATCTCGTCCACGATCACCGCCTCGACGCCCGTGAGGATCTCCCGAACGGCCGAGGTCATCATCAAGTACAGCGATTCCGGCGTCGTGATCAGGATGTCGGGTGGCTTG
>Ga0164305_10000765_pt1 | contig 12582 bp, 12 predicted proteins | sample Whisoiple_237_MG_FD_110215 | JGI IMG/M metagenome (GOLD analysis project Ga0164305, IMG submission 110215) | Soil microbial communities amended with pyrogenic organic matter from upstate New York, USA - Whitman soil sample_237_MG | ecosystem: Environmental > Terrestrial > Soil > Agricultural... | reverse complement strand
GATTGCTACTCAATTAGCCACAGAAGGCTGTTTGGCACCAGGAAGTCCAGTTTTGGATTGCGTAGCCAAGCCAGGATTAAAAATGAGTTTTAGACCCGATTTAGCCGCTCAAAGTCAGGCACTAAAGAACCTGCTTTACTCTGGGCGGATGATGGAATTTTATCGACTTTTTTTAGGTGATGAAATTCGGCATTTTGATTTCACTTGGTTAAGGGCAGTTGCACCTGGAAAAGGAACTTATCCGCATTGCGATATTGTGTACATGGGACGAGGAACTGAGGCAGTTTATACAACGTGGACACCGCTAGGGGATGTTTCTTTAGAAATGGGCGGGTTGATGATTTTAGAACAATCTCATCACCTTGACAGGATGAAGAATAGCTATGGGCGTAAGGATGTCGATAGCTATTGTGGGAATCGAAAAGATGCTCAGTTATATATATCCGGTGAAAAAGGCTGGAATGGAGCGTTGTCTAAAAATCCCGTTTCATTACGCCGAAGATACGGGGGACGCTGGTTAACGGCTGAGTTTAAAGCGGGTGATGTTTTAATTTTTGGGATGTTTACGATTCATGCCAGCTTAGATAACCATTCGCAGCAAATTCGCTTGTCTTCAGATAGCCGTTATCAGTTGGCATCGGAACCTGTCGATGAAAGATGGATAGGGAAAAATCCAATAGGTCATTCCTCTGCTGGGAAGCGGAGACGGATTTGTTAATTTCAAGACTTATGCATTTCGACGTTTTAAGCAAAGCCTATCAGCGTAATCATTAGTCAGTAGGTCGAAATTCTGCGATCGCCTCTATCTGCCCCACAATATTACAATTGAACTCTGGTAAGTCTTCCGCAGGAATCCAATATTCTTTGTGTTGAGAACTGCCCACCGTCTGCACAGCATAGCGAGAGAGAAATTCTGTTTTTACCTGAAAGCGGGTTACATAACCGACATAACCCGAAGCTTGATCTTTGGTATTCCAATCTCTAGCAATTTGCACTGCATAGGCTTCATTAAGTACAGGATAGAAAATGGGTTGATAAGGAAGCCGAGGCGGAAAGGCAGTATAACCACTTTCTTTGATTAAATCTAGTTCTTTTTGTCCGACGGGACGAAATAATACTGTTGTCTCGCTCATCTCTAGTTACCAAGTGACGCGATCGCGTAATTTTTCTAACAAACTAGGACCAACTCCCGGCACATTGTCAAGGTCTTGTAAGGAAGTAAAGCGTTTTTGCTCACGCGCCTCAATAATTCGTTCAGCTAACTTGGGTCCAACTCCTGGTAAAGCTTCGATTTCTTGTTTGCTAGCAGTATTCAAGTTGACTTTGGTACTACTTGGCGATTGAGGGGGACTGGAGGGACTCACAGAAGTGGCTGATGGACGCGGGGTGACGGGTGAGTGAGGACACTGTTGCTGTTGTGCTTGGATTTTGTGCTGAACAGGTTCAGGAACACCTAACTGAGCATTTCCATAAAGTCGGTTAAATTCCCGTTCAAAATGGGCAGCAATCGTAGGATTTTGAATGACTAGCAGCGTTTCATCATTACCCTGATTAGCCGCATTTGACCAATTGTGTGAACCTGTGAGTACAATTTGTTCATCGACCACCCCAAATTTATGATGTAATAAATCACCTTTTGGCAGTAGGGGGACTCCTACGGTAGTAATCGGATCTTGCCAAGGATGATTATCTGCTTCTTGCTTGCAGCGATCGCTTAAAGCAACTCCCATCATGTCTAAAGCTTCACTGTAAGGTCGGAAGGCAAAGTCTGGATCGATTAACGCTCGGATTTGCACCCCATGCTGATGGTCAGTTGCTAAAATATCAGCCAGACGTTGCTCTGAAAGCACAAATAGCGCCATATCTACGCTGCGAGTGGCTGTACTTAAGGTTTTGCCAATTAAACCATTCGTACTCTGATTCCAAGGCTGACTTGTAGACGTTGGGGAAAACTGTACTGTGACCACAGAGTCAACTAGGGTAATAGACTGAGGCGGTCGAAACGGCTTTTTCACCCCAAATTTACTATCTGGCTTCCCGCCGGGACCATCTCCCCACATAACATTAAATTCTTGAGTAAATAGCTCAGCTAACTCACTACTGTTAATTTTGAGCAGATTATTAGCATTCCCTAAACTACTCGCATTGGTAAAATCTCCATGAACGTCACTCGTCGTGAAATTAGCCGACGTGACTATTAGATGACGATGATCCACAATCACAAATTTGTGATGCATTAAATTACTGCCTGCGGAACCATCAGCCGTATCATCAATCATCGGAATCCCAGCATTTCGCAACATCACCAAAGCATCGCCCTGATTAATTTCATCAGGACTCAGTTGATGATCTCCATTGCGGTCTACCAGTTGCTTAAATTCATTGTAGCGATCGCGTTCTCGTGGCGACAGTTTGGCAATCTCTTCAGCCGTAAAGCTACTCCAGGGACGACTGTAGGTATTTTCTAAAATGACCCTGACCTTGACTCCAGCTTTTTGGCGCTCAACTAAAGCTTGAGCAATTTTAGGTAATTTTAACTCTTGAACCGCCACATCTACCGTCGATTGTGCCGAGGCGATCGCTTCGATAATCTGTTGCTCTAAATTATCTCCAGGACGGGTTTGCAAACGATAGGGTTCTGTATAAGTAGACGACTGGCTATGGTTAAAATAAACCTGAATAAACGGGTCTTGGGGAAGCGGTGTAGGACGCGGACTTTGTGACTGAACTTGTTGACAAGCTGCCAAAGTAAGGGTCAGTACAAATATCAAGCCCTGACGAATTTTAGGAGAGAAAAGCAGAGACACCAATGATTTAAGGGAGAAACTTTAGGGTTAAATTTAACTCATTTATGGGGGAAGCATTAGAAAATGATAGTTTTCTCAAACTATTTATCAGCCTGATCACTGAGCGAGAACGGCAAGCATCGGAGGCGATCGCACGATAGCATGAGGCTGGGCGTGCAGGTCTGTTTATGTCTAGAAGAAAAAAGATGTTTCCGTGCGGTCATAAAGGCTATGGTCAGGGGTGCCATCGATGTCTTCAAGAACGCTTGGTACGGGAGCAAAAAAAACAGGAAAAGCAGGCATGGGAAGATACATTTGCCCAAGATCCGATTGATTTGCGACACCTTCCCGATCATGTCGTCTTAAAAGCACGTCTAATAATTACAGGCTTGCAGGCACAAACTAGTTATCGAGAATTTGGGGGCAAGCGACTACGCCACAATCGCTTAATTATCAGCATTCCTGTAACCCGTAACTACCGAATGCTTTGCCAGGATGGAAGTAGTGGCTTAATTCCTCAAGAAGTTTTATCTCATGAAGATTACAACGTTTGTAAACCGGGTAGTTAAACCTTTGCCGAGAGACTAAGGCAGGGGAAGAGGGGCGGAGGAGGCAGAGGAAGCGGAGGAGGCGGAGGAGGCAGAGGAAGCGGAGGAAGCAGAGCAAGCAGAGGAAGCGGAGGAGGCAGAGGAAGCGGAGGAAGCAGAGCAAGCAGAGGAAGAAAAAGCTGATTTTTCCGTGGTTTTGATAGCGTCTACTCATCTGTGGATTAAAAACCGACACCTGTAAGAGGCACAACCTGGGGAAATCGGGAAAACCAAAATCACAGAATGATTAATGATTAATCCGGAATAACTACTCGCTAAAGTAGAAACAGCCCGTTGCTAAATCAACCATGCAAATTTACCTGGATTACAGCGCTACTACACCGACTCGCCCAGAAGCGATCGCTGTTATGCAAACAGCCCTCAGTCAACAGTGGGGGAATCCTTCTAGTTTGCACGATTGGGGTCAAAGGGCAGCAACCGTGCTAGAACAAGCGCGACTGCAAGTTGCTGGTTTAATCAATGCCCCTACCTCCGACTCAATCATCTTTACCTCTGGTGGTACGGAGGCGGATAATCTCGCCATTATGGGGGTGGTGAGAAACTACACTACGCCCCAGCATCTAATTACTTCTAGTATTGAGCATTCAGCCATTACTGAACCTGTGCGCTTACTAGAACAATGGGGTTGGGAGGTGACACGCTTACCTGTAGATAGCCAGGGTAGTGTAAATCCCTCGGATTTAGAAGCGGCGCTGCAACCGAATACTGTTTTGGTATCCATCATTTATGGGCAAAGTGAAGTTGGTACCCTGCAACCGATTACCGAACTCTCCCAGATTGCCCGTTCTCATGGCGTATTGTTCCATACTGATGCCGTTCAAGTTGTCGGACGCTTACCGATTGATGTCCAAAAACTCCCTGTAGATTTACTTTCTATGTCTAGCCACAAGCTTTATGGACCTCAGGGAGTTGGTGCTTTGTATGTGCGTCCTGGAGTCGAGTTAGTGCCGTTATTGGGGGGCGGGGGGCAAGAATTAAGCCTGAGATCGGGAACGCAAGCAGTGCCGATGATTGCTGGGTTTGGAGTCGCAGCAGAATTGGCAGGGAAGGAATTGGATATGGAGACACCCCGATTAATTTGGTTACGCGATCGCCTCTTCTCTCAATTATCCGATCATCCCCATCTCAAACCCACAGGCGATCGCCACTATCGCTTACCTCACCATATTAGTTTTTGTATCACAGGATTAGGGGAAGCGGTTACAGGCAAAACCTTAGTCCGGCAGTTAAATCTGGCGGGAATTGGCATCAGTGCCGGATCAGCTTGTCATAGCGGCAAATTGAGTCCTAGTCCAATCTTGTTAGAAATGGGTTATAGTCCTGCCGATGCCCTCAGAGGAATTCGGTTTACCCTCGGACGAGAAACTACTGAAGCCGATATAGACTGGACAGCAATGGTCGTCAAACAAGTTTTGGCACGATTGATGCCAGTAAAATTAGCTGTTAATTGCTAATCGCTAACAAAATGGTTGAACTTCCCAAAACGCTTGAAGAAGCGATCGCCCAATCTCGTGAAGCTACCAAAGCTGCGATCGCCGATGGTTATTCCAGAGTGCTAGTGGAATTAGTATTTCCAGAACTCAAAGCTATGCCCGTGGTGCAGCAATTTCTTCCTACCTTTGAAGAGCAAAGTTCTCAACTCAAGGTGTTCTTTACCGATGCGGGTGCTGCTGCCCTAGCCCGTCGGGATTGGGGAGAAGTACCCTTTAAAATCGAAGATCTTGGCAACAACAAGGCGGCTATAGAACGGAAAATTCAGTCAGAAGATGAAATATTCTTGCTGGTTGAACCCTCTGCGGTAGAAATTGCTCAAGTTGAACAACTCTGTCAACTTGCCGCCAGTCGTCCCGTTGTGCTGTTGGTGCCTCGCCTAGAAGATGCTGCCACCATTGGGATTGGCTATGCTGCCCGTCAGCTACGCGATCGCTTTCTCTCCACCCTAGAATCTTGTTACTACATCAGACCCTTAGACGGTGCAGCCGTATTTCGCTGCTATCCTTCTCCTTGGCAAGTTTGGCTAGAAGTGGGTGAAGATTATCAACTGATTGCCGAAGAATCTCAAAAACCTGTAGGAGATGCCCTCGATCAAATCTTGGCGAAAGCAACTACCCCTACTACCAATACCAGCACAGAAAATACAGCAAAACCTAAAAAGCCAGGGCTAATGACTAATATGCAACGATTTTTACGCGCTCTCAGTCGATAAAAAAAGTCAGGATAGAGGAGTCATTCTAGCTCCTATATTCTGACTTTTTGCTCGTCAAAGCCATTAATATGCAGAGCCACACAAAGCTTTAAGTTCAGCCTCCGGTTGACCGATATGCTTTTGCCGACAAAGTAAAACCATCCCTGACTTCTGTTGATAGTAGACGCTGTGGGCAAACCAACCTAAAGGTATTCCGCCAAAAATACCCAGAATAATACCTGTCACTAAGCTGGTAATTAGATGTTTTCTTTTAATACTATTCTCAGTATGTCGCTCGGTAGTTACAGGAACTTTAGTCAACCTAGTTTCTCCTTTTAAACTCTGCTTATAGAAAAGCGAAGTTAAAGGCTATATACCTCTCTCTACATACTGATTTACCGCAGATAGAAGGAATACTCTATGGTTAAGAAACCATTTATAGCCCTACGGGTATACGTTAGGACATTGTTTAAACGCGGCATCAACACAATCGCGAAAGTTATCAAATTCATCCCATCGCTGTCGCATCCAATTCTTGAGCACAAACCACCAGTGCTCAATCTTGTTTAAGTCTGGAGAATAGGTAGGGCTGATTCATTCCCTAAAAGATGTAGACTGCCTGTGGATTGAGAGGATGAAAGTAGATGAGTAGCAGTTTGATAGAACGCCTAGGGAAAGTCAAAGATTACCGAACAACAGACGGCAGAAGACATCCGCTAGGGTTAGTGCTGTTATTGGTGATTATGGGGACAATGAGCGGCGCTGTTGGATATCGAGCCTGGGGAGATTTTGTCAAACGGCATCGTCAGGTCTTGATAGAAAAGTTTGGCCTTCAAAGACATGGTGTACCCTCATACTCAACGATTAGATGAGTGTTGATGGGAGTAGATTTTGATGAGTTAGCCACAATCTTCAATCAATGGGCGCAAGCATCTGTCAAATTAGAAAACTCACAGTGGTGTGGAATTGATGGGAAAAGTATCAAGGGCACCGTCAAAAATAGCCAAAGTAAATCTCAAAATTTTGTGAGCATTGTCTCTGTATTTGCTCACCAGCGTGGGCGGGTCATGGGTCTAGCTCAATTAGCAAATCAGCAAACTAGCGAAATTGCGACTGTACAAAACCTGATGACGGTCTTAGAGCTTCAAGGGGTTGTCTTCAGTTTATACCAAATCCGGTTTCTACAGACTACTTTCCTTTCGTGAGAAAATCCGCTTTAGGTAAAGGTTTTAGCTTCTAGTGATAAGTAGTCTAGCTAAAGCGGATTTGGTATTAGATGCACTCCACTGCCAAAAAAAACTTGCCAGTTAAGTAGAGGGATCTAAAAAAACGTAAGATGTAGTATTGTAGGTTGGGTTGAGGCACGAAACCCAACATTAGTAAGGCTTTGATGGGTTTCACTATCGTTCAACCCATCCTACAAATAATTAAGTCCCTCTACTTATCTTGCGTTTTCCGCTTCTAACCGCTTCGAGCGCCTTGCTGCGGAGGTCATAACTTTAAGGGGCAGACATGGTTGATTCTAAACGCTTCTCTACCTCTAGAATAACGTCCTAACGCAGCTTCGTAGGGCTATATAAAGTAAATATTTAGACAACCAGACGACGCAACATGATGCGAGTCATCACAGCATAAATAGCCGCTTCGCTCATTTCAAAGGAACAAGACTGCCTAATCTGGAAAAAGTGTTAGTTAACCCAAATACTCAATGGGAAATAATCACGCTCAAACGTTGGTATGGAGAAGGAGAACGTACCGTTGAAATTTTTACCGGAGCCGCTGTTTGGTATCACACGGGTCTACCTGTTGTACCGATTCGTTGGGTATTAGTGCGTGACCCACTGAGGAAATTTGAACCTCAGGCTTTGTTATGTACCCAGCTAGAATATTCGCCAAAGCAAATCTTAGAGTGGTTTGTGCGTCGCTGGCAAATGGAGGTGACTTTTGAGGAAGTAAGAGCACACTGCAAACTCAACGCCAATGGTCTGATTTGGCGATTACTCGGACAACACCTATATTACTAGGTTTATTTTCTTTGGTCACTATTCTGGCACACCATTTACAAGCCAACTTTTCTTGGAAAATGAGGCAAACGATTTGGTACTCCAAACCCCTGCCTACTTTTTCTGATGCGTTGGCTTTGGTACGCCGATTTTTCTGGGCTAGTACTTTTTCCATCTCACCTGAATCAACTGAGATGATAAAAGTCCCTCGTCCTTTATTTGAGCGTTTGAGGGATATTGCTATTTATGCGGCTTAATTGGATAAAGTCGAGCTTAGACTTCAGACTGATTTATCTGCCGTATTTTATCTGCCGATGAGGTAGAAAAAATTTCATAAAAATAACTTACTTTTTTCTTCGCTATTTCCACTCCTACGAGGCGCGTTTTCTTTGAGCTTGAGCTTTTGCTACATCACTAAATTGACGATACAGAGCCATCCGATTCTGAGCTATTTGATATCGACTATAACTTGATGGAACAACTGCCATTAAGTCAGAAGCCTGCTGCCATTTAGCAGCAATATCTAGCCACTGAGCAGAGGTTTGTGCAGTTTGACCAGCAACTGACGTTTTTTCAGCGAGTCTAACGGCTTCCGAAAAAGGATCAGATGGTCGCGAAGAGGTAAAAGTTTTTTGAAAACTAGCTGGTAATTGAGTAGGCTGAGACTGATTTGTTAGTTGCTGATTCAGTTTATTTCCTACCGTATTAGAGAACGCCCAACCCAATAGAAGGAAAAGTAAGCTCAGACTTGCAGTACTAAATATAGTGAGCTTACCTTGGTAGGTACTAAGCCTATTAGAAATAAGTTTTTGTTTGTTAATATTATTAGACCAAAATTGATGTTTACTAACCTTATTCGCAATCACTCCTAGGCTTGGCAAGTGATAAGTATTAATTTGTTCTAAAACTTTTTTAACGATAGATTGCTTAGTTTTATAAAGCCCTATGACTAGCAAAATGCCATCTGTATGAGACGCTAAAAAATAGGAATCCAAAAGATCAAAAAGGTGAGGTGTATCATAGACAACAAAATCAAAAGTTGCTTGAAATGATTCCATGAGATACTGCATTTGAGCAGACCCAAGGAGTTTTTTAGCATCGGGTAAGGGTTGTCCAGATGTTAAAACAAAAAGATTATCTGAGACAGGCGATCGCTGAATAATATCATTAGGGGTTAACTTATTAATAAGTAGATCGCTTAAGCCTTTTTGATTGGGTAAATCTAACTTAGTATGAATCTCAGGTAGATGTAAATTTGCATCTACTAACAAGACTCGCTGACCCATACCTGCTGCTGTTTGAGCAATGTATAAAGCAACTGTTGATTTGCCATCTCCCGCCTCAGCCGAGCAAACTGCTAAGGAACCAATGGGTCTATCGGCAAAAATAAAATGAATATTACTGTAAATAGAGTCAAAGGATTTTAAAAATACAGGCTTTCCATTGTTATAAGGTGGAACTTCCCCTAATAGGGGTAAAGGAATTGCATCCTTAATATCTTCACTACTGTAAAAAATATTTTGGTATTTTTCTACAAGTACAGCCATACCTATTCCTAATAAAATACCTGATAACCCTAAAATGATCAGGAGTTTAGGGTTACCTTTAATAGCTTGCGGCTGTGTCGGTTCAGCAATCAGCTCCCACGGAACTTGTTTTTGAGATGCCTGCACTCGTAGAGTTTCTCGTTGGCTCAAAAGTTGGTCAAGTGTCCGATTAGCAATCTCTAGCTGGCGCTGCAAATCTATGTACTTACGTGCAATAGCGGGAAATCGCTGTACTTGTTGCTCTAAATCTGCTCGATTCTTAACTATCGCCTGATTACTCGTCTCTAGAACCTGAATTTGATTAGCCGTATCAATGAGTTGTTTTATTAAAGATATACGGACTGAGTTTTGGAAGCTCAGTACTTGGGAATTAGTGGTTGTTCCTCTTAGATTTTGACCGACAATCCGTTGTGATTCTTGATTCAATAATTCTTTTAAATTCTGCCGCTTAGCCTGTAAAGCCTGAATGTTTGGGCTATCAGGTAAAAACCGCACAGATTCGATAGCAATCTGATTTTCGACTTCCTTAACTTTTTCTAATAAATCTTTATAGGTAGGATTTTCACTTAAAGCAGATGCAGCCAGCGCTTGATTAGGAGTTAAATTTAGTTGTTTTTGTAAGTTTGTATATAGCTTCCTTGCCTCCTGTAGCTGTCTTTGAGTTTCTAATTCTTTAGCGGTCATCTGACGCAATTCTATGACTAAAGCTTGACCATTTTCTTGAGGCTCTGTAAGTTGATACTGCTGTTGCATTTGCTGTAATTGTGTCCGAAGACTACCGACTCGCTGCTCTAAAGTAGGAAGTTGGTCTTCAATGAACTCAACGCCTTCGCCAATACGCTTCTTCCGTTCATCAAGGCTATAATTTAAAAACTGCTGAGCAGCAGTTTTTAAAACAAACAAAACTTTTTTGGGATCTTCTCCTTTGTAGAAAACATCAATAATTTTCATAGTCTGATCAGGCAACTGAGCCTTATCGCTGCCTGAACGCTGAACCAAGAACTGCTTTTCTAGTTCAGCTTGGCTAAAGTTCGGATATTGAGAGCGAACTTGCTTAACAATGCTAGATAGCATCTTGGGACTTTTGAGAATCTCAAGCTGAGTTGCATAATCTAGACCAAAAACTTTGCTTGCATCAAGCAATTTTCCATCAGGGAGTGTCAGGGCTGAAGGCTCAGTAATCTTTGCCTCAGTAGTGACAGGCTCTACTAAAAGCCGAAAACTCCCTTGATATTCTGATGGAGTTGTTGATTTTGAATACCAAGCTGCTACACTTACTACACCTGCTACACCTATAATGAGGAGTGCTTTCCGTTGAATCGTTCTCAAAAGAGGCCGAATATTGAAGCCTTTACTCGGGGGAACGTTTAAATCCTCATTGTCTTCAGGGGGCAACTCTTGTAACTGTTGATCATTGTTGCGGATTGATAAAAAGTTAGTCCTATCTTTATCCATTTTTACCTCCGAATCTTTTGTTGGTTTGCACCTTGAAAACCTCCTAGCTCTGTAGAGCCTTAGGTTAAAGTAATTAAAAATATCCCTTGCTTTACTGCTCGATCTTGGGAACTTTTCTTATTGTTACAGAAGTTTCGCAAACCTGACTACTAATTATGCAAAGTTCTGATAAAGATTAAATAGTAAAAATTAGATCTCAAAACTTGGCTACAGAAAAGTAAAAATTATATAATCTCCTAAACTCAATGAAGAATATTAATTTTTTATTAGCTTTATGGAAGCTATGGGTAATTGGGGTAACTAATAATCAGCTAGCCCTTGCAGAAGTAGTAGAAATGAGCTAATTTTAGTGCATTCTGCTGTTAAGCTCCATTTTTAGAAATTTTCTGGATAGATTAGCTTCTGGGGAAGCTACCGTGATGTTTTATATCCTCTGATCACCTGTAAGCCTATCTATAGATATAGTTAAAAAGGCATTGAGCAGTAGCATTTCGCATATTTTTACTATGAAAATTGGTTATCTCATTAATCAGTATCCTAAGGTTAGCCACAGCTTTATCCGGCGAGAGATTGTTGGGGTTGAGGGGTGTGGGCTTGAAGTTGCACGTTTTTCTATTCGTTCTTGCAGTGCTGAATTGGTGGATGAAATAGACAAATTAGAATTAGAAAAAACTGAGGTGATTTTAGAGAAAGGAAGCCTCGGTTTACTGAGTGCTCTGTTGCGTGTAGCAATTACTCAACCGCTAAACCTTCTAAGCACTTTAAGGCTAATGTTTCAGGTAGCGCGGTATTCAGACCGAGGGATACTGCGTCATCTGGCTTACTTGGCGGAAGCTTGTGTGCTACTCCATCGATGTTCAGATTTGGGTATTGCCCATATTCATGCTCATTTTGGGACTAATTCGACAACTGTTGCAATGTTCTGTCGTAGCCTGGGGGGACCCACTTACAGTTTCACGGTTCATGGCCCTGAAGAGTTTGATCAAGTGAAAGCTCTGGCTTTAGAAGAAAAAATCAACCGCTCTGCTTTTGTTGTCGCCGTTAGCTCTTTTGGGAGGAGTCAACTGTATCGGTGGTGCGATCGCTCTCAGTGGCCAAAAATTCATATCATTCATTGTGGTGTAGATAACCTATTTTTAGCTCAATCACCTCCCCCCTTATCCAACCCAGCACGCTTCGTCTGTGTTGGTCGCTTGAGCGAGCAAAAAGGTCATCTGCTTTTAGTCGAAGCTGTTGCTCAATTAGCTGCTCAAGGCTTAAAGTTTCAGTTAATTCTGGTGGGAGATGGTCCTCTGCGAAATCAGATTGAAAGCTTGATTACACAATTCCATCTCCACGATTATATCAAAATTACAGGTTGGGCTAGTAGTTTTGAAGTGCAGCAACAGCTTCTAAATTCAGGAATTATGGTACTTCCCAGTTTTGCTGAGGGTTTACCAGTAGTGATTATGGAAGCACTCGCTCTAGAGCGTCCAATCATCAGTACTTATGTTGCTGGGATACCTGAGCTAGTAGAACCTGGTATTTGCGGTTGGTTAATACCGCCTGGGTCAGTAGCAGCATTAACCACAGCAATGCAAACAGCTTTGCAATCCCCTGTAGAAAAATTAGTGCAAATGGGCAAAATAGGAGCAGAACGAGTTGCTCAACAGCATGATGCTACTTTAGAAGCTAGCAAATTAGCAGATTTGTTTGAATCTCACAGCAAGGAATTTCAACCTTCAACTGTTGAGATTCCGTCAAGGGTTCATTAATGTCAATATTTCCTATGTGAAGTAGAACCCTTTAACCTAAGCTGATGCTTAAACAATCCTTTAAAGGTATCTATATCCAGTTTCTCTACTAAAAAATTATGTCATCACTTCAAAAGCTGGCTATCCGTGGGACAGTCTGGACAATTACCGGCTATGGAGCGAGTCAAGTTCTGCGATTTGGCAGCAATTTGATTCTAACTCGGCTGCTCGTCCCAGATATGTTCGGTCTTATGTCCTTGGTCAG
>Ga0164305_10000764_pt1 | contig 12584 bp, 8 predicted proteins | sample Whisoiple_237_MG_FD_110215 | JGI IMG/M metagenome (GOLD analysis project Ga0164305, IMG submission 110215) | Soil microbial communities amended with pyrogenic organic matter from upstate New York, USA - Whitman soil sample_237_MG | ecosystem: Environmental > Terrestrial > Soil > Agricultural... | reverse complement strand
TTAGCGTTCGACCGTCAGCGCGATTCCCATGCCGCCGCCGATGCAGAGCGTCGCGAGACCCTTGTGCGCGTTGCGCTTTTGCATTTCGTGCAGCAGGGTGGTGAGGACGCGCGCGCCGGACGCGCCAATCGGATGGCCGATGGCGATCGCGCCGCCATTGACGTTCACGATCGACGGATCCCAACCCATATCTTTGTTGACGGCAAGCGCCTGCGCCGCGAAGGCCTCATTGGCCTCGATGAGCTCAAGGTCCTTGACCTTCCAGCCGGCTTTTTCCAGCGCCTTGCGAGAGGCCGGGATCGGGCCGGTGCCCATGACGGCAGGATCGACGCCGGCCGTCGCCCAGGAGACGATGCGGGCGAGCGGCTTCAGGCCGCGCTTCTCGGCTTCCTTGGCGGTCATCAGCACGACGGCAGCGCCACCGTCATTGATGCCAGAGGCGTTTCCGGCGGTCACGCCGCCCTCCTTGGAGAAGGCCGGGCGGAGCTTGGCCATCGCTTCGAGCGTGGCGCCGGCGCGGATGTATTCGTCCTGGTCGACAACGATGTCGCCCTTCTTGCTCGGCACGGTGAAAGGGATGATCTCGTCCTTGAACCGCCCGGCCTTTTGTGCGGCCTCGGCTTTGTTCTGCGAAGCGACGGCGAATTTATCCATCTCGTCGCGGTTGATCTGCCACTTCGAGGCAACGTTCTCGGCCGTGTTGCCCATGTGATACCCATGGAAGGCATCCATCAAGCCGTCTTTGAGCATCGTGTCGGTGAACTTCACGTCGCCCATCTTGGTACCGCCGCGGAGATAGGCAGCATGCGGCGCCTGCGACATCGATTCCTGGCCGCCGGCCACGATGATATCGGCATCGCCATTGGCGATCTGCTGCATGCCGATCGCGACGGCGCGAAGACCCGATCCGCAGAGTTGATTGAGGGCCCAGGCGGTCTTTTCCTGCGGCACGCCCGCCTTCATGGCAGCTTGACGGGCAGGATTCTGACCCTCACCGGCGGTCAGAACCTGGCCCATGATGACCTCGTCGACCTCGCCTGGCTCGATCTTTGCCCGCTCCATGGCCGCCTTGATCGCGGTCGCGCCGAGCTCATGGGCCGGCGTGTTGGCGAAGCCGCCGTTGAACGAGCCTACTGCCGTGCGGGCGGCAGAAACGATCACCACATGTGTCATCTTACTCTCCTCTTTATTGACAAATTGTAGACTTTCAGTCAGTGCAGCTTAACACGAGCTTCGTGCCGACTTGTAAGAGAGCGTGCCATGGAAAGAAGCAGCACTTTCCAAAGCCCGAAAAGCGCCATCTGATGCATTTTATAAAGCGACTCATACATAAATCTTGCAAAATAGCCTTCGACCATCAGGCCTTTGCCCTTCACCGCACCCATCAGATTGCCGACAGTTGTGTATTTCCCAAGGGACACAAGCGAACCAAAATCGCGGTAGACAAATGGCTGCAACGCGACGCCGTTGAGCCGTCGCTTCATTTGCTTATGCAAATGACTGGACTGTTGGCTAGCGGCCTGGGCCCGCGGAGGTATGGGCCTTGTCTCGCCTGGACTCACCAGATATGCGCAATCGCCGATCGCGAAGATGTCGGGGTCCTTCGTTGTCTGAAGCGTCGGCTGAATAACGAGTTGGTTGCTCGTGCTAGCTTCTAAACCATCGAGATTTCTCACCACATCTGGCCCTCTCACGCCTGCAGACCAGACGACAAGTTCCGAGGGAATAAACTCACCATCAGACAATTGTACGCCATCTTTCCGGACTTCGACGACGCGAGATTTCGACCTAACGTCGATCCCGAGCCCCTCTAGCAGGCGCGTGGCGCCTTCGGCGACGCGTAGCGGCACCGCAGGAAGGATACGGTCTGCAGCCTCAACAAGCGTTATCTTGAGGTCCTCCTCTGGATCAATGCGATCCAATCCGTACGCAACAAGCTGCCTCGTGGTCCGATGAAGCTCTGCCGCCAGTTCGGTGCCCGTAGCACCGGCCCCTATAATTGTGACATGCAGCTGTCCCAATCGAACAGGACCCGCTTGCGCGTGCGCGCGAATGAAACGATTCACGAGACGCTGATGAAATCGGACCGCTTGGTCAGCGGTATCGAGTGAAATTGCGAATTCCTGGGCTCCGGGGGTTCCGAAATCGTTACTGGTGCTGCCAATGGCGATCACAAGCGTATCGTAAGATATGGAGCGAGCAGGGGTGATTTCCTCGCCTTCAGCGTCGTAGGTCCGACCCAAATGGACTTGCCGTCGTGAACGGTCGAGACCTATCATTTCGCCGATACGGTATCGGAAGTGGTGCTCGGATGCATGCGCAAGGTAATCGATGGCATCGCGCCCAACGTCGAGCGTTCCAGCTGCCACCTCGTGCAAATGCGGCTTCCATATGTGGGTGCGAGCCCGTTCGACTAACGTGATCTGCACTTTACGGCGTCGGCCCAGGCTATTTCCCAACTTTGTTGCAAGCTCAAGGCCGGCGGCCCCACCTCCTATGATGACAATGTGGTGGAGAGAGGGATCTGGCAGAAAAACAGCATGCCGTGGAACCTCTCCAGGAATCGGCTCTTTAGCAGGCGCTGAAACGGGCGCGCGGCTGTTTTGCATTAGCGTTGATGCTTCATCAGGTCCCATTGCTGGACGCCTTCCATTCCCCTACGCGTCGGATACGATCGCACGTCGTTGAACAGAGCATGTTGCAAACCCTGGGCATCAGCTTCGGTCCTATCCTCAGGCAGTTATCGCCTAAAAGCCACAAAAGCAGTCAAATGCCAGTACCCACTCGGGTGCGTTGATATCGGTGGTATTTCGGTGTCCACATCTTATCCCGGATTGTTTTGTATATATCACCGATATCTATTGGTTTTGTCAGGCCGTCTTTTCGAGCTTGAACAGCGACCGCCTGCGCTACTCGAAACGAGACGTCGCGCAACTCGGATACGGGCGGAAGGAGGTTACCGCTGGGATTAGATCGCGCAGGTGAAATATCCGCCAGCGTGCGTGCCGCCGCCATGAGCATACTGTCAGAGATACGTGTCGCATGGACTGCGATCGCGCCAAGACCGATGCCGGGGAAGACGTACGAGTTGTTAGTCTGGTCGACACGGACGTAAGCTCCGTCCCTGAGGACGGGCGGGAACGGGCTTCCCGCACCGATTATAGCACGTCCGTCCGTCCAAACATTAAGGTCGAGGGGCGTCGCCTCCGCCCGCGACGTTGGGTTGGAAAGCGGGAAAATGACCGGCCTTTCGGTTTGGGCCGCCATCTCCCTCACTACGTTTTCAGAGAAAGCTCCCGGCTGGCCGGAAACACCGATCAGCACCGTCGGATGTGCATTGTGCACCACATCGCGAAGTCCGATATAGCCTTCGCGCTCGCACTTCCAATTAGACACGGAATTCCGAGATTGCACAAAACCTTGTTGGAAGGGCATAAGGGCAGGCATGCCTTCGACTAACAGGCCGTCCCGATCCACGAGGTAAAAACGCCCGCATGCTTCCGCTTCGGGCAAGCCGTCCTCAGTCATGGCCCGCAGCAGGAGCGCACTTATACCACATCCCGCCCCACCAGCACCAAGCACTGCGATCCGTTGTTCGCGCATTGGCAAGCCTGTGACGTTGATCGCTGCCAATAACGCGCCGGCGGCCACGACCGCAGTACCTTGCACGTCATCATTGAAGGTGCACAGCCGATCACGATACCGTTCAAGGAGCCGTGTGGCGTTATCACGCGCAAAATCCTCCCACTGCAGCAAGACGTGCGGCCAACGCTCGATAACCGCCGAAACGAAGACGTCCACAAAGTCGTCGTAGGCTCGACCTCGCACACGCTCGTGTCGCCATCCGATGTAGAGCGGATCGGACAAGCGTTCTGGATTATCGGTACCTACGTCGAGCAGAATCGGAAGCGTCGTCTTCGGGTGCAGACCGCCGCACCCTGTGTAAAGCGACAGCTTGCCGATTGGAATGCCCATTCCGCCGGCGCCCTGATCACCCAACCCCAAAATCCGCTCGCCATCTGTCACCACTATTGCTTCGACCCCGTCAAAGTGCGAGTGGCTTAAAATATCCGCAATGCGCTCCTTATGAGGAATGCTCAGAAAAAGACCGCGAGACTTGCGAAAACTTTGGCTGAAGTATTGGCATCCGAAGCCCACCGTCGGAGTGTAGACGATCGGCAGCATCTCTTCGAGATGGCGAACCAGCAAGGCATAAAAGAGCACTTCGTTTGTATCCTGGAGGCCGCGTAAAAAAAGATAGCGCTGGAAGTCATCCGACAGCTGACGAAATGCTTGCAGACGGCGAGATACCTGTTCGTCGAGCGTAGCTACTGTGGGCGGCAGCAGGCCGTGCAGCTCGAAGAGCTCGCGCTCACGGTCGGTAAAACCTGTTCCTTTATTCAGCAGCGGATCGTTCAGGAGATCATAGCCGACGCGATCTGTGGCGAGGAAATCATCTTCCGGGCTTTGACTGCTGTCTAAGTTCATAGCCTCACCTTTGAGATACCACGATGCCAACTGCTCGACGTGGTGAGTTGTCGACCCCGTTCAGTGCTTCCTCTTTGGCATGTATAAATCGGTGATCGTGCCCTCGAACGCCTCGGCAGCCATTCCGATGGTCTCGGAGAGCGTTGGATGCGGGTGAATTGTGAGCCCGATGTCGGCTGCGTCAGCTCCAAGCTCAATTGCGAGTGCGGCCTCGGCGATCAGATCGCCGGCAGAGGGTCCGACGATACCGCAGCCGATGATGCGCTCGTTGCTTTCATCGAAGATCACCTTCGTGATTCCCTCGTCGCGGCCGAGGGAGAGCGAGCGGCCGCTTGCGGCCCAGGGAAAGACGCCCTTGCCGTATTTGATGCCTTTGGCTTTCACCTCGTTCTCGGTCAGCCCGACCCATGCGACTTCTGGATCGGTGTAAGCGACCGACGGAATGACTTTCGCGTCGAAGAAGCTGTTGTGGCCAGCCGCATTCTCCGCTGCGACCTTGCCCTCATGCGCAGCTTTGTGAGCGAGCATAGGCTGGCCCACGAGATCACCGATTGCAAAGATGTGGGCTACGTTCGTTCGCATCTGCTTATCGACGGCGATGAAGCCGCGTTCGTCTACTTTCACGCCGGCATGCTCGGCCCCGATTGCCTTACCATTCGGGCGACGCCCGACCGCAACCAGGATTTTGTCGAACGTATCGCTTGCCGGTGCGCTGCCGCCCTCGAACGACACTTTCAAGCCGCCCGGCTGCGCTTCGACATTCGTCACCTTCGCTTTGAGGTGTATGGCTTCGTACTGCTTCGAGATGCGCTTCATCAGCGGCGTGACTATGTCCTTGTCGGCCCCGGGAATAATCTGGTCCATGAGTTCGACGATTGTCACCTTGGCGCCGAGCGCTTCATATACCGTCGCCATCTCGAGGCCGATGATCCCGCCGCCGATCACGAGCAATCGCTTCGGTATGTCATCGAGCGCGAGCGCGCCCGTGGAGTCGATGACGCGCGGGTCGTGATGCGGGATAAAGGGAAGAGTTACAGGCTCGGATCCGGTGGCAATGATCGCCTGCTCGAAGCTTACGGTCTTCGTGCCGTCCTCTCCGGTAACTTCGATTTGATTGGGGGCGGCGAACTTGCCGGTGCCGCGCACGACCGTGACCTTGCGTTGCTTTGCGAGGCCGGAGAGCCCGCCGGTGAGTTTCTTGACCACACCGTCCTTCCAGCCTCGCAGCTTGTCGATATCCACGCTTGGAGCGGTGAAGGACAGGCCGTGAGCGCTCATTTCCTTGGTCTCGGCAATCACCTTAGCCGCGTGTAAGAGCGCCTTCGACGGGATGCAGCCGACGTTGAGGCACACGCCGCCGAGCTGCGGCCAGCGCTCAATCAAAACCACCTGCTTGCCGAGATCCGCGGCGCGAAAGGCGGCGGTGTAACCGCCCGGGCCCGCGCCAAGCACGACGATCTCGCCATGCACGTCGCCTTTCTGAGCTATCGGCGCTCTTGCCTGCGGCGCCGGCGCGCCACCCCCGGTCGAGACCGTCGCGCCGGTGCCTTTGCCGGCAATCTGCAGGGTGAGGATTTTGTCGCCTTGGCTGACTCTATCGCCGAATTTGACCGAAACCTTCTCGACCGTGCCGCCGGTCGGCGACGGCACCTCCATGGAGGCCTTGTCGGATTCAAGCGTGATCAGCGGCTGTTCGGGCGTGACGGTCGCGCCAGCTTGCACATGCACCTCGATGATCGGCACATCTTTGAATTCGCCAATGTCGGGCACCGTGACGTCGATCGTGTCGTAGACACCGCTCGGTGAGCCATAGCCGGCGGGACCTTCCGCTGCAGGCGCGCCGGCGCCGCTCACCATTGTCTTCGGCGGCACGGCGGGCGCGCCTGCACCTTCCAGGACGAGAATGAGCGAGCCTTCGCTGACTTTATCGCCGGTCTTGACGGCAATTTCCTTGATCGTTCCCGCTTGCGGCGAAGGCACGTCCATCGTCGCTTTGTCGGATTCAAGCGAGATCAGCGGATCGTCGACGTTCACATTGTCGCCGAGTTTCACAAAAATCTCGATGATCGGCACGTCTTTAAAGTCGCCGATGTCGGGTACCCGGATGTCGGTCATGTTTGTCTCCCTTTTTTCGTGCTGCGGCGCGCGATCAGAGGATCAAGCGCCGCACATCCTCGAGGGAGTGACAGAGGTGATGCGCAAACCGCGCCGCGAGCGCGCCGTCGATGACCCGGTGGTCGTAGGAAAGCGAGATCGGCAGCATCAGCCGCGGCTTGAACTCGCTGCCGTTCCAGACGGGCGCCATTTTCGAGCGCACGACGCCAAGGATCGCGACCTCCGGCGCATTGACGATCGGCGTGAACGCATTACCGCCAATGCCGCCGAGACTTGAAATAGAGAAAGTCGAGCCTTGCATATCTGTCGGAGAGAGCTTGCCATCGCGAGCCTTCTTAGAGATCGTTCCCATCTCCTGGCTTATGTCGTGCACGCCCTTACGATCCGCATCCTTGATGACCGGCACGACGAGACCGTCTGGCGTGTCCACCGCGACGCCGATATTGTAGTACTTTTTTAGGATCAGCGCGTCCTTCTCCGGCGAGAGCGACGCGTTGAATTCCGGATGTGCGCGTAAAGCCGAGACGCTGGCCTTCACCAGGAAGGCAAGCAATGTGACGCGGAAGCCTTTCTCCTTGGCAGCGGTGTCAAGCTCCTTGCGATAGGCTTCGATGTCCGTGATATCCGCCTCGTCATTATGTGTGACATGCGGAATGTTGAGCCAAGCCCGATGTAGATGCGGGCCCGACAGCTTCTTGATGCGCGCAAGCGGTCTTGTCTCGACTGGACCGAATTTCGAAAAGTCCTGTGCCGGAATCTCGGGAATGCCCATCCCGCCGGCCGCCGGCGCCGCCGCAGCGGCAGCTGCTGCAGGCGCTTTGAGGAAATTGCGCACGTCATCGAGCGTTATGCGTCCCTTCTCCCCCGTACCTCTAAGCCTGGTGAGATCGACCTGCAGCTCGCGCGCGAGACGCCGCACCGAGGGACTGGCATGCACGCCGCTGAAGTCGCCGATACCACCAGCGGGACTCGGAGCAGGCGCCGATGGGGCCGAACTCGCTGGCGCCGGACGTGGTCTTGGTGCCGAGAGCTGCGCGGACGGGGCGGGTTCCTGCTGCTCGATGACGGACGGCGGCTGCTTCATGCCGCCCTCGCCCTCTTTCATCGTCAGGATCGGCGTGCCCTCGCTGACCTTGTCACCAACTTTGACCAGAAGTTTCTCGACGACGCCCGCATGCGGCGCGGGTACCTCCATCGTGGCTTTGTCGGATTCCAGCGTAATAACCGGATCTTCTGCATTGATCGCGTCGCCTTCTCTCACCAGCACGTCGATGATCGGAACATCCTTAAAGTCGCCAATGTCCGGCACCTTGATTTCGGTCGCCACGGTTGTTCCTCCCGATTATTGATTTGGGCTTCAATCAGACGGTCGCCGGGTTTGGCTTGTTCGGATCGAGACCAAACTTCTTGATCGCATCGCTCACCACGGACGGCTTCACCGCGCCGTCCTCCGCGAGGCTCTTCAGAGCAGCAACCGTTACCCAATGGCGATCCACCTCGAAGAAGGTGCGCAGCTTCTTGCGGTAGTCGGAACGGCCGAACCCGTCGGTCCCGAGCACGCGATAGCGGCCCGGCACCCAAGTGCGAATTTGATCCGCAAACAAACGCATGTAATCGGACGCGGCAATCACCGGACCGCGGCGGCCCGAAAGGCACGTCTCGACATAGGATTGGCGCGCGGGCTCTTGCGGATGCAGTAGATTCCAGCGCTCCGTCTCGATCGCCTCGCGGCGAAGTTCCGTGAAACTGGGGCAGCTCCAAATATCTGCGTTAACCCCGTACTCCTTCAACATGTCCGCTGCCGCGATCACCTCGCGAAGAATCGTGCCGGAGCCGAGGAGTTGAACCCGAGGGCCTTTGCCCGCTTGGCCTTCTTTTAGAAGATACATTCCTTTCACGATGCTGGCTTCTGCCCCGGTCGGCATCGCTGGATGTTCGTAGTTCTCGTTCATCAACGTGATGTAATAAAAGACATCTTCTTGCTCGGCATACATCCGACGCAAGCCGTCCTGAACGATCACCGCCACCTCGTAAGCGAACGTCGGATCATAGGAGACGCAGTTCGGAATCGTCGCCGAAATGATGTGCGAATGACCGTCCTCGTGTTGCAGACCCTCACCATTGAGCGTCGTGCGCCCCGCTGTGCCACCGAGGAGGAAGCCGCGCGCACGCATGTCGCCGGCAGCCCAGGCAAGATCGCCGACCCGCTGGAAACCGAACATAGAATAGTAGATGTAGAAGGGAATCATCGGGGCGTTCGACGTCGAGTAGGATGTCGCCGCCGCGATCCATGAGCACATCGCGCCGGCTTCGTTGATCCCCTCCTGCAGAAGCTGGCCGGATTTGTCCTCCTTGTAGAACATCAGCTGGTTCGCATCTTCCGGCCGGTAGAGTTGACCAACCTGGCTGAAGATGCCGAACTGCCGGAACATGCCTTCCATGCCGAACGTGCGGCTTTCATCCGGCACGATCGGCACGATGCGTTTGCCGATCTGCTTATCGCGCAAGAGCGTGTTCAACACGCGGACAAAGGCCATCGTCGTCGAAATCGTCCGGTCGCCAGTATCCTTGAGCAGGGCGTCGAACGCCGAAAGCGGCGGCACCTGGAGCGATTCGGATTTTCTTCGCCGAGACGGTAGGCTGCCGCCGAGAGATGCGCGACGCTCCCGCAGATATTTGAGCTCTGGGCTATCTTCGGCGAAGCGCACGAACGGCACTTCAGCTAGCTTCTCGTCCGAGATTTCGAGCTGGAACCGATCGCGGAATTCGCGCAGCGAGGTTTCGCCCATCTTCTTTTGCTGATGGGTGATGTTCTGGCCCTCGCCCGCCTCGCCCATGCCGTAGCCTTTGACCGTCTTCGCGAGGATGACGGTTGGCCGCCCCTTATGCTCGGTGGCGGCTTTGTACGCGGCGTAGACTTTGATTGGATCGTGCCCGCCGCGCACCAATGCCCAAATTTGATCGTCGCTCCACTCGGCGACCATAGCGGCGGTTTCCGGTGCTTTGCCGAAAAAATGCTGCCGCACATAGGCGCCGTTCTTCGATTTGTAATCCTGATATTCGCCGTCGACCGTTTCGGTCATGATCTTCAGCAACGCGCCGTTTGTATCCTTGGCAAGAAGCTGGTCCCAACCCGATCCCCATATCACCTTGATGACGTTCCAGCCCGCTCCCTTGAACTGTGCCTCGAGTTCCTGGATGACCTTGCCGTTGCCGCGCACCGGTCCGTCCAAGCGCTGCAGATTGCAGTTGATGACGAAGATCAGATTGTCGAGCTTCTCCCGCGCAGCGAGCGAGATGGCGCCGGTCGATTCTGGCTCGTCCATTTCGCCGTCGCCGAGGAAGGCCCAGACGTTTCGGGCCGCGGTATCGGCGAAACCGCGCGCGTGAAGGTATTTGAGAAAGCGGGCCTGATAGATTGCCATCAGCGGCCCAAGGCCCATCGACACCGTCGGAAATTGCCAATAATCCGGCATGAGCCAAGGATGCGGATAGGACGAGAGCCCGTTGCCGTCGACCTCTTGACGGAACTTCAGAAGCTGCTCTTCGGTGAGCCGGCCTTCGACAAGCGAGCGTGCGTAAATTCCCGGTGCGACGTGGCCTTGGATGTAGATGAGGTCGCCGCCGTGATTCTGGGACGCTGCATGCCAGAAATGCGTGAAGCCGGTGTCGTAGAGTAGTGCGGACGACTGGAAGCTGGCGATGTGACCGCCAAGCTCTGAGGAATGCTTGTTGGCGCGCAAGACAATCGCCATCGCGTTCCAGCGGATGATCGAGCGGAGACGGTGTTCGATCGTACGGTCGCCAGGATGATGTGGCTGTTTTTCGACAGGGATTGTGTTCAGGTACGGCGTCGTCGCCGAGTATGGGACCGGCGCTCCCCGCCGCCGCGCGCCGCCGATCAGTTTTTCGAGGAGGTAATGCGCGCGTTGCGGTCCTTCGACCTCGATCACACCATCCAGCGAGTCCAACCATTCCCTGGTTTCGACGGGATCCAGATCTTCAGTCATTCGATGCATCCCCCAAGAGCGGCGAGCGCAACCCTGCTCGCCCGGGCCTTATGACGGATCAGGCCGTTACGATTACATCCTGCATCCCATCGTCATGCCGAGTCCATGCCGTGCTGTCGTTTTGCCGAGCCGGCCTCGGCTGAGGCCAAATAGGCGACGAAAGCTCGGGCGTGCTCCACTTGCGAAGACGTGCCGGAAATGCCGGCGGAGCTTCGGCGAGTCGCGCCTTGTGCTCGAGTAGCGGCTTAGGCACAAAGCCGTTCGCTCTGTCCTTCGTGGCCGCCTCCGCGCCGAACGGTTCATTCGGAACCGCAATGGGCTCGTGCCGTTACCTACCAACGGAGAAGTTCCAATGACGAGGATTGTCGTTTGCCTGACGATGCTTTCGGCGCTAGTTGCCTTGGCCGGACCAGCTGATGCAAAGGGGTGTATCAAAGGCGCTATTGTCGGCGGTATCGCCGGGAAGATGGCAGGTCATGGGAAGGTTGGGGCCGCCGCGGGATGCGCAATAGGTCACCATCGAGCATCCAAAGCCGCCAAGAGCGCGGACCAGCAGCACTGATCCAGGATAAGAGATCTGCCGTCCGGCTGTCCCTACCGCAAATTCCATCCGCTAGCTGTCCCTACCGCAAATGCCATCCGCTTGGCCTGAACGCCCGAACCGGGCGATGAACGCCGGGTGCTCGAGATTTTCAATCTGCTCAGGTGGATCTTCCTGGATCTCTACCAGTTCGCTCCAAGGAGAGGTAATCGCGCTTCGACACCAGTTGAATGTACTGCGTCGCAGCGCACCCAAGCGCCTCGCCCCTACCCCGACGCGTCCAGGCGGTCGGGGGCATTCTTCCGCGGCCGATCCTCGGAGGATTGCACCACCATTACTTCCGGATTTAATTGGCGATAGGGACAGGTAGGGAGAAAGCTATGAAACTCCGCCAAAGACCTCGTCGGGCCGATCACTCATACTGAGAGGCTCCAACAAACCGAAGTTTAGGATACGCGGTAGCTCGCGCATGCTCCTCCGAACGAAAGCAGGTGTCCTGATCTTGCCAGCAGTACTGGTTCGGCCCATTATGTTTGAAAATTTTCTTCCTTTCGCGTGCCTACACATCGCTTCGAGGAACGACCTAAGATGGATGAAGAGAGCGATCCTGAGGCTTATCACAATCATTTCTTCGCATCCGAATTGGGGTTGGGCATTTCCTGCTTCTCCTCCCGCACTTCATCGGGGAAGCTGTCGGCGATAAACATCACCGCGGCCGTGACCAGCCCGACGGTAACTCCTAGCCACCAGTAGGAAGTCGCTATTGCAAGGCCGACCGCTCCGGTGATCCAGATCGCGGGGGCAGCCTTTATGCCTTTTACCTCGAAACCACTTTTGAAAATGACAGCGCCGCCAAGGAAGCCGATTCCAGATAGGAAACCCTGAAGGGTGCGGCTGATCGAACTTGGATCAGCATCGGCGAAGTGCCGACCAAGCAGCATATTCGTCTGTCAAAAATCGAGCAACTGTTTTCATGTGGGCTGATCCTTTCTCAAGCAGATGCTGTAGCAATAGCAATGATCCGTTGCCGGAGAATTAGCCGATATGGCTAACCCGCTCAGCGGTTGGGCATCAAGTGGCGGGCGTTCCGACTAGATGGCATCGTTGAGGTGAGTTATCGCGCACACGCCGATTGCTCTAATTCGTTTGGGAGGGCTCAATGGGCTGCTGGTTCGGTTCCGGACAGTATTCAAACTGCGACAGCTCGGCCGAGAGAAGATTGCCAAGTTGATGCCATTCCTCCGGAAGATGGCTTAGGGCCTGGCGCTCGATCAGCGGAGAACGGTCTCCGGCTTAACGATCGTTGTATCCAGAATGCGCGGTGCAATCCGATACAGGCAGACGAAAAGGAGACGGTCAAAATCGCATAGGGCGGGGCGTTTGGGCGCCCTCCGGTGCAGCACGTTCAGCTGATGACGCAGAGCTAAGTT
>Ga0164305_10000762_pt1 | contig 12598 bp, 14 predicted proteins | sample Whisoiple_237_MG_FD_110215 | JGI IMG/M metagenome (GOLD analysis project Ga0164305, IMG submission 110215) | Soil microbial communities amended with pyrogenic organic matter from upstate New York, USA - Whitman soil sample_237_MG | ecosystem: Environmental > Terrestrial > Soil > Agricultural... | reverse complement strand
TATCGAACCACGGCGCAAGCCCCTTTTCTCCATTAACTATGATTCTCTACGCTCCTTAAGCATCTCAGGAGTTTTCTGCACCACTAAGGCCCGATAGACTAGAGTGCGAGAGCCAGCATACAGTTGTTCTGTGATACGATACCCAGGCAGGTCAGTAATTGCATCCATTTTTCGCTCCTTTCAACATTGGGGTTATTATATTTATAGTTTACCTAGCAAACGAGGAAAATCCCCGCCCTGCCTCTAATGTGCCTGAACTTGTCAGTGCGCGTTATGTAAGAATCCTCGTCGATCGCTCATTTGATCCTGTAGCCATAAGTAGTCGGAGATACATAAAAAGTTTTGTGTAAAGAAAGATTTACGAAAGACTTTTGGGGCGATCGCGCCAGTGTCCCCTCTTCTACTGTCCTCAACGGATTTGCCTCAGTCGCAGGGATCGCGGCGCGCGACAATCAACAAGATTTGTTACGTCGCGATCCCTCAAAAGAATTAGAGATCGCTCACGCCTGCAACGCAAACACCACTGTCTGAACAGTCTTCTTCACCATCAACCACGCAAGTCTGGGTGTGAACCTCTGACTAAAAACAAATGCTCAAAAACAGATGCTCAAAACTTGCCGTAAAAATTTAGTTATAATAATTCCACGATCGCAGTATCAAGCGATGTCATCACCGCCCCACCAAAGTTTTTATTAATTGTGAAGAACAGCAGATACTTTGAGAATTAAGCAAAGCCAAAAATATTCTTACTCTCACAAAACATAGAGCCGAAGCTTTTCGATGATCCGCGCTCTTGTTGATGATAAAAAATCAGCCATAATGACAAATGATACAAAAAGAATGGGTAGTAAACCCGGATTTGGTATCGCTTAATATCTCTGGTTGATTAGAAAGTTTTTTTTGAATAAGGTTTAGTTTAGCTTTCAAAAACTTTAACAGCAAGTTCTATATTCAATTGATGGAACGGCCGACTAAAAAAGCACTATTCGATATGTTGAAAGCACCAGTTATTACTTTCACTGTTCAAGCTAGGGGCAATATTCATACTAGCTTTCCCGATTGAATAACGTTATGATTATTAATACAGTCAAGGTTGGTATTTGTTTTTTATACCATTCTATTGTTCGGAAATGAATCTATTTAAAATTAATGGCAGAGACTAAAGGAAGATGAATTAGCAGGACGGATGTTTGCCGATGAATATTACGAAAGTAATTGCGGTCATTGAAGGAGTTGAAGCCAGAGCGACGCAATATGGCTATGAAGTATAAATATCTCATTTACATTCCGAATAGTTGGGTTTTTGAGCGATTATGAAGTGCTTGCTTCTTACCTATTTAATTTTTTTTTACACAGTATTGTTTATTTATGTTCGGCTTGCTATTTACCGGGGTGCTTACCGCTTGTTCAACCTCTCTTATAGAACAAGCACATACTTCACATTCAGCTTGAGTAATAATGTGAGTCGGCTGCAATTTTTCCCAAGCATCTATTTCTACTTTATAGACGCTCAGCGCATTTTGTAACAATTATGTCACGCGGTTGTGAATTTTGCTGCTAGTTCCTTCGGGATTGAATTTAGGCTGAGTGCAAACAGGTAAGTTTTGGATTTCTGGGGGATAATCGCATTCGTGGGAACGGGCAACAATTGCATCGGTTAATCCTAAAAGCGCTACAATTTCGGTGGCACTGGGAATTAGAGAAATTATTCTTGGTTGGTTCATTGGTTTTCTGTTTTTTACAGATTCGGAAGCACAGGCGAAGCACAGGCGGGACGCCCGTGCCACAATAAAAGGAATTGTTAAATTTTTAGTTTTTTTAAGTATTGCAAATCTTGCCATGCTTGAATGACATTACCTTGCATGAGTTCCGCTATACCGTTTAAAACTCTAATTTCCGGTAGGTGGGAGTTGAGAGCGAGAGCAGGTTTTAAGGCTGTTTGAGCGGCTTTGGGATGCCAGCCGTACAGGTGTACGAAAGCGAGATAGGCGTATGCGTAAGGGTTTTTTGAGTCGAGTTGAGTGACTTTTTCTAAGGCTGCGATCGAACTTTCGACATTCTGCTGCAATACCCGAGAAAATGCCAAAGCATAAGCCAATTCTAGATTATTTGGTTCCTGCTGCAACCGATATTCTAACGCTTTTTCCGCTTGCACGGTATAATCTTGAATTGGATCGTACTGATTGATCCGCCCAATCTGCTCGAACACTGGTTCTAAACCGGGCAATCCTTTGGGTAAATTAACCGCCATCGCCCGCAATTGAGTCACCAAATCTAACTCAGGCATATCCACGTTCTCAGGCGCTTTATTCTCGTTCCTAGAGTCTGCCTGGGAACGCATATCCAGAGACTCTGGCTCGATCTTAACACTCACGGACGGCACATTAATCGGATAAGTTTCGCCGGTTTTCCGATTTAGATAAGTAGCTTGCAGATTGTAAGTTCCCGGTGCAATATTAGCAGGAGGAAGCATCGCCGTGCGATCGACAACTCGAAACCCCACAGCAAATTTATCCGCTTGCAGCATCCCCGGATGCAAAGTCGCCTGGGCGATCGCGCGATCGTGTAAAATCCTGAAAGTCTGTCCCGGTGGAATATCGCCAGACTGCTGATTTTGCCACGTTACCAACACTAAACCAGACTGCAACTGCTGCCAAGGCCCAGACCAAGTATAAGTAACCGGCAGCGCCACTCCGGGAACTGCTTTTTTCCCGACAGTAACTCGATCTAATTGTACTTGCGATCGCGCTTCATTCAACGGCTGTATTTCGACAGGCTGCACTCGCTTGCGATAAAGATTTAAATTAGTATAATCTGGCAAAACCCAAGTTTTATCTAACTCAAATTTATCCCCTTTTTCAATCGCTACCACCGCAGCATTTTGAGCTTGTTTAATTCCTTCGCGAATCGAACCTTGCGGGCCAGTTTTAGTTACGAACCAAGATAGAGATCGCACATCTTGTGGCACTTCTTTTAAATTCGTTCCCACCTGCCGCCCGTAAACCTGAAAATTCGCCAAAGCACCGTAATAATTCAAATTATGCTGGTTAATTTCTGGTGTCGAAGGCAACACGCCTAAAGTAGATTGTAAATAAGGTTCCCGATCAATAATTTCTGCAATTACCTCTCGGTGCGGCCACTCTTTCCCCAAGTAAGGATAGTAAGAATTGCCGGGACTGATAATTTGGACTAAGCTATCTCCAAAAGCACCTCCCAGCGGCAAGATATGGAACAGCATCGCCAGAATTGCCAAGCCAATTGTACCCCAGCGAATTTGTCGTCCCCACCGAGAAGGCCAGAGTGTTAAACAGTAGGCTAAGAAAATAGATAAAACTGGCAAATAAGGTATCACATATCGGTCGTCTTTGTTGATATTTAAAGAATTAATTAAATAAGCTCCTCCCCAGAAAACAGCCAGCCAGCGACAGGAGTTGAGATAAAAAATTGAGGAACTATCTTGCCGGCGACGCCAATAAAGTATCAATCCTACTAAGGGAATAAGTAACAGAGGCCAAGAAATGTGTTCGGGTAAGTGTTGACCGTAGTAAATCCAAGCGTCGATCGTATTGAGGGCCGGATCTCCTTCGGCGATCGCAGAATCCACCGTTGCCCGTTTTCCCCCGGTCAAAATTAACAGCCAATTGGTTTTCGCCCAGGGCCCAAACACCGCCGCCGACAGCAACAAACTACCTGCTAATTGACCTAATCTTCCCCAAGCTTTTTGTCGTACAGCACTAACAGCTAACCATACAATGGGGGTAAACAGAAATAATACGGTAGTGTGTTTAACTAATATTGATAAACCGAGAGAAATTCCAAAGGCGATCGCCCAAAAGAAAGATGACGGGGAGAGTGGGGGAGTGTGGGAGGGGGAGAATTTATACTTTTTCTTTGTTCGTTCTGCCAACGGAGTTCTATCGGTTACATTCGTTAAATCCGTTGCCGAATTTCCTTCTTCCTGACATCCGTTACAGAATCCGTTGCCGAACTTCCTTCTTCCTTCAGACGCCTTCCACATTGTCAGACAATAGAAAGCAAAAGTAATCGCAGCAGTGAGGGGATAGTCGAGTAAAAATTGCAAGCGGAACCGATAAAGTCCCGGTAACAAAACGCAAATTGCAGCGGCCCACAAACCGACTTGCCGGTTAAATAATTGGACGCCCAGACTGTAGACTGAGGCGAGGAGAATTGCACTAAATAATAGATGAACGAGGGTTGCCCGATCGCCCCCAGTACCGAAAACCTGAAGAAACGGAACGGTTAAGATGTATGCCAAGGGCGGAATTTTCGTCGAAAGCAGCCAGAAGTTTGTCCACCACTCCCCGGAAAACCACTGAGGATGCTGCAACGCCTGCAAGTAATTCAGGGTGCTAGTCAGGTATTCTGCTTGATCCCACGCGGGGACAGATCGATCGAGGGCAAACCAGAGGCGATCGCTAATTGCCCCCAGCAGCCAAATTATTCCCAAGACAAGCAGACTCTTACTTCCACTCTCCCGATGTTGCTGTGCCATTGCGATTCTTGGATTTTAGGTTGCAGCTTTTAGCTTACAGGGGGGCGGTTCCGGGCGATCGAAAATTAATTTGAAAAAGTGCTTGCTAAATTTTGTATGTGTCTGCTAAGATAGTAAAGCGCGAAAAAACAAGCCGGGATAGCTCAGTTGGTAGAGCAGTGGACTGAAAATCCACGTGTCACGAGTTCAAGTCTCGTTCCTGGCATCGCAAAGCCCTCACAAAGTTGAGGGCTTTTTTTTAGGAAACTTGAACTATCAGGATTTGGCGGATGTACAGGAACCCCGAACGCTCAGTTTTCATCGGGAAACATTGCTTCCAAGTCTTGGAAACCGCTCACCACCCGCAAAATTTCGATCCCATTCTCAACCACCCGATAAAAGATAATATAGCCATCCAGCGCTACTCCCCCGAGTCCAGACTTAATGCCATCGTAATTGCGCCCCATATTCGGAAATTTGACTAAGTTGTCACACTTTTTGACAAACTCCCGAAGCAACCGCTCCGCAGCCTCAATATTGCGCGCCACAAAATAATCACCAATGGCATTCAAGTCTCGGCTTGCAGTTGGAGAGACAAAGCATCGACTCATCCCCGAACCTCTCGTGCCTTGCGAAACTTTTCCTGCAATTGCTCGCACGCAGTCTCTAAGGGGATTCCCTCACCCCGCGATAGTTCCGCCTCCGCTTCCTCCACCGAAGAGCGCACCTCCTCCACCCACTCCCAATGATGCTGGCGTGTTTGAGTCAAAGTCTGGAGGGCTTTTGTAATCACCTCTTCCGGCGAGCTAAACTGCCCCAGTGCTAATTCCGCTTCGATCAATTTCACCTGATCGGGACTCAAAGTAATATTCATAAAAATCTCCGGGAGTCTCGCTGACACAAATCCATTTTCTAAGAAAAACGCTACTTTCTGAGCAGTGCGATCGTCCATAAAAATTGCCGGACAGTGCCGGATGTGCCAAGTTGATTGAAACTTTTTTTAAATAAACACTCGTACTCGTTATCCTGTTGAAGGGGCTCATTGCTCTGCGGGCATCCTACAACTGCGTGAAGCGAAGCTATCCCGAAGGGAATCGCCCCAGACAATCCCTTATCCCCTACAATAAACAAGCAATTATTATATTTTGAGTTATCCTGTGAGTCCTACTGCCGAAGTCAGCAATACCCTAAATGCGGGCGCCCTACCAACCGTTACCGCTACCGCAGCCCGCCGCGCTGTTTTTCCCTTCACTGCAATTGTTGGTCAGGAGGAGATGAAACTGGCGCTGCTGTTGAATGTCATCGATCCCAAAATTGGCGGGGTGATGATTATGGGCGATCGAGGTACTGGTAAATCTACCACAATCCGCGCCCTCACTGATTTGCTGCCGGAAATTGAGGTGGTGGCTGACGATCCTTTTAACAGTCATCCCACCGATCCTGATTTGATGAGCGATGAGGTGCGCGATCGCACTTTATCTCAAAGTGAGATTAAAATCGCCCGCAAGAAAGTCCAAATGGTAGATTTACCTTTGGGCGCGACCGAAGACCGAGTTTGCGGTACGATCGACATCGAAAAAGCTTTGTCGGAAGGTGTTAAAGCTTTTGAACCGGGGCTTTTAGCTAAAGCTAACCGCGGCATTCTGTACGTTGATGAAGTCAATTTGCTCGACGATCATTTAGTAGATGTTTTGCTCGACTCGGCCGCCAGCGGTTGGAATACTGTTGAAAGAGAAGGCATTTCGATCCGCCACCCGGCTAAGTTTATTTTAATCGGTTCCGGGAATCCAGAAGAAGGAGAATTGCGGCCGCAGTTGCTCGACAGATTCGGGATGCACGCAGAAATTCGGACTGTAAAAGACCCGAATTTAAGAGTGGAAATTGTCGAACAGCGATCGAGTTTTGACCAAAATCCAGCGGAGTTTCTCGCGAAATATCAGCGCGAACAAGATGATATGCAGCAGAAGTTGGTGGAAGCCCAGGAAAGATTGAAATCGGTAACTATCGATCGAGAGTTGCGGGTAAAAATCTCCCAAGTTTGCGCGGAATTGGACGTAGACGGGCTGCGGGGCGATTTGGTGACGAATCGGGCTGCGAAAGCTTTCACGGCTTTGCAATGCCGCACAGAGGTCACAGTGGACGATATTCGCCGGGTGATTACTCTGTGTTTGCGGCACCGGTTGCGGAAAGACCCGCTAGAATCAATAGATTCCGGGTATAAAGTGACCAAAGTGTTCGATCGGGTATTCGGCCTAGAAACAACTGAGGGGTAATTAATAATTGGTAATTGGTAATGGGTGGTGAGGAAACATTTCCCAAATTTTTAATGCCTCCTTCCCCATTTCCAATTACTAATTCGGGCAATGGAAAAACGAATTTTAGGATTAGATCCCGGCTTAGCCAATCTCGGCTACGGGGCAATTTGCTGTCAAATTGTCCCCGGTAAACAAGATGAAAACTTTGTTTCCATGATTGATTGCGGGGTGATAAAAACAATGCCAAAACAAGAAATGGGACAGCGCCTCAAAACAATTTACGACGATTTGCACGCGGTAATTGAAGAGATTAAACCGGATGTAGCAATTGCCGAAAAACTGTTTTTTTACAAGATGGGAAATACCATACTTGTAGCGCAAGCGCGGGGCGTTTTGACCCTGGTATTAGCGCAGTGTGGAGTGCCACTGTTCGAGTTTACGCCGGCTCAAATTAAGCAAGCTTTGACGGGCCGCGGTAATGCGGATAAATCCGAAGTGCAAGAAGCCGTGGCGCGGGAGTTAGAGTTGGGTTATATTCCGAAACCCGACGATGCGGCGGATGCTTTGGCCGTGGCTTTGACTGGTTGGTACGATGATGATATTTGTCCGAAGAAAATACAGTTGGAAACAGGAAAAATTTGAAGGAATATCAAATCATCGGCAAATTAAGAACAAATCCGGGCAAGACATCTTCTCCCGATAAACTTACAGGAAATTGTACAATCTCTACTTCGCGAGAAGGGCGATAAATCTCCACTTTTTCGTCTAGAGGATTAATTAACCAACCCAAGCGTAAACCGCTGTTTAGATATTCCTGCATTTTCTCCTGAAGCGGCCGCAGCGGGTCTGTACGCGACCCCAATTCTATGACAAAATCAGGACAAATCGGCGGAAATTTCTCTTGTTCTTCTGCTGTTAAAGCCGACCATCTTTCCAAGCTAACCCAAGCCGCGTCTGGAGAGCGATCGCCATTATTTGGCAAGCGAAAAATTGTAGAAGAACTAAACACTCTCCCTAGCTGCGTTTGTTGATTCCACATCCAAACCAAGCCAATTAAATCGGCTTCTCGATTGCCGCTGACTCCGCCTACTGGTGACATAATGATAATTTCTCCTTTAGCAGTCCGTTCAAATTGCCAATCTCGATTCATCTGGCACAAACGGTAAAACTGTTCGTCTGTTAGTTCGACAGTATCTAAGTTTAAAGTAACGGTTGTCATTTTTCCTAACTCCCTAGAAAGATGAGTCATGCAAACCTATTTTAGCGCCGCATTTGGTCAATTTTAACATCACTGCTCATAGCCCGGACTTAAGCTTTAATACGAGGGCTTAAGCTCCAGCCCGACTATTGCAAATGGCAAAATATTAGTTGAAAATGTAATTAAAATGTAATTAAGTTCGATCGCCCAATTCCCACCTCCCTCAAAAAATGCTATAATAGCAACTTTAATTGCTAAACTTATCCCGCCAACAGAAAACCCAGGAAAATAATATGGTGATTATTACCTCACAACAAATTGCCCAATTTCGCTCGCAATTAGCCGAATATCCCGAAGCCCTAAAAGCCCTAGACGCCATCGAAGATTGCGAAGGGAACATCGAAGATGCAGCGATTTCTCTAGCAATTCAAGCCGGACAAGAACCGAATATATCAGAAAATTGGTTAGATGGATTGGCAAAAAGATGCCGCGTTGCTATCTGCAAATCAGAGGTTAAAGAAGAGTTGATAAACGGACAATTGAATGCTGCATTTAGAGATTTAGTTGCCGCAAAAATTTGCCCTGATATTTTGGTGACTTCGGTGATTATTTATGTATTTAAAACTGGGGTGAATGATTTTTGCGAGCCTCTCGAATATAAACTCTAAAGCCATCGCTGCATTTAAAAATTAGGTGAAGCAAAGCTATCCCCAAGGGTAGGGAATCGCCCTCATTTCTCAAAACATGATACAACGAGGCGATCGCACTTTTTCTCTACCCCTTTGCACTACTGTAGCCACCCGACCTCAAATCCGGCGACAAACCCAAAGATTTCCCCAGCAAACGAGCAAGTTGCACTAAAAAATTAGCAGTATCTTCGTCACCTTCGCGGGCCATTGAAGCCGATATCTGGATGAGCATTTGCACAAATCCCGCATCAATTAAATCGGAACAGGAACTCAAAACCTCTGGTTCTTGGCCGTTGGGGCAAGTAAGCACTCGCTCGATTAAGTTCAAATAAGCCTCTTGGCGTTCTGGATTCATTTTGGCAGAAGCTGTACAGTAAATAATTTATTATTACGTTTAACTCAGTCCTGTCAATCAGGCGATCGAATATGCGATCCCCATTTTTACTCTAGAATCTCCATTCAGTCAGGAATAGACAGAAGTTTAAAGAAAATCTTAAGTTTCTCAATGCTAGTTTAGTCGAGGTAAGGTGCGCCGAAGATCACCCTACTATTCAAGGGAATTAAGAATATACAAAATGAAAATAGGAATATTTTTAGGAAATCTAGGAAACCCCGCCATCTACTATCCCAAACTCGCCACAATTACCGGCGGAGTCGCGGCGAGTATTTTTCTTTGCCAATTATTGCAATGGCAATCACAAAAGTCCAACTGCGGTGAATGGGTAAAAACTAACAGCAGGGAAATTGAAAAAGCCACCGGTTTAAATCACGAAGAACAAGAACTCGCGAGACGCCTGCTCAAAGTGCGATCGCTCCTGAAAGAAAAATTAACAAATCCTAACACGGACACCCTTGAAATTTGGGCGGACATTGATGCTTTCGAGGAAAAACTCAATAACTTTTGGACACCGAATCCGCCAGCAGATATTATAACAGACATCGGCCGCGAAAGTCACAATCACCCTGTAGAAATCTGCCGCGAAACATCACCCCCAAATCATGTAGTTAAAACTGACAAATATTTCGGGCAACCCCGCCAACCAATAGCCGTTGCTGTCACCCCGAATTACCGATTTAGCGGCCCTTGGAACTCGCAAGAACAACTGCACAATTTTCAGCGAGCTTTAGAAGCATATGCTCAAGAGCGCAGCTTAGGATTTGGCAATCCTTCGGGATGGGCATTTAAAATTATTGACAGCATGACAAAAGGCTTAACCTCGACTTTTTGGGAGGAATTTATCGCCGGAATCCCTTTAGGAGAAAGTCAGAAAGTCAAGCGGGATTGGGAAATCGAGCCGGAAGTGCCTTATCCTGCTTTTGAAGAAGAGCGAATTCAGTATTACGTACACAAAGGCGAACCGCTAGAAGCAGCAGTATCTAAAGCCCGTGCTGATTTGAGAAACCCGGTTTTGGGCAAAGATTTGTGGGAGGGATTTCTGCGAAAGTGCGATCGCCTTGCCGATGATGCACTCAAAGCAAAACAGCAGGGCGTTGACACACCATATCTGCCCTCTTCCTTCAACGAAAAACCGCAAATCACCAAGGATAGCGTCATGCAGAAATTAGGGGCGATCGCGCCGCAATTAGCCCTCAATCAATCCACATCTGAAACAATTGGTGAACCGCCAAAACTCGAACAAAAAGAGCCACCAACCGCCGAAATCCCCAGTATTTCCTCTTTGCAAAAAGCTTACCAAACTCCTCTAGGTCGAAGTCTAGTAGAAAAACAAATCGCTGCAAACCCCGACTGGGGCTACGAAATAGTTGACGGTGAAATAGTCGAATCAATCCCTTTTTGATGAGGCTGATATGAAACGAATTAGCGAGATTAATCCGCTGGGGGAAGAGCGACCAAATCCTTCTGAGGAAGAGAGAGAAAAACTGCGGGGGGAAAGGTTGCAGCGAGAAAGAGATGAAGGATATCAAAAGTTAGTTGAACTCTGCAATTTAGGCGAATATGACATGGCCCAGCAGTTAGCAAATCGACATTTTAATTGGGGTTATGAAATAGTTGATGGGAGTGTGATGGAAAGGATAGATTAGGTTTGTTGTCACCCAAGGATTGAAATCGCGTCTACTTTCATGGGCAGGCAAGAGGCCCACTCCACAAGAAACTTGATATGTTGTGGAACAGGCATCTTGCCTGTGCCTAAGAATGGTGCAAGTTGACTACCGCAATGTCTATGTTATAATTATCACTAAAAATTAAATAACTCTTAAAATATGACGACAACTATTAATGCCAAAAACCTAACTTTATCAGAAGTCCACCGTCTGTTCGGCTTTCAAAAACAGTACACTAACTCATTTACCTCTGTGTTATCCCTTGAAGATATCACAGAACACGAACAGCAGGAACTTATACAAATTAGGGATGATTTCGATGACTACATTTCAACGGATCGAGTTTCTGAAGGACTGGTAAAAGCTCTGACTACCTTTCCCCTAATGCGATTGGCTGGCTTCTACCGCCGCCCTATTAAAATTAGTTTAGAACAAGACATCGCCGAAATTAGCATTGAAGAGGAAGATACTATCATTAAAGGACGGTTTGATATCTTGGCTGTCAACAAAATAAAACCCATCAGAAGCGATACATATTTTTGGGTTTTGGTGATTGAAAGTAAAAATTCTGGAATTAACGCATTAATGGGTTTATCCCAATTGCTAACCTATGCTTATCAAAATTTAAAATATCAAGACACAATCTGGGGTTTGACAACCAACGGAATGCACTATCAGTTTGTTAATATTCAGCGCGGCAATACCCCAACCTATCAGCTATTGCCTTTGCTAAACTTGATGGAGCCCGAACCTTCAATTTTGTTGCTGCAAGTTTTAAAAGCTATTTGTAAGCTATAAAAAAAGAGGCAGAGAAAATTCCCCGCCTCCAATCTGCAATGACTGTTAACCTAAAGGTTAGATTAGCCAGCCAATACTTTTTAGTAGCCTCTGGTGTTAGGCTTGTGGACGATGAAGCTGAGCACTTGACACTGCTTCACGTTGTCAAAACCCATCACGCGGATGTAGCACTGGGGGTATTCTTGACGGCAAGCTTGAATTTCTGTCATGATTTCCGGCAGTGATTTTGCACCAAACAAAGGCAACTTCCACAGAGTCCAATAGTGCATTTCAGCTGCAGAGCTTTCGCTGAATTCTACGCCGGGAATGTAGCCTTGATCCAGGATGTACTGGAGTTGCTTGGCAATTTGCGCGTCTGTCAGCGGGGGCAAATAAGACAGAGTTTCGTAACGGCGCTCTTTAGGTAAAGTCTTCATTTTTGGTATCTCTAAGGTGTGTGTTCGATCGCACAAGTCGATCGCTCAACTGGACAAATTATCCAGATTCGGTTCAGAATCAATTGAACTTTCAGGATTGCTGCTAGGGAGAGACCAATTAAGTTGCGTGATTCGCTCCAAATGCTGGCGCCTGTGTTCCATATTCGCCTGTTGAATGTTAGTGCGAACCATCTCCGGCAAAAATTCCACTACATCATGAGCGAGATACTCCCGGACAGTCATGATCCGAAATCCCAAATCTTGATTTTCCAACAGCAGTTCTTGAATGTAAGCTTCTCCGTCTTGGATTTTGCCCTTTGAGGAAAAGTCGTTCAACCAGATTGCCAGAGGAGGATTGGTTTCGCTCAACTGAGCGACCACCATCCGCACGGATTGATAGGTTAGGTAACTTGCCAGCACCTTAGCGGTGTCTTTCGCAACTTGTTTGAGATCCATTTTGACCCCAGCCCCCTCAAATTTTAGATTTTGGATTTTAGATTTTGGATGCAAACTTACTTGTAAATCTTCTTCAAAGATAAAGACTTCCCAGCAAGTTTGCGATCTCAAACCTAAAATCTTTAACCCAAAATCATCAGACGGTATCCATTGCTTCAAACTCGAACTTGATTTCTTTCCACAGTTCGCAAGCAACGGCCAATTCAGGGCTCCAACGGCAAGCTTCGCGG
>Ga0164305_10000761_pt1 | contig 12599 bp, 11 predicted proteins | sample Whisoiple_237_MG_FD_110215 | JGI IMG/M metagenome (GOLD analysis project Ga0164305, IMG submission 110215) | Soil microbial communities amended with pyrogenic organic matter from upstate New York, USA - Whitman soil sample_237_MG | ecosystem: Environmental > Terrestrial > Soil > Agricultural... | reverse complement strand
GCAGGACCATCAGCGCGTCGACCTCGAACGCAGCGCCTTTCGGCAACGCTGGCACCTCGATCGTGGACCGCGCCGGGTACGGCTGCGCGAAGTACTCACCCATCACCGCATTGACCGACGCGAACTGCGACAGGTCGGTCAGGTACAGGCCGACGCGGGTGATGTCATCCATCGTGCCGCCGGCGGCTTCGCACACGGCCTTCAGGTTGTCGAAGGCGCGGCGCGCCTGCGTCGTGATGTCGCCGATGACGAGTTCGCCGGTGGCCGGATCCAGCGGGATCTGGCCGCTGAAGAACACGAGATTGCCGGCACGGGTGGCCTGCGAATACGGCCCGATGGCAGCGGGTGCGCGCTCGGTGTGGATGGCGATGCGGGGCATGGGAGCCGGCTCCGTCGGTGGAGCCGACAGTGTAACGACGCTACAGCCGCCCGACGCCGTGGACCACGCCCAGCCGGCGGATCCGACGCATCACTTCGGCCAGGTGCTTACGGTCGCTGACCTCGATCGAGAAACGGATCGCCGCGGTATGGGTGTCGCGCTCCAGGTACTCGACCCGGTCGATGTTGGATTCGGCGTGCGCGATCGCCGCGGCGACCTGGGCGAGCACGCCAGGGCGGTTTTCCACCTCGATCCGCAGCGCGGCGTCGAAATCGCCGGACACCTCGCGATCCCAGCCGATCGCCACCCAGCGGTCCGGCGACTTGCGGAACTCGGCCACGTTCGGGCATTCCAGCCGATGCACCACGATGCCCTTGCCGGCGCTGTGGTACCCCATGATGTCGTCGCCCGGGATGGGCATGCAGCATTGCGCGAAGCTGATCACCCCGCGTTCGGCACCGGTGATCAGGATCCGCTCGCTCGGGGCGGCGTCGGGACTCAGTAGGTTGGGCGACTGCTCCTTCGCCAGCGCCAACGCCACCTGCGACGGCATGCGGTTGCCCAGCGCGATATCGGCCAGCAACGCTTCCAGCCGCGGGAAACGATTGTCCGCGAGGTAGCCATCCAGCCGCTTCAGCGGCAACCGATCCAGCGACGTCCCGCGGTCGCCCAGCGCGCGGTCGAGCATGTGGTGGCCAAGCCGCACGGCATCTTCGTGCTCGAGGTGCTTGAGCTGCTGGCGGATCGCGGTGCGTGCCTTGCCGGTGACCACGTATTCCAGCCACTGCGCCGCCGGCGACGCCGACTTGGCGGTGATGATCTCGACGGTCTGGCCGCTCGCCAGCTGCGCACGCAGCGGCGCCAGCTTGCGGTCCACCCGCGCGGCAACCGCATGGTTGCCGACGTCGGTATGCACGGCGTACGCGAAGTCGAGTGCGGTGGAGTTGCGCGGCAACGAGAGGATGTCGCCCTTCGGGCTGAACAGATAGACCTCGTCCGGGAACAGGTCGACCTTGACGTTCTCCAGGAACTCCAGCGACGAGCCGGTGCCGCGCTGGCTCTCCACCAGGCCGGCGATCCACGCCGATGCGCGGCTTTGGGCGCTGTTGCCGCCGCCATCGCCGCCATGCTTGTAGGCCCAATGCGCGGCCACCCCGCGTTCCGCCACCAGGTCCATCTCGCGGGTGCGGATCTGCACCTCGATCGGCGAGCCGTACGGACCGAACAACACGGTGTGCAGCGACTGGTAGCCGTTGGCCTTGGGGATCGCGATGAAATCGCGGAAGCGCGCGTCCAGCGGCTTGTAGACCGAGTGCACCACGCCGAGCGCGTGGTAGCAGTCCGGCACCGTATCGACGATGACCCGGTAGCCGAACACGTCCATCACCTGGTCGAAGCTGCGGTTCTCCGCATGCATCTTGGTGTAGATGCTCCACGGCGTCTTGATCCGTCCAACCAGGCGGTGCGGCAGCTTTTCCAGCGCGAGTTTCTGCGCCAGCCGCGCCTCGATCTGCGCCAACGCTTCGCGCCGTACCACCGGCTGGCTGTGGATGCGCTTCTCGATCACCGCATGCCGCCACGGGTGCAGTGCACGGAAGCCGAGATCCTGCAGCTCCGACTTGATCAGGTTCATGCCCAGCCGCTGGGCGATCGGCGCGAAGATCTCCAGCGTCTCGATGGCGATGCGCCGGCGCGCTTCCGGCGACTGCGCGCCGAGCGTTCGCATGTTGTGCAAGCGATCCGCCAGCTTGATCAGGATGACCCGGAGGTCGCGCGACATCGCCAGCAGCATCTTGCGGAAACTTTCCGCGGCGGCCTCCTGGCGGTCGGCGAAGCGCACCTTGTCCAGCTTGGTGACGCCATCCACCAGCTCGGCCACGGTCTCGCCGAACTGCGTGGCCAGGTCCTGCCGCGACAGCGGCGTGTCTTCGATGGTGTCGTGCAGGATCGCGGCGACCAACGTCTCGACGTCCAGGCCCTGCTCGGCCAGCACCTGCGCCACCGCGACCGGGTGGGTGATGTAGGGCTCGCCGGACTTGCGGGTCTGGCCCGCATGCGCCTCGGCGCCCACCGCCCACGCCCGTCGCAACTGCGCGCGTTGCGCTTGCGGCAGGTAATTCGCCGCACGTTCGAGCGATTGCACGTAGTCCGGCACCGCATCCTCGGCAGGCGCAGTCAATGGCAGTGCGAGCGCAGGATCGCCGGGACTCATGCAGCGAGCCTAACCGGGGCGTGGCCGAGCCGTAAACCCCTGTCCCGGAAACGAAAAACGGCCCCGCAGGGCCGTTTCACGTTGACGATGTCGACGATCGAGCGAGTCGATCAGTCGTCGCCCTTCATGTCGTCGTCGCCGGCCACCACTTCGGCGGCGGCCCACTCCATCGCTTCGCGCTCCTTGCGCTCGCGCTCGGCCTTCTCGACTGCGTCGATGTAGCCGGTGTCGATCTGGCGCGCCGCGATCTCGCGCAGGGCCAGCACGGTCGGCTTGTCGTTGGCCTCGCTGTTGTCCAGCTTCGGCTCCACGCCGCCGGCCAGCTGGCGCGCGCGCTTGGCGGCCATCATCACGAGATCGAAGCGGTTGTCGACCACTTCCAGGCAATCTTCCACGGTAATACGGGCCATGTATGTCCTGCGACCGCTGGGCCGCTGAAGTGTTCGAGAGGGGCCGGAATTCTAGCTGGCGGCGACTCGGAAGGCAAGCTCAAGCCTTGAAAATCAGGCGCTTAGGTCAGGTATCGGCCCGCCAGACGGCCGCGATCGCCGAATTGCGGTGCCTGGAGAGCAAGCCTACTCGTCGACCAGCAGCGAAGTGATCAGGCGGGAATGGCGTGCCACCTGCGGATCCTTGCGCAGCCGGCTGGCGGTGAAGATGCTGCACATCTCGGTGACCGCGGTCTCGAAATCCTCGTTGACGATCACGTAGTCGAATTCGCCGTAGTGGCTCATCTCTTCGCGCGCGGCATCGAGCCGCTGGCGGATCACATCTTCGGAATCCTGGCCGCGCTTGCGCATGCGCTGCTCGAGCGCGGCACGCGACGGCGGCAGGATGAACACGCTCACCGCATCGGGGATCTTGTTGCGCACCTGGCGCGCGCCCTGCCAGTCGATCTCCAGCAGCACGTCGCGACCGGCCGACAGCTGCGGATCCACCGACTGCCGCGCGGTGCCCTTCCAGTCGCCGTGCACCAGCGCGTGCTCGAAGAAATCGCCGGCGGCCACCATCGACTCGAATTCCGGCGCGCCGATGAAATGGTAATGCTCGGCATGCCGCTCGCCCGGACGCGGTTGCCGCGAGGTGAACGAGATCGACAGGCTGATGTTCGGATCGCGCGCGAGCACCGCGTTGACGATGCTGGATTTCCCCGCACCGGAGGGCGCGGCGACGATGTAGAGGGTTCCGCGCATGGCTTACTCGATGTTCTGGATCTGTTCGCGGATCTGGTCGATCAGCACTTTCAGTTCGACCGCAGCATTGCTGGTGCGCGCATCGACCGACTTGCTGCCCAGGGTGTTGGCCTCGCGGTTGAATTCCTGCAGCAGGAAATCCAGGCGCCGGCCCACCGGCTCCTTCTGCTTCAGGGTCCGGCGCAACTCGGACAGGTGGCTGTCGAGGCGATCGAGCTCCTCGTCGACATCGAGTTTCTGCAGCCACATCACCAGCTCCTGCTCGACGCGGCCGGGATCGGCGGGCTGCGACAAATCGGCAAGCCGCGCATCCAGCTTGTTGCGCTGGCCGGTGCGGATCAGCGGCACCAGCGTGCGCACCGCGGCGGCCATCGCGGCGATCGCGCTGGCGCGTTCGCCGATGACCTCGGCGAGCTTGCCGCCTTCACGCTCGCGCGACGCGACGAAATCATCGAGGACCACATCGAGCAGGGCCATCGCCTCGCGCTGCAAGGCATCGGCATCGACGCCGCGCGATTGCAGCACGCCGGGGAACTGCAGCAAGTCGGTGAATTGCACGCGCAATTGCGGGAAGCCCGCGTCGAGTTGCCGCGCCAGGTCGCCCAACCGCGCCACCAGAGCCTCGTCCACCTGCAAGGCATCGCTCCCGTTCGCCGAACGCAGCCGCAGCACCAGGTCCAGCTTGCCGCGCGACACCCGCGTCGCCACGCGCTCGCGCAATTGCGGTTCCAGCACGCGCAATTCGTCGGGCAGGCGTACACCGAGTTCGAGGAACCGATGATTCACCGCGCGCATCTCGCAACCGAGCACGCCCCATTCGGTGCTGCGCTCGCCGGCGGCGTAGGCGGTCATGCTGCGGATGGGCATCGTGCGGGCGGCCGGGAGAGCGGAACGTGGATGGTAATCTAGCGCCCCGCCGCCTGCCGGCGTTCGTTGCCGGAATCCCGATGTCGTTCGCACGCCCCAGCGGTCGCACTGCAGAGCAGATGCGCACCGTTTCGATCACCCGTGGCTTCACCCGTCATGCCGAGGGCTCGGTGCTGGTGGCGTTCGGCGACACCCGCGTGCTGTGCACCGCCAGCGTCGACAACAAGGTGCCCGGCTTCATGCGCGGCAAGGGCGAAGGCTGGGTCACCGCCGAATACGGCATGCTGCCGCGCGCCACCCACACCCGCAACGACCGCGAGGCCTCGCGCGGCAAGCAGGGCGGCCGCACGCTGGAGATCCAGCGCCTGATCGGGCGCAGCCTGCGCGCCTGCGTGGATCGCTCGGCGCTGGGGGAACGCACCATCACCCTGGACTGCGACGTGCTGCAGGCCGACGGCGGCACCCGTACCGCGGCGATCACCGGGGCCTACGTCGCCCTGGTCGATGCGGTGCGCTGGCTGCAGGCGAAGCGCGACATCAACAAGAACCCCATCATCGGCGCGGTCGCGGCGGTGTCGGTCGGCGTGTATCGCGGCACGCCGGTGCTCGACCTCGACTACGCCGAGGACAGCGACTGCGACACCGACATGAACGTGGTCATGAACGACGGTGGCGGCTTCATCGAGCTGCAGGGCACGGCTGAAGGCCACGCCTTCCGCCGCGATGAACTGGATGCGCTGCTCGAGCTCGCGGGCAGTGGCTGCACCGAACTGTTCGCCGCGCAACAGGCGGCGCTCACGCCGTGACATCCCACGTCGCGATGATCGCGGTCATCGTGCGCGACTACGACGAAGCGATCGCCTGGTATCGCGACGCGCTTGGTTTCGCGCTGCTCGAAGACAGCGACCGCGGCGGCGGCAAGCGCTGGGTACGCATGGCGCCGCGTGGCAACGCCGGTTTCAGCCTGCTGCTGGCGAAGGCGGCGACAGCGCGACAGGCCACCGGCATCGGCGACCAGCACGGCGGCCGCGTCGGCTTTTTCCTGCAGACGGATGATTTCGCCGGCGACCACGCGCGGTTGGTCGCGGCCGGCGCCGACTTCGAGGAAGCGCCGCGCCACGAGGTCTACGGCAGCGTCGTCGTGTTCCGCGACCTCTACGGCAATCGCTGGGACCTGATCGGGCCTGCGGCATGAAGCTCGTGCTCGCCAGCTCCAACGCCGGCAAGCTGGCCGAATTGCGCGACCTGCTCGGCGAGGCCTTCGAGTTGCATGCGCAGTCCGAGTTCGCGGTCGAGGACGCCGAGGAAACCGGGCTCAGCTTCATCGAGAACGCGATCCTCAAGGCTCGCCACGCCGCCCGCCTCGCCGGACTGCCGTCGCTGGGCGACGACTCCGGCCTGTGCGTGGATGCACTGAACGGCGCACCCGGCCTGTATTCGGCGCGCTACAGCGGCGTGCATGGCAACGCCGAAGCGAATATCGACAAGCTCCTGCGCGCGCTCGACGGCGTGCCCGATGGGCGACGTGGTGGCCGCTTCGTCTGCGTGCTGGCGCTGGTGCGGCATGCCGACGACCCGATGCCGTTGGTCGCGGAAGGCGTGTGGGAGGGCCGCATCCTGCATGCGCGCACCGGCAACAAGGGCTTCGGCTACGACCCGGTGTTCTTCTCACCCGCGCATGGCTGCGCCGCAGCGGAATTGCCGGCGGCGACCAAGAATCGCGACAGCCATCGCGGGATCGCGCTGGCGAAGCTCAGGCAACGACTGGCGGATTCTCCTTCGGCGTGAAACGACGGTCGCGGCAGGCGCGGCTCCTACAATGGCGTCGATGCTGACCACCCCGCCCCTGTCGCTGTACGTCCACCTGCCCTGGTGCGTGCGCAAATGCCCGTACTGCGATTTCAATTCGCACGAATTCCGCGGCGAGGGCGGGCGCGGCGCGCTTCCGTTCGATGCCTACGTCGACGCGCTGATCAAGGACCTCGACTTCGACCTGCCGTTGGCCTGGGGCCGGACGATCCACACCGTGTTCTTCGGCGGCGGCACGCCCAGCCTGTTCCCGCCGGAGGCGATCGACCGCTTCCTGCAACTCGCCAGCGCGCGCCTGCGTTTCGCGCCGAACGCGGAAATCACCCTCGAGACCAACCCGGGCACGGTGGAACACGGCCCGTTCGCCGGCTATCGCGCGGCCGGCGTCAACCGCCTCAGCTTCGGTGTGCAGAGTTTCGACGACGGTTGCCTGCAGCGGCTCGGCCGGATCCACTCCAGCGGCGACGCGGAGCGCGCGGTGAAGGCCGCCCAGGACGCCGGCATCGACAACCTCAACATCGACCTGATGTACGCGCTGCCGGGGCAATCGCTGCCGATGGCGCTGCTGGACGTCGAACGCGCGCTGGCGCTGCAGCCCGCCCACATGAGCCACTACCAGCTGACCCTGGAGCCGAACACCGTATTCGCCGCCCGCCCGCCCGCGGGCATCCCGGACGAGGACGGTGCCTGGGACATGCAGGACGACTGCCAGGCGCTGCTGGCCGACGCCGGTTTTGCCCAGTACGAGGTCAGCGCCTACGCCCGCCAGGGTCGCCAGTGCGCGCATAACCTCAACTATTGGCGCTTCGGCGACTACCTGGGCATCGGCGCCGGCGCGCACGGCAAGCTGACCCTTGGCGCGTCGCAGGAGGTGATGCGCCGCTGGAAGCACAAACGTCCAGCCGACTACCTGGCCAAGGCTGGCAGTGCGGCGGTGATCGGCGGGGACGAGATCCTCGACGCCGGCCGCCTGCCCTTCGACTTCATGTTGAATGCGCTGCGACTCAATGCTGGCGTGCCGATCACGATGTTCGAGGCGCGCACCGGCCTGCCGCGCACCGCGATCGCCGAACCCCTTGCCCGCGCGCGCGCCAGCGGCTGGCTGGAGGAGGATCCCGCGTGGCTGCGGCCGACCGAATTGGGCCGCCGCTTCACCAATGACGTCATTGGCCTGTTCCTGCCGTGAATACCGTGACCGGCTTCACGGTTGAGGGCGGCCCACGCAACGCATACCATCGGTGGTTCGCCGACGCGTGAAGGGGACGCTGATGGCCGCAGTACCCGTTGCAAACGACGCCACGACCGCCAGGACGCTTGCCGAGGCCGCGTTGCCCAGGCGCGTGCGCCAGGTACTGGACCACGTCATGCAGGAAATCCGCAGCGACATGGGCCGGCAACTGCAGACGGTGCTGCTGGAGACCGAAGTGGCGCTTTCCCGGCACAGCAGCCCGGTCAACGACGCCAAGGTCGAGGCCGTGAAATTCCTGTCGCTGAACAACCTGAGAGTTGGCCAGCAACGTTTCACCAAGCGCTTCCTGGCCGACATCGAGGCCGGGCTGGCCAGCCTGCATGCGCAGCGGCGCAACCGGCGGCTGGAGGAACAGCAGACCTCGGCGCAGGGCCTGACCCTGCTCGATGACGAGGCGATGAGCGACCAGGCGATCCTCAACAACATCGCCAGCCGCATCGAGTCGCGCAACAGCCTGGCCCTGCAACTGATGGGCCAGCGCTTCGGCGTGCTCGCCGGCGCACCGGCGTTCGATGCAGAACACCTGCCGATCGGCCCGTTTGCGCTGTGCCAGGCACTGCATGACGCCAGCGGCGAGCTGGAATTCCCGCCGCATGCCAGGGTCGAGCTGTTCCGCCAGTTCGAAAAGGTGGTGATGGCGCTGTACTCGACGCTGCTGGAAGCACTGAACAACAAGCTGGCAAGCGACGGCATCCTGCCGAACCTGAGCTTCGTGCCGGTGCGTGCCCGCGCGGCGTCGCCGGGTTCGCCCCGCACCACCAGTACGTCGATGCCCGCGCTGGGGTCCGGCGATGGCAGCCCGTCCTCGCATATCAGCGGCGGCGCGGCCAGCATCGACACCCCGATGGCGCTCGCAGTGGACGGCAAGGGTCGGGCCAATTTCATGCCTGCGGGGTTCCAACCGCCCCCACAGGCACCTGCGGCCCCGGCGACCAAGCCCGCTGGCGGGCTTGGCAGCGGCTTTGCCGCGCTGCAGAACCTGCTCAAGCGTCGCCGCGTCTTGCTGGCCAAGCTACGACCCGGCGGACAGGACGAGCGCGTGCGCGAGCCACTGCGCCGCGACGAAGTCTTGGGGGCGCTCCAGCGCATGCGCGGCAACGCGACCAAGGCGGACAACATCGGCGACTTCCGGCAGATCCTGCTGGCCCAGGCGCGGCAGATGCATGGCCATGGCGTGGCCCTGTCGGATCCGGACAGCGACACCTTCGAACTGCTGTCGCTGTTCCTGGCCCAACTGCAGCGCGAACTGCGCAAGGGCAGCGAGGGCGAAGCGTTGGTCGAACGCCTGCGCTTGCCGCTCCTGCAACTTGCCCTGCGCGACCATCGCTTCTTCGTCGATCCCACCCATCCAGGGCGCATGCTGCTCGATGCAGTGTCGCTGGGCGGCGCACGCTGGCTGGCCGAGGATGATGCCGACCTGCAGTGGCTGGGCCTGCTGCAGCGTGCGGTCGCCACCGTGCAGCAGGATTCCGAGGGCGCCTTCGACACCTTCGTCGAGGCCAACCAGACCCTGCAATCCGGCCTGCAGGCGCTGTCCCGCAAGACCGAGATGTCCGAGCGCCGGCAGGTCGAAGCGGCGCGCGGCCGCGAGAAGCTGGAGGTTGCGCGGCAACGCGCCACCGCCGAGATCTCGCGCCTGCTCGGAGGCCGCAGCCTGCCTCGCTTCCACGCCATCCTGATGGACCAGGCGTGGTCCGATGTCCTGTCGCTGACCCACCTGCGCAACGGCGAGCAATCCGCGACGTGGCGGGAGCTGCTCGAGGCCACCGCGACGATCATCGATGCCAGCACCAGCACGGGCCAGCCGCATGCGGACCCGGCGTTCGTGGCGCGCGTGCAGGCGTCGCTGGAACAGGTCGGCTACCACGCCGACGATGCCAGCGCGATCGCGCGCCAGCTCGCCAACGGCCGCGCAGAGGATGCCGACCTTGCTTCGCGCACCGAGTTGCTGGTGCAACTGCGCGCACGCGCACGCCTGGGCGAAGGCAATGCGACAGCGCCCGGCACAGAGCTGCCGACACGCAGCGCGGATGAGGAGGCCGCCTTCAGGCAATTGCGCGCACTGCAGGAACCGGTCTGGGTGGAATTCGACGAGGACGCGGACAGCACCACCATCCGACGCAGGCTTGCCTGGATCAGCCAGCACACCCACCAGACGCTGGTGGTCAACCGCCGCGGACTGCGCACCTTGAGCGAAGACCTCGACGTGCTGGCGCGCAAACTGGCGAACGGCAGCCTGCGCCTGCTCGGCGACGACGTCGGTCCGGCCGAAACCGCCTGGGAAGCGACCATGGCGAGCCTGCAACGGATCGGCGAAAGCGAAGGGCAGCAAGCCAGGGAGGACGGCCATGGGCATTGAATCGCGCCGCCAGGCCCGCCGCACCGTGCCGGGGATGATGGAGGTCTACGACACCATCACCGAAGAACCTGTGGGCTGCCTGGGCAATGTCTCGGTGGGCGGGATGTCGCTGATCGCCAACCGCACGCTGATCGACGACGCGCTGTACCAGTTCCGCTTCGCACTGCCGGACGACGTCGGCGAGACCCAGCCGCTGGAAGTCGGCGCGCACGTGTTGTGGGTCGACGACGCCAGCGCGCCGGGCCAGTCGTGGGTGGGGTTGCGCTTCATCGGCCTGTCGCCGGAGGCCACCCGTCGCCTGCGCATGTGGACGGAGCAGGAAGGGCACGGCTTCTAGTCAGGCGGGACCTCCTGCACTGTGCGGGCGCGCCGGATCGGTCAAAATCAGCGATCCGTTCCGCGAGAGCCTTGCCATGCCAGCGACCACGCCCGCCGCCCTGTATCCGCAGCACCTGGCCGAATTGCAGGCACGCGCCGCGGAAGCGCTGCAACGCGGTGGCTTCGACCACCTGCTGGTCCCCAGCGGCACGCTGCACTACCAGTTCTTCGACGACCGCGACTATCCGTACGCGGTGAACCCGCAGTTCAAGGCCTGGGTTCCGCTGACCCGCGCGCCGGGCAGCTGGCTGGTCATCACCCCGGGTGAGCGCCCCAAGCTGCTGTTCCTGCAACCCCACGATTACTGGCACGTGGTCCCGGCCGCGCCCAGCGGCTACTGGGTCGAGCATTTCGACATCGTCACCATCCGCACGCCCGACGAGGCTGCGCGCCACCTGCCGAAGGACGCCGCGCGCTGCGCGATCCTCGGCGAGCCGCAGGGGGCCGTCGGCGACTACGTCCCGGGCAACCCGGTGCCGGTGGTGGACTACCTCGAGTATCACCGCGCGTTCAAGACACCCTACGAGATCGCGATGATGCGCGAGGCCAGCCGCATCGGCGCGCGCGCGCACCGCGCCGCCGAGCGCGCCTTCCGTGCCGGCGCCAGCGAGTTCGGCATCCACTTGGCCTACTGCCAGGCCGCCGGCCAGGACGCCAACGACCTGCCCTACGGCAACATCATCGCGCTCAACGAACACGGCGCGGTGCTGCATTACACCGACCGCGACCGCCTGCCGCCGACGCCCGCGCGCAGCTTCCTGATCGATGCCGGCGCGAGTTTCGACGGCTACGCATGCGACATCACCCGCACCTATTCCGCCGACGCCGGCGACGAGTTCCAGGCGATGATCGATGCGGTCGATGTCGCGCAACTGGCGATGTGCGACGCGGTGCGCGCGGGCTTCGACTACAAGCAGCTACACCTGGACGCACACCTCGCCCTGGCCGGCATCCTCAAGGATTTCGGCGTGATCAGGGTCGGCGCCGAGGAAGCGCTCGCCAGCGGCGTGTCCAGTGCGTTCTTCCCGCACGGCATCGGCCACGGCATCGGCCTGCAGGTGCACGACGTCGCCGGCTTCGCCGCCAGCGACGCCGGCGGCATGATTTCCAAGCCCGAAGGCCATCCCTACCTGCGCCTGACCCGCGTACTGGAACCGGGCATGGTGGTGACCATCGAGCCCGGCATTTACTTCATCGACATGCTGCTCGACGAGTTGAAGCAGAAGGGCCTGGCCGATGCGGTCGACTGGGCACGCGTGGACGCGTTCAAGCCGTACGGTGGCATCCGCATCGAGGACGACGTGGCCTGCACCGATGGCGCGCCGCTCAACCTGACGCGCGAGGCGTTTGCAGTGTGACTCCACTCCTCCCCCTGCCTGCAGGGGGAGGCTGGGAGGGGATTGCTCCTGCCCGGCACAAGGCAGACCCCACCCCAACCCTCCCCTTCAACAAGGGGAGGTAGTTGATCACCGCGCCATCAAATCCTCGACCTCGTCTGCGCTGCGCTCCAGCGCACCGGTCAGCACGCGGTGGCCATCGGCGGTGACCAGCACATCGTCCTCGATGCGGATGCCGATGCCGCGCCACTTCGCCGGCACGCTCGCGTCGTCCGACGGGATGTACACGCCGGGCTCGAGGGTGAACACCATGCCGGGTTCGAGCAGCCGCGATTCGCCATCGATGCGGTATTCGCCGACGTCGTGCACATCCAGGCCCAGCCAGTGGCCGGTCTTGTGGCGGTAGAAGCGCTTGTAGTCGCCACGCTCGATCGCGGTTTCGAGCCGGCCCTTCAGCAGACCCAATGACAGCAGGCCTTCGGTGAGCGTAGCGACCGCGGCCTCATGACCGGCTTCGTAGGGCACCCCGGGTCGCGCCAGCGCCAGCGCGGCCGCCTGTGCGGCGCAGACCAGGTCATGCAGGATGCGTTGCGGTTTGCTGAAGCGACCGTTGACCGGGAACGTGCGGGTGATATCCGCCGCATAGCCGCGGTATTCGGCACCGGCATCGATCAGCACCAGCTCGCCGTCGCGCGATTTCGCGTTGTTGTCGCGATAGTGCAGCACGCAGGCGTTGGCGCCGGCGCCGACGATGCTCGCGTAGGCCGGCTGCGCGTCGTGCATGCGGAACACACGCTCCAGTTCCGCCTGCAGTTC
>Ga0164305_10000760_pt1 | contig 12599 bp, 11 predicted proteins | sample Whisoiple_237_MG_FD_110215 | JGI IMG/M metagenome (GOLD analysis project Ga0164305, IMG submission 110215) | Soil microbial communities amended with pyrogenic organic matter from upstate New York, USA - Whitman soil sample_237_MG | ecosystem: Environmental > Terrestrial > Soil > Agricultural... | reverse complement strand
CCGTCACTCGCTCGAGGGTTTGCTCGATTCAGATCAGCCCAGCTGCGACGCGCAGGTCGGCGACGAGCCCGTCGAATGCCATCGCCCTGTCGTCGGGCGGTCCCCGAAGGATCGCCGTTGGGTGCACGGTGGCGACCACCCGCGGTTTGACGTCTAGATCGACGGACGGGTCGCTCTCCGGCAGCCTGAGTACTTCACCGCGGTGCTGGGTCAATCGAAAGTCGTTGCCCAGCAGTGACTTCGCGGCGGTAGCGCCGAGTAAAACGACGACGCCGGGTGCCAGCGCATCGAGTTCGGCCAGCAGCCAGGGCCGACACGACACCACCTCGGTCCGGCTGGGGGTCTTGTGGATGCGGCGCTTGCCTCGCTCCTCGAACTTGAAGTGCTTGACCGCGTTGGTGATGTAGACACGCTCGCGGTCGATGTCCGCGGCGACAAGCGCCTTGTCCAACAATCGACCGGCCGGGCCGACGAACGGCTGTCCCGTCTTGTCTTCCTGGTCACCAGGCTGTTCTCCGACCAGTACGACCTTGGCGTCGCGCGATCCGCCGCCGAAAACCGCCTGCGTGGCGTTGCGGTACAGGTCGCAGCCCTTGCATTTCTGCGATGCGTCGGACAGAACGGTCAGGTCGTCGGTGTCGGGCACGAATTCAGCGGCGCTCGGCGATGCCATACGGATTGGGTTACCCATCCTGTAGCCCGTGTCACGTCCACCGCCACCAGGTGACCTTGGCAGCGCGTGGAGCGTAAAACCCCAGGACAATGCCGCTCACGCGGATGAATGACTCCCCTGTTTGCCCGACCACGGGTTAGGGTCATGCGTTGGTGCTGCAAACGACTCTGGGAGGGTATGAATGAGCGGCTATCGGACCGTGGTGGTTGGCACGGACGGGTCGGATTCGTCGTTGCGTGCGGTGGATAAGGCCGGCCAGATCGCCGCGGGTTCGGGCGCGAAGGTGATCGTTGCCACCGCGTACTTCCCGCAGAGCGAAGACCAGCGGGCCGCCGACGTCCTGAAGGACGAGGGCTACAAGATGTCAGGCAACGCGCCGATCTACGCGATTCTGCGCGAAGCCAGGGACCGTGCTCAGGCCGCCGGTGCGACCGAGGTCGAAGAGAAGGCGGTCGTCGGCGCGCCGGTGGACGCGCTAGTCGAGCTCGCCGAGGAAGCTCAGGCCGACCTTCTCGTCGTCGGCAACGTCGGCCTCAGCACCATCGCGGGCCGACTGCTCGGCTCGGTGCCTGCCAACGTCGCGCGGCGGTCGAAGACCGACGTGCTGATCGTCCACACCACGACGTGATCTTCGGCCGGCCCTAGGTCGCCGAAGCCTTCGCGATTTCGGCGACGGCAGCGTCCAGCGTCGCGTTGAACTCCTCGTCGCTCTGCTGCGCGGTGAGGCCCTCGGTGAGAGCTCGGGAGAAGCTGGCAATCACGCCGTTGTTGCGCGACAGCTTCTCGCAGGCTTCGTCGCGGCGATAGCCACCGGAGAGCGCCACCACCCGCACCACGTTGGGATGGTCGACCAATTCGCGATACAGGTTGTCGGTGTCGGGCAGCGTCAGCTTGAGCATGACCTTCTGATCGTCACCCAACTGGTTCACGCCGTCGAGAAGGCTCGCCTTGAGCTGGTCTTCGGCTTCGGCCTTTTCGGGGCTGTTGATGTCCACCTCGGGTTCGATGATCGGAACAAGACCCTTCGCCAGAACCTGCGAGGCGACCTCGAACTGCTGCGCCACAACCGCATCCACGCCCGCGCCGGGCAACTTGATGACCGACCTCTCCTTGGTTCCGAAGACACCGTTGGCCACCGCGCGATCGAGGAGTTCGTCCAGACCGGGCATCGGCTTCATCGTCTGCGCGCCGTCCTGTTCGTCGGCCAGCCCCTTGTCGATCTTCAGGAACGGCACGATTCCCTTGACGTTCCACAGGTAGTCGGCCGTCGGCCGGCCCTCGACGGTGCGGTCCATCGTCTGTTCGAAGAGAATCGCTCCCATGATGCGGCCCGCGTCGAAGGCCGGGCTGGTGATGATGCGGGTGCGCATCTCGTGCACCAGGTCGAACATCTGATCGTCGCCCGAATAGGCGTCCTCGGGGATGCCGTACAGCTTCAGCGCTTTCGGGGTGCTGCCGCCACTCTGGTCGAGCGCTGCGATGAAGCCGGCACCGGTGTGTGCCTTCTCCAACTGCTCGGGATTCATGTGCTTCTCCTTCTCAATTGCGTTGCATCACCTTAAGACCCGCGGGAACTGCCTGATCGGATAGATGTCATAGAGGTCACGGTACGAAGGAGGTCGACGGCCGTTGTCATCCTTGATGTCGTAGTCACGTGCGAGCTCCGCGCCGATCCACGTCTGACCGCTTTTGTCCATCAGGTCGGGATCGGTGAACAGTGCCCAAATGAGATGCCCTGTCAGTTCGGGAGTCTCGGCGATCTCGAGCATGTGAGCGAACTTCTCCGGGGCACTCGCGACGATGTACTTGAACCGCTCGGTCAGCAGAATTCCCATCCAGATGGACACCGACGCGATGCCGAACTCCTTGAAGTCCACCGCCATATCGGCGGCCATCTTGTCCATCCCGGCCTTGTGCACGCCGTATGACGGGCCGAACACGTAGTGCGCTGCGCCTGGGGCAGACGTGAAGACGACCAGACCATGGCGCTGCGGAAGCATCAGTGGTGCCGCGTAGACGGTGGCGACATAACCGCTGCGCAATCCGACGTCGAGGGTGTCGATGACGTTGACCGGTTCTTCCCAGAACCGCGTCCTGCCCATCATCTCGTCGCGGATGATCGCCGCGTTGTTGACCAGGATGTCGAGCCTGCCCTGCTCGGCTCGCACACGGTCGAAGAGCGCCCTGGTCTGCTCGTCGTCGGCGTGGTCGACGGCGACCGGGATGCCTTCGCCGCCTGCCTCGGTCACCAGGTCGGCGGTCTCTGCGATCGTGCCTGGGAGCGACGACTGACCAGGTTGCGTCGTGCGCCCCGTGACATAGACGGTGCACCCGTGGCTGCCAAGCGCACGCGCGATTCCGAGCCCCGCCCCGCGGCTGGCGCCCGTGACGACAGCGACCGTGTTCTCGGTGCTGATCACCAACCGCGCTCTTTCCACTCGGCAAGGTGTGGCCGCTCGGCGGCGAGCGTGGTGTCGTCGCCGTGACCGGGATAAATGACGGTCGAGTCGTCGTAGACGTCGAATACCCGGTTTGTGACATCGCCGAGCAGCTTTTCGAAGTCGCCTTCCTGCCACGTCTTGCCCACCCCGCCGGGGAACAGACAGTCGCCCGTGAACAGGTGGATGGCCCCGGTTTCCGGGTCGGCCCCGTTCAGCGCCAATGCCACCGATCCCGGGGTGTGGCCGCGGAGATGAATGACGTCGAACGACAGCTCGCCGACCTCGACGGTGTCGCCGTTGGCCAGTATCCGGTCCGGCTTCACCGGCAGAGGGTCGGCGTCGAGCTCGTGGGCCGCCGTCGGCGCACCCGTTGCCTCGGCCACCTCGGAAAGGGCCAGCCAGTGGTCCTGATGCTGATGGCTTGTCACGATCAGCGACAGCTTCGGGGCATACCGCTCGATCAGCTCGAGCAGGATCTGGGCGTCGTTGGCGGCGTCGATGAGTAGCGTCTCGCCGGTGTGGGAACACGAGACCAGGTAGGCGTTGTTATCCATCGGGCCCACCGAAACCTTGACGATCGACGCACCAGGAAGAATGCGCCGGGCCGCGGTACGGGGCTCAACATGGCCGGTGTAGGCATCGTCGACGACAGTCATGGTGCTCACGGTATCGGCCTTGTCGGTGGCGGCACATAGCATGGGCACCAACTATGTCTTCGGGAGGAAAAACGGGTGGTTGACCGCCTGATCGTCAAGGGTGCTCGCGAGCACAACCTGCGAGGCATCGACCTCGACCTGCCCCGCGATGCGCTGATCGTCTTCACCGGCCTGTCCGGTTCGGGCAAGTCGTCGCTCGCGTTCGACACGATCTTCGCCGAGGGCCAGCGACGCTACGTCGAGTCGCTGTCGGCGTACGCCCGGCAGTTCCTCGGACAGATGGACAAACCGGACGTCGACTTCATTGAAGGCCTTTCGCCTGCGGTGTCGATCGACCAGAAATCCACCAACCGCAATCCGCGCTCGACGGTCGGCACCATCACCGAGGTCTACGACTATCTGCGCCTGCTGTACGCCCGTGCAGGCACCCCGCACTGCCCGGTGTGTGGTGAGCGCATCGCCCGGCAAACCCCGCAACAGATCGTCGACCAGGTACTCGCGATGGACGAAGGTCTGCGCTTCCAGGTCCTCGCTCCGGTGGTGCGCACCCGAAAGGGCGAGTTCGTCGACCTGTTCGACAAGCTCAACACACAGGGCTACAGCCGGGTCCGCGTCGACGGGGTGGTGTATCCGCTCACCGACCCGCCGACGTTGAAAAAGCAGGAGAAGCACGACATCGAGGTCGTCGTCGACCGCCTGACGGTCAAGGCGTCCGCCAAGCAGCGGCTGACCGATTCGGTGGAGACGGCCCTGAACCTCGCCGACGGCATCCTGGTGCTGGAGTTCGTCGACCGCGAGGACGACCACCCGCATCGCGAGCAGCGCTTCTCCGAGAAGCTGGCCTGCCCGAACGGTCACCCGCTGGCCGTGGACGACCTCGAACCGCGGTCGTTTTCGTTCAACTCGCCGTACGGCGCCTGCCCGGAATGCTCGGGGCTGGGCATTCGCAAGGAAGTGGATCCCGAACTGGTCATCCCTGACCCGGATCTCACCTTGGCCGAAGGTGCGATAGCGCCGTGGTCGATGGGCCAAACGGCCGAGTACTTCACCCGCATGATGGCCGGCCTCGGCAGTCAGCTCGGCTTTGACGTCGACACGCCGTGGAAGAAGCTGCCCGCCAAGGCTCGAAGAGCGCTTCTCGAGGGCTGCGACGAACAGGTTCACGTGCGGTACAAGAACCGTTACGGCCGAACCCGTTCGTACTACGCCGATTTCGAGGGCGTGATGGCGTTCCTTCAGCGCCGCATGGAGCAGACTGACTCCGAGCAGATGAAGGAGCGTTACGAAGGCTTCATGCGCGACGTGCCGTGCCCGGAATGCCACGGCACCAGGCTGAAACCCGAGATCCTCGCCGTCACGCTGTCGGCGGGCAAGTACGGCAAGAAGTCCATCGCAGAGGTGGCGGACCTGTCGATCGCCGACGCGTCGGACTTCCTCAATTCGTTGACGCTGGGGACGCGCGAACATGCGATCGCGGGCCAGGTGCTCAAAGAGATCCAGTCGCGGCTCGGCTTCCTGCTCGACGTCGGGCTGGAATACCTGTCGCTGTCGCGCGCGGCGGCGACGTTGTCCGGCGGTGAAGCACAGCGCATTCGCCTCGCCACGCAGATCGGATCAGGTCTGGTCGGCGTGCTCTACGTGCTCGACGAGCCGTCGATCGGCCTGCATCAGCGCGACAACCGGCGATTGATCGAAACACTGCTGCGACTGAAGGACCTCGGCAACACCCTGATCGTCGTCGAGCACGACCTCGACACCATTGCGCATGCCGACTGGGTGGTCGATATCGGCCCGATGGCAGGCGAGCACGGCGGGCGCATCGTGCACAGCGGGACGTACGCAGACCTGCTCCGAAACCGCGAATCACTCACTGGCGCATACCTTTCCGGGCGAGAGCGCATCGAGGTGCCCGCCATCCGGCGGCCCGTCGACCGCAAACGGCAGCTGACGGTTGTCGGCGCCCGGGAGCACAACCTGCACGAGATCGACGTGTCGTTCCCGCTGGGGGTGCTGACCTCCGTCACCGGCGTATCCGGCTCCGGCAAGTCGACGTTGGTGAACGACATCCTGGCGTCCGTGCTGGCCAACAAGCTCAACGGCGCTCGGCAGGTTCCCGGCAGGCATCTGCGGGTGAACGGCCTCGACCAGGTAGACAAGTTGGTGCGGGTGGACCAGTCGCCGATCGGTCGCACACCGCGATCGAATCCGGCGACCTACACCGGAGTGTTCGACAAGATCCGGTCACTGTTCGCGGCCACCACAGAAGCGAAGGTCCGCGGCTACCAGCCGGGCCGGTTCTCGTTCAACGTCAAAGGCGGTCGATGCGAGGCATGCTCCGGTGACGGCACCATCAAGATCGAGATGAACTTCCTGCCCGATGTGTACGTGCCGTGCGAGGTGTGCAACGGCGCCCGGTACAACCGGGAAACCCTCGAGGTGCACTACAAGGGCAAGACCATCTCCGAGGTGCTCGACATGTCGATCGAGCATGCGGCGGAGTTCTTCAAGCCGATCTCCTCGATTCACCGCTATCTGCAGACATTGGTCGACGTCGGGCTTGGCTACGTGCGACTCGGCCAGCCTGCGCCGACGCTGTCCGGTGGTGAGGCGCAGCGGGTCAAGCTGGCTTCTGAACTGCAGAAGCGGTCGACCGGTCGCACCGTCTACATCCTCGACGAGCCGACGACAGGCCTGCATTTCGAAGACATCCGCAAACTGCTGACCGTCCTCAACGGCCTCGTCGACAAGGGCAACACGGTCATAGTCATCGAGCACAACCTGGACGTGATCAAGACGTCCGACTGGATCATCGACCTGGGTCCCGAAGGGGGCTCGGCGGGTGGGACCGTCGTTGCCGAGGGTTCGCCCGAGGATGTCGCTGCGGTGCCGGAGAGCTACACCGGCAAGTTCCTCTCCGAGGTGCTCGACGCTGTGCCCGCCAAGCCGACACGGCGTCGCCGCAAGGTCAGTGCGTGAGGTATGTTCTCCTGAAGTGAGAATGCCATTACCGGGCATTGACCGGCGAGGAGACCATGTCGAAAACCGTGGTGATCGGTGCATCCAGCGGCCTTGGGCGATGCATTGGACTCGGACTGGCGCAACGCGGTGACCGGGTGGCTCTGCTCGCCCGACGCCGTGATCGGATTGAAAATGCGGCCAAGGAAGCGGGCGCTGATTCGGTCGCCGTCGAATGCGATGTGACCGAGGAGGCGTCGGTGCGCTCCGCCATCGCGGCCGCCGCAGAAGCACTCGGCGGCATCGACAACCTGGTCTACACGCCGGCGATCGGCTCGGTGATGCGTCTCGTCGACACCGATGCCGAAACCTGGAGCAGAGTGTTCGCCACAAACGTCACCGGTGCCGCAATCGCCACTTCAGCCGCCGTCCCGCATCTCACCGAATCGGCGGGCAAAGTCGTCTATCTGTCCTCTGATGCAGGCACTTTCGGTCCGCCGTGGCCCGGGCTCGCCGCGTACGGCGTCAGCAAGGCTGCGCTCGAAAGGCTCATCGAAGCGTGGCGTGCCGAGCACCCGGACATCGGTTTCACCAACCTGATCGTCGGGGAATGCGCAGGCGGCGACGGTGACTCCGCCACCGGGTTCAGCACCGGCTGGGATCGGGAGCTCACCGGGGAGTTCTACCCGCAGTGGATTTCGCGTGGCTGCATGCCCGGGCAGCTGATGCCGGTCGAGGATCTCGTCGACGTCGTGCACACCATCCTTCGCACCAACACGTCGACGTCCATGCCGGTGGTGGTCGCCCGCGGTGCGCCCGCGCGTCCGTCACCGACCGGCGCGTGACAGCGGCGACGGAAATCGCGGGCTGATCCGCACCCCGTCGAGCCATTCGGTCAGTTCGTCGGCCTGTCGCGTCAGCGACGTGCGCGCATCGCGACCGACATCGTCCAGCAGCCGCAGCTCGACGCGGCCATCGCCGTCCTGAGCCCAGCCGCCCACCACCCGGCCGTTCCACCAGAGGGTCGGACCGGCGTTGCCGTTCGTGTCGAAGACCTGGCCGCGATGCCCGCCGAGATACCAGTCGCGGTCGTACCAACCCATCGTTGTCACGTCCAGACCGGGCAGCAGCGCACCCCACGGGTCCGGTTCGGCCTCCACCTCGAGGTCGTCCGGCAGTGCGAAACCGGGTGACCCGTGCAGGTCGACCTCGACGGCGTCGACGTCACGCAGCGCCTGCCGCGCCCAGGTCAGAGTGTTGCCGAACCACCACTTGATATCGGTGACGGTCGCGGGCCCGAAGGTGCGCAGCCAGACACGAACCAGATGTGCACGAGCCGCCTCGGGCGTGGCGACGGCGGGCGACTCGGCGAACCAATCGGCCGCGGCGGTCCACTGGGGTCGTGATGTGGTCCACGTTCCCTCATTGGGGCCGCGGATGATGTCGCCGCGCACGGAAAGCACCGTCAGCACCCGCGGAGACAGGGGAGTGTCACCGCCCCAACGTTTTCCGGGTGCGGGGTCGTAGCTGCCGGCAAGTTCGGGTATGGCAGCGCGCAATTGCCTGGCGTTGGCCGGGCCGTTCTCGGCCAAGTGCCTCAACACCGCGTCGCACGCGCGGTCGAGCCACTCCTCGCCGCTGCTGGCGATGCCCGCCTTCTGCACATCGGCGACCAATTTGCGACGTTCGGTGTCGGCCACCCGGTCACTGGCCGCCGCCTGGATGTGGGCGAGGTCGTCGGCGGCGACCACCCAGAGCGTGCGGCGCATTGCGAGATGTTTGACCAGGCTGCGACGGCGGTACAGCGCGGTGTCGAGATCGGCGACGGAGAAGCCGGGGAGCCGAGCCCAAAGCGACAGGTACGGCGTCGCGGGGTCGGTGGCGTGCAACCCGACAAGCTCCGTGACGGCCCGATCCATCGAACCGGCCGGGGCAGCAAGGAAATGCCGTCGTGCCAGGCGTGCCCGCCGTTCGGCGTCGGTGAAAGACCGCATCGCCTGCGAACCGTACCGCCGCCGCCCGACAAAGGTTGGGATCGGTAGCGGTGGGGCCCATCTTGACTTCATCTCGACGCCGCCATCGAGGCGACGCGCGAACGAAGGGATCAGGACAATGAATCGAGTTGTCGCGGGTGCACTGGGGCTGCTCGCAGGAGCCGCGCTGCTGGTGGGATGTTCGGATGACAAGAGCGCATCGACGGCGTCCGCCGGCGACACGCAGGCCGGCACGGGCGGTAGCACCGAGGTCAAGGTCGACGGCAAGGACCTGGCCGGACTGGACCTCAACTCCGTCACCTGCGTCAAGCAGGCCGGCAAGATCACCGTCGCCAGCGGCGCCGTCGGTGGCCAGCAGGGTCTCGGCATCTTGATGACCGACGCCGCCACGCCGTCCGTGGAATCGCTGGCCATGGTGGTCGACGGAAGCGCTCTGGCCGTCAGCCAGATGGGTGGCATGAAGAGCGGTTCGGCCGACGTCAAGGTCGACGGCAGCACCTACACCATCACGGGCGAAGCCACCGGCGCCGACATCAAGAACCCGATGGCCGGCATGATCACCAAGCCGTTCACCGTCAAGGTGAACTGCAAATAAGCGGCTCCAGCCGGGCGGCGGGCGTGCATTGCGCGCCCGCCGCTTCCTAAGATTGCGCCATGAGCATCCAGGACGAGCTCGACCGAGCGCGTCAACTCATCTTCGCCGCCGACGAGGAGACGGCCAAAGACTTGCTGGTCGGCCTCGGCGAACAGATCGAGGACGGCGAGCGCGACGACCTTCTTCTCGAGATCTTCGCCCTGCTCGGTGAGATCTATCTGGTGCGTACCGCATACAACGGCACCGAAGAATGCATCCGCCGTATCGACGACTGCCTGGCGACCTACCGGTCGATACGGGCGGGCACGAACGCCGAAGCCGCTGCGCAGGTGACGATGTCGGACACCGAGATCGATCACATGGTGTGTAGGTACTCGCGCCGGGCGCAGTTCCTGCGGGCAGGACTCGCGGCCGCCGACCACGGCGACCACGAGGGAGCCGAGCTCGCCCTGTTCGTCTTGTGCACCGACGACTCCGGTGCTAACCATCCCGATCTCGCGGCCGAGCATCGGTTCCTGATCACCTACGCGCAGATCTTCTGTGCAAACGCGCTGTGCGACGACGACCTTCACGTGCAGTCGGTTCCGCTGTGGGAGAAGGTGCTTGAGGCCATCGGCCGGCCGGGTGACGGCGGCGAGGCCGACGACCACCTGCTGGTCCAGGGCGCCACGGGTTATGGCCGCTTCTGCGTCGAGACCGGCCGGCTGCCGGAGGCGGAGCCCTGGCTTCGGCGAGCAGGCGCCCGAGCCGAGGCCCGCGGATGGGACTTGGCAAGAGCGAGAACACAACTCGAACGCGGTACGGCGGCGTGGGCGTCGGGTGACGTGCGGCGGACACAGACGCTGGTACACGAGGCCTATCCGGCGATAGCCGAAGGCTACCGGGCGCACGATGTTTCGCGGAGCTGGCTGTACTTCGGTTTGATCGCGATGGCCCTCAACAGGCTCGAGGACGCCGACGAGCGTTTCGGGCACGCTGAGCGGCATTGGCGGGAGGTGGAGAAGCCCCTGCACATCCATCGCATTCTGCTGCAGCGCAGCTGGGTTGACATCCTGGCCGGCCGGTTCGACGCGGCGTCCGAGAAGGCCGACGAGGCGCGGGAACTCCTCGATTCATGGCCGCGTCGCAGCTGGCTGCAGTACGCCAGGCTCGACGACCACGTCGGCAGCATCCTGCGGGCCGAGGCGCTCGCCGATCCCGCGAGCGCAACGGTCAAACTGCAGCAGGCCGCCGATCTCAAGGTGCCCGCCGCGCTCGCGGTGGACTCGGTGCGGCACGCGATCGTCGACGCAGACGCAAGGATGCGCTGGGCCACCCTGGTGTCGGCACGCATTCTGGCGGGCGCCTTCGCCGTGGCCTACGAGTGGGGAAACGCCGACCTGCTCAGCGAGCTTGTCGAGTATCACTGTGCGCGAGGCGCTTTCAGTACCGAGCCGACGGACAGCGCAGGCGAGCAATGGATGGGCACCGCGACGGCGGCCGTTCCCGTAGAGGCCGATGACGAGTACGCGCTGGTGGCTGCGGGGTCGCCGGCTGCGTCGGTGGCAAGCGGGCTGACCCGGCTTGGTCCGCTGCCGACGCTGCGGATGGACCCCGAGAAACCGCCCATCATGAGCCGGTATCGCGACTTGGCGTATCAGCGTTATGGTCGCGACATCACCGCCGACGAGGCAGCCTGGCCGACGTGGCCGTGACCGCCCCCCGCCGGCAGACGCTGGTGCTGCGCTTCGCCGACGTCGGCGTCGCCACCTATGCCAGCCTGCGTGTGGTCGGACAGCCGTCGCGGACCGTCACCTGGGTGGTGGAGGAGCCCAGTCTGGTTGGGGCACTGGAGAAACTCGCACGGGCCCTGCCGGATCCGCACGGTCCCGAAACGCAACGGGACGCCGTGCAACGCGCGATCGCCACGGGGCCGTTCGCGTCGCCGTCGGCCGAGATGGAGATCGCACGCGTTCTGGGCACCCAGTTGCTCGCCGCTCCGGCGTGGCAACTGTTGACCGACTGCGCAACCTCGCCGCGCGCTGCGTTGTTCGTCTCACCGAGCGCGCGGCTGGCGCGCGTGCCCTGGGCAGCGCTCGCGATGCCGGGCGACGAGGGATTCCGGTTGATCGAGCTCGTCGACCTGTTGATGGCGGCGCCGCCGAATATCGCCAATGCGTCGCGCAAGCCCGTCGACTGGCACAGCAGGAAGAGCGGTCCGCCGCTGCTGGTCCTCGATCCCCGGGTGCCGGGACAACGGCCCGATTCGCCGCTCGGCTCGGTCCTCGGTCGACCGTCTGCGGAATCCCCGTTGGCGGTTCATTTCAGCGACTTGATGCAACGAGGGCCGGTACTTCCCGGTGTCTCAACGGCGGTCGAGTTGTTCCGTCGCACCGATGCGGGACGCGCCTGGCTGGCCGGGCTTCTCGCGCAGTCGCCGAGCCGACTGCTCTACGTCGGCCACGCGACGGCTGCGGACGGCGATGTCGGTCACGCGGACCGCGCGGCGCTGCACCTCGCCGACGACCGTCCGCTGACCGCATCGGACCTGATGTCGGCCACGCTGCCGTTTCCGCCCCGCGTCGCGCTGCTGGCGTGCGCTTCCGGCGGCGACTATCAGTTCGACGAGGCGACTGGCCTGGTGGCTGCGATGATCCTGTGCGGCGCGCAGCTGGTGACCGCGACGCTGTGGTCGCTGCCCACCGCGGCCGGGTACCGGCAGTTCACGCCGAGTTCTGTTGACGCGGAAGCGGATCCGATGGTCGACGCGATCATTGCGGTTGATCTGGCCCATCGGGACGCCGACGCCGGCAGCGCGGTGAACCGCTGGCAGCGCGGACAGATGCGGCGGTGGCGCGACGGAGATGTCACTGCCAGCCCGCTGTATTGGGCTGCGCTGGTCACATTCGCCGTCGACGGGGCACGCTGAACTCAACTCGGTGGCACGGAGATGGCGACCTCGGATTCGTCACCTTGCCGGTAGTACGTATCGACAACGCTGCCGGGTGCCACCCTGGCCATCGACGACGCTGGGATCAACGCGGTCTCGTGCACCGCGAACTGGCCGCCGTCGGGTCTGCTGATCATCACGTCGAGCTCGACTTCCCGATGGTCTTCGCGGGCTTCGCCGGTCGTCTGCATCCCGGTGACCACGCCGCGTGATCGGATGCCGTGCCGAATCAAGTCGAGTTGTGCTCCTGTGAGCAGTCCTTTGTCGACGAGCATCCGGTCGAAGACGGCACGGACGGCCAACATGTCGTCGGCCAGCGAAAGATGTTCGCGGGCTAGGGGGTCGAATGCGACCAT
>Ga0164305_10000759_pt1 | contig 12601 bp, 9 predicted proteins | sample Whisoiple_237_MG_FD_110215 | JGI IMG/M metagenome (GOLD analysis project Ga0164305, IMG submission 110215) | Soil microbial communities amended with pyrogenic organic matter from upstate New York, USA - Whitman soil sample_237_MG | ecosystem: Environmental > Terrestrial > Soil > Agricultural... | reverse complement strand
GCAGGAAGAGGACGATGTACGTGGCTAGCAGCACGAAACCGACCGCAATCGGGAATGCGCTGTACATTGCATCCACCACATCGACGATCTCGGCCGTTCCGCCGTCGACCAGCATCGTCAGGTCTCCATTCAACGGATATTGGCGAATCTTGGCGAGGAGTTCCTTGCTCTCGACGCTGTTCGGATATGCCTCGGTGTAGACCAGCACCATCGCGGTCTGGTTATTCGCCACCTGGTTGAATCGAGCGCCCAGACCACTCGCCGCGGCCCGCTGTTGGACCTTGACCAGCCCATACGCCTGCTCGTCCGTGACTTCCTGCGGGAATGCCGCGAATCCTTCCACGCGGACGACCCGACGGTCCTGCTGCAGCTCCGCAACCAACTGGTGAATAGCAGAAACGTTCTCCGGGCTGAACACTGTTGTCGGAGATCGGAACACCACCAGCATGGGCGAGATCTCACCCGGCCCGAAGGCAGTGACGAGGTCGTCGAATCCCTTCCGGGAGTCGGTGCTCTTCGGCAGGATCGTCGCGTCCGGCGACGAGATATTTACATGGCGGAAGGGCGCGCCAAACGCCAGTAGCAACATCGCGGTCGGGACAAGGATCAGCACCGGCCGCTTCATCACATCGCGCGAGAGTCTCGCCCAGAAACCGTGCCCGTGTTGATCCTCCGGTGATCGACGGATCACCGCGAATCGTTCAACACGGGACCCGGCGATCCCGAGCAATGCCGGCAGCAATGTCAGCGCCGCCAGCACCGAAAAGAAGACGACCACGACGCCTGCGATTCCGACTGACCGTAGGAACATGAAGTCGAACATGATCAGTCCGGAGAGTCCGATCAGTACGGTCAAACCCGAGAAGAAGATGGCCCGGCCCGCCGTAGCCATCGTTCGCTCGACTGCCCGTTCGACAGAGACCGATCGCGGCAGCTCCTCGCGGAACCGGCTGGTGATGAAGAGCGAGTAGTCGATCGCGAGTCCCAGACCCAGCATCGTCGACAGGTTGAGCACGAAAATCGATAGATCAGTCACGTGGGCGATGGCGAAGATCGTCATCAGAACCGCGGCGACACCCATCCCCCCAACGATCAACGGCAAAAATGCGGCGACGACCGTTCCGAAGACGAACAGCAGCGCCACGAGCGCGAACGGAAACGCGATGAGTTCGGCGCGCTGCAGGTCCCGCTGGCTCACAGTCTCGATGTCGGCATAGAAGGCGGGACCACCGGCGAGCAGGACCTGCAGGCCGGACTGGGGAACAATCAGCTGCTCGAAGTCCGGAATCAGCCGCTGGGCTTCCTCGGCCGGCAGGTCGAGGCTGACAAGCGCGTAGGCGGTCTGGCCGTCGTCGCTGATCTGTGCCGCGTTCTCAGTTGGCAAAACGATATCGATGACGTGCGCATGGTCCTGAAATGGTTCGACAGCGGCGGCGATCCGTTGCTGCATTTCCGGGCTGCCGATAGGCTCATCGCTGGACTTGAAGATCACGACGAGTTGAGACGCGCTTCCCGACAATTCACGCTCGACCGTTAGTCTGGCTCGTGCCGACTCCGTGCGATTGGATGAGAATCCACCGACTTTCAGCGGCTCCTCGACCCGCAACAGCATTGGAATGGAGACCAGAAAGGCGATCGCCCAAAGCGAGACGACGAGAAACCGGTGCCGGAACATCGCGCCACCGAGGGTACTGAAGCGAGAGCGCCTGGGTTGGGGTTGTTGCGTGTCAGTCATCCACGAGAACGATTGTGTAAAACGATTCAGAGCTCATTCGGAAATGATTTCGCCGATGCTGGTGAAGGTGCCGTCCGGATCTCGTCGAACGGCCCGCACCTCGATGACGGCATCCGTATTCAGCGGACCGTAGATATGGGGGTAAATCCGCTCCGGATCCTCATAGCGGATCTCGGCCGCAACCTTGTCGCGGTCGATGACAAGACAGACCATCTCCCGTGGATCGCCCGTGTAATAGCGGTTCCCGACGGCCACGACGTTCGCCTCGCCATCCGTGCAGTGGATGAATCCTTCTGACTCAAATGGCTCCGGCGTGTACGAGGTATCGCCGCGATGGGCATCCCAGCGCAGTCGTGGAGTGAGATGAAACGTGACCGTCACGATTGGATCCTTGCCCCGGGTACCACGCGGAACGCCGCGCTCGACCATAACGATACTTCAGATCAGGATGCGCGCCGTTTCGGGAATCGGGTACGCTTCGACTGGATGAAACAAGTCGTCCAGTTTTCGTATGCCCAGCGCGGTTTTCGAACGCCGGCAAAGGATGCCACCGTGACGAACCCAGATATCGTCGTGATCGTGAATCCGGGCGCTGCCGGCGGCAAGGCACTCAAGGCGGTGCCCGAAATCAACCGGACACTCGAGGCGCTCGATTGCCCTTATGCGATCTACGTCACAAAGGAGCGTGGCGACGCAATCCAGGCGGCCCGGTCCTACGCCGAAGCTGGTGTGTCGCGCATCCTGGCCGTCGGCGGCGATGGCACGGTCAACGAGGTCGCCAACGGCATTTATCAGTCCGGTGCGGACGCGGCACTGGGACTTGTCCCGGTTGGCCACGGCACCGATCTCGCCCGTCATCTGGGCACCACCAAACAAGTAGACCTGGCCGTGCGGCGCGCCTGCCAGGGCGAACCGGCACGAATCGATCTCGGCCTCGCGAAGTACTCAGACGATACCGAGCGGGCATTCATCAATATTGCTGGCCTCGGTTTTGATGCGATCGTCGCGTCGAAGGCGCAGAAATCGAGACTACCAGGCGGCAATTTGCCCTATCTCGGCAGCGCGTTGACCACCCTGGTCGGATTTCAGAATCTGCAAGTGGCGATCGAAGCTGATGGCCAGCGCATCGAAACGGCCGGCGTCTTTGTTCAAATCGCAAACGCTCAGTACATGGGTGGCGGATATCACTTCGCTCCGATGGCAGCTATGGACGATGGCCTCCTCGATGTCTGCATCGTCGGCGACTTCGGGAAGTTCGAGCTGATCCGGGCCATCCCGAGCGTGTACAAGGGCAAACACGTCACTCACTCGAAATTCAGCCATGTCACCGCCAAGTGCATCACGATCGAAACGTCGACCCCAGCCATGGTTCAATTGGATGGCGAATTGGTCGGTCAGACTCCCGTGCAGTTCAGTGTTCTCCCGGCGGCCATCGCATTGGTGAAATGACCGGATCCCCACTTCCGACGAAGAAACGCGACTGGCAACGGCTGATCGAGGACCTGGGTCTGCGGCCGAGCAAGGGCCGTGGCCAGAACTTCCTCCACGATCCCGCAGTGATTCATCGGATCGTCAAGGAGGCGGGCGTCACGGCCGACGACCACGTGCTGGAAATCGGCCCCGGTCTCGGAATCCTGACTCACGCCCTGTTGGAGCGGGCCGGACGGGTTTCGGCAATCGAGCTCGATTCAACACTCGCGCGCCATCTCGAGTCGACTTTCGGCGGACGCGCCAATTTCGCACTCCATACGGGCGATGCGCTGAAGGCTGACCTCTCCGCAATCGCGGGCGGCAAGCCGATCAAGGTCGTCGCGAACCTGCCCTATTCGGCGGCGGCAGCCATCATCCAGCACATCCTCGAATCGGAGATTGAGCTTGTCTCGGCCACCGTGATGGTCCAGCGAGAGGTTGGCGAGCGCCTGCTGGCCGCACCGCCCAACATGTCGATCTTGTCCGTCGCGACCCAGGTCTATGCGACCGGTAACATCGTGTTCATCGTGCCGCCGGATGTCTTTCTGCCGCCTCCGAAGATCGAATCCGCGGTTGTCACGCTTGTGCCGCACGATGCGCCCCTGCTCGCGCCGCATCAACGGCCGCAGTTCTTCAGATTGGTCAACGGCGGCTTCCGACACAAGCGGAAGAACATCGCGAACTCGCTCGCTGACGAAACCAGGCATGGCAAGGGCGAGATTGCTTCGGTTCTCGAATCGGTCGACATTGATCCCGCCCGCCGTGCCCAGACGCTAACCGTGCCGGAGTGGCTGGCGCTGAACGACGCCTGGCCGTGGACAGGCGAAGCGGCATGATCCGGATACTGGCGCCGGCCAAACTCAATCTCGGACTCGAGATCCTCGGTCGCCGCTCAGACGGATATCACGAGATCCGCACCATCTTCTGCGCGGTCTCACTGTTCGATCAGATATCGGTCGAACGGTCGTCTGCAGATCAGGTCGCGTGCCTGCCGCCGGTCGCCGTCCCGGAAAACCTCGTCACGGTGGCTCTCCGAAAGGCACGAGAGGCGCTACCGGAACTTCCACATGCCCGTGTGACGATTACAAAGCGAATACCGGCAGCGGCTGGGCTGGGCGGCGCGAGCAGCGACGCGGCGGCAACACTCTCATCACTTCGATATCTCACCAGCGGGCCCATTGACGGTTGTCAAATCGCCGAAGTTGCCGCCAACTGCGGAAGCGATGTGCCGTTTTTCCTCCATTCCGGGATCGCCGTCGGAGCGGGCCGCGGCGAGCAGATTCGGCCGCTCCCATTCATGCCAATTCACGCGGTGATCATCACGCCGAGAATCGACATCCCGGACAAGACGCGAGCTATGTACAGCCAGATTGGCGAGAACGACTGGACTGACGGGAGCCAGGTTGTTGCGCTCGCAGAACGACTTGTGCGCCACGAACTCACACGACCGGACGGATATTTGCCGAACGCGTTTCGACGGCCCCTGTATGATCTGTTTCCGGTTATCGGCGCGCTCGCGACTGAGATCGAGATGGATCTTGGCTGCAGCGTTCAGGTCACCGGGGCGGGACCGTCGCTCTTCGTTCTATGCTCCAGTGCGGCAGAATCGCTCTCGGTGCGACACCGCCTGTCCGCACGAATCGACCAGAATCGGGCGCAGCTCCACGCAGTGCGTTCGGTGTCCCGCCCGCTGATTGCTGAGAGTCCAGATGTCTGAGGGCCTGTTCAACGAGCGATACCTCATCGAGCGCGTCGTGCTGGAGCGCGACTTTGTCACGCGCTCGGTGGCAATCGATCGCATGCTGGGCCGGGAAGTCCTGATCACCCACCTCGCCGGCCAGGTCGGTCGACGGGCTGCCGTCCAGGATCGATTTCGGGATGCCGCCAGGCAGGCGGTGCCGCTCTCGCACGTCAATATCGTCGCTCTCTATGACATCGGGTCCGCGAACGGATTTCCGTACGCCGTTCAGGAGCACACCCATTCGGAACTGCTGACCCACATCATCGCCCACGAAGGGCCATTCCATCCCGACGACGTCCTGGTCCTCGTTGAGCAGGTTGCGGCGGCATTGGATTACGCCGCCCTGCGCGATCTCCATCATCTCGCCCTGTCGCCGGCGGCAATCACAGTCGATTACGTCGGTGAGGTGCTGGTTTCGGACTTCGGAATCGGGCGGGTATTGAGCGATATCTCGCCAACCGACATTGCGAAATTGCAGTACCGCTCACCTGAACAGATGACAGGGTCAACGGGCGATGCCCGGTCCGACGTATTCGCCCTCGGTGCTATCGCGTACGAGATGCTGACCGGCCGCCCGCCGTTTGACGCGGAATCGGTCGACGCGCTGAGGGCAAGCGTCGCCGAAGCTCGGCCGAAACCGCTAACTGCCTTCGATCCAGAGCTTTCTCCGACACTCTCGAGCATCGTCCTCAAGGCGCTTGCAAACGATCCCGATCAACGCTTCCAGACCGCCGGCCACTTCGCGGACGCCCTGTTCGACTGGGACGAGCCAAACGCCGCAACTGCACCATTTGCCGAAGCGAGGCCGAACTCGCCGATCGATCCGACGACTCCGATGCAGATCGCGTCCGATACTGACTCGGAGAACGGCAATTTCTCTGCGTTCTCCGAGGAGGAGCACGGACAATGGCCGCGCGGAACTGCCGTTGCAGCCTGGCTCACCGTTGCGATCGCGCTGGTCGCGCTGACCTGGATAGGGGTTCGGCTGCTCCGCGACGACAATCCGTCCGGGAACCAGGCAGCGCAGATTACGCCGAGCGCCGCTGTCACGCAGACGGTACCGCCCGTCCCGACAGCTATCTCGCTTGCCGGAATGACTGTCGATGAGGCTCGGACGAGCACAAACTTCCAGATACGAGTGGTCGAAACCGAAACCAGCGAGACGATCCCGGCCGGTCAGATCATCCGGCAATCGCCGAATGCCGGGAATCCGGTCCGGACCGGTGAGTTGATTGTCGTCGTCAGCAATGGCCCGGCTGCGCAGCCGATCCAACTCGCGGAGATCCAGGTTGAGGGGACACCGTTCGATCAGGTAGCGCAGCAGCTCGTTGTCCAGGGATTGAATGTCAGCGAGACGAACGAAGGCAGCCAGACCATTCCCGAAGGCCAGGTAATTCGGATTAACGAACAGACCGCAAACCCGGGCGATACCGTGCACGTGGTCGTCAGCAAGGGTGACAAGGTTCAGATCCCGACCGACCTGCAGTCGCAACCGGTCGACGAGGTCGTTACCCGGCTCAAGGATCTGGGCCTGAACGTCGGTGAACCGATTGCCGTCTCGAAGGTACGTATCGAATCGTTTGGCGTGAACCTCGATCAACTTCAAATCGTCGATGGCGATGTCGTCGGTATCCAGGAAGAAGGAGCCGGCTTCGGCGCCTGGGTGGCGCGCGGCTCGACCGTCACGCCGGTCTATTACGACGCCTCACTCCAATCGTGAGCAGCCAGCCCGATCGCGATGATCCGGCGCTGATTCGACTCTGGTTTTGCGCGGGATTAGTTCTCGGGCTGCTGCTCGCGCTCGCCTTCGCCTGGCGTTGGACCGATGCCGGCTCGGGCACGCGCATCCAGGTGCTTGGATCGGGGAAATACGTTTCAGTCCTGATCACGCATGAGCAGCGACGAGTCCTCTTTGCGGCGGGCAGCAATGGATCGGCGTTTTCGAATGCAATCAGCGCCGCCTTGCCGCCGATTGGCGACGAGATCGATGTTCTGCTGATTGACCCGCGATCCTCCGCGGATGTAATCGATCGTGCCCGATCGCTCGGCGCGAAGCAAACGCGTGTCATGCCCGATCCCGCGACAGACGACGGGGCCGAGATTGCTCGGCGCTCGTTCGTGATCGATCTCGGAGGAGACGTGGCCATCGCGGTACGCATTGAGCCCAATCGATCGTGGACAGCTGTTGTCACTACATCAGCTGGTCTGGTTTCGATCACGCCCGGTGCTTCCTCTACGTTTGAGCCTGTCTGGATCTCACTCAACGGGAAGGTCACAGAAGTTAGCTCGGACCAGCAGATTCGGATCGGGCCAACCGCCAACGGGCTGACCCGCTCTGCCACTGTAGCGGCCGTCTCCGCGGGATCAGTACTTACGATCCGGGTTGATGAATCTGCGTTCCGGATCCCGCAGTCGTCCTTTGCGATTGCCTCGTCAGGCGAGCGAGCGGACCATCTCGCGGGTCTCGACCGGGAGCTGCTGCTCGAACTCGGCCCGGACCGACGTCCGCAATTCCTGGTCGCGCAATACGTCCAGGCCGGCCAGCGCCATGGCCTTGGCGACCCGGATCGTGTTCTCGTAGCCCATCTCTGAGTCGGCGGCGTTCACGACATCCATCGAGTGCCACGTGCAGACTCGGTCGATAATCGGGTACGACGTTTCGACCGACGGCACGACATAGCTGACATTGCCCCAGTCGGTCGATCCGGACGCCTGCTCGGCTTTGGCCTCCGGCATCGCGAGCCCAACTGCGCGAGCATGCGTGTCGAGTACACGGGCCAGCGTGTAGTTGGTGACCATGTCAGCATTGGCCGGGCTCGGGTAGACCCACTCGAGCCGCGCCCCCGTGATCAGAGCTGCGCCCTCGGCGATCGCCCGGACCTTCTCGACCAGTTCGTCCATGTAACTCAGCGTCGCCGCGCGAACAAGGAACGAGCCCGCCGCGTAGTCCGGAACCACATTCGGGGCAAATCCACCATCGGTGATGATGCCGTGAATTCGCGCATCGGACTTGACGTGCTGCCGGAGCGCGTTGATGCCATTGAAGACTTCGATCAGCGCGTTGAGGGCGTTCACGCCGTTGTACGGGTCTGCCGCGGCGTGCGCGGCCTGGCCGTGGTACCTGATGATGACCTCGCGGCAGGCAAGCGCCATGCCGGATCCCTCGACTGTCGGGCAAACCGCCTCGATCGTGCCCGGGTGCGCGCCCATGGCTGCATCCAGGCCATCGAAGATGCCGGCCTGGGCCATGAAGATCTTGCCGCCGATCGCCTCCTCGGCAGGCGTCCCGAATAGGGAGACCGTCCCCCCCACTTCAGCCGCGACTTCAGACAGGCCGATCGCCGCACCGATACCGGCAATCGCGATCAGGTTGTGTCCGCAGCCATGACCAAGTCCAGGGAGCGCATCGTATTCGGACAGGTAACCGACATGCCCACTCTCGCCGGCGCCAGCAGTTGCCACGAAGGCGGTCGGGAGATCGGCCGCGCCGCGCTCGACCATGAATCCGCGATCCTCGACGAACTTCGCGCAAGCGGCGCTGGATTGCACCTCTTCCATCGCGACTTCAGGATGCGAATGGATGAACTTGCTGAGCTCGATCAGGGCTCCGGCTTCCCGATCAATCCGATCGACGATTCGCTGCTGAACTGGATCCACGTCTTCCTCTTTCCTGAGTCGCGCTCGTTCGGGATTAGCCCGAGATCAACAACCGGCCGCACCGCGGACAGAAGCGATCGTTCTCCGTGATTCGCTCGCCGCATGATACGCAACGAATGACCTCGTCCCGGGATGGCGGGAATCCCGGCTGTGTCGCGACGACGGTCCTTTCCGGTACCGCAGGGCGGTCGGTGTACCGACTCGGGTCGGATACGCGGGTGAGTGGAACGGTATCCGCGGCAGGCTCCGGCCACACCCCAAACGCCGCGCTCGACGCTGGGCTGCCGTCGATCTTCTCCGCTTCCGGGGCCAGGGACGCACCGCGGCGAACCTTGAAGCCGCTCGCACCGGCCGGCGGAGCACCGGTCACCGCGACAAGAGCCATTCGGCGGCGGCGAGTCAGAAATCCGCCGAGCACCAGGAATAATCCGACCAAGGCCAACGCCAATACGACCCAGTCGAAATTCCCGGACAGCCAGTCGCCGATCCGTGTCTTTGTCAATGTCTGGCGCTGATCCGCGTCCAGCACCAGTTGCCGCGCCCGGGAGATCAGGACCGTTATGACAAACGTGGCATTCGCCGCGCCGAGAATCAAGCCGCCCAGACGCCCTGGCAGATCGGCCGGCGGTAACCCGGCCACAGTGCAACCTGCGTACCCGAGGAGCAAAGTCGACACGGCGAGCATTGCCACAATCACGACAAATTGCGCTTCCGATGTCGACAGCGACGAGGTTTGGTCCCCCAGCCAACTGCCCCAGCGAGCCGCCCATTCGAGCGAGACAACCCACGCAAACAGGAGCGAGGCCGAGATGAAGAGTTCCTTGACCACGCCGCGCCAGAAACCGGCGGCGGCGAGCAACACAATCGCGCCGGCGATTGCGATGTCGATGATCTGGGGAGTTCCGATTGAGTCGAGCATGTCGGCGGAAGTATGCGCCATTCAGCAGCTTTGTCGAAGCGACTGTATCCATGTGGTAGCATCGAAACAGTGAGCGTGCACTATTTGCCGATTCGGCCTGATTTCTGATTTTCAGCGCGCTCCCACATTGGAAGGAGATTTCCATTAGCGAGCCAAGACGGCGCGCGCGTGCGCGAACGGCGTCGCAGGGTGCCCCCGATTTACCAAAATCCGACACCCGACCAGCCGAACAGTGGTACCGCGCGGACCTGCATATCCACACTCCCGGATCTATCGACTATCAAGAATCGGGCATCCGCCCCATTGACCTCCTCCGAACCGCCGCCGAGCAGGGCCTCGACTTCATCGCCCTGACTGATCACAACTCAGTCGCCGGTTGGACCCGGCTCCGGCACGAGATCGAGGACCTGACATATCTCGAACGGCTCGGGCGCATCACCCCGAGCGAAGCAGAGCTGCTGGCCGAATACCGCCAATTGATGAGCCAGGTACTGGTCTTGCCGGGATTCGAGTTCACGGCCACGTTCGGGTTCCACATCCTCGCCGTCTTCGACCCCTCGACGTCGATCCGGTTGATGGAGCACCTGCTCCTCTCGCTCGGCATTCCCGAGGATCGGTTCGGAAGTGGCGAGGTCGGCGCAACCTCTGATGTCCTGAAGGCGTACGAGGTGCTCGATGAGCACGGAGCGATCGTGATCGGGGCGCATGTCAACTCGACTCACGGTGTCGCCATGCGGAATATCCGGTTTGGCGGCCAGACGAAGATCGCCTACACCCAGGACAGCCACCTCCACGCCCTCGAAGTTACTGACCTGACCTCGACAAGCACCCGCTCAACCGCGAGATTCTTCAGCGGCGCCAAGGCTGAGTACCCTCGGCGCATGCACAGCATCCAGGGATCCGACGCGCATCGGTTGCAGCAGGATCCGGCCCGCCCGACAAATCTGGGCATCGGCGACCGGGTCACTGAGTTCCTGTTGCCGGAGAAGTCGTTCCCGGCTCTCAAGGCGTTGCTCCAAAGCGACAAATGGGATCACGTGCGGCCGGCACGATCCGGCGGTCCCCAGGCTGCGGCTATCCACGCGGCGCGCGAGGCTGGGCCGTCGGTCGACGCCGCCTTCTTCGAGCGAATCCAGGGTGGCGGCAAGATATCCATCACAGCCGTGGTGCGCGATGTCGTGGCCATGGCGAACGGTGAAGGTGGCACGATCTACCTGGGCGTAGGTCCGGCCAGCCGGCGCACGGTGCCCGGACTGCCCGATGCCGACGAGACCCGGGACGAACTGACCACAGCCGTCCGTGAACAGGTCGAGCCGGCGATCACGCTCGAAATCGAGCCAACCACGTTCGAGAACAAGTCGCTATTGGTCGTCCGCGTTCCAGCAGGGACGGAGCGGCCCTATGCGCTCGCTACCGGAGACATCCTGGTCCGGCGCGGCGATCAGTCCGAGCCGGCCCGGCGGGACGAGATCGTGCGAATGGTCCGAGGAGAGCCGGTCACGAGTACTCCACCGTCCTCTGAGCCTGAGGCGCCGAAGCCGGAGCGATCTGATCGGCGGGATCGGCAGCAACAGCAGCGCACCCGGCAGCAACGACCAGCCCAGGCCGAGAAGCAACCAGAAAGCGGTCGACGCCTTGCCCCGCGCAACGGAGTCGAAATCGTCGAGGTCACGGAACAGGATGGGGTGCCGCACTATACGATGCGCGACCTCCGCAACGACCAGATCACCCGAAACGTGACTGCCCAGACGGCCCGTAGCCTCTGGGCCCAGGCGATCCGCGAGTTTGAGCGCGGCGCTCCGACGGAAGACCGCATTACCTGGAACGGGGACGTCGGATTCTGGAAATCAGTCAGGATCTCGAACGGCGAGCGGCGATATCACCTGGCCGCGCGCGAGCCGGATGGGCAAGTGCGACTCTTCTTCGGCGTCAGTCCGGAAAACCTGGATGAGCGCTGGAAGGACATCCTCCCGGCTAGCTCAGCCTCCCAGCGAGATACGACGGAGGCGCCGATCCCGGGTTAGGGAATCCGGCGCCTCTGGTATCAGTTCGGGACTCCCGCCCGGCCGGGACTATCCGTGCTTCACAACCACGGCATCCTTGTCGAACCAGACGGGAATCCGGCCGGTCCAGGGACCTTGCTTCGTGCCCTGAAGATACGCCTTCTGGACATACTGCTGAACCCAGTTCGCCAGCGGTACGCAAACCGCATTCCGGAGCACGAGTTCCTCTGCCTGCTTGTAGAGGTCGTTCCGAGTCGCCTGATCCTGCTCGACGTCCGCCTTCTTTACCAGCGTGTCGAACTCGCGCGAGTCCGCGCCCGGCTTCAGGTCGCCCTGGTCGGGCGCCGTGTCGTCCCAGTTGACGAACCCCTTGTTGTAGGGCGACGTCGACGAGAAGACCTGGCTGACCAGGTACGGAGTTTCGGTCGTATTCCACCACCAGGTCACATTGAACTGCAGTCCGCCGTTGTCAAGCCGGAGCTGCTCGATCTGATCGAGCGACATGCTGGTGTCGTGCGAGATCTGGACGCCGATTGCCTCGGTGATCGAGTCGAGGAACGAGCGCCATCGCGCTTTCTCGTCCTCCGTGTCCTCAGACGGCTGGTAATAGGTGATCTGCGGGATCCCTTCGCCATCCTTGAATCCTGCCGCTTCCAGCAAACTCTTGGCCTGGTTGACGTCTGTGTCTGACGCCTGGGGTGGTTGGTACTCGCTGTTCAGCGTCACGACCGGCGGAGTGAAGGAGCGGGTCGGCGTCCACGTATCCTCGAACAGGCTCTTGAACTTGTCGCGGTCGACCGCGAGTCCGAAGGCCTTGCGGACCCGAACGTCGGTAAACGGCTCCTGCTTGAAATCGAATGCCAGGACGCGCACCGACCCGGAAGTCTGGATGCTTGCCAGCTCCTTCGAGAGGTCCGGGTCACGCTCGACAGACGACTTGAGCGAGATCGGGACGTCGGCCGAAATCGCCTTGTCCTGCTTGTACATGTTGAGCGCGGTGTTGGCAGCGGTTGGACCAGTCACGAACGGCCACACGACCTTGACGATCGACGGCGAAACCCCGCCGTAATGGTTCG
>Ga0164305_10000758_pt1 | contig 12606 bp, 11 predicted proteins | sample Whisoiple_237_MG_FD_110215 | JGI IMG/M metagenome (GOLD analysis project Ga0164305, IMG submission 110215) | Soil microbial communities amended with pyrogenic organic matter from upstate New York, USA - Whitman soil sample_237_MG | ecosystem: Environmental > Terrestrial > Soil > Agricultural... | reverse complement strand
TAAAGGAATTCTACCGTTATTTTCCCGATGTTGTCATAGAATTTGGCGATTGAGTTCGATCGGTCTCCGGCCTTCGCCAGACAGAGATGTCCTGATTTCCAGCCCGACGATCGATTTGTGGGTTCACTCTCAAACCTAAACTCTCAAATCGATTGGTGGGCTGCCTCTAAAATCTCAACTCTCAAATCCATTTGTGGGTTCCCTCTCAAATCTCAAATCTCAAATCTAACATCTAAAATCGAATGACTGTCTCGCGAACCATTGCTTTGGGCTTTCTCGCTGTCATCCTCGCAGGTGCTCTATTACTGATGATGCCATTTTCCACAATTGATGGAACTTGGAGCGATCCAATAACAGCACTGTTTACCTCTACTTCCGCTGTCTGCGTCACGGGCTTGTCGGTTGTTGATGTCGGAAAATATTACTCTTTTTGGGGGCAACTGTGCCTAGTTTTACTGGTGCAAATAGGAGGCTTGGGCTACATGACAGCCACGACTTTCTTGCTGCTGTTATTGGGCCGCCGCTTTGGCTTGAAAGATAAAGTTGCCCTGCAACAATCTCTGGACAAATCCGGGCTAGCCGGCGTAGTACAACTCGTGCAGTCAATTCTAGCAACAACGCTTTTGTTTGAATTAACAGGAGTGTTTTTGCTGATGACGGTTTTCGTCCCCCAATACGGATTTAAAGAGGGTGTGTGGTCTGCTATATTTCACAGCGTTAATTCGTTTAACAACGCGGGTTTTAGCATCTATTCAGATAATTTGATCGGCTACATCAGTTCGCCTATGGTTAACTTCACAGTCAGTGGTTTAATCATATTTGGGGGAATCGGCTATCAAGTAATTATGGAAATGTACCTGTGGCTGCGCGATCGCTTCAACAAAAGCCCTATCTGCACAGTTTTTTCCCTGAACTTCAAAGTTGTTACCACTACAACGGCTGTCCTTTTAATTTTAGGAACCCTAGCCTTTTTGGTGCTCGAATACGACAACCCAGACACTTTCGGCGCTCTAAATTTTCCTCAAAAGCTGATGGCAGCTTGGTTTCAATCTGTTACTCCCCGCACGGCGGGGTTCAATACAATTAGCATTGGCCAAATGACCGAAGCATCGCTATTTCTGACCATCGCGCTGATGTTTATCGGCGCCAGTCCTGGCAGCACCGGCGGCGGAATCAAAACCACAACTTTTAGGATATTGTTTTGCTGTACCACAGCAGTTATCGAAGGCCAGGAAGATGTGGAGTGCTATCAGCGTCAAATTCCGCCAGCAATGATTCTAAAAACCATTAGCGTAGTCTTCGGTTCCCTGTTGGTCGCGTTCACATCTGCAATTTTAATCGAGCTGACCAATCCCCAAGTAGAATTTATCGCAGCGCTGTATGAAGCAGTTTCAGCTTTTGCCACGGTCGGTCTTTCCACTGGGATTACACCCACGCTTTCAGCGCTCGGTAAGTTGATTTTGATTGCTACAATGTACATAGGTAGGGTTGGGGTGCTGCTGCTGATAAGTGCTGCATTCGGCGATCCAAAACCCAGGTCTTTTAAGTATGCTGAGGAAAGTTTGTTAGTGGGATAAAAAAATCCTGTCTCGTTGCTGATAATCTAAACAATGGGTGACAACCCAAATCAACTTTTACTACTTACCCAAAAATCAAAAGGAGGCAGCGCTGTCTCTCCTAAAATTTAAACAGTAAGACGGTCAGCGCTGGAAATTTAGTGAACCTGTCATCTTTGAATTTTTTTCGCACTTTGCGCGCCGACAACAAGCAGTTTGCAGTTATTGGTTTGGGACGCTTCGGCAAAGCTGTGTGTTCGACTCTGCACGGCTTGGGTTACGAAGTTTTGGGAGTGGACACCGATGAAAAAAAAGTAACTCAAGCTTTAACCGATCGTATTGCTGCTCACGTTGTGCAGTTAGATTCTACTGAGCCTAGCGCTCTTGCGGAAGCCGGTATATTTGAATTTGAAACAGTGATAGTTGCGATCGGCAATTACCTAGCAGAAAGCATTACCACCACCCTAAATCTTAAGGAAGGGGGGGTAAGTCACGTAATAGCCAAAGCTTCTTCGGAAACTCACTTAAAACTGTTGAAAAAAGTCGGTGCAGATCATGTAGTTTTTCCAGAACGAGAAATGGGCTGCTCTTTAGCCCGGGTTCTTACACAACCCAGCATTTTAGAACGGTTTGACCTCGACCCAGATCACAGCATCGTTGAGTTGCTCGTTCCTGAAAAGTTTGACGGTAAAACCATCTCCGAATTGGAACTCCGGCGCAGGTATGGTTTGAACTTGCTAGCAGTCGGTCGCGCCGACAAGTTCGAGATCAATCCGCAGCCAAACGAACGCTTGAGAAAGGGCGACGCGATGGTAGTAGTTGGTTCTAATAAAGATATCAATCGCTTGCCAATTTAACAGATCGCCATTTTATGCACATACAGCAACACTTCTGGACTCAGAAACCCGGTTTCTTGGGTTCCGAGTGTCGAAGTCCTAAGCAATTATTGCGGGATGTGTGAAAATTTCCGACGCTCACAAACCCGGTTTATCTAAAATAAACCGGGTTTCTCTGTCGATCTTTATGTTCTAATTTTTAACTGAAATATGTAAATTGAATTTTACCAGTTCTGGGGTTGGTTCCGTCTTTGCGACCCCCTCTGAGAACTTAGCCAGACAAATCGCGAAAAATTTCAACAAAGTAGCAGCAATCGATCGCGCTCCCGCACATCATAGGAGCGCTAGCACTGAAAATTCAGCCGACTTTCAAGATATCTTGCAAATAAGCTTTGCCCAAAACCACTACCGCCAAGACTAGAGCGAGTTCAACAGGCCAAGGACACACCGCCAGCAACCAAATTAAGGAGCACACTCCAATAATTGCAGCTATGGGAGCCGGAATTCCGTCTAGCGTTCTATTGTCAGTCCCGGCAGTCACCCACCCAGCAATCAAGCACACCGTCAACGGAATCAAGCAACTTGCGATCATGATTTTTACCCCATCAATTTTTTTTACATATGGCATCTAAGCATATTGTAACAATACATCAAAAATTGGGGAATGCACCATGAATTGCGATAAAATGTAAGATTACATACTTAAGGAGTAGATAGGCAGAATTAAACCGATCTATGTAACAGTATGTAAACAGGGCTGACTTAGCCACGCTTAGAGCATTGGGATACTTGACAATCGTTTACATAATTGCGTTTTACAGCGCCTACCTACTTAGGCTGGGATCATAATAGTGGGTAATTGTTAGCTTCGACTATCTCCGAAGGCAGAATTAGGTTGGCCTCAGATAGAAGTTAAGGATTTTTCTTTCTACAGAAGTGCTGAAAGCTTTCTACCTTGAGATGAATTGCGATGCGCCCATCTCTGCAAGCTATACTCAGGATTGCAGTCAGTTACTGTAGAGCGTGAATCAATGCTGGGCAAATTTTTTCGCAAGCCAGAATCAGAAAACATCGATCGCGTCCCCCCGGGTCAATACCTGGCCAACGGCTTTCCCGTGCTGACCTACGGCGATACACCCTCCGTCAGTATTGAGAGTTGGGAATTTAAAGTCTGGGGATTGGCAAAACCACAAACCTTCACTTGGTCGGACTTCCAGGCCATGCCCCAAAGTAACTTTACTGCGGATTTTCACTGCGTCACCCGGTGGTCAAAACTCGACGTGCAGTGGACGGGAGTCAAAGTCACAGATTTTATGAACTACATAGAAGTCGATCCGAAAGCTCTGCACGTCCTGGAACACTGCTACGGCGGCTACACTACTAACATTGCGATCGCCGACTTCCTCCGAGAAGAAAACTTTTTCGCCCACACCGTCTTCGGCGAACCTCTATCCGCAGACCACGGCGGTCCAATGCGGCTCGTAGTTCCCCACTTGTACGCTTGGAAAAGCGCTAAATGGATTAACGGCCTGGAGTTTACAGAAACTGAAGAACTCGGTTTTTGGGAACGCAACGGCTACCACCGGCGGGGCGAACCTTGGGCAGAGGAACGCTACAGCGGTCTGTTTTGATGCCGGAGCTCGGGAGCAAAGACTTACCCAGAGCTTCTCTATACAATCTTGGTGGAGGGGCAATGCGCTCTTTTACCGCTTCAGTCTGTGGAAATTGCATCTCCTCGATCGCATCTTTGGGATATCTCACGCCACGGGATCTATTTAATATCAACCAAAATACGTAGAGCCAACGATCGCATTTTGTACGTAATTTACCCGATAGATAAACTACTTTAACTCCCCTACACAAGCCGCAAAAAACAAATATTCCCAGTTTCTGGCTAATAGAAAACTTCTGTAACTGTCAGTACCCACGAATATTACCGTATTTATACTTAAGTGTTTGCTGTTGAGGATTTAGACTTGAGAATCTAATAAAAAATTAGCACCAGCCCGATCCAGATCAGTTTTGCTGACCCGCGCTCCCCTGCCCGCGAATGCAAGGTTTCAAGCCACAATTATTATAATTATTTAGGGGGTATGTTTAGGGAGCGATCGCCCGCAGGGAGATGCGATCGACAGTATTTGTGAAGGTTATGTAAAGGCTTGATAAAGAATATGTCAAACTCTACCTAAAGTGAACCAAATACAAACAAAGTATCGCATAATGAAATTATTAAGACCCTCGCACAAAAGGAACAGGTTATGAATACCAAACTCTTATCGGCCCTCACAGCTACCGCAGCCGCCACAGCTCTGTTTGGCGCCGGAGCCCCAGCTCAGGCCGCCTCCTTTGGTACCAACGGGATCACATTCGGACAAAATCAAGATGTCCAATTTAAATTCAACGAATCTCACGGGGCCTTCACTTCCTCTTTGGCAATTTACGAAGTGAACGGCTTCGCACTGACCAACGTTGCTAACCTGTTTTCCGAAACTAAATCCTCAGACAACGGTGGCGCTAGCGACTGGAAAGGAACTTTAGGCAATACAGTCTTGGGTTCAGGCTCAGCAGTCTTCACATTCCTGGCAAATAAAGTTTACACCTTGGGACTATCAAGCGATAACGGCATGGTCTACTCGACATCGGGGCTGAATCTGAATGTCGCCTCTACCGGCAGCCAGCAAGCAATATTTGGCCAGTCATCCTCCCTGTGGAACGCCCTCGACAAAGAAACAACTGCCACATTCCAAGCAGCCGGACAATTCACAAACGGACTCGATTCTCTGTTTAACGGAGGCACGCTAATTGGCTTCGACGATCGCGGTAACAGCAACGACGCAGACTTCCAAGACTTCACAGTCAGCGCAGAAGCAGTTCCAGAACCGATGACAATGACTGGTTTGGCTCTCGGTTTGGGTGGCTTGGTTGCAGCGCGCCGTCGCCGCGCTAGCAAAACGACTTCATGATTTTTTCAACCGGAATAATCTCCTCATTTACGTTTGACAAAATAAAATTCAATTTGGAGGCGCGCTAACGAGAAATCGGCTCGCCTTTTGCTTTATTTGAGAAGTCAGGAGGGAGAAGTCATATCAATTCTGGTTGCACTCCTAATGATTGTTGACTGTTGACTGTTGACTGTTGACTGTTGACTGGGGGTCGCCAAACTGAATGATGGTTGAGAGTTGGATGTTGACTCGATTTTACTCCCGACGCTCGAGCGCAGATTTAATATCACAGGGAAGTTCGGCAACGCCCAGTGTACGGGATTTAAGGGATTTAACGCATCGATGTGGAGGGCACAGGTCAAGATTGAAGAAGTCCGACGGGAGAAACAGGATTTTTCCCACTCTCGCCCTCTCCCACTCTTTCCCTCTCCCACTCTCTCCCTCTCCCAACTCAAAATTCAAAACTCACTCACGGTAAAGTGTTCGATCGTACAAAGTCACCGATATCCGTTGAAGAATTTGGCGTTGCATAATAGCGGGATGATTTTGATTGTTTTGCGGGATGGGCCCATGAGCCCGAGGGCGTGTATTTTCACAGCAGGCGGGACGCCTAACCCCTACTCACCACAATAACGATCCTCAAATTGTGCAACGCCAAGAATTTTAATGTCCGCCCCGACGCACGCTACTTTAATCGCCACCACAACCAGGGCTTTTGTCCCTAGCACCTGTGCTTGTTCCAGCAGCGTCCAATAGCGGACAATAAGATGTCAAGAACCTTGGTTAATGCCTGAAGTATCAACTTCTGGAGTTCTTTGGGACAAAACGCCTTCAACTTCGGCAATAGCTTTAACCAAGGTTTCCATTGCTCAGGAAGGTCGGTATCGCAGGCTAAAATTAAACGCAGGTTGGTTCGCCTGTGTGGAATGGTTGTTAGTACCCGCACTGAATTGGTAAATACGATCGCCTTCGGCACGATAACTCGTTCTCCCCGATCGCTAATAGTTTGAGTTGAACGCAGCAAAATTTTTTCAACAGTACCTTCAAAGCCTTCTACAATTATCCGATCGCCCAATTGCAACGGTTCGTGCAACAGCAACAATATTTCCGCTAAAAAGTATTTGAAGATGTCTGGGAACGCGAAACTAATCCCTACTGAACCAAGTCCTAACCAACTGATGATATCTGCAGGCCACCAAGCTAGGAACGCAATCACGCAGGCGCTCAAACTGCCAGCAGCCCAAGTGAGGGCAAAGGCTATCTGCACCAATAGCGATCGCAAGGACAAACTTTTGACAGTCTGTTGAGTAGCTGCCGAGATTGTTCGGCGAACAAACTTCGCTGCGGTGTTCGTCAGCACCAGAACTACCACAGCCGCTGCTATTGACGGCATTACCTCGATCGCTTGACCCAACAGGTTTAACAAGGTAGTTTGGATGTGTTGAATTATCACACCCATTGTTAAATTTGAACTCAAAAATTTTAGACCAATAATCGATCGCTGGCTAATTTCTGATTTTTCCAGACCCTCGTTTATGCTATATTCAACAGACAATGATATCATATATTTCATTTATCTACTGCTTAGCTCATTCCTCGGAAAAACAGAAAGATGAATTTTGATTTGCAGCAACTGATTAAAACCTTTGGCTATTTGGGGATTTGGGCTATTGTGTTCGCAGAATCCGGATTGCTGTTCGGTTTTTTTATGCCAGGAGACAGCTTGCTGTTTACTGCTGGAATTGTCGCTGCTGCGCCCGACTCTCTGAATACTTGGACGCTAATTTTTGGGGCTTTTGTCTGCGCGGTGGCTGGTGATAATGTTGGCTATGCAATGGGACACCGTTGGGGCCGTCGCTTATTTCAGAAGGAAGATTCGTGGCTGTTTAAGAAAGAATATTTAGAAAAAACCGAAAAATTCTACGAAAAACACGGTCAAAAAGCAGTTGTACTGGCGAGATTTATGCCAATGGTCCGCACTTTTGCGCCGATAGTGGCGGGAGTGGCGGCAATGAAATACAAAACTTTTATGTTTTATAACCTCGTCGGCGGGTTTGTGTGGACAGTGGGGATAACTCTGCTGGGTTATTATTTCGGAAAAATGATTCCTCCCGATCAAGTTGACAAATATTTACTGCCGATTGTTTGTGGAATAATTGTACTTTCTTTTGTGCCTTCTATTATTCATATAATTCAAGAACGCCACGCTAACAAAAAAGATTGAGCTCGCGATCGCCCGACAGGAATTTTTGACTCTCGCGGTGCGGGTGACTGCCCTGTGCCGATCGCAAATTGGTTGATCGAACACAATCAAAATTTAAGATTAACCTCGCCCAGCCCGATCGAGTAAAATCACAGCACTTGCCCGCCGAGGGGTTAATCTGCTAGAACTAACAAAGTTTGATGATTCCTCAGAAATAACATACATGGTTGCTACATCCGTCAAGATTAAACACGAAGTCAAAGACTTGTCCCTCGCCCCCTTGGGAAAGCAACGCATTGAGTGGGCAGGCCGGGAAATGCCGGTTTTGCGACAAATTCAAGAACGCTTCGCTAAAGAAAAGCCTTTCGCTGGCATTCGCTTGGCTGCTTGCTGCCACGTAACCACAGAAACCGCTCATTTGGCGATCGCCATCAAACTCGGCGGTGGCGACGCCGTACTGATCGCCAGCAACCCCTTGAGCACTCAAGATGACGTAGCGGCTTGCTTAGTTGAAGACTACGGCATTTCCGTCTTCGCCCTCAAAGGAGAAGACGCGGCTACCTACGAACGTCACGTCTACACAGCCCTAGACCACCGCCCCAATATTATTATCGACGACGGCAGCGACGTGGTAGCTGCCCTGATCCAGCACCGCCCGAACCAAATTTCCGACTTAATTGGAACTACCGAAGAAACTACCACAGGCATCGTGCGCCTGCGAGCCATGTTGAAAGACGGCGTGCTGACTTTCCCCGCAATGAACGTCAACGACGCCGACACCAAGCACTTCTTTGACAACCGCTACGGCACCGGTCAATCTACCCTAGACGGCATTATCCGCGCTACCAATATTTTGTTAGCCGGTAAAAATATTGTGGTTGCAGGTTACGGTTGGTGCGGCAAAGGCACGGCACTGCGCGCCCGCGGCATGGGTGCTAACGTAATTGTCACCGAAATCGATCCGATTCGGGCGATCGAAGCAGTGATGGACGGTTTCCGCGTCATGCCGATGGACGAAGCAGCAACAGTCGGAGATATATTCATTACCGTTACCGGCAACAAACACGTCATTCGTGCCGAACATTTCGAGACAATGAAAGACGGGGCAATTGTTTGCAATTCCGGTCACTTCGACATTGAAATTGACCTCAAATCCCTCGGCGCAAAAAGCACCGACGTGAAAACAGTCCGGTCTTTCACTCAAGAATATCACCTCAATAATGGCAAGTCGATTATTGTGTTGGGCGAAGGCCGTTTGATCAACTTGGCAGCAGCCGAAGGACACCCCAGCGCCGTGATGGATATGAGCTTTGCTAACCAAGCTTTAGCCTGCGAATATCTAGTTACGAACAAAGGCAAACTAGAGCCTGGTATTCACTCAATTCCCGTGGAAGTTGACAAAGAAATTGCCCGTCTAAAATTGGAAGCAATGGGTATTCACATTGATACCTTGACTGCCGAACAAATTGAGTACACAAACTCTTGGACTTCGGGCACTTAATCATCGTTTATCGTTCCCACGCTGTGCCGCGGAATGAATACAAGGAGGCTCTGCCTCCCTCATGGGGAGTCGAGGCAGAGCCTCTATATATGTGTTCCCCGGCTGTGCCTGGGAACGAGCAATGACTAATGACGACTGACTTCTTCTTACCAAATTATTGAATCAAAATGGTTGAATGGATAACTAACACAATGCAGTCGATGGGCTATCTCGGAATTGGCCTGTTGATGTTTTTAGAAAATCTTTTCCCGCCCATCCCCTCAGAATTGATTATGCCGCTGGCAGGATTCACGGTATCGAAGGGCGGAATGGAGTTTGCACCGGCGATCGCAGCAGGGGTAATCGGTACAGTTCTGGGAGCACTTCCCTGGTACTATGCGGGTAAATTATTGAGCGAAGAACGCTTGAGGAATTTGGCCGACAAATACGGCAAATGGATTACTGTATCAGGCGCCGATATCGACAAAGCAAATAGATGGTTTAACAGACACGGCAACAAAGCCGTGTTTTTGTGTCGCCTGGTACCGGGAGTTCGTACCCTGATTTCCCTGCCCGCTGGCATCAACAATATGCGTTTAATTCCTTTTTTACTCTACTCAACAGGCGGCACTATTTTGTGGGTAAGTTTCCTCACTTTTGCCGGATATAAACTGGGGGAAAATTATGCACTTGTAGATGAATATCTCGATCCTGTTTCAAAAATAGTTGCGGTGATTCTAGTCATCTGGTGTATTTTGTGGATTGTGAAGAAGAATATGCAAAAAGAATAAAATCCTAGATAAATGCAGACACCACCAAAAACATCTGCGTTTATCTGCGTTTATCTGCTGTTATCCGCAGTTAAAAATCAATTTCTCAAAAATTTATACAAATATTTATAATTGATTGAAGTTTAGGCAGATAATCGTGGCAAAATAGGAAACATTCCTATCCGCGCTGTTAACATATGTACGAAAAGATTGTAGCCCCGACAACAGGTTCTAAAATTACTTTCAAAGACGGTTCGCCGATCGTCCCCAATGACCCGATTATTCCCTTCATTCGCGGCGACGGTACCGGCGTTGACTTGTGGCCTGCATCCCAGAAAGTCATGGATGCTGCGGTAGAAAAGGCTTACGGTGGCGATCGAAAAATCAACTGGTTTAAAATCTATGTAGGCGACGAAGCTTGCGATGTCTACGGTACTTACCAATATCTGCCCCAGGATTCCTTAGACGCCATCAAAGAATACGGAGTCGCCATCAAAGGGCCGCTGACAACCCCAATCGGGGGCGGCATTCGATCACTAAACGTAGCTTTGCGGCAAATCTTTGACCTTTACGCCTGCGTGCGGCCCTGCAAATATTATGCTGGAACACCATCGCTACACAAAACTCCTGAACTCCTAGATGTAATTATTTACCGGGAAAATACAGAAGATATTTACCTCGGAATTGAATGGGCTAAAGGCAGCGAAATCGGCAAAAAATTGATTGAATTCCTCAATAATGAGTTAATTCCCGCCACACCAGAACATGGCAAAAAACAAATTCGCATCGATTCGGGAATCGGAATTAAACCGATTAGTAAAACAGGTTCTCAGCGTTTAGTACGCCGCGCCATTACCCACGCTTTAAGGTTGCCGAAAGACAAGCAGCAAGTGACTTTGGTGCACAAAGGCAACATCATGAAATACACCGAAGGAGCTTTCCGAGATTGGGGTTACGAATTAGCAACCACCGAATTTCGCGAACAGTGCGTAACTGAAAGAGAGTCTTGGATTCTGGGCAACAAAGAAAAAAATCCCGACATTAGCTTAGAAGATAATGCTCGCCAAATAGACCCTGGATACGATGCCTTGACCCCAGAAAAACAAGCCAAAATTCGTCAAGAAGTAGCCGACGTTCTGTTTGCAATTTGGGACAGTCACGGCAGCGGCCAGTGGAAAGAAAAAATCATGGTCAACGACCGAATTGCTGACAGTATTTTCCAACAAATTCAAACCCGACCGGCCGAGTATTCGATTTTGGCGACAATGAATCTGAACGGGGATTATTTGTCCGATGCCGCTGCCGCCATTGTCGGTGGATTGGGGATGGGCCCTGGTGCGAATATTGGTGATGAATGTGCAGTTTTTGAGGCGACTCACGGCACTGCACCGAAACACGCTGGTTTGGATAAAGTCAATCCCGGTTCCCTGATTTTGTCCGGGGTGATGATGTTAGAATACATGGGATGGCAGGAAGCGGCAGACTTGATTAAGAAGGGTTTGGGAGCGGCAATTTCTAACGGTGAAGTTACTTACGATTTGGCAAGGTTGATGGAGCCGCCGGTGCCTGAGTTGAAGTGTTCGGAGTTTGCTGAGGCGATTATTAAGCATTTCACCGATTGAGTTTGAGGGCTTTTTTTGAACGGGCTAGAAGCCCGTTCCACAACCAGTAATCTTGCTTTGTGGGCCGTTGCTTCTAGCCCGCCCGCTGTTTATTAAGAACGGGCTAGATGCCCGTTATAAGAACGGGCTTCTAGCCCGTTCCACAAAAGTCAATTTATTAAGAACGGGCTAGAAGCCCGTTCCACAAAAGTCAACTTGCTTGTGGGCTTTTGCTTCTAGCCCGCCCGCTGTTTATTAAGAACGGGCTAGATGCCCGTTCCACAAAAGTCAATTTGGTTGTGGGGTGTCCAGCCCTCCAGAAAATAGAATTTAGATGGGGGGTTTATAAGGATGGAACAGCCATTCCGCGCTCAACGGCAGGACGCTTCTGCACGGTTTCTACCCAACGTTTGAGGTGGGGGTGGTTGTCGAGGGTTAATCCTTGAAATTCGTAAATAGCAACCCAGGGATAGGTAGCAATGTCGGCGATCGAGTAGTCGCCGCAGATGTATTCATATTTTGCTAGTTGAGTGTCTAATACTCCGTAGAGGCGCAAGGTTTCTTTTTCGTAGCGCCCAATCGCATAGGGAATTTGTTCGGGTGCAAAGCGTTTGAAGTGGTTTAGCTGACCAAACATCGGGCCGACGCTGGCCATTTGAAACATCAGCCATTCCATAACTTGAAAGTATTTTTGTTTGTCTGTGGGCAGAAATCTGCCGCTTTTTTCGGCAAGATAGATCAGAATAGCGCCGGACTCGAAGACGGTGATGCCGTTATCTCGATCGACTATCGCCGGAATTTTGCTGTTGGGGTTGATTGCGATGAACTCTGGGCTAAATTGGTCGTTTTTTGTGATGTCGATGACGTGCACGTTGTAGGGTAAACCTATTTCTTCGAGCATGATCGAGACTTTGCGACCGTTCGGGGTAGTAAAAGTGTAGAGGTCAATCATAGTTGTGATGTTAAGTTGAAAGTTTGCAAGGCAGTAAATAACCTAATATAATATCACAATTTGGACAAAAATTGCGGATTTTATATCTATTGTGTTAAAATTATATTCTAATAATAGAAGAATAACGATCGCTCGAAATGGACATTATTGAAATTCTCAAAGACGATTATCAAAGATTTCCCGATAATCAGACTTACAGCATCTATGCAAAAGATGTTTATTTTGAAGACCCAGTGAATCGATTTACAGGAGTCGATCGCTACCGC
>Ga0164305_10000757_pt1 | contig 12612 bp, 16 predicted proteins | sample Whisoiple_237_MG_FD_110215 | JGI IMG/M metagenome (GOLD analysis project Ga0164305, IMG submission 110215) | Soil microbial communities amended with pyrogenic organic matter from upstate New York, USA - Whitman soil sample_237_MG | ecosystem: Environmental > Terrestrial > Soil > Agricultural... | reverse complement strand
CTGTCCGGGATGCGCGTCGCGACCCTTGCCAGAGGTCCTGATGATCGACCAGATTCTCGGCGGCTTACCCGTGTTCCGTCACCCGCCCGAGGAGCCTCCGATGATGCCCAACGAGGTGCTCATCGCCCCCCAGGCGCCGTCGCCGCCGGTCTGCTTGCTGTGGAGCGGGTCGCCCTGCCGTTCGCCGGTCTCCGGCGAGACAGCAAACACCTCCACATGCGCTCCCGCCAGCGGCCGGTTGGTCCGCGCGCCGCCGGGAAAGCCGGTTACCAAGCCGCTGAGCGTTACCGCCTTTTCCGGCACGATTGCGAGGCGCGAAGGCTCCCGCCCGGTCACGAATTTGAAGATTTCGCGGAAGGCGCGCGGGCTTGTCCCGTCTCGCGATGATCAACCGGCCCCAGGACCAGATTGGTCGCCCCTTTGAGCGCCGGCCCCTCGGCGGTGATTCCGGTTGGAACGCCGGGGCGCCCGAGAAAGCGGCCGTCCGGCTGGGCATATTTATCCAACCCGTCGCTGCGCAACGTCAGGAACGCCGGGCCTGGCACGACCTCGCTTTCACCGCCATTGAGCCGGCTCAGGAATGCTCCGCGCCCGTTGAACTCGTTGCCGAGCGTCGCATCCCAGTCGAAAACGCCGTGATTGGGCGTGCCGCAGAGCACCACGTGGCTGACGTTGGCGGCGCGCTCGGGCGTGCTGACGTAATTGCGGATGGCATTGCCGCCGCGCGATAAGCCGATGAGCACAAGACGCGGCGCCCCGCTCGCCGTTCGAATCCGGTCGATCGCCTCTGTAAGCTCACGTAGCTGGTCTTCGGTCGAGGAGCGGTTCGGCTGCGCCACCGCATCGACGTCGCGCGCATTCGGGTCGGTGAAATTGATGGCGTGCAGGCGATCGCGGCGCTAGCCGTTGCTCTCGAAGCGCCAAAGCGTCGTCAGCCAGATCGGCGCCTGATCGCCGTTGCCGTGCGCGAACAGGATGGGGAGATCGCCGAGGTCTGCCCGAAAGCGGGGAAAGCCGGCCATGCAGACATTGCGGCGATGCCGCCCAGGCAATTCCGGCGATTGAGCATCCGTCTTCTCCCTGCTGATCCCGTTCCGTTCTGCCACTCAGCGCCGGTTCATATTGAACCCGCTCATATCGAAGCTGCCAAGCATGAGCGGCACGCCTTCGCGCCGTGCCGGGCAAAAAAGTCGAGCCTCATGGAACCTGCGGCACCGCTTCAGCGTAACAGCAAGAGAAGCAGCTTGGCTGCTCCGGGGAGGAGCTATGACCCTGATCAACTGGTGCGACGCCCTGGTCATCGGCGCGCCTCTCGTCTGGCTCATCGTAACGTTCGGCATGCGCTGGACCGCCTCGCCCGAGGACCTCGGCTGTGTCCTGCTGAAGCAGAAAGCCGCCGCGCTCGGCGTCGATGTGAACCGCATCCCCGACCCTGCCTGGCACGCGATCGTCGACATGAGCATCGCCTCGGCCAAGGACCGGGCCCTCTGCGCGCGGAGCGCGGCCGATCAGCCCGCCCGCTACTGGAAGGCCAATCTCGCCGGCGCCTTGGAAGAAGAGGCGGTGGAGATTTCAAAATTCATGCAAGGCTCGGCCTGCAGCGGCCGCTCCGTCGCGCCGCATATTCTGCTGGAGTATCGGGTCTAAAGCCGGACTGCGAAGCCGCGCGCGCTGTTGCCTAACTGCTTGGAGCAGATAGGCTCCGAGCACTCACGCAAAGTCTAGGGAGCCTCATATGCGAGCCGTCGCCATCTCAATCGTTCTCTTGCTCGGAATCCTTCCCGCTGCGGCGCAAACCGCCACCTGCAAATCGCAAGCGAGCGAGAAGAAATTGGCCGGCGCGGCGCTGAAAAGTTTCATGACGAAATGCGAGAAGGATTCGAAAGCGTCCTGCGACGCGTCGGCGACGGAGAAGAAGCTTTCCGGCGCTGCCCGCAACAGCTTTACCAAGAAATGCGTCAACGACGCCGTGGGAACTTAGCGGCACACACGAGGGCCCGCGGTCAGTCTTCATCTCGACAGGATCAGGTAAAGCCGGATAGGTCTGAGCGTCGGCATCGGCCCCACGCGGCCGAACCGGTGCGGGCCTGTTTGCCGGCGCGGATCACGGCGGCCACCAAGAGCCGTCGGATCAGGGAGGAAGCGGCGGGATGAGCGAAGCGCGGGACATGCTGGTCGCGACAGCCGAGCGTCTCTTCCAGGATTACTGCACGCCCGAGCTTTTGAAGGCGAGCAACAAGGGCCCGCTGTCGCCGAATCTCTGGGCCGCGCTGAGCGATGCGGGGCTCACCAAGGCGTTTGTTTCCGAGCGCGCCGGCGGCGCCGACGTCGATCTCGCCGACGGTCTGGCGCTGCTGATCGAAGCCGGGCGTTTTTCGGTGCCGGCGCCGCTTGCCGAAACGATGATCGCCGGCTGGCTGCTCGAGCGCGCCGGGTTGCCGGTGCCGGACGGCGTGCTGACGTTTGCCGTCCGAGCTGCGAATGAATCGATATCGGTCAAACGCGACCGCGAAAGCTTACATCTCGGCGGTAAGCTCGCGCGCGTGCCATGGGCACAAGACGCTGCCGGCCTCGTCGTGTTGCTATCAGAGGGCGACAAGCCGATCATCGCTTACGTGCGGCGCGATGAATATCACGCCGTCGACGGGTACAATCTGGCCGGCGAGCCGCGCGATGAGGTCGAGTTCGCGTCCGCGCGCGCCGAAGCAGCGGCGAGCGATCTCGATGTCGAGGATTGGCGTGCGCTCGGTGCGATTGCGCGCAGCGCGCAAATGGCCGGCGCGATGCAGAGGCTGCTCGCATTGAGCGTGCAGTACGCGCAGGAGCGCGTGCAGTTCGGCCGCCCGATCGGCAAATTCCAGGCGATCCAGCAAAGTTTGGCGGCGCTGGCCGGACAGGCGGCGGCAGCAATTGCAGCGGCAGATGGCGCGATCGAGGCTGCGCCACGCGATCTGCGCTCGCCGCTGATCGCCGCGGCAAAAATCCGCTGCGGCGAGGCGGCCGGCATCGGTGCAGCAATCGCGCATCAGGTCCACGGCGCAATCGGCTTCACGCAGGAGCACAGCCTGCACTACAGCACGCGGCGTCTGTGGTCGTGGCGCGACGAGTTCGGCAATGAAGCGGAGTGGTCGGCGATGCTCGGCGCGCGTGCGGCGAAGGCCGGCGCCGACCAGCTCTGGTCGATGATCACGGCGGCGTGACGCGCAATGTCGCTCGCTTCGCCAAGCTTCGACGAAGATGCACGCGGAGCGGACGTTACGCGCACGCGTCCGCTCGATTCTTTCTTCGCGCCGCAAAGCATCGCCATCATCGGCGCCTCGCCGGACGCGAAAAAAATCCGCGGCCTTTTGCAGACCATGCTGCAGAAGAACGAGTATCCGGGAAAACTTTATCCCGTTAATCCGAGCTACGAAGAAATCGCCGGCGTGCGCTGCTTTCCTTCCATTGGTGCAATCGGCGCGCTGATCGATCTTGCGCTGATCGCCATTCCCGCCGCCGGCGTCCTTCAATCGCTCGAAGAATGTGCCCACGCGGGCGTTCGCAATTGCGTGATCATCTCGTCAGGGTTCGCCGAAGAAGGCGGTCGCCGCGCCGACCTGCAGCGCGACATCGCGGCGCTGGCGCGGCGCACCGGCATGCGCGTATCGGGCCCGAATGCCGAAGGCTTTTACAACGAGATCGGCCGGGTCGCCGCGACTTTCAGCCCGGCTGTCGATGTCAGACCAGGCGCGGCGCGGCTCGTCGTAACGACGCGCCGTATCGGCATCGTCGCGCAGAGCGGCGGCATCGGCTTCGCGCTCTATAATCGCGGCCGCGGAATGGGACTGAGCTTCAGCTATGTCGTCTCCACCGGCAACGAGGTCGATCTCGGAATCGGCGATTTTCTAGACCACATGGTGCGTGATGAAACGACCGATGTCATCATGCTGTTTCTGGAAAGCGTGCGCGATCCGAAGACGTTTCTCAGGGCGGCGGAGGAAGCGTCGCGCATCGGCAAGCCCGTCATTGTCGCCAAGATCGGCAAATCCGGCGCCGGCGAGCGCGCCGCCGCCTCGCATACGGCGAGCATGACCGGATGGAACGCCGCCTACCACGCGGTGTTCGCGAAATACGGCTTCATCGAAGCGCACGATCCGGAAGAAGCGGTGGCAGTCGCGGCAGCTTTGACGTGCGCGCCCTTGCCTAGCGGCAATCGCGCTGCGGTGATCACGGCATCGGGCGGCGCCGGCGCGTGGGCGGCCGACGTGCTCTCGACGAACGGCCTCGCCGTGCCGGAGCTGTCGGTGGAATTGCAGGGGAAGATCGCGGCGCTGATTCCGTCTTATGGATCGCCGCGCAATCCGATTGACGTCACCGCGCAGGCGATCCAAACCGGAGGCTTGCAAAAAGCCATCGAGCTTCTGAACGCGGCGGACGAGATCGACATCGTCGTTCTTGTCGTGTCGCTGGCGAGCGAGCACCGCGTGCTTTTCGATGTCGCCGTGATGCACGCGCTCGTGCAATCACGGCGAAAGCCGATCCTCGTCTACAGCTATACGATTCCCTCCTCGTTCGGCCGCGGCAAAGTCGCTGAGGCCGGTCTGCCAGTCTATGCGAGCCTCGCCGATCTCGGCAAAGCCGCGCATCATCTTGTCGCGCGCACGCGCTTCGTTCCGCCGGCGGAGGTGAGACGCGAGCACCTGCAAATTCCCGCCGGGCTGCTGCAACGCGCCAGCGCCGGCTCGGGCTGCTTGTCCGAATACGATTCGAAGCGGCTCCTGCAGGCCTACGGAATCGTGCTGCCAAACGAGCGGCTGGTGGAGAGCGCCGAAGGACTCAACCGCGCCATGAGCGAGGTCGGGTTTCCCCTTGCGCTAAAAATCCAATCGGCCGATCTGCCGCATAAGAGCGAGGTTGGCGGCGTCGCGCTGGCGATCGAGGACAAAGAGAGCGGCCGCGAAGCGTATCGGGTGATGCTCGATACTGTAAGAGCGCTGCGCCCGGATGCGGCACTCCAAGGCGTGCTGGTGACTCCTATGTCTGCGCGGGGCGTCGAGATGATCGTCGGCACCATTCGCGACGAGCTGTTCGGGCCGATCTTGATGGTCGGCTTCGGCGGCATCACAACGGAACTCTTCAACGACGTCGTCTATCGGCCGGCGCCGGTCAGCCAGGCCGAAGCGGAGGCGATGCTCGGCGAATTGCAATCGGCGCCGCTTTTGCGCGGTTTTCGCGGCGCCCCGCCGGCGGACGCGGCGGCGCTGTCGGCGTTGATCGCGCGGCTCTCGCTCATCGCCGACGCGCTGCCGGAGACCGGGGAAATCGAGCTGAACCCGGTTATCGTTCAACCCGAAGGTCGCGGCATCACCATCGTCGATGCCCTTGTTGTAACAAAGCAGATCGCGGCCCAGCGTCACGCGACGAAAGCGCTGCCATGCACGCATTGAGCTTCACCACGCCGCCGCATTCGCCGCCGGCCGAGGCGCTGCGCCGCGAAGTGCGTGCGTTCTTGGCAAAAGAGATTGCCAGCCGCACGCCGCAGCAGCGCGGCCGCTCGTGGGGCGGCTTCGACGCCGAATTCAGCCGCAAGATAGGTGCGCAGGGCTGGATCGCCATGACCTGGCCAAAGCGCTATGGCGGACATGAGCGCAGCGCGCTCGAGCGCTACGTCGTGCTCGAGGAAATGCTTGCCGCCGGCGCGCCGGTCGGCGGCCATTGGGTGGCCGACCGCCAAAGCGGACCGCTGCTCCTGCGCGTCGGCACCGACAAACAAAAAGACCACATCCTGCCGCGTATCGCCGCCGGCGAATGCTATTTCTGCATCGGCATGAGCGAGCCGGATTCGGGCTCCGATCTCGCCTCGGTGCGCACGCGCGCCAGTGCCGTGCAGGGTGGTTTCCTCGTCAACGGCACGAAAGTGTGGACCTCGAACGCGCATCGCTGCCACTACATGATCCTGCTTTGCCGCACCGGCGACAAAGGCGAGGAGCGCCATGCCGGTCTGACGCAGTTTCTCGTCGACCTGAAGAACATCGACAGCGGACTGGAGATCCGGCCGATCCTCGATTTGAGCGGCGAGCATCATTTCAACGAGGTCGTGTTCACCGACATGTTCCTGCCGGAAGACGCGGTGTTGGGGTCGCTCGGCAGCGGCTGGGAACAGGTGACAAGCGAGCTCGCCTTCGAGCGCAGCGGGCCGGAGCGGTTCTTGTCGTCGTTCACGCTGCTCGTCGAATTGACGCGGGCGCTTGGACCGGCGCCGTCGGAGCGCGCCGCGATCGCGCTCGGCCGGCTGGTCGCGCATGTGCTGACGTTACGGCGCCTGTCGCGTTCCGTCGCCGGCATGTTGCAGGCCGGACAGAACCCGGCGATCCAGGCGGCGCTTGTGAAGGACGTCGGCACCGGGTTCGAGCAGGAGATACCCGAAATCGCGCGAATGTTAATCGCGGCGGAGCCCGACAGCCAATCGACGCAGACTTTCCTCGCCGTGCTGGCGCATACGATCCTGCATGCGCCGTCGTTCACGTTGCGCGGCGGCACGCGCGAAATCCTGCGCGGCATGATCGCCCGCGGCCTGGGCCTGCGCTGAATTACTGGAGCCGATGGATGCAAACGCCGCTCGATTATGCCGAAAAAGATGGGATCGTCACGCTGACGATGAACATGCCGGAAATCCGCAATGCGATTTCCAGCCCCGAAATGATCGACGCGTTGGTCGCGGCCTGCGAGCGCTTGAACGCCGATATGAACGCGCGCGTCGCCATCCTCACCGGCGCCGGCACGGCGTTCTCGTCCGGCGGCAATGTGAAGAAGATGCTCGAATCGGGCGAGACGCGCGCCGATCTGCCGGCGCAGACGCGGCGCAATTACAAGCTCGGCATCCAGCGCATTCCGCTCGCCTTCGACGCGCTCGAAGTGCCTATTATCGCCGCGGTCAACGGGTCGGCGATCGGCGCCGGCTGCGATCTCGCCTGCATGTGCGACATCCGCATCGCGGCGGAGAGCGCGAGTTTTGCCGAAAGCTTCGTCAAGCTCGGCATCATTCCCGGCGACGGCGGCGCCTGGCTTCTGCCGCGCGCCGTCGGTTTTTCGAAAGCCTGTGAGATGGCCTTCACCGGCGACATGGTGAAGTCGGCGGAGGCGCTTGCCTGCGGCCTTGTGTCGAAGGTCGTGCCCGACGGCGAGCTCATGACGGCAGCGCGCGCGCTCGCCGAGCGCATCGCCGCCAACCCGCCGCACGCCGTGCGCATGACTAAGCGGCTCATCCGCGGCGGCCGCGACATCTCGCTCGCGGCGCTGCTCGAATTGTCGGCGGCGATGCAATCGCTTGCGCATGCGACGAAGGATCATAAGGAGGCGGTCACCGCTTTCCTCGACAAACGGCGACCGACATTCACCGGCGCGTGACGCATAGGGAGGGGCCATGAAGCGCAGCGATCGGTTCAACAAGGGCCTCGAAGTCCGCCGCGCCGTGCTCGGCGCCGACTATGTCGACGGCAGTCTCGCCAAGGCCGACGACTTCATGATGGCGTTCCAGGAAATCACCACGGAATGGTGCTGGGGCTATGCGTGGACGCGGCCGGGTCTGGAACGCAAGACGCGCAGCATGCTCAATCTCGCGATGCTCACCGCGCTCGGCAAGCCGGCCGAACTGAAGCTGCATGTGAAAGGCGCTCTCGCGAACGGCGTCTCCGTCGAGGAGATCAAGGAAATACTCCTGCATGCGGCGGTCTATTGCGGCATACCTGCCGGGCTCGACGCCTTCAAGGCTGCGCACGAGGTTCTGATCGCCGAAGGCGCAATCGCGGCGAAGTCATAGGCGATGAGCGCATACGAGATCGTCGCGCTGCGCTACGCGACGCATGCGCGGCCGGCGTCGGAGAATTTCCTCTATCCGGCGGCCGCCGGCGAAGACCCGCACGATTATCCCATGCCGATCGATTATTTCGTCTGGGTGATCCGCAACGGCGAACGAACCGTCCTCGTCGACACCGGCTTCGATCACCCCGCCGCGGCGGCGCGCGGCCGCACTTTATTGAAGCATCCGGTGGAAGGATTGCGCGCCCTTGGCGTCAATCCCGCCGCCATTCGCGACGTCGTCATCACGCATCTTCATTACGATCATGCCGGCAATCTCGGCGCGTTTCCGCAAGCCCGCTTTCATCTGCAGGATTCCGAGATGGCATATGCGACAGGGCGCTGCATGTGCCATCCGCGGATGCGCTACCCCTTCGAAATCGAGGATGTTGTCACGATGGTTCGCCGCCTCTATGCCGGCCGGGTGAATTTCATCGACGGCGACGAGGAGATCGCGCCGGGCATTTCGCTGCACCACGTGCCCGGCCACACACGCGGCCTGCAATGCGTGCGCGTCGCGACCGCGTGCGGTCCGGTCGTTCTCGCCTCCGACGCCCTGCATTTCTACGCCAATGTGGAACGGCAAAACCCGTTTCCGATCGTCGTCGACATCGCCGCCATGATGGAAAGCTGGAAGAAGCTTGCGCGATTGGCGGGCGACGAACGGCGGATTGTTCCCGGGCACGACCCGCTGGTGATGAAACGCTACCCGCACCTGGACGTGGCTGGGCTCGAAGCGGTCATGCTGCACGAGAACTCGATCGCCTGATCGCGCTTCTCGTCAGACGAGGTCGGGAAACGGCACGATCGTCGATTTGACGGTCTTCATCGCCATTGCGTCCGCGACGGCCTCCGTCACTCCTTTTTCCGTAAAAGGATAGATCGTCTGCATATCGAAATACGGATATTTGCCGCGCGTGCGGTAGAGCATGTCGACGCCGAGCGGCAGATCGTTGCCGGTGAACGCCCACGAGCCGAGCACGTTCAGATCTTTGGTGCAGATGCGATGCCATGAGGTTTCGATTTTTCCGGCGTCGGTGAACTGCCCCATCTCGACATAGGTGCCGCCGTCGCGCAGCATCTCGATGCCCTCGGGCCCGGCGGAGGGATGGCCGGAGCAATCCATGACGAGATCGGCGCCGAAGCCGCCGACGATCTCGCGCACGCGCGCGATGCGCTCTTCGGGCGTGTTTACGTCTTCAATGTTGACAGTCGTTTCGGCGCCGAAGCGGCGCGCCAGGGTGAGCCGCGGATGTTCCGGCGCGCCGACGCAGATGACGCGGCCGGCACCCATTTCCTGCGCCGCCGCGATGGCGAGAATGCCGATCGGGCCAGATCCCTGGATGACGACCGTGTCGCCCCAATTAAAACCGCCGGCCTTCTTCGCCCGGTTGAAAGCGCGGATGCAGGATGTCAGCGGCTCGGCCAGAGCGCCGAGCCTCAGCGACATGTCGTCCGGCAACTTATAGACCTTCGTGCCCGGCAGCATGTCGAGATCGACATAGACATATTCGGCGAAACCGCCCCAGAGATGCGGCGCTTTGTCGAAGCCGAGATAGCGGCCGTAATAGACTGGCGTCAGACATTTGTTCGCCGTATCGGGATAGTGGACGCAATAATAGCAATGCCCGCACGGCATCAGCGGCGGGATCATCACTTTTGAGCCGATATCGAGCGGCTTGCTCATAAAATCTTCGGTGAAACTCTCGCCCTTCTCGACGGTGATCGCACCGATCTCGTGGCCGAGCGTGAAGGGCCAGGGCAGCGGCTTCGGCCAATGGCCTTTAAGAATGTGCTGATCCGTACCGCAAACGCCGCAGGCGCCGATCTGCAGCAATGCGGCGCGCTTCGGAATGGTTGGCCAGGGCACTTCGTGGATGACCGGTTTCGCGCCGGGACCGGCAAAGGTCGACACCCGCACGTCCCGCTTTGTCATCTCTTTTCTCCGCTACGCGCCCCAGCATTGGCGCTCAAACTAGCAGAGACGATGTCGCCGAGCGAGGAGCCGCCTTAGTGCGCCTTCGCGCTTTGCCGATGGCGCCGCATCCACGAAGATGCGTAGCTGCAGAGCGGGATCACTTCTTGTCCCTCGGCGCGCGCCGCCTCGACGATGCGTTCCATCAGCCGCCCGGCAACGCCTTGTCCGCGCAAGGCGCGCGGCGTCTCGACATGGAAAATCAGGATGCCGTCATCGGTACGGCGGTAATTCGCAAACGCGATCTGCCCCGCAAGGTCCAACTCGAAGCGGCCCTCGTCGGCATTGTCGGAAAAGCGGCCGTTCATGGCGAGCTCCCGTCTGACCGAGGGGAGAACTCGCGGCGGGCTGTCGCCGTTCCGCGCTCCCTCGTGCTAGGGGCCGCCGTCTTTATCCCGCCGCATGAACCAAAACCGCCGCACGACGAGGAACAGCACCGCAAGAAGCGAGATGATCGCGACGATTTTGTCGCCGTCGAATTCCATTTCGCTTACTGCTTCTTTGGCCGGGGAGGCTCCTTGGGCGCGACCGGCGCCGTCAAGAATTCATCGATCGCGGAGAGCACGGTCCAGTAGCAATCGAGCCCGCCGGTTTGGCGCACACAAGCCAGCGGCGGCTTGCGCTCGTCGATGCCAACGACGGTGTTGCGCGGTATCTCGATGCAGCCGCCGTTTGCTTTTTTTCCTGCCTCGAAGTCGGCGGCTGCCTTGCGGTCGCCGCCGGAGCGCAGTTTCGCGGCCATGCGCAGGTCGGCTTCCTCCTTGCAGGCGAGAAGGATCGACTTGGTTACGGCGGCATGCGCCTTCAACGGCACGGCCGCCGCAAGCATAAACGCCAGCAAAATTGCAGCTCTCATCATCCGCTCCCTCCGCGACGCTCCAGAATAAGGCTTTTCGTGCGTGGGCCAAGTCGCATGCGCGGCAGGCGTGGCGCCGGCAAATGCCCCCTCTCACCGCTTCTGGCCTTCACGGCCGATTTTGCCTATCAGTACGCCCGCCGCAGCGGGTGGGAGCAATGGTCGCGGAAGCCGAGGAAAGCGAACGGGTAAGCGCGGGCGAGGTCCGCTCGGGCAAGGGGCACAAAGACGAGAATTTTCCCGTCGCCTCGCTGCTCGTTGCGGCGAAGTATCGCGCGCCAATCCTCTCCTTCTACCGTTTCGCGCGTGTTGCGGATGACATCGCCGATCATCCCGATCTGCCGCCGCCGCAAAAACTCGCGCTGCTCGATTCGCTCGAGGCGAGCCTCGTCGGCGCGAGCCGTTCGGAGCCGGAGGGCGTGGCGCTGCGTGGCGTCCTCGCCGAGCGCAAGCTCACGCCGCAGCACGCGCTCGATCTCTTGAAAGCGTTTCGCCTCGACGTGACGAAGTCGCGGTACGAGAGTTTTGACGAGCTCATGGAATATTGCCGCTATTCCGCCATGCCGGTCGGCCGTTTCGTGCTCGACGTCCATGGCGAGAACCACGCGACCTGGGCGGCGTCCGATGCCATCTGCGCCGCGCTGCAAATCAACAACCATCTGCAGGATTGCGGCAAAGATTATAGCGATCTCGATCGCGTTTATTTGCCGCTCGATGCGCTCGCCGCGGCGGGAGCAAAGGTCGAAGCGCTCGGGGAGGCGAGGGCCACGCCGGCGTTGCGCGCGTGTCTTGCGGAGCTCGCAAGGCGAACGCGCGATCTGCTCGATCGCGGCGGCGATCTGCCGGCACAGATTTCGGACGCGCGGCTCTCCGTGGAAATCGGCGCGACGATCGATCTTGCCTATGCGATCAACGGTTTGCTGCTCGCTCGCGATCCGCTGAGCGAGCCCGTGCATCTGGCGAAAACCGAGATGCTGCGCGTGACGCTTGCCGCGCTCGGCCGCGGCATGAAGGCGCGCTTGACCGGTGGCGGGCGCCGCGGGGCTGAGGTTCGGTCGAAGTGAACCGCGCACCCGCTTTCATGCCCGTGTCGAGTTCTGATTCCGCGAGCACACAGGCGCCGGGTTTGCCCGCGGCCACAAGCAATTTTTATCTGGCGATGCGCATCCTGCCGCGCGAGCAGCGCGACGCGATGTATGCGGTCTATGCTTTCTGCCGCGCGGTCGACGATGTCGCCGACGATCGCGTCGGCAGCCGCAGCGAACGCCGTGCCGAGCTCGATCGCTGGCGCGCCGATATTGCCGCCCTTTATGCCGGCAATGCGCCGGCGCGGGTCGCCGATCTTGCCGAGCCGGTGCGCAGGTTCGAGCTCGATCAGGCGGATTTTCTGGCGATCATCGACGGCATGCAGATGGATGTCGACGAGGACATCCGCGCCCCCGATCTTGCCAAGCTCGATCTCTATTGCGATCGCGTCGCCAGCGCCGTCGGACGATTGTCGGTACGCATTTTCGGCGTGCCGCGCGAACTTGGTCCGAAGCTCGCGCATCATCTCGGCCGCGCGCTGCAGCTGACCAACATCCTGCGCGATCTCGACGAGGATGCGGAGATCGGGCGGCTGTATTTGCCGCGCGAAAAGCTGGCGGCAGCGGGTATTACCACAACCGATCCGCATACGGTTCTCGCGTCGCCGGCTCTCGCGTCGGTCTGCGATTTTGTTGCCGGCGAAGCCGAGCGGCATTTTGCCGAAGCCAACGCCATCATCGCCCAAGCACCGCGCGCGACGACGATCGCGCCGCGGCTGATGCGCGACGTGTATCACCTCATTCTGGAGAAACTGAAGGCGCGCGGCTGGAGCGCGCCGCGCGCGCGTGTGCGCACGCCCAAAGGCCGCGTCATTCTTGCCGTGCTAAGGGCGCGCCTCTTCTGATGCAGCCAGGGACGG
>Ga0164305_10000754_pt1 | contig 12621 bp, 9 predicted proteins | sample Whisoiple_237_MG_FD_110215 | JGI IMG/M metagenome (GOLD analysis project Ga0164305, IMG submission 110215) | Soil microbial communities amended with pyrogenic organic matter from upstate New York, USA - Whitman soil sample_237_MG | ecosystem: Environmental > Terrestrial > Soil > Agricultural... | reverse complement strand
GCCGATGCCTCATCTTCCGGCGTTGCTCGAGAAGGCCAAAGCGAAATGCTTATTCGGAACTAAGATGCGGTCGTTCATCAGGCAAGCCAACGGATTCGGCATCAAGGACATAGTGAACCAGCAGTTCGAAGCCGCGCGGCAGATCATCACGGCGGGGCTTGTACCGATCATGGAGCCGGAAGTGGATATTCACTGCCCGCTGAAACAGGAGGCGGAAGAGTTGTTAAAGGCGGAGATCATCGAAAAGTTCCACGAACTGCCCGCGGGTGCGTGGATCATGCTCAAAATCACGCTGCCGGATCGAGATGGTTTCTATGCCGATTTGATCGAGCATCCGAATGTCTTGAGGGTCGTTGCTCTCTCCGGTGGTTACACGCGGGAACAAGCCAATGAAAGGCTGCGCCGGAATCATGGAATTGCCGCGAGCTTTTCCCGCGCGCTCGTCGAAGGCTTGTCGGCCCAGCAATCCGATGCCGAGTTCAACGCTGAGCTGGATACCTCGATTCAAAGTATTTTCGACGCCTCGAACGCGTGAAGGTGGTCCGGGAGGAACAACTATGCAAATCGGAATGCTTGGTCTTGGCCGAATGGGCGGGAACATAGTGCGGCGTCTTCCGTAACGCAAAACAGCTACAGAGAATAGAAGAGAGTGGTATGCGCGTTGGGATTGCAACGGATCACGGCGGTTTCAGTTTAAAACAGGACTTGGTCGCGCAGCTTCGCGCCGCAGGACATGAGGTTGTTGACTTCGGCGCGCACGCTTTGAGCGAGGGCGATGACTATCCTGATTACGTTCTTCCGCTGGCTCGGGCCGTGGCGGCTTCGAACGTAGAGCGTGGGGTCGCGATCTGCGGCAGCGGCGTCGGCGCGTCCGTGTGTGCTAACAAGGTGCGCGGGATTCGTGCAGCGCTGATCCACGACCACTTCTCCGCGAGACAAGGTGTCGAAGACGATCACATGAATATCCTTTGCATGGGCGGCAGAACCGTCGGTCCGGCGGTCGCCTGGGACCTGGTTCAGACGTTTCTCGGAGCCAGGTTCAGCTCGGCGGAGCGACATTTGAGGCGTCTGGGCAAAGTGGCTGCGGTCGAAGCAGCAAAATCGGATTCGAGGAAGCCATGACTGACGAAAAGATGATTGAACTGGCGATCAACACGATCCGTACGCTCTCCATCGATGCGGTGCAGCAGGCGAACTCCGGCCATCCCGGTACGCCGATGGCGCTCGCGCCGCTCGTGTACACGATTTGGAATCGCGTGCTGCGCTTCGATCCGCAAGACCCGATCTGGCCGAACCGGGACCGATTCGTGCTCTCGAACGGCCACGCATCCATGTTGCTGTGGTCGATCCTGCACCTGACGCGCACGCAAGCGGTCAACGCGAACTACGAAACGCTCGGTCAACCGTCGGTTTCCCTCGACGACATCCGTCGTTTCCGGCAGCTCGACAGCAAAGCTCCGGGTCATCCCGAGTATCATTGGGTTTCGGGCGTCGAGACAACGACGGGGCCGCTCGCGCAAGGCATTGCAAACAGCGTCGGAATGGCGATTGCCGGGAAGTGGCTGGCCGATCGCTATAACCGCCCCGGGTTCGAGATCTTCGACTACGACATTTACACCGTTTGCGGCGATGGCTGCCTGATGGAAGGAGTCGGTTCAGAGGCGGCATCGCTCGCGGCTCATCTCGGACTCGACAACCTTTGCTGGATCTACGACAACAACCACATTACCATCGAGGGCAAAACGCGCATTACTTTTACGGAAGACGTCGAAGCGCGTTTCCTGGCGTACGGCTGGAATGTTCTCAGGGTCGGCAACTCCAATGACATCGAACGTATCGAGCACGCCATCGATGTGTTTCGGAAAACAAAAGAACGCCCTACGTTCATCGTCCTGGACAGTCACATCGGTTACGGCTCGCCGCACAAACAAGATACCGCCGCCGCTCACGGTGAGCCGCTCGGTGAAGATGAAGTCCGTCTCGTCAAGAAGTTCTACGGCTGGCCGGAGGATGCCAGGTTTTTTGTACCGGACGGCGTGTACGAGCATTTTGCGGCCGGGATCGGGGCACGCGGCGCGAAGCTCCGGGATCAATGGACGAGTCTCTTCGCTGCTTACCGAGGAAAGTATCCGGAGCTTGCAACGGAGATCGAACAGATGCAGAAGCGCGAGCTTCCCACGGGCTGGGATCGCAACCTGCCGGTCTTCCCAACCGATGCGAAAGGCATCGCAGGCCGAGATGCTTCAGGAAAGGTGCTGAACGTCCTGGCCCAGAATATACCGTGGTTCCTCGGCGGTTCCGCCGATCTCGGACCGTCGAACAAGACGACGCTCACGTACGATCGCGCAGGAGACTTTCAGAGCGACAATCGGGGCGGGAAAAACCTGCATTTCGGTATTCGCGAGCACGCGATGGCAGCGATCGTCAATGGACTTTCGCTGTCTAAGCTTCGCCCGTTCGGCGCGACATTCTTCATCTTCAGCGACTACGCGCGTCCGGCCATCCGACTCTCCGCCTTGATGGAGCTGCCGACGATGTTGGTGTTCACTCACGACGCGATGGGCGACGGCGAAGACGGCCCGACTCACCAACCGGTGGAACATCTGGCATCCTTGCGAGCCATCCCCGGTCTGGTCACGTTGCGCCCCGGCGACGCCAACGAGGTTGTCGAAGCATATCGCTATATGATGCAGCTTCGGCACGAGCCGGCCGTGCTCGTACTGTCGCGGCAGCCTTTACCGACTCTGGACCGAAACAAGTATGCGTCGGCATCCGGACTTGCGCGCGGAGCATACGTGCTTGCCGACACGTCGCGAGCAAAGCCTGAGGTGATTCTCATCGCATCCGGTAGCGAGCTCATTCTGGCTGTAGAAGCCCACGAGAAGCTCATAGCCGAGGGGATCCGGTCACGAGTTGTGTCGATGCCGTCATGGGACATATTCGAGCATCAGACGCAGGAATATCGAGATAGTGTTCTGCCTCCGGATGTCACCGCGCGCGTCGCCGTCGAGCAGGCATCGACCTTCGGGTGGGAACGGTACGTCGGCAGATCGGGCCGCATTATCGGAATGAAGACATTCGGTGCGTCCGCTCCGCTCAAAGAACTGCAGAGAAAGTTTGGTTTCGAGCCCGATCAGGTTGCTAGCGCCGCGAAGGAACTACTAGGCAGTTAGCGTTCGGAAGTGCATTGATGCAGCGCACCCCGAGACCATTCCTTTGAAACTCTCCCTGTCTGTCTCCTGTCTGCGGTCAGATCTCCGGCTGGTTCTGTGAACCGAGGGATTTGACCGATGAGCTTTCTTCACCAAGCTGGGACAGCCGTTCTTCTGGTAAGTCTGCCCCTGTGCTTGCAGTACGCCGGCCTGGCCGCGCTCATCGCCCGGGTCAAGCGAACTCTTGCAGGCGACGTTCACAACCTTCGAGCGTTTCAAGCGGCCGCGCTCGTTATTCGATCCACGATTGCCGTGATCGCTTTGCACGGACTCCAGATTTTGTTGTGGGCGACCTGGTATCGTGCGATTTGTTTGCCGTCATGGGAACCTGCGTTTTACTATTCGTCGGCCAGCTATTCCACCGTCGGCTTTGGCGATGTAGTGCTCCCTTCCGAATGGCGGTTCTTAGGTCCCCTCGAGGGCATCATCGGCGTCTTGATGTGTGGAATAACGGTGAGCCTTCTATTTGCGCTGGTCACGCGGCTCGTTGGGGACAAGTAACGATCTCGAAGAATGAAACCAACTCCAATTTGATGCGCCAGGCGGCGGATCGCCCTGGAGGCGCTTGTTAGGGGAACCGAAATCCACGGGTCCTTAAGACGACGATGCCAGTTGAGCAAAAAAAAATTTCTTTTCAGCGCCGCGACAACGAGACGCTTTTGCTAAGTTTGTCCGGCTCCTGGCGGTTGAGCGGCAGTATTCCTTCTGCATTGTTGGTTGAGCGCGAACTTCAATCGGCTCCGGACGTGCGGAGCGTCGCGGTCGATAGCGGGAAACTGCTCTCCTGGGATAGCACTCTCCTGATTTTTCTTGTTGAACTCTCGGAGATTTGCCGCCGGCACGGGATCAACCTGGAGCGCCAGGCGCTGCCGATGGGCGTGTGCAAGCTTCTGGATTTAGCTGAGGCAGTGCCGGAAAAAAAGGGCGCTCGCAAAACGACCGGAAAAACAACGTTCCTGGAGTACGTTGGCAATTCCGCTATCGACGCCGGTTTGTCTATCGGAGAGATCCTCAAATTCACTGGCGAGATGAGCCTTACTTTCATTCGCCTGTTGAGGATCAAGGTACGGTTTCGGTTGGTTGACCTTCTGCTTTTGATGCAACAATGCGGCGCTCAAGCGCTACCGATCGTCACGTTGATCAGCTTTTTGGTCGGCGTGATTCTGGCGTTCGTCGGGGCCGTGCAGCTGAGAAAATTCGGGGCGCAGATTTATGTGGCGGATCTCGTCGGGATCGCCGTCATACATGAAATGGGGGCTATGATGACGGGGATCATCATGGCCGGACGAACCGGCGCGGCCTTCGCCGCCCAACTCGGAACAATGAAAGTTACCCAGGAGATCGATGCCCTCACGACGCTGGGCCTTTCGCCGCTGGAATTTTTAGTCTTACCGCGGGTCATCGCTTTACTTTTGATGATGCCGCTCCTTTGTCTTTACTCCGATTTACTAGGGGTGTTGGGTGGGGCGGCAGTCGGTATGGGAATGCTCGATGTTTCGTGGGCCACCTACGTTCGTGAAACAATCCACGCGGTCGGTTTGCGGGATCTCTTCGGTGGGATTTTCAAGAGTTCTGTTTACGGTGTGCTGATCGCCCTGTCCGGATGTTTGCGGGGCCTCCAATGCGGCAACAGTTCTTCGGCGGTCGGTGATGCGGCAACCTCCGCCGTGGTTACATCCATAGTTGCGATCATTACGGCGTGCGGCATCTTCGCCGTTGTATTTTATGTTTTGGGCATCTGACCTTGGAATCGAAGCTTGAAACCCGAAAATCGAAGCAAATTCAAATCATCAAAAGAAGACAATTTCAAACGAGCTAGTTTCGGATTTTGGTTTTTAGGTTTTGGCTTTGAGGTCTCATTGTTTCGGAATTCCAAATTCGGATTTCGAATTTAATCAGGACGTGATATGCCCGAGGCGGTCAGAAATGGGTCAAATCACACTCCGGATATCACCGTGAGTCATCTGACGATGGCTTTCGGCGGTTTTGTTTTGATGCGCGATCTTAACTTTACGATTAACCATGGCGACGTATTCATCATTATGGGCGGCAGCGGAAGCGGCAAGAGCACCCTGCTTCGGCATCTCATTGGTCTGAACGAACCGGCAGCGGGCGAAATCTTTTACGGCGCCGAGAATTTCACCAAATCGGATCAAGTTAAAAGGCAGGAAATTCTTAGGCGCACGGGCGTGATGTTTCAGAGCGGTGCCCTGTGGAGTTCCATGACGCTCGCGGAAAACGTTGCGTTTGCGATGGAAGAGTTCACACATTTACCTCCCGAAGAAATCCGGGAACTGGCGGCATTCAAGCTTGCGCTGGTCGGACTCAAAGGCTTCGAAGACTATTACCCATCCGAGATCAGCGGCGGAATGCAGAAGCGGGCCGCCCTCGCCCGCGCCATGGCGCTCGATCCTCAAATTCTTTTCTTCGACGAACCTTCCGCGGGCCTCGATCCCATCAGTTCACGTTTACTGGATGATTTGATCCTACAAGTGCGCGACAGCCTCGGGGCAACCATTGTCGTGGTCACACATGAGCTCGCGAGCATTTTTGCCATCGGCAACAACAGTATTTTTCTCGACCCGGAAAACAAAACGATTATCGACAGTGGCGATCCCAAGGATTTGCTGGCGCATTCGACGAATCCGGTCGTACACCGCTTTTTAACCCGCGGAGAAGAGCAGCGACCATGAAGCAAAGAGTCAGCCCCACTCTCATTGGAGTTTTCGTTTTTGGCGCGTTAGCTGTACTGATTGGTGGGATTATCGTCTTCGGTTCGGGACGCTTTTTCAGGCCCACAAAGGAGTTCGTTCTCTACTTTGACGGCTCCGTCAATGGGCTCCACGTCGGGGCGCCGGTCAAGCTCAAGGGAGTAGATATCGGGTCGGTCGAAAATATTCTGTTGCAACTCGAAAAAGGGACGGCGCTAAACAAGATCCCGGTCATCGTTCAAATTGACCCGGAGAAACTCACGAGCAGGGGTATTCCAGTGACCGAGGCATTCGACCCGAGCCGCTTGGCTGAGTTTGTCCAGAGGGGGCTTCGTGGCCAACTCCAGACTGAAAGCCTCCTGACAGGAGTGCTCTACGTTGGCCTTGATTTATTTCCCGGAACGCCGATCAATCTTGTCCAGACACCAGGCGGCGACTACAAATACCAGGAGATCCCGACGATTGAGACTGAACTGGCGCAGGCTCAGGATACGATTACCCGGACTCTCCGTAAGCTCCAAGCGATCGATTTCGACGCCGTCACAACTTCGGTCACGAAGGCGGGCGACGGAGTAAGCCAACTGGCGAACTCTCCCGACCTGAAGGCCATTTTACACTCTTTGCAGCAGACCACGCCCGAGCTACGGCAGGCAATCGCAGACTTCCGCAGCCTGACTACCACAGCAAACAATCGTGTCACAAACGTATCCGACGATTTCCACAACGTCTCAGTTGATCTGAGACAAACATTGCTCGGGGCGCAAGGTACCATCGAACAATTCACAGCAACGTTGAGAGACGCCCAGAACACGATCATAACCGTGCGCGCCAACGTCGAGCCTGACTCAGCAATCTTTTACGAGCTCACGAAGACGCTCCGCGAGCTATCGAGTGCCACCCGGTCTATCCGATTGTTGAGCAACAGTCTGGGGAGAAACCCGCAGTCGGTTATCGTCGGTTATCCGGAAGATCGCGAGGAAAAGTGACGCGATTGCTTGCGCTAGCGTTGGTGGGATTCCTCTCTCCGGTTGTACTCGGCTGCGGGAGTATTTTTCCTAAGCCGCGTCCGTCCAGATTGTATGTGCTCACCTCGCTTTCTCCACCGGGAAACGCGACGGATTCTTCCGGAGGGTCTGGTCGCGGCGGACGAGAGATCGCTGATTCCAGACCTATCTCGGTCGGAATCGGCCCGATCCGATTCCCTGGTTACCTCGACCGGCAGGAAATCATGATTCGCGTTGAGCCGAACCGGTTCAAGATTCTGGAAGACGAGCGCTGGGCCGAGCCGCTCGACGAAAACCTCGCCCGCGTGCTGATGCAAAACCTGTCGGTATTACTTCGCACGGACCAGATCTACGTCTATCCATGGCCTCGCAATGAGAAGCCTTCATATAGAGTCGACGTTGAGATGCTTCGGTTCGAATCGAATTCAGCCTCGCAAGCCGAAGTGACGGCACGCTGGACAATCACAGACCTTAACAATCACGACAAGGCCGTATCGAATGAATTACGCGTGGTTCGACAGGCAAAGGACGACTCCGTTGGCGCGGCGGTTGCTGCTCTCAGCGAGACGGTCGCGGATCTCAGCTCTGACATTGCCGATGCTTTGATGAAGCAAGCCGATTTTCGACGTCAAACAACTTCCGAATCAGCTGCGTCGAAGCGAAACTAGAATTTCGTCGTTCCGCGATTCGAAAGCATGCCCCCGTTTCTTTTCTTCAAAGCTCCGCAAATAGGATAATGACTGAGCGCGGCTCCGCGCGAATGACGATTCCGTTGACCAGTGGAGCCGCTTCCCAATGAACGATGTCCTGTGGCGAATCGAGCCCGGTGTTTATCCACCGCCGCCATGAGAATCGACGATCCATCTCCGGCAGCTCGAAATCGAGAGCTTCCCAATAGGCGTTCGCGATCAGATGAAGACTGAGCCTTTCGTCGGGGAGGTCTACTGTAAGCGCGATGCTGTGTGAAGACGTCCGCCAATCGGACTGGGCGACCTTGACCCCGTGCCACGTCAAATTCGTCCCGCGGAGAAGCTGATTGAGGCTTATGCGCTGGCGTTCGATCTCGATCTTCCGCAAGCGGCGCCGGGCGTTCAGCAGCATGACGAACCGGTGGACATCTCCATGCTTCCGGACGAGCCTCCAATCGAACCAGCTGGTTTCATTATCCTGACAATAGGCATTGTTGTTTCCGAACTGCGTCCGCCGCGCCTCATCGCCCATTAGAATCATTGGCACACCGGCAGAGAGCATTGTGATGGTCAAGAAGTTCTTCATCTGGCGGTTTCTGAGCTTTTCCACCGCGGGATCGTTCGTGGGACCTTCAATTCCGCAGTTCCAGCTTCGATTGTCATTGGCACCGTCGCGATTGCCTTCCCCGTTAGCTTCATTGTGCTTCTGGTTGTAGGAAACGAGATCGTTCAGCGTAAATCCATCATGGCATGTGATGTAATTCACGCTCTGCTCAACCTCGCGTTCCTTATGGCCGTAAATTGCGGGACTACCGAGGAGGTGGTCGGCAAAGCATCCGACGAAACCCTCGTCCCCGCGAAAAAAACTCCGCACGTCATCGCGGAATCGCCCGTTCCATTCTTTCCAGCTGTCGCCGACAAAACTGCCGACCTCGTAAAGCCCGGCAGCGTCCCAGGCTTCCGCGATGAGCTTCGTACCGGCGAGCGCGGGGTCCGACTCGATATCCCACAAGGTAGGCGGATTCGGCATCAGTTGGCCTGACTCGTTGCGCTCGAGAATCGCGGCTAAGTCAAAGCGGAATCCGTCCACGTGCATCTGCTCGACCCAGTACCGGAGGCTGTCCAGGATCATCCGGCGAACGATCGGATGATTCGCGTTGAGCGTATTTCCCGTCCCGCTGTAATTCGCGTAATACGTGGGATCCCGATCCAGAATATAGTACGTGCTGTTGTCGAGCCCCCGAAAGCTCAGCGTCGGCCCGCTGTGGTCTCCCTCGGCCGTGTGGTTGAAAACGACGTCGAGGATGACTTCGATACCGGCGCGATGGAGTGCCTTGACCATGTCGCGGAACTCATCTGTCGGGCCGAGCGGGTCCTGACGCGAGCTGTATGCGTGGTGCACGGCAAAGAAGGAGACCGGCGCGTAACCCCAGTAATTCACCAGCGCGGGCGGAGCATCCTGTGGGTCGAACTGAAAGACGGGCATTAACTCGACTGCCGAGATCCCGAGTTCCCGGAGATAAGGAATTTTTTCGATCAAACCGGCAAAAGTGCCCCGTTTGTGTTCTGCGATACCGGAACTCGAGTGTCGCGTGAATCCGCGCACGTGCAGCTCGTAGATGATGGTGCGTGAGGATGGCTGATGCAGCGGGGCGTCGCCTTCCCAATCGTAGGCGGACGGAGCCGCCACCACGCTTTTCATCGCGCTTGCGGTGTTGTCATCGCTCTCTCGCGCGGCATCGCGACTATACTTTTTGGGAACAACGACAGCGAGCCCGTAAGGGTCGAGGAGGAGTTTGCGTCCATCGAAGCGCATTCCATGCGACGGATCGAATGGTCCTGAAACCCGGTACCCATAGATCTGCCCCGCTTTTATCCCGGGAACGAAGACGTGCCAGTAGTGATAGGTGCGGTTCGTCGCCGGATCGATGCGAATCACGCGCGAGGGCCGACCATCGTCGACGCCATCGAAAAGCAGCAGTTCGATTTCGCTTGCGTGCTTGGAGTAGACGCTGAAGTTCGCTCCTTCAGGAGAAAGGGTCGCGCCCAGAGGAGAACTCCGGCCTTTTGTCGTTTGTTCTAACACTGCACTCTGAAGCTTTCCGGGTCTGAAAACTGCCGGAGATCTTAGCACCCAGAGACAGATCACCGACAGCAGCAGAATAATCTTATCCGCCGGGTATGGTTCCCGCGTTCGGCAGAATTGCCGTCCCCTCGCAGTTGTACTTTGGCGATTTATGATTGATCTTTAATGTATGGCTTTGTTATCGATCTTCGCAATAATCGGCGACAGATCATCAGATTAACACGACCCGGGGAGCGCGAGTGGCCTACCAACCCATACAAAACTACGGCTTGATCGGCGATTTACACACCGCGGCTCTGGTGGGCATGAATGGCTCCATCGACTGGCTCTGCTTTCCAGCGTTCGACTCACCTAGTGTTTTCGGCGCCCTGCTGGACGATAAAAAGGCCGGTCGGTTTCAAATCTGCCCCCGCGCTGACAATATCACTCACAAGCAATTCTATTGGCCGGAGACCAACGTTCTCATCACCCGTTTCTTGTCGCCGGACGGGGTTGGCGAAATCGCCGATTTTATGCCGGTCGACGAGCCCGCTTCCTCGCACGGTAAACATCAGTTGGTACGGCGTGTCAGCGTCGTCCGTGGATCACTGGCGTTCCAGATGATCTGTCAACCTGCGTTCAACTATGCCCGCGATCCGCATCGCGTCACGACCTGCGACCAGGGAGTGGTTTTCCATTCACCCAATTTGACCGTCGCGCTCTCCACAAAGGTAGCGCTCAAGGTTCATGCCAGCGGAGAAGTTTCTGCCGAGTTTACACTGCACGAAAATGACGTGGCAACGTTCTTGCTCCATCAAGTAGCGTCGGACGCCAACTGCGGCGACGGTTTGACCGACGCGGAAGCGCAGAGTTTGTTCGAGAGCACCGTGCGCTACTGGAGGCGCTGGATCTCGAAATGCACGTACGTCGGACGTTGGCGCGAGACCGTCTATCGCTCCGCGCTGGTGCTTAAACTTTTAACCTATGAGCCTACCGGCGCGATCGTTGCAGCGCCGACCTGCAGCCTGCCTGAGAACATCGGCGGCGGCAGGAATTGGGATTACCGCTACACCTGGATCCGCGATGCGGCTTTTACGCTCTACGCCTTCATGCGCATTGGTTTTACGCAGGAGGCGGCGCGCTTCATCGATTGGCTCGAAGCGCGCACTCATGAGCTGGCACCCGACGGTTCATTGCACATCATGTATGGTATCGACGGACGGCACGATTTGAGGGAACAGACTCTCGATCATCTCGAAGGCTATCGCGGCTCACGGCCGGTGCGAATTGGCAACGGCGCCTATAACCAGCATCAGATCGATATCTACGGCGAGTTGCTCGATTCGATCTATCTTTATAATAAGTACGGCACGCCCATTTCTCATGCGCTCTGGAAAGAAGTCCGGCGCATGCTCGACTGGGTTTGCACGAACTGGCAAAGCACAGACTATGGCATCTGGGAAGTGCGCGGCGATCCGCAGCATTTTGTCTTTTCCAAGCTCATGTGTTGGGTGGCTCTGGACCGCGGCTTGCGCCTCGCGGAAAAGCGTTCCTTTCCTGCCGATCGCGACCGCTGGCTGAAACATCGAGACGCCATCTATCAAGACATCTTGACTCACGGCTGGAGCAAAAAACGGCAGGCGTATACCCAATACTACGGCAGCGAAACCCTCGATGCCGCCACTCTGCTCATGCCCTTGGTCTTTTTCATGTCGCCCACCGATCCTTGGATGCTGCACACCATCGATGCCATCAAAAGTCCTTTCGATCAGGGCGGATTGATGTCAAACAATCTGATCTATCGCTATCATCCCAAGACCGAGGTGGATGGCCTTGAGTGGGATGAGGGAACTTTCAATATGTGCACCTTCTGGCTCGTGGAAGCGATGACGCGCGCTGGTCGCACAGACAGACGACGCCTGGAGGAATCGAGACTGATTTTTGAAGGCATGCTTGGATACGGCAGTCACCTAGGCTTGTATGGTGAAGAGACCGGACCCTGTGGCGAGGCGTTGGGAAATTTTCCTCAAGCGCTGACGCACCTGGCGCTCATCAGCGCCGCGTTCAATTTGAATCGCGCTCTCGGCTCAAATGATCAGGAGTGGCCGGGACTTCCGGGAACAGGTAAGAGCGACGCTAGTCGCGGCCCAAAAAGGGACACCGCAAAGTAAAAACACGACAAGCAATGGTCACCCTGTGTCTCGCAGGTAGGTTTAACGGCTTTGGGGTATGCGGGACTTATCACGGCCATTCGAATGCAATAGTATGAATTTATACCGTTATTGCGAGGCTAGTGGAGGACAACCAGGTGAATGAATCACTGGACACGCTCTGCATCAATACCATCAGAATGTTGTCCGTGGATGCGGTTCAGAAGGCCAACTCCGGACATCCCGGAGCGCCCATGGGACTGGCGCCGGCGGCCTATACTCTCTGGACGCGCTTTCTTAAGCATAATCCAAGGAACCCTGGCTGGTGGGATCGTGATCGCTTTGTCCTGTCGGCTGGCCATGGCTCCATGCTGCTTTACAGCATGCTTTTTCTGACGGGATACGACCTTCCCCTTGAGCAGATTAAACAGTTTCGCCAGTGGGGCAGCCGCACTCCGGGTCATCCCGAACGCGAGCTCACGCCTGGCGTGGAAACCACCACGGGTCCGCTCGGCCAGGGCTTTGGCAACGGCGTCGGCATGGCGATCGCCGAAGCTCACTTGGCGGCGCGCTACAATCGGCCGGGATTCGAAATCGTCGATCACTTTACCTATGCGATCGTGAGCGACGGCGATTTAATGGAAGGTGTTGCCGCTGAAGCGGCGAGTCTCGCCGGCCATCTAAAATTGGGCAAATTGGTCTACCTCTACGACAATAATCGGATTTCTCTTGCGGGCGCCGCCGATCTCAGCTTCACCGAAGACTGTGCCAAACGCTTCGAGGCTTACGG
>Ga0164305_10000752_pt1 | contig 12659 bp, 5 predicted proteins | sample Whisoiple_237_MG_FD_110215 | JGI IMG/M metagenome (GOLD analysis project Ga0164305, IMG submission 110215) | Soil microbial communities amended with pyrogenic organic matter from upstate New York, USA - Whitman soil sample_237_MG | ecosystem: Environmental > Terrestrial > Soil > Agricultural... | reverse complement strand
GCGCAGTGCCGACGGCAAGACCGACGTGGCTGGCGACGCGGATTTCGGACTGGCCGGCAAGCCGGAACGCTGGGGCGTGAAGGGCCAGGCGCGGCTACAGCGCGGCAGCGAGCGCGCAACCGTCGACATCACCGGCACTGGCAATCGCGATGGCATGGGCGTGCAGGCGCTGCGCGCCACGATGCCGCAGGGCCGGCTGGAGGCGACCGGCACCGTGACATGGACGCCAACGGTCAGGTGGAACGCCGATGCCACGCTGGCCGGCTTCGATCCGGGCTATTTCCTGCCCGACTGGCCGGGTGCGATCAACGGCAAGCTCACCAGCACCGGCGAGCTTCGCGAGGGCAGCAACGGGCTGTTTGCGCACGTCGATGCGAGCAAGCTCGGCGGGCAGCTGCGCAAGCGCGCACTCTCCGGGCGTGCCACCGTCGACATCGACGGCGATGCCTACCGCGGCGACGTCGCGCTGGGACTCGGCAACAGCCGCATCGATGCCAGGGGCAGCGTCGCCGCGACCATGCAGGTCGATGCCAACCTCGCGCCGCTGCATCTCGACGACCTGCTGCCCGATGGTCGTGGCGTGTTGCGCGGCACATTGAAGTTGCGCGGCACGCGCACTGCACCGGACATCGACATCGACCTGGCCGGCGACGGCATCGCCTTTGGTGAGTACCGCGCGGAACGCCTGCTCGCCAAGGGCCGGCTGCCGTGGAATCGCGGCAACGGCGTGCTCGACATCGACGCCACCGGACTGCAGCTCGGATTGCCCCTGTCGAGCCTGCAGGCCAACCTGCGCGGAGCAGTGGAGCGCCTGCAGTTCGACGCGACGGCGCAAGGCGATATCGGCAAGCTCGCATTGCGCGGCGATGCGACCAAGCAGGGCGCGCGCTGGCAGGGGGCGCTGGCAGCATTGCAGTTCGCGCCCGAACTCGGCGCCGCGTGGACGCTGCAGCAACCGGCGCGCTGGTCCTGGGATGGCCGCAACGGCGGGCTGTCGCAGGCCTGCCTGCGCTCGGCGACTGGCGGTGATCTCTGCGCCAATGCCGACTGGCCGCGTCGCGGCGTGGACCTGCAAGGCGAACAGCTGCCGCTGGCGTTGCTGGTGCCTTACCTGCCGGAGCGTGCGGATGGACGCCCGTGGGCGATCAACGGCGACATCGACCTGACCGCGCAGGTCAAACCCGCAGGCAATGCGTGGCGCGGCAGCGCACGGCTGACCTCTGCGCGGGGCGGCGTGCGCAATACCGCGCGTGCACGTCGCGACCTGGTCAGCTATCGCGACCTGGTGCTGGACGCGACCTTCGACCCGCGGAAGATCAACGCCACGCTGGGCGCGGTGTTCGACGACGACGGCCGCATCGACGCGCGCATCGCCACCGGCTGGGACGATTACGCGCCGCTCGACGGCGAGCTGAAGCTGGCGACCGACGAACTGACCTGGATGGAATTGCTGTCGCCGGACATCGTCGAGCCCACCGGCCGCCTGGATGCCGACCTGCGCCTCGGCGGCACCCGCGCGCAGCCGCAGATCGGCGGCGAGGGCCACCTGCAGGCCTTCGCCACCGAACTGCCGGCGCTCGGCCTGTCGCTGCAGGACGGCGACGTGCGGCTTGATGCGCAGGCGGATGGCAGCGCGAAGATCACCGGCCGCGTGCGCTCCGGCGAGGGCGTGCTCACGGTCGACGGCACGCTGGGATGGAAGGACCAGGACACGCCACTGGTCTTGAACGTGCGCGGCACCAATGTCTTGCTGTCGGACACACGCCAACTGCGTGCCGTCGCCAATCCCGACCTGGTCGTGCGCTATCGCGCCGACGCGCCGTTGCAGGTCACCGGTTCGGTCACCGTGCCGGACGCCGACATCCACCTGGACCGGCTGGACATGGGCGTGTCGGCCTCGCCGGATGTGGTGGTGCTGGACCCGGTCGATCCCAAGCGCGTCGCCGGCGGCAGCTCGCTGGAACTCGACCTGGCCCTGGTGATGGGCGACGCGGTGAGGATCGACGGCTTTGGCCTGGCCGGGTCGCTCGGGGGTAGCCTGCGCGTGCGCCAGGCGTCGGGGCGCGAGATGCGCGGCACCGGTGCGCTGGACGTCGCCGGTCGCTACCGCGCCTATGGCCAGAACCTGCAGATCACCCGCGGCCGCCTGGTCTGGTCGAACACCGCGATCGGCGACCCGCTGCTCGACCTGCGTGCCGAACGCGAGGTCGGCGATGTCACCGCCGGCATCCGCGTCGAAGGCCGCGCGTCAGCGCCGCGTGCCACCGTCTATTCGAATCCGGCGAAGAGCGAATCCGAAGCGCTGGCGTATCTCACCCTCGGTCGCCCGCTGTCGAGCCTGACCGGCGCCGAAGCCGGCCAGCTCAGTGCGGCGAAATCCGCGCTCAATGCCGGCACGGGCTTGCTGGCGGCGGAGCTGGGCGCACGCATCGGCCTGGACGATGCCGGCGTCACCGAATCGCGTGCGCTCGGCGCCGACGTGCTCACGGTGGGCAAGTACCTGTCGCCGAAGTTGTACGTCGGCTACGGCGTGTCCCTGCTCGGCACCGGCCAGGTGTTGATGCTGAAGTACCTGCTGCGCAAGGGCTTCGACATCCAGATCGAATCCAGCACGGTGGAGAACCGCGCGTCGGTGAACTGGCGCAAGGAAAAATGACCCTGCGCGGCTGGCACACGAAAACGGCGCGATTGCCCGCGCCGTTTCGTATCGCATGCCGGTTGAATCGATTCAGAGGTCGAAGCCGAAACCCGCGCCGGCCGAGGACTCACCGCTGCTGAAGCTCGCGCCCAACGAAAACGACGCGCGGTCGCCGATGCGCTTGCCGTAACCGATCGACACCGCGCCCTGGCTGCCCTGCGCGCCGACACCGATCGCGATGCGGCCCTTCTGGCCGTTCCCGTTCGCCGCGTTCACCGCCATCTGCGTCATCGCCGTACCCATCGCGCCGATCTGGTCGATGCGCCGGTCGGTCTGGGCGAAGCGCTTGTCCACCTGTTGCTGGTACTGGGTAAAGGTGTCGGTCCAGGCCGCGAACTTCTGGTCGGTATACGACTTCGCGGTGGCCAGCGTCTGCGTGGCGGTGGTGTCGGTGTAGCCCTTCGCCGTGGTCAGGGTCGCGGCGTCGCCGGCGGTGGCATGCGCCTTGGCCGCGGCCAACGTCCCTGCATCGCCCGCATCGGCATGCGTGTTGGCGGATGCCAGCGTGGCGGCATCGCCGGCATCCGCATGCGCGTTCGCCTGTTCCAGCGTGGCGGCATCACCTGCGTCGGCATACTGCTGCGCGGCATCCAGCGTCGCGGCGTCGCCGGCTTCGATCATCTGCGCGACCTGGGTCATGTCGGCGTCCTTTCCGGCCGGACCTTGTGGCCCCATCGGGCCTTGTTCGCCCTGCGGACCGGTGGGCCCAGTCGGACCCGGTTCCCCCTGCGGACCCGCCGGACCGGCCGGGCCTTGCTCGCCTGCGGGACCGGTGGGACCGGTCGGGCCTGCGGGACCACTCGGGCCCGTGGGGCCTTGCGGCCCGGTCGGACCCGTCGGGCCGGTGGGACCTTGCGGGCCAGTCGGTCCCGGCGGACCGATGTTGGCGGCCAGCGAGGTGAGCCTGGCGTCGACTGCGGCGAAGGCGGCCCCGACGTTGCCGTAGCTGGTGCCCTGGATGCTGAAGCTCGGCGCGTTGAAGACGCCGCCGCTGAAGCTGGCGCCGCCACCGAACCAGTTCACCAGCGACCGCAGCTGGCGCACGTTGACCGCATCGAAGTCTTCGGTGCCGTCGGCCAGGTGGATGATCTGGTGCTCGCCACCGGTCCTGCCCACGGCGACCGAGAAATTGCGGTCGGCGATCGCTTGGTAGCCGATCGCGGTGCTGCCGGTATTCAAGGCCTGCGATTGGAAGCCGAAGGCGCTGCTGGCCAGGCCGCTGGCGGTGTTGGCCACGCCGAACGCGCTGCTGTAATCAAGACTGGTGGCATTGCCATAGCCGAACGCACTGCTGGCATAGCCGCCGGCGGTGTTGCTCCCACCGACTGCACTGCTCAGGGTGCCGTTGGTGGTGTTCCGCAAACCGAAGGCGTTGCTGCTGAGGCCATTCGCGGTATTGCCCATGCCCACTGCGGTGCTGAAGTTGCCATTCGCGGTGCTGCCCACGCCCACCGCGCTGCTGGCAGTGCCGATTGCCTGCGCACCCGTACCCAACGCAGCGGCACCCCTGCCCGTGGCGCGGGACGTTTCGCTGGAGGACTCATTGATGCTGTCGCCATCGAGATCGAGGTCAAGGGTCACGACGTTATTGCCGTCGCGGTCGTACCAGCCGGACACGACGACGCTGCCCTGGCCTCTTGCATGGCCGTTGTAGCCGAAGGCGCTGCTGTATTCGCTGGTGGCGGTATTGCGGTACCCGAAGGCACTGTTGTTCAGGTCGCTGGCGGTGTTGCCGAAGCCGAAGGCGCTGCTCCCCTCCCAGGCGCTATTACGGAATCCGAAGGCGCTGCCGGCGGAGCCAGTGACCATGTTGTCCACGCCCACGGCGCTGCTGCGGGAGCTGCCGGCCATGTTGGCCGCACCCAGCGCAACTGCGCTGGTGCCATAGGCGCGGGAGGTTTCGCTGGAGCGCGAGAAGTAGAAACCGCCACCCCCGTCGGAGACCGGATCCAGATCGTAAGTCACCAAGCCATCGCCGTTACGGTCGTACCACCCGGACATGACAACGCTTCCGTCACCGCCCGCCACGCCCGAAAAACCCAGCGCGCTGCTGACCAGACCACGCGCCTCGCTGGAATAGCCGAACACACTGCTGCCGTGACCGATTGCATCATTCCCAACGCCGAAGGCGCTGCTGGAGTCGCCAATGGCGTGGTTCTGCCAGCCGAATGCATTGCTACTTTCGCCTTGGGCATCATTGCCGTAACCGAAGGCGTTGCTCATCATGCCGCGCGCCCTGTTGTACGTGCCGAAGGCATTTCCCCAAAAGCCCCACGCCTCGTTGTAGATGCCAAAGGCATTGCTGGCGTCGCTGGCATTGTTGCCTTCGCCATAGGCCGCTGCCCCGGCATTGCACGTGGCGTTGTCCTGCCCATTCTCGTTGCCTTGGTCCGTCGAGCCGGGGATCGGATTGCCGGATGCATCCACACAGGATGGATCCGCCGCCCATGCCGGCATCGACATCGCGCTCAGCAGGGCCAGCGTCAGGAGTGAGACGACCGGCGCGCGCCGGTGGCGGGTGGTGGTGTTCATCGTGCTTCCCCTCGGTCAGGACATCGCGCGAAATGCGCGTCTATCCCTCCATGCGCAGAACGCTGGCAAATCCCGACACGCCCGCGGCAATGCCGCCGATCCGGCTATCCTTGCCCCAGCCCCCGTGGCGACTCCGACATGACCGATCCGTCCGTCACCCAGTGGTTGCATCGCGCCCGCGACGGCGAGGCCGAGGCCTTGGGGCGCGCCTACGCCGCCGCCTACGACGACCTCAAGCAGACCGCGCACGCGCAGCTGCGCCGCGGCGGCAACGGGCTGGACACCACCTCGCTGGTCAACGAGACCTACCTGAAGCTCGCCCGCAGCGACGGCTTCCAGCCTGAGGATCGCAAGGCGCTGATGGCGCTGTCCGCGCACGCGATGCGGCAGGTGCTGGTGGACCAGGCGCGCCGGCAGCAGGCGGACAAGCGTGGCGGCGGCGCGGCGGCGGTGACCCTGCATACCGGCCTGGCCGACAGCGTGCCCGCGCTGGACGTGCTGGAACTCAACGACCTGCTGTCGGCGCTGGCGCAGGCCGACCCGCGCGCGGCCGAGGGCGTGGAACTGCGCTGCTTCGGTGGTTACACCGAACCGGAGATCGCCGACATCCAGGGCATCACCGAGCGCACCGTGCAACGCGACTGGCGGCGCGCGCGCGCGTTCCTGATGGCGCAACTGGGCAACGCATGAGCATCGACTCGGCGCGCCTGCAGCGCACCTTGCAGTTGTTCGATGCGGCACTCGACCAGCCCGTGTCCACGCGTGCGGCCTGGCTGCTTGAAGCCTGCGGCGACGATGCCGACCTGCATCGCGACGTACAGGCGATGCTCGCCGCCGATGCCGGCGAGGACGCCGACCCGATCACCCCGAAGCTTGCGAGCTTGCGCGAGGACAGCGCCGATCCGGCGGAGCTGCCGGCGGGCACGCGCATCGGCCCATGGAACGTCCGGGAGGTATTGGGTCGCGGCGGCATGGGCGCGGTCTATCGCGTGGAGCGCGTCGATGGCGCGTACCGCCACGAAGCCGCGCTCAAGCGCATCCGCATCGGCCTCGACAGCGCGCTGGCGCGCCAGCGCTTCCTGCGCGAGCGGCAGATCCTGGCCCGCCTGCAGCATCCGCACATCGCCGGCCTGCTCGATGGCGGCGTCGACGAACACAACGCGCCGTGGTTCGTGATGCCGCGGGTGGACGGCGAACGCATCGACCGCTGGTGCGATGCGCGCGCGCTGGACGTGCGTGGCCGCGTGCGCCTGCTGCTGCAAGTGCTGGATGCGGTGGCGTTCGCGCACCGGCAGCTGGTGGTGCACCGTGACCTGAAGCCGTCGAACATCGTGGTCGATGCCGGCGGGCATGCGTTCCTGCTGGACTTCGGCATCGCCAAGCTGATGGAGGACGACGACGACGGCGGTACACGGACCGGCGAGCATGCGTTCACGCCCGAATATGCCTCGCCGGAACAGCTGCATGGCGAGCCGGTGTCGACCGCGACCGACCTCTACCAACTCGGTGTGTTGCTGTACGCACTGCTCGCGCAGGCGCACCCATATGGCCTGACCGGCGAGACCCCTCTGCGCACGCGGTTGACGCGCATGGATGGCGATCCGCAGCCATTGTGGGATGCCGCGCTGCACTCCGACGCCGGGGATGCGGCGAAGCGCGGCTCGACACCCAGTGCATTGGCGAAGCAGCTGCGCGGCGACCTCTCCGCGATCGCGCAACGCTGCCTGGTCTCCGATGCCACCCAGCGCTACGGCAGCGTGGATGCGTTGCGCGCCGACCTGCTGGCCTGGCTGGACGCCAAGCCGGTGTCTGCGCGCGCACCGACGCTGCGTTACCGCGCCAGTCGTTTCATCCGCCGCAACGCACTGGCGGTCGGTGCCGCCTCCGCGGTGGTGGCGGCGCTGTGCGCCGGCCTCGGCATCGCGCTGTGGCAGGCACGCGAGGCGCGCCTGCAGGCGCAGCGCGCCGACCTGGTGAACAACTACCTGGTCGACGTGTTCGGCAGCATCGATCCCGACGAAGGCATCGGGCCGGACGCCACCGCGCGGCAACTGATCGACCAGGGCGTGGCCCGGCTGGACCGCGGCGAACTGAAGGGACAGCCCGGCGCCGAAGGCACGTTGCGGCTGACCCTGGCCGACAGTTTCATCGCGCTGGGCGAGTACGCGAAAGCCGACCGGCAACTGCAACGGGCGCTCACGCTGTTGCCGCGATCGCAAGCAGACGACGTCTTCCGGGCACGGTTCCGCCAGGGCGAAGTACGCCTGCAGGCCGATGACCCGGACGGGCTCGAGAAGAACCTGCAGGCCAACGAGGCCTGGCTGCGCGCGCATGCCTCGACGCTCAACCAGCCGGAGGTCGCCGGCGCGCAACTGCAGATGGCGCGCGCCGGGCTGCTGGCCTACCGCGAGGACTACGAGGCTGCGGAGCCGCTGGCGCGTACGGCGTGGCAGCGCGCGCGCAAGGCGCTTGGCGACGACCACCGCCAGACCCTGTCGATGCGGGTGGAGTACGCAATGATCCTGGCCGACATGGGCCGGGTGAATGATGGCGTCGGCCACACGGAAGCCGTCGTCGCCAGCCTGCGCCGCGCACGCCCGCTCAATGAATTCCGCTTGGCCAATGCGCTGAACAACCTCGCCGTGGCCAAGGATCGCGCCGGCAAGTCGGCGGAGGCGGTGGTGCACGACGAGGAATCGCTGGCGATCCGCCGCCGCATCCTGCCGCCCGGCCATCACTACATCGCCCTGAGCCTGGGCAACCTGGCCATCCACATGGACAACAGCGGGCGCAACAAGGAGGCCCTGCCACTGCACGCGCAGGCGGTCGCGATCTATCGCGCGCTGCCCCCGCCGGGAAAGCAGGGCGAACTGGCCGCCGAAATGAACAACTGGGGACTCGGCTGCTACCACCTGGGCGACATGCCCTGCGCCATCGACAAGATGCTGGAAGCCACCGCCATCTGGAGCAAGGAGCTGCCGGCCGACCACGGCAACCTGCTGACCGCGCGCACCAACCTGGCGGCGCTGTACAGCCGCAGCGGCATGCTCCGCGAAGGCGAAGCCCAATTGCGCGAGGCGATGGCCGCACTGGAAGCCGCGGCGAAGCGATCGCCGAACGCGGCGGTGCTCATCGGGCTGTCCAGCGCCCGCAACGAACTGACCGACAACCTCCTGGCGCAACAGCGCTACCCGGAGGCCTTGGAGGTGGCGCGGCAACGCCTGCGCGACGTGCAGGGCGGCGCCGACATGGACGAAACCGCGGTGTTGGCGCTGGCCATGCTCGCCCTGACCGAACTCGCCAACGGCATGCCCGCCGACGCGCTGGCGCACGCACGGACCGCGCAGGCACGCGCGCATGCCGAAGGCGCCGGCAGCCGACGCGAAGCCTTCGCGGTGATGACGATGGCGCGCGCGGAGCTCGCCTCGGGTGATGCCAAAGCGGCGGCCACCCACGCACGCCAGGCGATTGCCATGTTCACCAAGGCCTTGAGCGCTGACCATCGCGATACCGGCCTCGCCCGTGGCGTGCTGGGCCGCGCCCTGCTCGCCTCCGACCAGCGCAGCGAGGCCCGCGAGGAACTCGATGCCGCCATCGCCATCCTGTCGGACAAGGCCGCGTGGCTGCCGGAACTGGCGGAGTTGAAGCGCCTGCGCTGAGCGCGTGCGGATTCGCCTGTGCGAAACTCCGCTGCGACTCCACGCTGCCGGGGAAGGCGCGATGGTCGGCGATCCGCACGAGGCACCGGTCACCCAGTTGCTTGCGCGCGCGCGCGCGGGCGATGCACGGGCGTTGGGCGAGGCCTACGCGGCGGTGTACGACGAACTCAAGCGCGCCGCGCGCTCGCAATTGCGGCGGATGCGCGACGCCTTCGAGACCACCGCGCTGGTCCACGAGGCCTACTTGAAACTCGCGGGGGGCGCGCAACTCGCGGCGGTCGACCGCAACCACCTGCTCGCACTGTCGGCTCGCGCGATGCGCCAGGTGCTGGTCGACGACGCGCGCGCGCGCAAGGCCGACAAGCGCGGTGGCGGGCTCGACGCATTGACCCTGACCACCCGCATCGATGCCGGCGAGCGCGCCGTTGTCGAAGTGTTGGCGTTGGACGAGTTGCTCGCGTCCCTGCACGTGCTGGACGAACGCGCCGCGCAGATCGTCGAGTTGCGTTACTTCGGCGGCTATTCGGAAGTGGAGATCGCCGGGATGCTCGGCATCAGCGATCGCACCCTGCGCCGCGACTGGCGCAAGGCGCGCGCCTTCCTGCTGGCGGAGATGTCGCCGTGAGCGATCTTGAACAACGCCGGCGCGCGCTGGCGATCTTCGATGCGATCGCCGAACTCCAGCCAGCGCAACGCGTGGACGCGGTGGAATCGATGTGCGCAGGCGATGCCGCGCTACGCGCCCGCGTGCAGGCCCTGCTCGATGCGGACGCGCACGCCACCGAACCATTCGCCGGCGACGCGGCGGCGTGGGGCAATGCCCTCGCGAACGACCATGCCGATGCCGACCACGCGATCGGCCGCTCGATCGGCGCGTGGAAGATCGTCGGCACCATCGGCCGCGGCGGCATGGGCGCGGTGCATGCGGTCGAACGCAGCGACGGCGCCTACACGCAACAGGCCGCCCTCAAGCTGATCCGCGCCAGCGCCGATTCGCCCGCCGCGCGCGAGCGCTTCCTGCGCGAGCGGCAGATCCTGGCCGGCCTGCAGCATCCCAACATCGCCACCCTGCTCGACGGCGGCATCAGCGCCGATGGCGAGCCGTTCTTCGTCATGGAACGGGTCGATGGCGAACCCATCGATCGCTGGTGCGACGCGCGTGGCCTCGGCCTGCGCGAGCGCGTGGTGCTGTTCCTGCAGGTGCTGGAGGCGGTGCGTTTCGCCCATCGCAACCTGGTGGTGCATCGCGACCTCAAGCCCTCCAACCTGCTGGTCGATGGCGACGGCCGGGTCAAGCTGCTCGACTTCGGCATCGCCAAGCAGTTGCAGGGCGCCGACGTCACCGCGACCCACGATCGCGCGCTGACCTTCGAATACGCCTCACCGGAACAGTTGCACGACGCGCCGATCACCACCGCCACCGACTTGTGGCAACTCGGCGTCGTCCTGCATCGGCTGCTCTCGGGGTCGCATCCATTCGGCCTGACCCGCGACACGCCGGTCGCGAAGCAATTGCAGCAACTGGAGCGCGAGCCCGCACCGCTGACGCGCTCCGCCGCGCAGGCCAGCGCGGAGCAGGCCGCACTGCGTGGCGGCCTGAGCCCTGCATCGCTGTCGCGCGCGCTGCGCGGCAACCTGGCGGAGATCGTGCAGGCCTGCCTGCGTCGCGATCCCGATGCGCGCTACGCCTCCGCGGATGCGTTGGCGAACGACTTGCGCGCCTGGCTGGATGACCGACCGATCGCGGCGGTGCCGCTGTCGCGTGGCGATCGCGGCAAGTTGTGGCTGCGCCGCAACCGCGTGCTGGCGGCGTCCATCGCTGCCATCAGCCTGGCATTGCTGGCGGGTACCGGCGTCGCGCTGTGGCAGGCGCGCGAGGCGCGCGAACAGGCCCGCATCGCGCAACGGGAGAGCGACAGCGCGCGGGCGACCCTGGCGTTCCTCACCGACACCCTGGCCGCCGCCGCCCCAGGCCAGGCGATGAGCACCGAAGTGAGCGTGCGCCAGTTGCTCGACCAGGCACGCAAGCAGCTCGAGCAGCGCACGCTGGAACCGCAGGTGCGGCAATCGATCCAGCGCATGCTCGGGCATCTCTACGGAAGCCTCGGCGAGTCGGAGACTGCCGCGAAGATGTTCGATGACGGCTTGCAGGGCATCGTCCCCGCGAATCGCGACGAGGCGCTTGCCATCGCCGTCGATCTTGACGGGCAAGCCTCCGTTCTCGCCGCGCTCGAGCGCGGCAAGGACAGCCTGGCGAAGGCACGACAGGGCGCCGCCTTGCGCAAGCGGTTCGCACCCGACGATGCGCACCAGCGTTTCCTCGGCGAACGCCAGCTGGCGATTGCGCATGGCAGCCTGGCCGATTGCAAGCAAGGCGACGCGCAGTGGAAGCAGGCATTGGCCAGCGCCGCGCGCATGCCCACGCAGCGACCCACTGAAGTGGCGGATGCACGCGCGCTGCATGCGCGCCTGCTGTTCAATTGCGGCGAGTACAAGCGCGGCTTCGAGGTCGCGGGGCAGGGCCTGGCGATCGCCGATCGCGAGAAGCTGCCAGAGCTGTCGCCGGCGCGCGCCAACCTGCTGTGGATGAAGGCGGCGAACGGTGGCGGCATCGGCACGCTGCAGCCCGCTGCTACCGAGGCGCTGCTGCGCCAGGCCATCGCGATCCAGGAAAAGACTGCGGGACCCGGTGGCGCGCAGATGGCGGAGTTCTATTCCACCCTGGCCGCACAGTTGCAGCAGGTGCCGGGTCGGTTGGCCGAAGCGCTGCGGATGCACGAACACGCGGCCGCGCTGTTCAAGGCGGCGGGCGCGACGCCGATCAACCAGGCCATCACCTGGTACAACATCGGTTACCTCTACCGGGACTGGGGCGACTACCCGAAGTCGCTGGCCGCGCACGAGCGCAGCCTGGCGATCTTCGAAGCAGCGAAGATCGATCCCGACCACATCGAGCGGCGGCGTGCCGAAAAGTGGTACGCGCTTGCGCTGATCCAGTCCGGACGCGCGGCGGAAGGCCGCGAACGCCTGCTACGCCTGCAGGAACGAGCCGCGACACTCGATGGCAAGGACTCGGTCGAATACTTCGACACCGTATGGAACCTGATGCGCGCGGCGATGATGATGAAGGACGTCGGACACGGCGAGCCCCTGCTTGCCGAGGTGCGCACGCGCGCGCTCAAGTTCGTCCCCGACACCCATCCGATCTTCATCGAGTTCCTGCGCAGCGACGCGTGGTTCCATCATCTGCGCGGCGACAAGGCCGCGAGCGAGCGCATCCACCGCGAGGTGCTGGCGCGCATGCTGGCGAGCAAGGTGCCGCTGGACATCGCGGTCGGCCGCGCGGAACTGGCCCAGGATCTCATCGGCAACGGCAAGACCACCGAGGCCAAGGCGCTGCTGGCGCAGGCGCTGCCGGTGCTGCGCGAACATTTCCTGCCGCAGCACATTAACCGGGCGAAGTTCGAAACCATGGCGCGCTCGCTGGGCCTCTAGGTCGCAGGCCCAGGCAGCACGCAAGCCAGAACATCCGTCAGCGGGTAATCCGCGCGCCTTGCAGGTCGGCCGCGCCGTCGACCACATCGGTCCAGGCCAGCCATGCGCCGCCCGCATCGAGCGCCAGCCGCGGCGTGCCACTGGCATGGCCCCGCGCGCCAAGCCTCGCCACTTCGATCAACTGCACCTGCTTCGACAGGTCCGGCGTGTAGCGCGCCAGCATCAGCGCCTGGCCCTTGGCGTCTTCGCGCAACCACGCCACCCACGCCTGCTGC
>Ga0164305_10000750_pt1 | contig 12665 bp, 12 predicted proteins | sample Whisoiple_237_MG_FD_110215 | JGI IMG/M metagenome (GOLD analysis project Ga0164305, IMG submission 110215) | Soil microbial communities amended with pyrogenic organic matter from upstate New York, USA - Whitman soil sample_237_MG | ecosystem: Environmental > Terrestrial > Soil > Agricultural... | reverse complement strand
TGTGTCGAAATTATCTAAACGTGCTATATTCAACTCCGTAAACCCTGAACTGCCATTTCAGGTAATGCAAATTTATAAACGAGTCAACTGAATGCTCTCTACTTTCAAGAAATTAGCTTCAATTGCAATCTTCTTTATCGCCCTAAAACTTTTACTTAATTATCCGCCTTTCAGAGAAGCAGAAAATTATATCGCAAATAGAGACCCAGCAAGTGCCACCTTAGACAATGCAACTCTGCACCAAAAAACCAGCAGCCCGCCTCCGGTACCTCCTAAAAAATCACCGGAGCAAAAGTTCGATGTAGTAGTATATGGTGATGAAGTACCGGGGATATGTGCGGCGATATGGGCAAAGAAAACTTTAGGCGCAAAGGGCAAAGTTGCGATCGTGCGATCGAACTACGGAAGTGCTCCTTTGGGCGGCTTACTCACCCGCGGCGGTTTAGCTTACATCGATTTAGATAAAATACCCGATTGGTACCGCCAACCCTACGCCCAATGTTTTAAGGAATTCTTAGATAAAGCGAATGCGCCGGAATCTTGCTTAGACCCAAAAATGGCAGATCGAGCTCTCAAACAGATGCTTTCAGCAGCCGGAGTCAAAGTTATTTCCAACTCAACTCTTACTCCCCACGTCGTAGATAAAAAAATCGAATATGCAGAAGTAAACGGCAAAAATTTAACAATTAAAGCCCACTCTTTTATTGACGTAACTCAAGACGCAGAATTGGCGAGAAAAGCAGGATTATCTTATTATACAGGATATGAATCTCAAAATATAAAATCAAAAAATGAAACTTTAGCTGTCTCTATAGTTCCGAAAATTACAGGTATAACGATGTCCGAATTCCGCAGAATAGAAGATGAAATTCTCTACAACAAACCTTTGGTAAGAAAAATTCAAGAAAGCATTATGAAATCTAAAGATCCGGCTACTGCAAAATTCTGGATGAGGAATTTCTGGAGTACGATTTATCAGCCATATACAGACGGTTACGACATCAGAAGCGTAGCTATAGGAGCAGCGTATCACATAGACAGAAATCTGCCCTTTAGCCAAAATAAAGGATTCTTTTTTGATAAAGGCAATGTCTGCGTTTATAACAAAAATGTGCTCTCATGGAACGGGTTTCTGTTTAAATACCAAGTTGACCAAATCATGAAGATGGAAGCTAACGGCCGAAAACCGACTCCTGAGATGATTAAAGAAATGTCATATCTCCAATACTGGCTACAAAAAAAGTCTGGTAAAGATGTGAGAGTATTTCTTCCAGACGAGATTTATATCAGGCAAACTTTAAACATTCGCGATGTGGTAGATCCGCTGACGGGGCAGGAGATTATCAAAGGGGGAACAGCAGCGTCCAAGTCGATCGGCAGTTTTTCTTACGATTTCGACGTGCGGGGCGGAGTCAAGAATTTATCTGCAAGAGTTCCGCCGCTGCCAGTGTATAATTTCGGGATAGAAAGTGCTTTGGCTAGCAAAGTCAAGAATTTAGCCATTGTCGGGCGATCGTCCGGTTATGTCGGTATGGCGGTATCTGTCGGGAGAATTGCGACGGTCAATATTTATCAAGGACAAGGTGTGGGCGTGGCGGCTGGTTTGGCTAGCAAGTTCGGCGTGCCGCTGAATTCGATTACTTCGGCTGAAACGAAAAAAACTCTGGAAACTTTAACGGGGAAAACTACGTATTTGTCGGGGAGAGATACGAGTTATGGGGTTGATTATAAGGAGGTGAAGTAATTAAAGATATTAAGAGGAATGAACCGCAGAGGGCGCAGAGGGCGCAGAGAGGAGAGGGATGAGAGGGTTTTTTAGGAGAGGATGAGGCGGCGGATTCCTTCTTTTAAAAAGCGGACATTGAAGTTGATGAGAAGGGCTAGAGGATAACCAGTCATTTTGAGGTAGGAGATAACTTGAGCCTCATGGATAGGAAGTAGAGTTTGGACTGACTTTAATTCAACTACGATAGTGTTGGCAACCAGCATATCGTATCTGCCTTCCCCAACAACAACACCTTTATAAGTTACATTTACTGTAGGTTGAGGTTGAAAAGGAATTCCCCGGCGCGAGAGTTCTTCACGCAACGAATTCTCATATACCGCTTCCAAAAAACCCGGCCCCAACTCCTTATGAACCTCCATCGCCGCCCCAATCACAGCATAAGTCAACTCATTAAGCTCCTCTCCCAACTCTCCTCTCTCCTCTTCTCAAACCTAGATCGCAATCATAACCCAAAACCCTCCCAACACTCTTCCCTCTGCGCCCTCTGCGCCCTCTGCGGTTCAAACCTCTTCTCCTCCCTCTCCTGTGGCACAATCTAAATAAGATCAAACTCTCAAGCCACCATGACCGCAAATCTACCCCCGCAATACGACCCCCAAGCCACCGAAACCAAATGGCAAAAATACTGGGAAGACAACCAAACCTTCAAAGCTGACCCCGAAAAAGGCGGCGAACCTTACTGCGTAGTTATCCCGCCGCCCAACGTGACCGGCAGTCTCCACATGGGACACGCTTTTGAAGAGACGCTGATTGATGTCCTCGTCCGCTATCACCGCATGACTGGACGCAATACCCTGTGGTTGCCGGGAACGGATCATGCTAGCATCGCAGTTCAAACTATTCTCGAAAAGCAACTCAAAGCAGAAGGCAAAACTCGCCACGATTTAGGTCGAGAAAAATTCTTGGAACGGGCCTGGGAGTGGAAAGCGGAATCGGGCAATACTATTACTAATCAATTACGCAGTTTGGGCGTGTCTGTCGATTGGTCGCGCGAACGCTTTACGATGGATGAAGGCTTATCCGCTGCGGTTTTAGAAGCGTTTGTCCGCCTGTACGATGAGGGGCTGATTTATCGCGGCAATTACCTGGTGAATTGGTGTCCGGCGAGTCAGTCTGCTGTGTCGGATTTGGAGGTAGACCAGCAGGAAGTTGACGGCCATTTGTGGCATTTCCGCTATCCTTTGACGGACGGTTCGGGTTATTTGGAGGTGGCGACGACTCGGCCGGAAACGATGTTGGGCGATACTGCGGTGGCGGTGAATCCACAGGACGATCGCTACAAACATCTTATCGGTAAAACTGTGACTTTGCCGATCGTAAATCGGGAAATTCCCATCATTGCTGATGAGTTTGTCGATCCGACTTTCGGAACAGGTTGTGTCAAGGTGACACCCGCCCACGACCCGAATGACTTCGAGATGGGCAAGCGTCACAATTTGCCGTTTATTAACATTATGAATAAGGACGGCACTTTAAATGAAAATGCCGGAGACTTCCAGGGACAAGACCGATTTGTTGCCCGAAAGAATGTGGTGCAGCGGTTAGAAACTGACGGGGTTTTGGTTAAAATAGAAGATTACAAGCATACTGTTCCCTACAGCGAACGCGGCAAAGTTGCGGTCGAACCTTTGATATCTACGCAATGGTTTGTCAAGATAGATCCTCTTTCTCAACGCGCTTTAGAAGCATTAGATAAAAGTAACTCACCAGTCTTTGTTCCTGACAGATGGACAAAGGTTTATCGCGATTGGTTGGTGAAACTGAAGGATTGGTGTATCTCCCGGCAATTGTGGTGGGGACACCAAATCCCGGCTTGGTATGCTGTTAGCGAAACCCAAGGAGAAATTACTGATACAACGCCGTTTGTGGTGGCGAAAACTGAAGCTGAAGCTAGGGAAAAAGCTGTGGCTAAATTTGGTAATGACGTGCAGCTAGCAAGAGATCCAGATGTATTGGATACATGGTTTTCGTCCGGGTTGTGGCCTTTCTCAACTTTGGGATGGCCGGACGAAACTAAAGATTTGGAGTTTTACTATCCGACAACTACTTTAGTTACGGGTTTTGATATCATCTTTTTCTGGGTTGCTAGAATGACGATGATGGCCGGACATTTTACTGAAAAGATGCCTTTTGATACTGTTTACATTCACGGTTTGGTGTTGGATGAAAACGGTCAGAAAATGTCTAAGAGTAAAAATAACGGTATCGACCCGCTGCTGTTGATTGGTAAGTACGGTACAGATGCTTTGCGCTACACTTTGGTGAAGGAAGTAGTTGGGGCGGGTCAAAATATTCGCATGGAGTACGATCGCAAAACTGATGAATCGAAATCAGTGGAAGCTTCCCGGAATTTCACGAATAAGTTGTGGAATGCGGCCAGGTTTGTGATGATGAATTTGGAGGGACAGACTCCGCAACAATTGGGAAGTCCTTCTGTGGGAGGTGGTTTGGAATTGTGCGATCGCTGGATTCTTTCTCGCTACAATCAAGTTGTGCAAGAAAGCCGCAATTGTTTGGAAAATTACGGTTTGGGGGAAGCGGCGAAGGGACTTTATGAGTTTATTTGGGGCGATTTCTGTGACTGGTATATTGAGTTGGTCAAGTCTCGCTTGCAAAAAGATGCTGAACCAAATTCTAAGAAAGCGGCGCAGCAAACTTTTGCTTTTGTGTTGGAAGGGATTCTGAAACTACTGCATCCTTTTATGCCGCACATTACTGAGGAGATTTGGCACACTCTGACTCAAACAGGTGACGATCGATGTTTGGCTTTGCAAGCTTATCCTGAAGCCGATCTCTCGCTAATTGATGCTGAATTAGAACAGCAGTTTGAGTTGTTGTTCGGTACAATTCGCACTATTCGCAATTTGCGGGCTGATTCTGATATCAAACCCAGTGTGAAGGTAACGGCGATTTTGCAAAGCGAAAGCGAGAAAGAACGCCAAATCATCGCAAATGGAGGCGTTTACATTCAGGATTTGGCAAAAGTCGAAAATCTGACCGTAACTGCTAGTTTGGATACAGATTTGGGACAGACAATTGCTGGGGTTGTGGGTACTGTGCAAGTATTGATTCCTCTGGCTGGGGTGGTCGATTTGGTGGCTTTGCGTGCTAAATTAGAGAAGAAGTTGAGCAAGGTGGAAGCTGAAATTAAGCATACTGCGGCGCGCTTGACTAATCAGAAGTTTGTGGATAAGGCTACTCCTGATGTTGTTCAGGGGGCGAGGGATGCTTTGGCGGAAGCCGAAAAACAGGCGGAGATTTTGCGCGATCGGCTAAAGGTGTTTTAATAGTTGACAGTTGACAGTTGACAGTTGACAGCTAAGTTGAGGCGCATCTAAATTCTACAGTCAAGGTAGTATCAGTCTTCTATCTGAGTCCCAATCCTCTCGATCCCCCCTAACCCCCCTTAAAAAGGGGGGGACAAGATCGCTCAAAGTCCCCCTTCTTAAGGGGGATTTAGGGGGATCGAATCTCGGCTACAAGCGAGATATACAAATAACCAATAACTAATAACTAATAACTAATAACTAATAACTAATAACTAATAACTAATAACTAATAACCCTTATGTTATATTTAGCCCAAGTACAAAATCAGGAAATTTTAGGCGAGATAAGTCTGCAATTGCTGGCTTGCCAAAATTCTGATGATACTTGGGCTCTTCTTAGTGAAGAATATTTCTTGACATTACCGAAAGATTTTGATCGAAATCAAATTAACTCTGCAACTAATGTTTTAAATGAAGGAATGCTAGTATTAGCAAATGTTGACGAAAATAGGCAGGTTTTGCATATTCAAGCAGCGACAAACTGGGTGCTACAATTAGTAGAGAAATATTTAACAACAGGTTTTACTCCCGATTTTTTACAGCAAGAAGCCCAGAAAGCAGAAGATTGGAGGCAATCTCTCACTTTGCAGAGTCAAGAATTGTCTCGCCGCTTGATTGAAGTTGAAGCCCGCCGGGAACAAATTCAAAATTTAGAAGCAAAACTCCAGCAGGAAAAGCAATTGTTGGAAAGTTCGATCGCCCAATTGCAAATTCCGCCCGCTACTCCACTAATTTGACTTATAATTTGACTTAAATTAACACACCAAACGTAGGGACACGCTACTAGCGCGTCCCCACAAACCTAATATGCAATTTGCTGGACATCATATAATTTGTAACTTGACAAATACCCCTTACCAGTTGCTGAATCGCCCGCAATACGGGCTGCGGCTAAAGCACTTTTGACTTCAGCCAAGCGGTGGGGAGGCACAGCAGTTTCTGAGAATTGGTAACATAAGCCCGCTTCTGAAACACATCATATTGATTGCGTTCGATCGCATTTAAGATTCTGCTGTACAGCATTGTAGCAGCCCAAACTGTCCAGCGGATATCGGGACTGAGCACTTTAATTCCCGGTTCGGCGCTGGCGTATAATTTGCGAGCTCGCTGAATTTGAAACCGCATCAATTCCCGCCAGCGGTTGTCAATCACACCGTTGAATAAATCTTCTTCGGTGTAGTTAAACAAAGCTAAGTCTTCTAAGGGAATGTAAATCCGGCCGCGGCGGGCGTCTTCTCCGACATCGCGCAGAATATTAGTCAACTGCTTGGCAATACCGAGGGAGATGGCTTCTTCTTTGGGAATTTTATTACCCCAGTGCCAATTCCAGTTAGCAGCGGGATTCGACTCGTCCACACCCATGACAGACATCGACATCAGCCCGACAGTACCCGCTACTCGGTAGCAGTAAAGATTGAGCTCTTCAAAAGTTTCGTAGCGGCTGCGGTACAAGTCCATTTGCTGGCCCGCAATCATCTCTCGAAACGGCCCAATGTCGATCGGGAAACGAGACAGCGTATCCACCAAAGCTACGTCGTAGTCGTCGTGAGGATGGCCGGCAAACACAGATTCTAGGCGTTTTTCCCACAGATTGAGGGTTTCAGGGGTCGTTGCATCAGAACCCGGCCCGTCTACGAGTTCGTCGGTGCGGCGGCACCAGACGTAAATCGCCCAAATCGCCCGACGCTTGGCTTCGGGCATGAGTTGAGTGCCTAAATAAAAATTTTTGGCATAACTCGCCGTGACTTGGCGGCACAGTTCGTAAGAGTCATCCACAGAAGCCAGAGTTCTCATGCACTGGAGTTTTGACAGTTGCAGCATCCGAGAATAAGAAATTTAAAGATTAGAACTGACATTCCCCCGTTTAGAAAACGGGAGATTCTTTTACGTCTTTATGAAAAATTCTTAATTTTTCATTTGTTATTGGCCGTCGAAATAGCCTGCGCTGTCAGCTTACCAGAAAGCACGGCACCTTCCATACTCGCAAGATAACGCTGCATCGTATAATCCCCCGTTAGATAGAAATTGCTAATGGGAGTTATTTGCGTGGGACGGCACTGCTGGCGTCCGGGAGTGGCTTTGTAGACGGAACGAGGGGTTTTGACTACGTGATATTTGAGCAGTTTGGCGGGTTCTGGGATTTGATCGGGAAAGAGTTTTTCTAACTCGACCATTGTGGCTGCGACGATATCTTCGTCAGACTTGCCTATCCAGTCTTTTGCCGGTGCTAAAACCAGTTCCAGCATTGATTTGTCTGGGTTGGCATATTCGCGGCAGGTGTTGCTCATGTCGGCGTAAACGCTCAGCAGGGGCGATCGCGAGAACAGCAAATGGTCGATGTCAGTTAATTTGCGATCGAACCACAAGTGTACATTAATGACGGGTACTCCCTCCAAGCCTTCGAGCTGTTTGAAATAATCCATTTCGCCCCAAGCTTCCGGCAGCATCAACTTCAGCGGATCAACTGGCATCGCGGAAACGTAAATATCGGCCGTCAGAATTTCTGAATCTGCCCCTTTTACTCCCCGAATCTGGAAGCCGCGCACCGTGTTGTCATCGTTGAGCAAAAACTCTTTGATGGGTGCATTCAGCCGCACTTCACCGCCGCGCTCAGTTATGTAGTCTACCATCGGCTGACACAACCTCTCTGTGGGGGAACCGTCTAAAAAGGCCATTTTCGAGCCGTTTTTCTCTTGCAAGAAGCGGTTGAGGGCTGTCAGCAGTATGGTTGCGGATATTTCGTGAGGGTCGATGAAATTGAGCGCCTTGGACATAGCGATGAATACTTCTTTTTCGACTCTGGGGGGGACGTTTTGCTTTTTCAGCCAGTCAGAAAACGAGTATTTGTCCATTGCTTCGACGTATCTTTGACCTTGAAGCATCGCCGGAATCAGGCCGATGCCAAAGCGGATTTTTTCGGGCCAGGTGAGCATATCGTTGTTGCCCAGGATGGCTGCGACGCCGTTGAAGGGGGCGGGAAGGTCGGGAAAGTCAAAACGGGAATAGGTTCCGGGGGTTTCCGGCTGATTGAAAATCATCGAGTGTTCTTTCCATTGCAGCCGGTCTTCGATGTCAAGTTCTTTGAATAGTTGGAGCATATTCGGGTATGCGCCGAAGAAGATGTGGAGGCCGGTTTCATACCAGTCGCCATCTGCATCTTTCCAGGCGGCGACTTTGCCGCCGAGTACGTCTCGACTTTCTAGGACTATGGGGGTGTGGCCCGCGTCGGTGAGATATTTAGCGCAGGAAAGTCCTGCTAAGCCTGCTCCGGCGATCGCAACTCGCATTTGATACTACTTGGCCTCTGTGTTCGCTTCGGTTTAATTATACTTTACAACTCGTTACATTTTTTGGGAACTGGGGAAGGTGAGGCGAGGGGTGCGGGGATGCTCTGAGTTATTTTTGGCGTAGTTGAGTTATGGCATTGCCATATTCGCCATGCGTGCTATAATTTGGTTATCATCCACATAGAGGTAAAAATTATGGGCAGTTTTGTCAGAGACGAGACGTTAGTACACGAAGCTAAAATTGTCTGGCTTGTAGAAGAGGAAGAAATCAGTAAAATGCCTTGGGTGCGAGAGAGCGAAGTAGATTTTTGTAGCAGAAAAGGGGTCTCTAAAGAACGTCTTTTAGAGCTCCAGCAAGAAGGTCAAATCCTGTTGGGAGCTGCCGAATTAAAAGATGGTGCTCCCCCTAGTTTTACAGAAGGAAATCACGAGTATTTTAACAGACGGATTTTCACAATTAGAGAAAAAGACTTTGAAGTTTACAAAGTAAATTACCCACTAGAAGCAGTGGAACCATTAAGTGTAGAACCCAAACTCAGGGGTCTACCTCCGAGTAAAAAATCTCAAATAGCTGTTAGAGTTCCTCCTAGTCTTTTTAGCAAGCTCAAAAGATATGTTCAGCAAACGGGCATATCTCAAACTGATGTCATAGTTAGCGCCCTAGCTAAACATCTAGATTCTGTCGAAGGTGTACCCATGATTCAGAGGATACTAGAACTGGAAAAGAGAGTTGATGCGTTGGAAAGCAAGAGTTAATAGACGCAATAATTAGGCCAACAATCCATTTGTAAGGTGGCAACGGCCACCTTACTACACAATCTGTATAGACTTTAAACTTAGTGTAAAACGATGGTACAAACAATTCAAGCTAGAAATGTCGCGCTGAACGATTTGGAAACCCAATTCAAAATTGAGTGGGTTGAAGATGACCAATTCTTTCGCGAGTGGCAAGATGATTTGCCAGAAATCAGCGATTATGAAAAACAGCGACTGGACAGAGTGAAGGCAAGTTACAGGAATTTGCTCAAACATCCGCCACTTCTAGAAAATACAGTCAAAATGGTTGTGCTGTCTCCTTTTTTGGATTTAGCTGATTTTTATCTGGCTCCTTTTCATGTTACTTCCGAAAAATCTGTAGAAATTGTGGACGAAGATGAAGGAATGATTGTCAGTGGACAGTTGGATGTTTTGGCTTTGTTTCAGGAGTTTTGGGTAGTAGTTATCGAATCGAAGAAGGCTGCGTTTTCTTTGGAGGTCGGGATTCCGCAGCTATTAGCTTATATGTTAGCTAATCTCAGTGCCGATCGACCTACTTACGGCTTGTTAATGAATGGGGCAGATTTTCTATTTGTCAAATTAGTTAAGCGAGAAACACCGCAGTACGCTTTTTCTCGGAAGTTTTACCTTTTCAATCCGGGGAACGATTTGTACAGTGTGCTGAGTATTTTGAAGCGCCTCGGTGAGTTGAATGTTGGTAATCTGAGTTAGAAAGCGATGATGCGATCCAATGGAGGCGATCGCACTTCATTCCGATCGCCTTCCCGTCAATACTTCTCTCACAATTGCGGTTCAATTCCAGCCGATCGCAATTGAGCGCGCAATTGCTCTAATTCTTGTTGGGCGCGATCGGCTCTTTGCTGTTCTTGTTGAGCTCTTTCGCCTCCCGATAACAACAGACTCCCTTGACTATCCCACCAGCGCAGCCAAGGTAACTCAACATTTTGATACCTTCCTTGCCAAATTCCCAATTCCACCCCTAACGGTTCAATGGGATAATGACCGCGATCGTTTGCAGCAACTAATTGATACCTATTTTCGATCAGGTGATAGACTTCAACGCTAGCCTTAGTTACTTTATAAATTCCGTAAAATGCCGGACGGATGACATTTTCATAAATCCAGAATTTACCCGGCTTAGTTTCTTGTTGACCGAAACGCAATAAAGGCATTCTGTCCCGTTCTTCTGCACCATTGCCCGATACAAATTCTAACACAATTAACGGTGCTACAAATTATTGCCACATCACATAAGAACGGCGCAACTGACCGTCAATAGTTGGCGGCACATTCGGCACATAAAACCAGTCCGGTGCTTCCGCACCCCGTTCTATCGGCTCAGTTAATCGCCAATAAATGCCGCTGTCTTGACCGATACAATAGTTACCATCTGGATGAATGCTTTGGAAGACGGGAGTAATTGAATCGGTTAACAGGATGCTTTGGGGATGTTCTTGGAAATTTTTCACAAAAGTACCGTCGGATTCTGGTAGCTGAGTGTGGTCTGGCCAGCCTGTAGGGTTGTTTTCTACATATAGGGTAAATTTCATAGTTTTATTTTGATTTTAGGTGTTTTGGCTATCGAGGTTTTAATTTCGATTAGAGTGGAATTAATACATTTTGTTCAGTAGTAGGTTTTTCAATCATCGCCGTCCTCTAAATCTGCAAGCAATTTCTCTAAATCTTCATAGTTATAAGGCGGACGTTTCCGCACGGTCAATATGTCTACAATTTTATCAGCTTCAGTAATTGCATAAACTCTCCGCCAGTTATCAATTCGCAGACGCCACAAATCAAGCTCAAAATAAATATCAAGCTGTTTGCTCTGAGATGGGCGAGGATTTTCTGCTAAGTTGCGAATTGCTTGTCGCACTCGCTGTCGGATATTCCCCGGCAGGCTTTTGATTTCTTGAAATGCCTGGGGTCTGATGTAAACTGTGTAATTACTCACTCTAGATCCGATTCCACATCATCCCATTTCAACCAACCGGCACGATCGCGATTTCCACCAGCAGCTTTTAATTCCTTTAATGCTTGTTTGGCAATTTGCAAATCTTCTAAAGTCTCTAACCATTCGATGAGTGCTTGCCAATTTTCGACATCTAAGACAGCAACTTGTTTGCCCTTTAGATTGAGAAACTCAACTGACTGCAATACTTCTAATCCGGTCATTCAGGCTTCCTGTATTTTGATGATAGGTATAACTTAAGTATAGGTATATCTCATTGATTTCGCACCCGAACCCTAGTTAATCCAAAACCAATTAATCGCGCTGGAATATTTCGCAAAATTGGTAACTGCAACAAAAGTGGCGGTGTAAACGGTCGATCGCTATTTAATGCCCCCTTAATAATTTGCTCCTGTATCAAGGACTGAAATGCTTGAATTACCCGCGTGGGTAACTCCCGCTGTCGCTGCACCTCTGCCAAATCCCACGGATGCACGCGATCGTTTTTCAGGGGGGCGCTGAGTACATTAGCTGCGACGACAGCATCTTGAATCGCATAGTTAATTCCCACGCCACCTACGGGCGACATGACGTGAGCGGCATCCCCAATTAAGAGCAAACCGGGACGATACCAGCGAGGAAGGCGACTCGATTCGACGGACAGCAAAGAAATTTGCGACCAATCTTTCAGTTGCTCGACCCTATCTGCAAATTCTGGTGCTAATTCAGCAACTGCTTTTTGCAAAGCTTCTATTCCTGATTCGCGCAATTTCTGATAGCTGCCTTTCAGAATAATGTAACCGAGTTGCCAATAATCCAAGCGGTCGATCGTGACTAATAAATGACCTCCAACAGCTCGACCTCCCACGCCGGAATCTTTGACATCATGGGGACTGCGCGGCAAACGAAACCACAGGACATCCATCGGCGGGGAAGTTTTAATCGGTTCAAAACCTGCTAATTGGCGCAGGCGAGAAAAGCGACCGTCTGCACCGACTGTGAGGGTCGATCGCACTTCATGCCATCCCCCGCGTCCCCGGTATCGAATTCCGCACACAACGCCATTTTCGACGATCGTTTCTTGTACATTAGCTCCCATTACTAGCTGAAAACAGGGGTAGCGCTGCGCTTCGGCGGTGATAAATTCGAGAAACTTGACTTGGGGAAGAATAGTGATGTAAGGATACTTGGTTTTGAGACTGGACAAATCTACGAGTGTGGCGGTATTGACCGCAGCTTGGATGGTGAGTTGGCGCATTTTTGTATGGGGCAATTCCAGCAATTTTTCGGCTATTCCCAATTGCTCCATAATTTCCATTACTGACGGATGCAGCGTATCGCCGCGAAATTCTCGGTCAAAATCTTTGTGTACTTCTAGCAGCATGACGGGAATGTTTTGCCGCGCTAAAAGTAATGCTAAAACAGCACCCGCAGGCCCACCTCCGACAATGCAGCAGTTGGTATGCTGCACGTCAACGATCGAGTGTTCTTGAGAGGATTCTGAATTCTGAACAGAGTTGACAGTCATATTTTTATGTT
>Ga0164305_10000748_pt1 | contig 12683 bp, 9 predicted proteins | sample Whisoiple_237_MG_FD_110215 | JGI IMG/M metagenome (GOLD analysis project Ga0164305, IMG submission 110215) | Soil microbial communities amended with pyrogenic organic matter from upstate New York, USA - Whitman soil sample_237_MG | ecosystem: Environmental > Terrestrial > Soil > Agricultural... | reverse complement strand
CCAAGGAAAGGGTCTCGGCACTCTATTGCTAGAACGACTTGCGCTCTTGGCGGTGCGAAACGGTTTTCAGCGCTTCTGGGCGCTGACCATGGCAGAAAACAAACCGATGCTCGATGTGTTTCGCACTTCGGGATTTACGCTTAACTCTCGCTTCGAGAGTGGTTATGTCGAGATCGATCTTTCCGTGGTTCCGACGGAAGCCAGTGTGGCCCGTGCTGAGCTCCGCGATCGAGTCGCCACAAATGCTTCTCTCCGTCCGTTTTTTCAACCCTCATCGGTTGCAATTGTGGGCGCTTCGCGCAGCTCAGCTAACATTGGTCACCGCATACTGAACGCCATTGTGGCTGCCGGTTTCAAAGGCTCGGTCTACCCAGTGAACCCCAACGCCGATACGCTCTTGAAGCTCAAATGTTATCCCGCCGTAAACGCCCTGCCCGAAATTCCCGAGCTCGTCGTCATTGCGGTGCCTGTCGACGCAGTGGATTCCGTGATCGATGATTGCGCCGCGCGCGGCACTCGAGCGGTGATCGTCATCACTGCAGGGTATGCGGAGACGGGAACCGAAGGTCGTGAGCGGCAACAGCGGCTAGTGGAAAAAATTCGCGGCTATGGCATGCGTATGATCGGACCCAACTGTCTAGGGCTGATCAACACCGATCCGCGGATTTCTTTGAACGCGTCATTTGCCCCCGTTTTTCCTCCCGCGGGTAATCTTGCCTTCAGCTCACAAAGCGGCGCTCTCGGTTTGGCCGTGATTTCGCGCGCGCGCGAACGGCGCTTGGGTCTCGCCAGCTTTGTCAGCGTCGGCAACAAAGCCGATGTTTCCGGCAATGATTTGCTCCAGTATTGGGAAGAAGACGTTAGGACGAAAGTAATTCTTCTGTACCTCGAATCTTTCGGCAATCCTCGGCGGTTTGGCCGGATCGCCAAGCGAATCGGTCGCAACAAACCGATTATCGCCGTGAAATCGGGCCGCACCGGCGCGGGACGCCGTGCCGCGGGTTCGCACACCGCCGCGCTCGCCGCGGACGACGTGGCTACTGAGGCTTTATTCCACCAGACCGGGGTGATTCGCGCCGAATCGTTGGGAGAGATGTTCGATCTTGCCGCAGCCCTGAGCAGCGAGTCGTTACCTAAAGGTCGACGCGTGGCGGTTCTGACCAATGCGGGAGGGCTCGGCATTCTTTGCGCGGATGCGTGTGAAGCAAACGGATTGGTCGTTCAGGAACTCGATGACGAAACCAAGCGGAAGCTGACAAAATTTTTGCCGCCCACCGCCAGCGTCGGCAATCCGGTGGACATGATCGCTTCCGCCGGCGCCGAGGACTTTCGTCGCGCGGTCGCTATTCTGCTTGCCGCTGCCGATATCGACGCTCTTATTGTGCTCACCATCGACGTGGGACTTGCCGATCTCGCGGCGATTCGTGACCGCGTCTACGGTGCGGTGACCGCAGCACGGGCAAAAAACAATGCTAAGCCGGTGCTCACATGCATTATGAATGCGTCCGCAGCATCAGACGGCACGCGAACGGAGATCGAACCGTTACCAAACTATGTCTTTCCAGAGCAGGCCGCACGAGTTTTGGGGCAATTGGCGCGCTACAGCGAATGGCGCAATCGTCCCGAAGGTATTCTGGTCGACTTTGATGACATTCGTCCGCAGGATGCCCGCGCGATCTGCGAGAACGCGCGTCGAGAATACGGCGCCATCTGGTTGTCGGGTGAAGAAACACGCAAAGCGCTCACGGCGTTTGGCCTGCCGGTTCCCGCCGGTGGTATTTGCACAAGCGCAGACGAAGCGGCAAAGCTCGCCGCCGAAATCGGTTTCCCCGTAGCGCTGAAGCTCGCTTCGCGTACCATTGTGCACAAAACCGAATTCGGCGGCGTGCGACTCAATCTTGGGAGCGAATCTGCCGTCCGGCAGGCGTTCTTGGACATTCAGCGCCGCGTCGCAAACGAACAACGGCTCACGGAGATGGAAGGTGTTTTGATCGAGCCGATGATCTCCGAAGGCGTGGAGGTTATGGTAGGCATGACCTTGGATCCGCTCTTTGGGCCATTGATCGGATTTGGCCTGGGCGGGATTCATGTGGAAATCCTTAAAGACGTCTGTTTTCGCGTGGCGCCGATTACGAACCTCGACGCCACGGAAATGGTGCGCAGCATCCATGGCTATCGGCTGCTCGAAGGCTACCGCGGCTCTCCGGCAGCCGATATTCCGGCGATTGAAGCGTTGCTTTTACGTGTCGCGCGCCTGGTGGAAGAAGTACCAGAGATATCCGAGCTGGACTTGAATCCTGTGATGGCGCTGCCGCCCGGCCGCGGCTGTCAAATCATCGATGCGCGAATTCGCGTTGGGCCGTGAGCGCCTACGGTACTGTAGTAGGACACTGGCTGGTTTCAGCGGCTACTTGACAATCAGTACCGGACAATCGGCGTAGCGGAGAGTGCGTTCCGTGACGCTGCCGAGGAGGAAACGCCGCAATCCCGTTCGACCATGGCTGCCCATGACGATCATCGCGGCGCTAATTTTTTTCGCGTGGCGCGCGATGATTGCCGACAAATCCGTGCCATGCGCAAGCATTAGAGTGGAATTTTTGGGATCGAGGCGCTTGCGTTTAACGAGTTTTTGAAAATTCCGCCGCGCGTCACCTGCCATGAGACCATAAAGATCGAAACTCGTGCCCGTCTGCGGGTAAATAACGTCAGCTGGAACAACGTGCAATGAAACAACCTTCGCGCCCTGTTGCCGCGCCATTTTTAACGCATAATCGAGCGCCTTTTCCGATCCGCGCGAAAAATCCACCGGCACTAAAAAAATTTCACCTCTCGCCATATCGGCTCCGCCCTCTAGCCGGTCAACGTATTCTCGCGAGCTCTTGCAGTAGCCGCCAGTTTTGCAGACGATCTTGTTGAGCTTGTAACAACGCTTCTGATGGTTTTCCCTCGCTGTCGAACTGTTTGGCGAAGCGTCCCTCGCTCCGTGCAAAATCGACAAACGTGACCGGCTTTTCCTGATTCGGCGGCGTCCACCAATCCTCTCTTTGCGCCGGATTTCCGATCAGGCTCAACCGCTGAGAAATTTTTTCTCCCCGGCGCGGATCAAATGTAAAAATCGGGAACGCCCGCGATTCGACCGCGAGCTTCGCCTGGTGCGTCGAGTTACAATCCGGCACCCCGTGTTCCGGTTGGCAGGTCGTATAAACGTTGATCATCGCCGGTCCGGGATAGTCGATCGCTTCCATGACCGCTTTATAAAAATGATTGATGTGCGCTGCCGTCGTCTGGGCCACGTACACTTCGGGATGCATGAGACAGATCTGTGCCAGCTCTTTTCGCCGTTCGCGTTTCCCTCCGGCAACTTTTCCGAATGCCGTCATCTTCGCTTCCTGCGCACCAAACGTGGCTGTGGATGCCTGCCCGCCGGTATTCGAATAAACCTGGGTATCGAGCACCAGAACTTTGATGTTCATGCCGCTTGCCAGCATGCGGCTGAGACTTTGAAAGCCAATGTCATACATCGCGCCATCGCCACCGATCACCCAAAGGGTTTTGTATTCCCAACCGCGCTGATCCCAGCGCGCCCGAATGCCCATCGCATCGGCCGGACCGTTTTCAAATAGCGAGTTGGTCCATGGCACAATGTACGGATTATAGGGATAGGTTGAGCCGTATACCGTATTACAACCGGTGGCAGCGACGATGCCGATATTCTCCGGACCATTGGCAAAGCCCGTCGCCGCCAACATCATGCGAATCGCCGTGGCTTCGCCGCAGCCCATGCATGAACCGGCGCCGCCGACGTAGAGCAATGACCGCTCCTCAGCCAGCATAAAATCAGCCAATGCGCGCTCATTGATGTACTCTCCGGGCGTCGGGCCGATTTTACGAAACACGTCGAAGGCGGCACGATAGCGGGGCAAGGTTGTTTCGTCTTTTGTCACCATTTTGAGCGCGTGATAATCCAACTCATCGCAAACCTGCACGCACTCGGCGCAACCCTTGCACTTTGTCGGATCGATAAAGATCCCGAACAGCGCACTTTCACTTCCCTTCTTTTCCGGGAGATCGAAATATTTGCGCGTCCGCGCCCAATGCGAACGGACCCACGCCCGCTCGTTGATGTCTTTGATCTTTTCCAGCGCTGCTTCGACTCTGCTCGCCGGAATCGCTTTGCCGAGAATCGCCGTGTCGGGACACTGCGTCACGCAGCTCATGCAACCGACGCATTTCTCAAAGTCGAAGCGAGGAATTTCCGGCGCGATGTAACTAAAATCGCGCAGCGCCCCAGTGCCGGCGGGAATGAGACTGCGCGCCACACCGAGATCCGCGGGCAACTCCGCCGAGGCCTTGCCCTCCTGGTACGCCCCGATCACTCGACTATTGAAGTCATCCACGTATTTGTCGAGGTCAAGTTCGATCACATAGTTATCTGCAAAGGTCGCTTCATGGGTTTCCATAGGCGCGCCGGGTCGCTTGATGCCCACGACCTCGGGAAATTCTTGGTTACTGCTTTCTAAGGGGTTAAAAACGGTTCCTGATTCAGCCACGGTTACGCCTCCGATTTCGACTACTCTCCAACATGTCGAGCAAGATCCGTAACGGAAAGTATTCCCACCGGGCGCGGGTGGTGCCCGGTTTTTTCGACCACCACCAGCCGGTGAATATGTTTTTCAAAGAGCAGTTGCGCAGCTTCTTCGATTGTCGTCTCAGCTGAGACGCTGATCACCGGTTTCGTCATCAGGTGTTGCGCGCTCAAACCGCGCCAGTGCTTCATGTAAGGCGCAATGAATCGAGCGTTGACCAAATCGGTGCGCGAGATGACTCCGACGGCATCGCCATTTCGATCAACCACCACTAACGCGCTGATGTCATGCGCATCCAGCGTGGCGGCAACGTCGCTGACCGAAGTTTCCGGCGCGCAGGTGATCACGCCACGATGCATCCAATCCTGAACTTTCTTCTCGTCCATAAAATCTCCAGTTTAAACGTTCGACGCCCCGTTCGAGTTTAACCTTTGAAGCTTGAACTTGACATTTAAGCCGCTTCAGCCATTACCTCGATTGGGATTTCTATGACCTCGCTTCTGCCGCGTCGCACTGCCGTCAGATTTTCCTGGATGATCTTTTCACCGCGTTTGCCGAAAAATTTCCGCAGCGACTTTTCAACAGCGGCGTCCACTTCAGTGTCACTCAAACCCCGCTCTTGAACAAAAGGCGCAACTTTCAAAAACACTCCGAGCAGGACAATGCCCTGCATGCGTTGCGCCAATTCGCGATGGCTGGCGACTTCCTGTGCAACTTTAACGGCGTCCAATGCAAGAACTCGGATTCGATTCGTCTGGATGAATTTTCGCGCGTTGGCCGGAATGCTCGACCATATTTGTCCTGGTTCTCGGCTCGAGTGTTGGATGAAAACCGTCCCGCCCGGAACCAAACCGCTCAAGGGATTTCCCAGATTGAAAGCATTAACGTTGTTGAGCGGCACGAAATCCACGTGGCGCAGTTCCGCATGAGCGCCAATCGGCTCGTCCGCGACCGTCAGAAAATAGGTCGTTGGCAATCCTTTCTTCTCGGAGCCGTACATGGGATACGCTTGCACGTTTAGATTGAACAGATCGCCGATGATGGTGGCAATAACTTTGTTTGTCGTTACGGAGCCGTAACCGCCGACGGAGTGGCCACGCATCGAAAATGCGTTCGGCGGACGGACATCCGGCTCACGTTCGACAGTAAGGGCAAGTGGATGCTCGATTCCGAGGACAAAGAAACGCCGCGGTTTATTTGCGCGAAGATGTTCGACCGCGGCGACATAATCTCCCGGCCGAACGTCACGACTGCCAAGGCCCGCTGAACCGGAATAGATGACCGGCGCGTGATCGATGTTTGGATAACCCGGTGCGCCGGATAGCGCATCAGCAAACGCAGCTTTGATTTCAGCAGTCAGAGGATTCGACTGTGCAATAGGGTTATCCATACGCTCGATAACCGCGATCGCTTTGACATTTTTGAGAGCTTGGACGATTTGTGGTCCGGGAAACGGTCGAAAACTCGTAACATGCAAAGTGCCGACCTTTACCGCATCGTTATCGCGCAAGTATTTGGCCGTGGCGGTAGCGGTTTCTACTACACTTCCCATGCCGACGATTGCGTATTCCGCATCATCAAGACGATATTCGACGACGGGCGCATAACGCCGGCCAGTGAGCATGTAGAACTCATCCATTACCCTCTGCATGATTTGCGGAATCCGATCGTAAAAATAACGCTGTGCAATCTTGCCTTTCATGTAGCTGTCTTGATTCTGCACCACGCCGCTCATAATCGGGTGGGCCGGATCCATGAGATTGCGCAACCGGTGCTCGCTGTTTGGATCACCGACAAACTGTTTCATTAGTTCCAATTCCGGCAAGCGCAGGCTCTCGATCGTATGGGTGGTCAAAAACCCGTCTTGAATATTCAAGAACGGGGTTTCGGATTCTTCCGCGACGCGGCGCGCGATCAGAGAAAGATCCGCGGCCTCTTGGACATTGCGCGCGAACAGCATGCCCCAGCCGCAATCGGACACGCCCATGACATCATCGTGACCGGCGTGAATGTTCAGGCCTTGCGAAGTCAGAGCGCGCGCGCCGATATGAAACACCACGGGCAGACGCTTACCGGCGATCACATAAAGCACTTCTTTCATCAGGATGAGTCCCTGACCGGAAGTGAAATTCGCCACCCGCCCGCCGGCAACGGCAAATCCTTCACAGGTGCTCGCCGAACTGTGCTCTGACTCCAACTCTAAAAAAGCCAAAGGCTCGCCCCACAGATTTTTCTGCCCATTAGCAACCGCCAATTGATAGCCGCCGCCCATATTCGTGGAAGGCGTGATCGGATAAGCGCAGGCGCCTTGGGTGATATGCGTTTCTACCCAGACCACAACCTCCGAGCCATCCGCTGTGGTCGGGATTCCGGGAAAGGGAAAGTCGCTCATGATTAGTCTTTCGTGGCTTGCCAAATAATTTTGCAGGCGCGCAGCAAATCACCCGCAGTCCAGACTGGAACGAGATAACCGTCTTCGTTCACCACCGCCATCACGCCGTAACTGGAGCGCGGCATCGCGCCGATCCATGGCAATGGCGCTCGCTGCGCGACGGCCGAGCTTTGCGTGACCATTGTTGAATCGTCGCTGTTCATTTCCCCAAGCAAAACCTCGGGGGCTTCATTTCCTGGAATTTCCGGATTCCGCGGCTCATCAATTTTTTCCATGGAGGCGCCTCCTCGTATTGACTGGGAGTCAACGCAATGGCAATGCCAGTGAAACTTCAACCCACAGAGCTGCCAACGAACAATTTTTCGCAAAACCGCCAACAAACAAGCTCTAAAAATGCAAGGCTGCGAAGAATTTGGCTTCGGCGATTTGCTGAGAAGCGATCAGAAGGTTTGCTGGTTATAAAAAACGGAGCTCGCTGCAAGCAAGCTCCGTTTTGCCGAATAATCGCGTCCAGCCTACGCTAGCAAATAGCGCAGGTAAGGAACGCCGATCACCAGCAGCGCTGCGAGATAAATTGCGCCAAAGACGAAACCGAGTGTCCAGAAATCTTTTCGGCTCACATAACCGCTGCCGTAGTAAATTGGGCCCGGGCCGGTTGCGTATGGAGAAATGATCCCCATCAAACCGAGCGTGTAACAGAACAGCAGCGAAATCAGTTTCACCGGCATTCCCGGCACGGCGATCGCTGCGGTCAAAAGCACCGGCAGCAGTGCGGTTGTGTGCGCGGTAAGGCTCGCGAACATGTAGTGCACGACGAAATACACCACCGTGAGCGCGATCACGATCGTCATCACCGAATAGCCGCTCAACGCGCCCGCCGCTCCGGTCGCGAACCATTTGAGAAAACCAACCTTGCTCAAACCATCCGCCATCGTAACCAGCGTGGCGAACCAGACCAGAACATTCCAGGCCTGTTTGTTCGCAAGCACGTCATCCCATTCGACGATGCGGCAGATGACCATCAAGCAGAGCACCAAAATCGCAACGGTGGTGGCGTTGATCAGGTCGCCGCCAAAGATCCACAACCCGAGCGCCAAAAGCGCAAGTAACGCCATACCGACTTCTTTTGCGCTGATGCGGCCCATCTTGTTGAGCTCGTTACGCGCCCAAACCGGCACATCGGGACTGTTCTTGACCTCAGGAGGATAGATTTTGTAAATGATCAGCGGCAAGAAGATTAAGAGCAGTACGCCCACGGGCATAATGCCCATGAACCATTCGGTCCAGCTGATATCGATTTTGGCCGTGGTCTTGACCAGTGACAGCGCCAACAGATTCGGCGCCAGACCGGTTAAAAACATCGCGCTCGTCAAACATGTGGTCGCGAACGCCGTCCACATGAGATAAGAGCCAATCTTCCGCGCCGTTGGACCCGGCTCCGAGCCATAGAGCGGCGGAATATTTTTGATCACCGGGAAAATGGTTCCGCCGCTCCGCGCCGTATTCGACGGTGTAAACGGCGCCAGTACGAGATCCGCCAACGCCACGGCATATCCAAGTCCGAGAGTTTTCTTACCCAGGGACTTCACTAGATTTAAAGCGACACGCCGGCCCAGACCGGTTTTCTCGTAGCCCAGAGCAAACATGAAGGCAACAAAAATGAGCCAGACGGTGCCGTCCTGAAATCCCGAGAGCGCCCACTTGATCGAGTCGGCGGGTTTAGCCGCGACCCAAGGAGTGATCGTCGCAGCCGTTACACCGATCAATCCTACGGCTGCTGCAGGGATTGGCTCCAGAATCAAAGCGATGATCACCGCGACGAATAGCGCGAAGTAATACCATGCATTGGGTTTGAGCCCCTCCGGAATCGGCAAAAACAAAAGCGTTGCACCGACGACAATCGGTACCAGTGCCTTCCAATAATTGCCCAACCGCTTGGCTTGTTTCTCAGGCCGAGTGAGCACTCCAAGATGTCCAACGGTGGTCGTCATTACCTTGCTCATAACAACCTCCTCTTCCGACTGCGCTAGAACGCAACGGGTGTGCCGGAGAGGCTACGCCTATTTACTGAGTCTTTTCTGTCGTCGAATCGCCGCTCAGTTCGCACTACTGCAAAATACAATGTGTCGCTTTGCTATATCTTGGAATAGCTATCGCCGGACATTCTGGAGGCAACCTTTTTGGTATTCGCTACGTGTTACCGTGGAAACAGCCATTCTCCGCTTCAGAAAAGTTCCAGTACCTATTTTTGGCGGAACGCTGAGCTAATAAGAATCGGCACGCGGCACAACTGTGACGTACGGCGAGGCAAACTGCGTCTTGTAATCGTGCTGCGTTGGTGCAGTCCGATAACTCTGGCGCTGTAGTGGCGGTGATTCGCTCAGCCCGCTAGGAGGAAGTCCCCAATGGGCAAGGCGATGCGGCTGTTTGTTGGTGAAACACCTCTGGCTCGATAATAATTTTACTCTTGATCGAATTGGACACAAAACAATTTTCCTTGGCCTTCTCGAGGACGCGCGGCATGCGCGCGAGGTCGTTGGCTGAGGCCAAGACTACTGTTGGTTTCACCTTGATTTCGGTGATCTGGTAACTACCGCCCTGGACCTTGTCCAGTTTGCCGGACGCCCTGGACAATAGACTCACGATCTTAATTTTCGAAAACTCCGCCACCGCCAACAGCGTAAGCAGATAGCAACAATGAAATGATGCGACAAAAAGATGTTCGGGAGACCAATTAGTCTCGCGCCCCTTGAATTCCGGCGGCGCCCCGGCTTCGATCGTCGGTAACTTATCGGCACCGAGCTTCAGATCTCTTTCGCCTTTCCATTCGATTTCCGTCTCATATTGATATGTCGGAGCTTCGGACATGATCTGCTTCCTCAAATCCTCTGCGGTCGCATTCCAAAATTCGCGCTATTCATTTTCTTCCCGGTGGACGAACTCCCGCAAAATATCCGTATAGGTGATCATGCCCACCGCTGTTTCATGATCATCCACGACCGGCAATCCACCAACGTGCCAACGCAGCATTGTTTCCGCTGCTTCTTTCAAAGTCGTTTCCGGCTTGACACAAACCGGATCGAATACCGCTGCCTGTTGAACGGCGATAGACCAGAGCTGGACCGCGGCATCGTCCTTGTTGTTGAAGAGGAATGAGGGTTGGATCAGCCGGACGTCGCGATCACTCAACATGCCGATCAACTTTCCTTTATCATCGATCACTGGCAAGTGGCGAAAATGGCCATGCTCCATCTTCCAAATCGCATCCTTCAGACCGTCTTCCGGCTTCACGGTAACCGGATTTTTTGACATCCGTTCTTTGACCTTGGCGGCTTTCCGATCACGACGCCCCGCCGTGACGGGAAGCACATTCACCGGAACATGCTTGAGATATTCACGTTCGAGGCTCTCATATTCCACCAGCTGGACATGACCAGCGGCCAATAGATCTTCGACCTCTCGTGACGCGGCGGCAGTTTGCTCGATCCAGAAGGTTGAAACACCATGATCAACTGCAGCGCGCGCCAGGGCTATGCAATCAATATTTCCGTTGGGATAAACCTGAACGATATCGATTTTTCCGGGAATGTCGCGCAAATTCTTGTAGCAACGCAGGCCGAGAAAGCTTTCCCGATCCGCAAACACCGGAATAATCTCCAAACCAAGGCCTAGGAGCCTTTCAAAGGCGACAAAACTCGAGCTGTTTGGCTCCGGGTTGGCGCCCACAACAGCAATGCGCCGACAGTTTTCCAGGATCGCTTTTCGCTGCCGACGCAGCAAATAAACCCTTCTGCTCAAATCCCCGGCCCAATACTGATCGATTTGCTGATGACGCATTCCATCAGGCGTTATTTCATTCTGATTTTCGGCTCGCTCCATAAAAACTCCTGACTCTGCGGGAGACGGCGCTCGCATCTGTCCTAGCTAAAATCGGCATCCTGAACGTACGAAGCAGCAATCGACATACCACTATCTGTCGTCAAGGTTTATAACAGGATTTAATCGGATTCTTTTCGCAGCTTTGATAAAATAGCATTGCGGCTTTTCAATCGTGCGAAGCTCTCTAAACATAGCCGCTTTCGCCGACCAAGTTTCGAGACCATTCCGGAATGGTGAATTGATCTGTGCGGTACTGCGCTCGATGACCTTTGATGTCGAGGATTGGCGTGCCGTTTAAGAAATCGAGGCCGCGGACAAAAAGTCGGGTGCCGTTGCGACCCAAAAAGCGCACGAGTGTCAGTCCGATGGGATTGGGCCGAGTCGGCGAGTCCAGGGCAAACACGCCGAGCAAGGGTAAGTCTTCGAGCTTGAATCCTTTCCTGAGTAAGCCGCGCGGCTTTACTTTCAAAGGTCCAATTTGCTCCGGCCGCAAACGGTCGGAATAGACAATTACGAAGGTGCGAATAACCATCGATCCCATCCAGTGCCTCGGCAAACTCGGGGTCGATCTCCAATTCGCCTTCGACATCGCCCTTTTCTCTGACCTCCGCATCGGTCGCTTTAACATGAATTTTCCCGATTGATCTGAAATGGATGTCCACTTACTCCTCCTTGTCGCCGATAGTGCAGCGCCAGGAGCTGAATGCTGCGCTGCAATCAATCCCTCTGTAAAAAAATCAATTTGTCGTGCTTTTCTTGTCGCCAGTTTGTCCGCGCCGATCCTCGGCGCCACAAGAACCGGACATTCAAGTGGGCACGCCGAATCGTGGCAAGACCCAGCGCATCAGGACAATGTAAGCGACAAAAATTACAACGAACCATAGCCAATCAGGCATCAGATTTCCTTTCAGCAAAAACTATAGGTAGGCTTTGACTACGTACTGCTGCAACATCCGGTGCGTATTAAAGAATGACCCGTTTAGCGCAATTGCGTGCCGCATTATGTCCAGGAAACCATTCCGGCCCTGGCAGTAGAGCGGCATGACAATCTGCTCGAGCTTTTCATAAAGCGAAGCGGCGTCCTTTGTATGATCCGCGGTTTGTGCGTCCGCCGGCCCGATTGACCAGCCACTAAGCCCTTCAATACAGCCTTCAATCCACCAGCCGTCGAGCACGCTCAGGCTCGGGACGCCGTTGACCGCCGCTTTCATACCACTGGTACCGGAAGCCTCCATCGGCGGCTGCGGTGTGTTGAGCCAGACATCGACGCCCCCTGTCATCAACTTGCCGATCTCCATGCTATAGTTAGTCAGATAAGCGATTTTGATCTTGTCGCGCAGCGACTCGCGGGCGTGAAATACCCGTCGGATTTGTTCCTTACCTGCTTCGTCCTGTGGATGCGCTTTGCCGGCATAGACAATCTGCAATCCGCCATGCTGCGTAGCGATAGCCTCAAGGCGTTCGATATCGCTGAAAAGCAAATCTGCGCGCTTGTAAGTCGCCGCCCGTCGCGCAAAACCGATGGTAAAAACGTCGCTATCCATTCCGGCGTTGGATTCCTGATTAACGTAATGAAGTAACTGTTTTTTCGCGTGCGAGTGCGCCTGCCAGATCTCCTGCCGCGGTATACCTAATGCATATCGAAGGCTCAAATTATCTTGGCGCCACCCAGGGATATAACGGTCATAAAGTTGAGCGAAAGCATCGGCGGTCCACGTTGAGGCGTGAACACCGTTGGTGATCGCATCAATCGTATACCCGGCGAACATTAATCTCGATACTTCTCCATGCTTCTTAGCAACACCATTGACGTAATGACTGAGATT
>Ga0164305_10000747_pt1 | contig 12684 bp, 10 predicted proteins | sample Whisoiple_237_MG_FD_110215 | JGI IMG/M metagenome (GOLD analysis project Ga0164305, IMG submission 110215) | Soil microbial communities amended with pyrogenic organic matter from upstate New York, USA - Whitman soil sample_237_MG | ecosystem: Environmental > Terrestrial > Soil > Agricultural... | reverse complement strand
GGGAAGTCCATCAGCTTCCACACGGCGTTGACCACGATCGCGCTCAGCACCGCACGTGGGAGCACCGAGAGGGCCGGTGCGATCGCGACGATCACGACGATGGCCAGCACCGCCGCGGCCAGTCCGGCCACCTGCGTGCGGCCCCGTGCGTCGCTGACCGCGGCGGTCTTGGAGAGGCTGCCGGCCACGCCGAGCCCACCGAAGAGTCCGCACGCGACGTTGGCCGCGCCGGAGGCGACGAGCTCCTGGTCCGCGTCGATCCGGTAGCCGCCGCGAGAGGCGAAGAGGCGGGCGGCGCTGAGGCCTTCCGCGAGGCCCACCAGGGCCAGCGCCGCTCCCGCGGTGAACAGCCTGGTCAGGTCGCCCGCGTCGACGTTGGGCACGCCTGGCGTCGGCAGTCCGCGAGGCACCGTGCCCACGACCTCGACCCCCCGGGACTCGAGGTCAAGGGCGGCCGACGTGGCCAGGCCCGCGAGCAGCACCAGCAACCCCCACGGCACCTTCGGAGCGACCCAGCCGCCGCCGAAGAGGATCGCCAGTGACACCGCCGACACCGCCACGGTGGTCAGGTCGGCGTCGCCGCGGCCGAGGCTCGCCCCCAGGGCACCCACCCGTTCGACCACCCGGCCCTCGGGCGTCGGCACCCCCAGGAGGTGGGGCACCTCGTTGAGGATGACCAGCAGGCACAGGCCGAGGACGAAGCCGGTGACGATCGGCTTGGACAGGAACTCGGCCATCCAGCCGATCCGCAGGAAGCCGGCCACGACGAGCACCAGGCCCGAGCCCAGCGCCAGCGCGGCCGTGTACGACGCCGCCTGCGACGTGCCCGCGACCCCGAAGCTGGCCAGGAACGACCCGGACAGGACGGACACGGTCGACACCGGCCCCACGACCAGCTGGCGGGACGAGCCGAACACGGCGTACGCCACGAGCGCCACCGGGACCGCGTAGAGGCCCACCTGGACCGGCGCGCCCGCGATCGACGCGTAGCCGAGCGCCTGTGGGACGGCCAGCGCCGCCACGACGGCCCCGGCGACGAGATCCCCGCGCAGCCACGAAGGCCGGTAGAGCGGCAGCCAGGCGACGATCGGGATCCGGCGCCAGCGCTGCTCCGAGAGTGCCTGCGTGCCGTCGCTCATCCGGTCCACCTGTTCCGCCTCGTGCCGGAACGCTATCGGGACCACGGGGTCACGCGACTCGTCTGCCGAGGGGGAGATCTGGCGGACGGTCAGGAGCCGGCGACCAGCTCGTCCGCGATGAGCGCGGCGTGCAGCGAGACCCGGATGTCGGGGTCGTCGAGCCGGGCGCCCAGCAGCGACTCGATCTTGGCCAGCCGGGAGTAGAAGGCGGGGCGCGACAGGTGCAGGCTCGCGGCCGCGTCCGACTTGCTCGCGGGGTGCTGCACCAGGGCGCGCAGTGCCTCCAGCAGGGCGGTGCCGTGCTGCTCGTCGTGGCGGCGCAGCGTGTCGAGCTCGCGGGCGACGAAGAGCCGGAGCCGATCGTCGTCGCCGAAGAGGGCGAGCAGCCCGCGCAGGTGGACGTCCTCCAGCCGGTGCACCGACCGGTCGGCGGTCCCGGGACGCACCGCGTCCGCGACCTGGCGTGACTCGCGGAGGGTGCGGTCCGCGGCCTGGAGCGTGGCCGCGACGCGGCCGGCGGCGACCACGACCTGGTGGCGACGTGCCAGGTCGGCGGCCAGTCGGTCGACGGTCGCCGCCTCGGAGGCGTTCGGCGCGACCGCGAGCAGGACCCGGACGTCGTGGTCCATCTCGCTGATCAGGGCCGGGGTCCTGCTCTCGTGCGCGGCGTGGACCACCGCGGCGAGCACCTCGCCGCCGGAGGACCGCCGGCTCGAGGCTCCGGTGCCGTCCATCGCCGGACGGGGTCGGATCGTCAGGCCCACGTAGCCTCGCCGGGCGGTGGGGAAGCCGGCGAGCTCGCAGCGGCGTACGACGTCCTCCGCGGTGGGATCGGACTGGAGGGCCAGCAGCAGCTCGTGGTGGGTCCGCCGGACCACGTTGTCGCGGTCGCGGTCGTGGAGGCGGTGCAGCGCCAGCGCGGCGGCGCCCCGCTCCACCAGCGCGATCTGGCGCTGCGAGGGCGGTGTGGGCGCCTGGAGCACGAGGCGCCCCCAGCCCCGTTCGCGCGGCCCGAGCCGGGTCAGCAGCCAGCCCTGCTGCTCGTCCCACACGGTCCGGCCGGGCAGCTCGACACGGGACGACCGGGCCTGCCAGTCGTCGAGGAAGCCGGCCACGTCGCCGGGGCCGGCGAGGTAGTCGAGGACCTGGTGCTGCTCGCTCTCGAGGACCACGGCGGCGCCGGCCAGCCGCTGGACCGCGGTGAGGATCTCGGTCGGGTCCGCCTCGGCGAGGCTGAGCGCGGTGAACGTCTCGTGCACGCGCTCGGCGTCCCGCAGCTCGGCGAGCTGCTCGTCCACGACCCGCTCGCCCACCGCCTGGGTGATCGAGGCGAACCGGGACACCCGCGCGAGCTGCACCAGCGGCAGCGAGATGCGCCCGCAGGCCTCGACGAGCACCGGGGGGAGCTCGTGCCGCCAGCGTCGCCCCAGCTCGACCATCAGCCCGGCGGCGCCCACCTCGCCGAGGCTCTCGGCGAACGACGTGAGCCCGCGCTCGTTGTCGGGCAGCGCGATGCCGGTGGTCAGCACGAGGTCACCGTCGCGCAGCAGCGGGGCGATGTCCGCGAGCTCGGTGGCGTGCACCCACCGGACCCGCCGGTCGAGCTCGTCCTCACCGGCCAGCACCGTCGGCTCCGCGCCCCGGATCACCGGCATGGCCAGCACGTCACGGACGGTCACGTCGGGCACGGGGCGGCTCCGGGTGGGTGAGTGCCCGACAGATCGTCGGGATTGCTCCCTCGATCGTACATTCTGTCGAGCCGGTCGGCGCTGGCGCTGCGACAGGATGGGCGGGTCACCCAGGAGGAGATCACATGACCGACACCACCGTGCCCACGATCGGCAGCATCGGACACTGGGCCGACGGTGCGCCCTTCGCGGGCGCCTCGGACCGGACCGCCGACGTCACCAACCCTGCCACCGGCCGCGTCACCGGCCGGGTGGCGCTGGCCGGCGAGGAGACCGCCGCGCACGTCATCGCGGCGGCGAGCCGCGCGGCCCGCAGCTGGCGCGAGACCTCGCTCGCACGGCGTACGCAGGTGATGTTCGCCTTCCGCGAGCTGCTGAACTCCCGCAAGGAGGAGCTGGCCGCGATCATCACCGCCGAGCACGGCAAGGTCCACTCCGACGCCCTCGGCGAGATCGCCCGCGGCCAGGAGGTCGTCGAGTTCGCCTGCGGGATCTCGCACCTGCTCAAGGGCGGCCACTCGCAGAGCGCGTCGACCGGGGTCGACGTGCACTCGACCCGCCAGCCGCTCGGCGTGGTCGGCATCATCAGCCCGTTCAACTTCCCGGCCATGGTGCCGATGTGGTTCTTCCCCGTCGCGATCGCCGCCGGCAACACGGTCGTCCTCAAGCCCAGCGAGAAGGACCCGTCGGCCTCGCTCTGGCTGGCCGCCCTCTGGAAGGAGGCCGGTCTCCCCGACGGCGTCTTCAACGTGCTGCAGGGCGACAAGGTCGCCGTGGACGCGCTGCTGCAGAGCCCCGACGTGGCGGCCATCAGCTTCGTCGGCTCCACCCCGATCGCGGAGTACGTCTACGAGCAGGCGAGCCGCACCGGCAAGCGCGTGCAGGCCCTCGGCGGCGCCAAGAACCACATGGTGGTCCTGCCCGACGCCGACCTCGACCTGGCCGCCGACTCGGCGGTCAACGCCGGGTACGGCAGCGCCGGCGAGCGCTGCATGGCGATCAGCGTGCTGGTCGCCGTCGAGCCGGTCGCCGACGAGCTCGTTGCCCGGATCGCCGACCGCACCCGCACCCTCGTCATCGGTGACGGAAGCTCGGGTGCCGCCGGTGAGGAGAAGGAGTCCGACATGGGCCCGCTCGTCACCCGCGCGCACCGCGACCGGGTCGCCGGCTTCGTGGAGTCGGGCCAGCAGGCCGGCGCCAAGGTCGTCGTCGACGGCCGGGAGGTCGAGGCCCGTGGCGAGCAGGACGGGTTCTGGCTGGGGCCGACCCTCTTCGACCACGTCACGCCGGACATGGACATCTACACCGAGGAGATCTTCGGCCCGGTGCTCTGCGTGGTCCGGGTGGCGTCGTACGACGAGGCGCTGGCGCTGGTCAACAGCAACCAGTACGGCAACGGCACGGCCATCTTCACCAACGACGGCGGGGCCGCACGACGCTTCGAGAACGAGGTGGAGGTCGGCATGATCGGCGTCAACGTCCCGATCCCGGTGCCGGTGTCCTACTACTCCTTCGGCGGCTGGAAGCGGTCGCTCTTCGGCGACACCCACGCCCACGGCACCGAGGGCGTGCACTTCTTCACGCGCGGCAAGGTCGTGACCTCGCGCTGGATCAATCCCGCCGCCCGTCCCGAGGGCGGCCTCGAGCTGGGGTTCCCGCAGAATGACTGACACGCACACCGCCCACGACGACGTCGCGCGCGCCTACGAGCTCGACCGCCGCCACGTCTTCCACTCCTGGTCGGCCCAGGCGACCCTCGACCCGATGGTCGTGACCAAGGCCGAGGGCTCCTGGCTGTGGGACGGCGACGGCAACCGCCTGCTCGACTTCACCTCCCAGCTGGTCTTCACCAACCTCGGCCACCAGCACCCGCGGATCGTGAGGGCGATCCAGGACCAGGCCGCGACCCTGTGCACGATCGCGCCGTCGACGGTCAACAGCGCCCGGTCGGAGGCGGCGCGGCTCATCGCCTCGCACACCCCCGAGGGGCTCGACCGGATCTTCTTCACCAACGGGGGAGCGGATGCCAACGAGCACGCGATCCGGATGGCGCGGTTGCACACCGGCCGGCAGAAGGTGCTCTCGACGTACCGCAGCTACCACGGCGGCACCCAGCTCGCGATCAACGTCACCGGAGACCCGCGTCGCTGGGCCAACGACACCGCCTCGACCGGCACGGTGCACTTCTTCGGACCGTTCCTCTACCGCAGCGCCTTCTCGGCCGGCACCGAGGCTGAGGAGTGCGAGCGCGCGCTCGCGCACCTCGAGCAGGTGATCGACCTCGAGGGGCCGAGCACGATCGCCGCGATCGTGCTGGAGTCCATCCCGGGCACGGCCGGCATCATGATCCCGCCGCCGGGCTACCTCAGCGGCGTCCGCGAGCTCTGCGACCGGCACGGGATCATGCTCGTCGCCGACGAGGTGATGTCGGGCTTCGGCCGGTCCGGCCGGTGGTTCGCGATCGAGCACGACGACGTGGTCCCCGACCTGCTCACCTTCGCCAAGGGGGTGAACTCCGGCTACGTGCCCCTGGGCGGGGTGGCGATCAGCGAGCCGGTTTACCAGACCTTCGCGGAGCGGCCCTACCCCGGCGGGCTGACCTACTCCGGCCACCCGCTCGCCTGCGCGGCGGCCGTCGCCACCATCGAGGTGATGGAGGAGGAGCGGGTCGTCGAGCACGCCGCGGCGCTGGGCGAGGAGGTCTTCGGGCCCGGCCTGCACGAGCTCGCCGGCCGGCACGAGTGGATCGGCGAGGTGCGTGGGACCGGTGTCTTCTGGGCCCTGGAGCTGGTGACCGACCGGGCGACGCGTGAGCCGCTGGCGCCGTACGGCGGGAGCAGCCCGGCGATGGCGGCCGTCCTGAAGGCGTGCCGGGAGGAGGGGCTGCTGCCCTTCGCCAACTTCAACCGGATCCACGTCGTCCCGCCGCTGACCATCTCCGCGGAGGAGGCCCGTACCGGCCTCGACATGCTCGACCGCGCGCTCACCCGCGCGCGCCCGGATGCCTGACCCGGGCGGGGCGCGGGCGATGCTCGCGGGGTCGGTGCTCCGGCCGCTGTGGCTGGACTCCCCGGAGCGGCCCGTGCCGCGGCCGGCGCTGACCGGGGCCGACGACGGCCTGGCGGTGCCGCTCGTCGTCGTCGGGGGCGGCTTCACGGGGCTCTGGGCGGCGGTGCGGGCCAAGGAGCGCGACCCCGCTCGTGGGGTGCTGCTGCTCGAGGCCGACCGGATCGCCGAGCACGCCACCGGCCGCAACGGCGGCTTCTGCGAGGCCAGCCTCACCCACGGCGAGGCCAACGGCCGGCAGCGCTGGCCCGAGGAGTACGACGAGCTGGAGCGGCTCGGCCTGCGGAACCTCGACGAGATCGCCGCCACCATCGAGCGGCACGGCATCGACTGCGGCTTCGACCGGTCCGGGACGCTCGCCGTCGCCACCCGCCCGCACGAGGTGGCGGCCCTCGAGCCGGACGTCGCGGGCTTCCTCGCCGCCGGGGAGGTGCGCCGGGTCGTCGACTCCCCGACGTACCTGGGCGGCCGCGTCTCCCGCGACGACTGCGCGACCCTCGACCCTGCCCGGCTGGCCTGGGGACTGGCCCGCGTCGCGGAGGACCTGGGGGTGCTGATCGCCGAGCAGACCCCGGTCGCGGACGTCCGCACCGAGCGCGGCCGCGTCGTCGTCACCACGCCGCACGCGCAGGTGCACGCCGACCAGGTCGTGCTGGCCACCAACGCCTTCCGTCCGCTGCTGCGGCGGCTGCGGCTCTCGATCGTGCCGGTCTACGACTACGTGCTCGCCACCGAGCCGCTCACGGCTGCCCAGCTCGGGGAGATCGGCTGGACCGACCGGGTCGGCATCTCCGACACCGGCAACCAGTTCCACTACTACCGGCTCACGCCGGACGACCGCATCCTGTGGGGCGGCTACGACGCGGTCTACCACTACGGCCGCTCGGTCGACGCCGGGCACGAGGACCGGCCGGCGACGTTCGAGGCGCTGGCCCGGCACTTCGCCGAGACCTTCCCCCAGCTCGCCGGCGTCCGGTTCACCCACCGCTGGGCCGGGGCGATCGACACCTGCACCCGCTTCTGCGCGTTCTTCGGGGTCACCCGCGGGCGGCGGATCGCCTATGCAACCGGCTTCACGGGCCTGGGCGTCGGCGCCTCGCGCTTCGGCGCCGACGTGATGCTGGACCTGCTCGCCGGCGTCGACACCGAGCGCACCCGGCTCCGGATGGTCCGCACCCGACCGGTGCCGTTCCCGCCCGAACCGCTGGCCTGGCTGGGCATCCAGCTCACCCGCTGGTCGCTGGCCCGCGAGGACGCGACCGGGCGCCGGAACCCCTGGCTCCGGCTGCTCGACCGGCTCGGGCTGGGGTTCGACTCGTGAGCACCGCCCACGAAGGCAACGGTCAGAGGTCCCTAGCCAGGACGTCGCGAACCTCCCCAGACTGACCTCGGAGACCAGGGAGGGGGCGGACATGACCGATACGGAGTCCGCCGTCGCCCTCGACCTCGCCGGCCTGCAGGCCCTGGTGGACCTGCTCGCAGCGGAGGGCTACACAGTCCTGGGTCCCACCGTCCGCGCCGGCGCCGTGGTCCCCGGGCGCGTGACGACGGTCGACGACCTTCCCCGCGGGTGGGGCGACACCCAGGAGCCGGGGAGCTACCGGTTGCGGCGACGCGACGACGAGGCGCTCTTCGGGTACGCCGCGGACGCGATCAGCTGGAAGTCGGTGCTGTTCCCGTCCCGCGAGCTGATGTGGTCGGGCACGCGCACGGCCGACGGGTTCTCCATCACTGCCGGCGAGGGCAGTGGCGGCCTCGGCGACCCGCCGTACGCCATCCTCGGCATCCGCGCCTGCGACCTGCACGCCGTCGCCATCCACGATCGCGTCCTGCAGGAACGCGCCCATCCCGATGTCCACTACGCCGCCCGCCGCAAGGACGCCTTCCTGGTCACGGTGTCGTGCTCCGACCCCAGCGGGACCTGCTTCTGCGTGTCCATGGGCACCGGGCCGCGGGCCGAGTCCGGCTTCGACCTCGCGCTGACCGAGCTGCTGGGGGACGAGCACACGTTCCTGGCGCGCGCGGGGAGCGAGCGCGGGAGGGCCGTGCTCGACCGCCTCGGCTCGCGGCCGGCCGCCGAAGGCGACGTCGTGGCCGCCGACGAGGTCGTCGAGCGCTCGACGCGGCGGATGGGCCGCACCATGGACACCACGGACATCCGGACACTGCTCTACGACAACGCCGACCACCCTCGCTGGGACGACGTCGCGAGCCGGTGCCTGTCGTGCGGCAACTGCACGATGGTCTGCCCCACCTGCTTCTGCACCTCGGCCGAGGACCACACCTCGCTGGCGGGCGACACGGCCGAGCACTGGCGGGTCTGGGACTCCTGCTTCACCTCGGACTTCTCCTACCTGCACGGCGGGAGCGTCCGCAGCAGCACGAAGTCCCGCTACCGGCAGTGGATGACCCACAAGCTGGCGTCGTGGATCGACCAGTTCGGCACCTCCGGCTGCGTCGGCTGCGGTCGCTGCCTGACCTGGTGCCCCGTCGGCATCGACATCACCGAGGAGGTCGCGGCGATCCGGGCCGACCCGCGGCCCACGGCCGAGCCCGGCGGAGGTGGCTGACGTGCGGTCGCTGCAGGAGCTCCTGGCCGAGCACCCCTTCTTCGCCGGCCTCGACGAGGACACCGTCGGGATGCTGGTCGGGTGTGCGAGCAACGTGCACTACCGGCCGGGGGAGTACCTCTTCCGCCAGGGCGACCCGGCCGACCGCTTCTTCGTCGTACGACGAGGCCGGGTGGCGCTCGACGTGCACGGGCCCGGCCGGACCGAGATGGTGGTCGACACCGTCGACGAGGGCGGGGTGGTCGGCTGGTCGTGGCTGGTCCCGCCGTACCGGTGGTTCTTCGACGCCCGCGCGACGCAGGAGGTGTCCGCGGTCGCCGTCGACGCCTCGTGCCTGCGCGACAAGTGCGACCAGGACCCGGCCCTGGGCTACGCGCTGATGCAACGGGTCACCGGGGTGATGTACGAGCGGCTGCAGTCGGCGCGGATCCGGCTGCTCGACCTCTACGGGGCCGATCGTGCCGGTTGACGTCGCCGATCCTGCCACCGCCGCGGCCGACGCCCTGCTGCCGCGGCCCTTCCGCGTCGTCGCCAACCGGCGCGAGACGAGCGACACCGTCACCCTCGAGCTGGAGCCGCTCGACGGCGACGGCCTCGCGTTCGCGGCGGGGCAGTTCACGATGCTGCAGGCGTTCGGTGTCGGCGAGGTGCCGATCTCGATCAGCGGGGACCCCGCCCGGCCGGGTCTGCTGGTGCACACGGTCCGCGACGTCGGCGGGGTGACGCGGGCCCTCTGCGCGGCCGAGGTGGGTGACGTGCTCGGCGTCCGCGGGCCCTACGGCCGGGGGTGGGGCGTGTCGGACGCCCGAGGTGGCGACGTCGTGGTCGTCGCCGGCGGCATCGGCCTGGCGCCGCTGCGGGCCGCGGTGCTGGAGGTCGTCCGGGCCAGGTCGGGGTTCGGACGGGTGCACGTGCTCTACGGCGCGAGGACCGAGGACGACCTGCTCTTCGGGCGTGACCTCGAGGAGTGGGCGACCGAGCCGGACACCGAGGTGGCGGTCATCGTGGACCGGGCCGCCACCTCCTGGCCGGGGCGGGTCGGCCTGGTCACCGAGCTGGTCCGGGCCGCGGCGTTCGACGCCCCCCGGACCCTGGCGCTGGTGTGCGGTCCCGAGGTGATGATGCGCTTCGTCGGGGCCGAGCTCACCGCTCGGGGCGTGCCCGCCTCGCAGGTCCGGCTGTCGCTGGAGCGCAACATGCGGTGCGGCGTGGGCCTGTGCGGCCACTGCCAGCTGCGCGAGTACCTGCTCTGCGTGGACGGGCCGGTGCTGTCCCTCGACGCGGTCCGGCCGCAGCTCGGCATCCGGGAGCTGTGATGACGACCGCCGAGGCCCGCAGGCCGACGCTCGCGGTGTGGAAGTTCGCCAGCTGCGACGGCTGCCAGCTCACGCTGCTCAACTGCGAGGACGAGCTCCTCGAGCTGGCGGGACAGGTCGACATCGCCTACTTCCCGGAGGCGACGCGCGCGGTCGTCGAGGGGCCCTACGACCTCTCGCTGGTGGAGGGATCGGTGACGACCGCCGGTGACGCGGCGCGGATCCAGCAGGTGCGTGCGAGCTCCCGGCGGCTCGTGACGATCGGCGCCTGCGCCACCGCCGGCGGCATCCAGGCGCTGCGGAACTTCGCCGACGTGTCCGAGTTCCGCGCCGTGGTCTATGCCCGGCCCGAGTACGTCGAGACGCTGGCCACCTCCACCCCGATCTCCGCCCACGTGCCCGTGGACTTCGAGCTGCGCGGCTGCCCGATCGACCGCGCCCAGCTGCTCGAGGTCATCGCGGCATTCGTGCAGCGACGCCGGCCCCGGGTCACCGCCGAGAGCGTCTGCGTGGAGTGCAAGCGACGGGGCAACGTGTGCGTCACGGTCGCCCGTGGCACGCCCTGCCTGGGACCGGTGACCCACGCCGGCTGCGGTGCCCTGTGCCCGTCGTACGACCGCGGCTGCTACGGGTGCTTCGGCCCCGCCGACACCACCAACACCGGGTCGCTGAGCGGACGGCTGGTCGAGCTCGGGATGCCGGAGCGGGACGTGCACCGCGTCTTCCGCACCTTCAACGCCGCGGCCCCGGCCTTCGCTGAGGAGAGCGAGCGGCACCCGTCCGCAGCAGGGGGCTCACCATGACGCACAAGGGTGTGGGGGAGGGACGGGAGCTCACCGCCGAGACCCTGGCCCGGGTCGAGGGAGAGGGCGCCATGCGGGTGGTGGTGCACGACGGCCTGGTCACCGACGTCCAGCTCCGGATCTACGAGCCGCCGCGGTTCTTCGAGGCCATGCTGCGCGGGCGCGGGCACACCGAGCCGCCCGACCTCACCTCCCGGATCTGCGGCATCTGCCCGGTCGCCTACGAGATGAGCGCCTGCCACGCGATCGAGGACGCCTGTGGGGTCGACATCCCGGAGGACATCGCCCTGATGCGCCGCCTGCTCTACTGCGGCGAGTGGATCGAGAGCCACACCCTCCACGTCTACCTGCTCCACGCCCCCGACTTCCTCGGCTACCCCGGCGCCATCGAGATGGCGACCGACCACCCCGACGTGGTGGAGCGTGGGCTGCGGCTGAAGCAGGCCGGCAACGCGCTGATGACGCTGGTGGGCGGACGTGCCGTCCACCCGGTCAACGTCAAGGTGGGCGGCTTCTACCGGTTCCCCACCAGGGCCGAGCTGGGGGCCCTGCGGCCGCGGCTGCAGGGTGCCCTCGACGACGCGCTCGCGACCGTGACCATGGCCTCCGGCTTCGAGTTCCCCGACTTCGAGCAGGACCACGAGTACGTCTCCCTGCGCACCGACCACGACTACCCGATCGAGGCGGGGTCCTTCGTCACCAGCAGCGGCCACGCCTTCGGCGTCGACGCGTTCGGCGACTGGGTGGCCGAGGAGCACGTGGCGCACTCCAACGCGCTGCACGCGCGGCTGCGGGACGCCGGACCGTACGTCGTCGGACCGCTCGCCCGCTACACGCTCAACCACGACCGGCTCCCGCCGACGGCCCGTCAGGCGGCCGACGCGGCGGGGCTGGGGGCGACCTGCCGCAACCCGTTCCGCTCGATCGTGGTGCGGGCCGTGGAGATCGTCGTGGCCTGCGAGGAGGCGCTGCGCATCATCGACGACTGGTCGGACGGCCCAGCCACCGACGCAGCACCGGCCGTGGAGGTGCCCGCCCGCGCCGGCACCGGCCACGGCGCGACGGAGGCGCCCCGCGGGACGCTCTACCAGCGCTACGAGCTGGCCGCGGACGGCACCGTGGTCAGCGCGCAGATCGTGCCGCCCACCTCGCAGAACCAGGCCAGCATCGAGTCCGACCTGCGCGGCTTCGTGCAGGCCCGGCTGCACCTCGACACCGAGGAGCTGACCCGGCAGTGCGAGCAGGCGATCCGCAACTACGACCCGTGCATCTCCTGCGCCACGCACTTCCTCGACCTGACGGTGGACGAGGCATGAGCGCGCTCGTGGTCGGGATCGGCAACCCGTCGCGGGGTGACGACGCGGTCGGGCCGCTCGTCGCCGAGCGCGTCGCCCGGCTCGGGCTCGTGGGCGTGGAGGTGGTGACCCACGACGAGCCACTGGCCCTGGTCGAGCACCTCGCCGGGCGTGACGACGTCGTGGTCGTCGACGCGGTGCGGAGCAGCGGCGGACGCCCGGGGACGGTGCACGTCATCCGGGTCGGCCCCGCCCCCCTGCACCGCGACCCCGTGGCGCTGGGCTCCCACGGGCTGGGCGTCGTCGACGCGGTCGAGCTGGCCCGGGCGCTCGGGCGGCTGCCGCGCCGGCTCACGCTCGTCGGGGTGGAGGCGGAGGGCGTCGAGGTGGGGGCCGCGGTGTCGGACCTGGTCCGCGACCGCCTCGAGGACGCCGTCCGCGCGGTGGTGGAGTCGCTCCGGGAGCGGGTGGACCGGTGAACGTCACGCCGATCCAGCTCGAGGACGTCCACGGGGCGCACAACTACCACCCGCTGCCGGTGATGGTCACGCACGGGGAGGGCGCGTGGCTCAGCGACGACGACGGGCACCGCTACCTGGACTTCCTCGCGGCGTACTCCGCGCTGAACTTCGGGCACCGGCACCCGGCCCTGCTCGCTGCAGCGAGGGAGCAGCTGGACCGCCTCACGCTGACCAGTCGCGCGTTCCACCACGACCAGCTCGGCCCCTTCTGCGCCGAGCTGTCGGCGCTGGCCGGCAAGGAGGTCGTGCTGCCGATGAACTCCGGGACCGAGGCCGTCGAGACCGC
>Ga0164305_10000745_pt1 | contig 12700 bp, 13 predicted proteins | sample Whisoiple_237_MG_FD_110215 | JGI IMG/M metagenome (GOLD analysis project Ga0164305, IMG submission 110215) | Soil microbial communities amended with pyrogenic organic matter from upstate New York, USA - Whitman soil sample_237_MG | ecosystem: Environmental > Terrestrial > Soil > Agricultural... | reverse complement strand
GATTATTCTTTGGCGAAACTCCAGTGAGTAGGGTTGCATCCTAATTCATCTAAAATTGAATAGCAAAATCATATCATTTGTATCTCATTAGCCTAAAAAACGCTGTAGCTGCAATTCATTCCTTGCAATATAGGTTCGTAGCAGTTGAACCATTCATAAGGTTTATGTTTGAAGTACATATTTAGCGCAGCTAAATAAGATCGGATTGATTCTTCGTTGTCTCCAGAAGAAGAGAGCGATGTTTCAACCAAAGGAAAGCGATAGTAGGGGTTCTCTTGAGGAAATTCCTGGCGTGAGGGGTTAAGACCAACAGTAATAATTTTGCGTTGGGATTTAAAGTAAGCCTCTAAATCTCCGAAATATAGGATCGGAATTGATTTTTCAACAGCAAAATTGTAACTCAAGCAGGCTCTGTGGCTATGCCAAGCGTACTTAACCAAATCAGAAAGATTTTTCATTTTTAAATATTTCCTCAGAGTGATTTCTAGCATGGCTTCAACCTCTTGCTGACTTAAATTGTGAAATCAAACAACAGTTCTAATAGTTGTTGCTAGGCTTCGCGCTTTGATGCCTGAAAATCTACAATCTTGGAGTATAAACTTGCTACTGACTCCTGGACAAAAATCTCGTCCTTGAGTTTTAAGTAATCTCCTTTGCCAATATTGCACGCCGCCCAAAACCGAGCCACTGTAGACGGTTCCATATTAGATAGAAGGATTTGCAATCCTTCCTGCAATACTTGTTGCTCACTCTTAACCTGGATCATTGCTATTTGTCTCCAAGACAAAATCAACTGGATTTATCACTTTCATTGCTAACCCTGAACACCGATTAATCAGCCGCTTATCGCAGGTAATAAAATAGTCGCTGCCGATTGTTTCAGCACACGCAACATGCAAGGCATCAATTGCTTTTAGTCCATTATGTTCTAGTTCCTCGGCTCTCTGGTGGATGGCTTCATTCACTTCTTGCCTTAATCCAGCTAATTGGAGATACCGATTCATCACTACCTGCTTGATAGGATAAGGATTACGGCTGTTTTCATACTCCAGAACTGAGGAATTAATTAACTCAACCACTTCTGCCTCAACCATTTGTAAGATGATAATTACAGCCTGTGATTCGAGAAAAATCTTAGGTTGAGTTTGATCGTCAAATGGACGATTGTAAGTACTTGTATCTAAATAAACTCTTGTCATGCGATCGCGACCGCTACTGATTCCTCTAATAGGGTTTATTTCGCTACATTTCTCACTTAATCAACTCGACCATAACGGGCAGTAACTGGATGAGTTAAATTATCCTGATTGCAGAGCCAAGCCCACATCTGATCCCCTAAAGAAAAGTGCCACCACTCATTAGGATGACGACGAAAACCATAGGCATTCATCACATCGGCTAAAAGTTGCCGATAAGCATGATACTGCTGGTTAACTGGCTCAGTACTTTCGGCAAAATAATTCGGGTGAGATACCACAGAAATTTCATCAATGGCAGAACCCATATTAACGATTCTTCCGGCAGCATCAACTAATGTCACATCCACGGCTGCACCCGTACTATGGGGCGGTGGGGTTGCTGGGTTCAGGCTAGGGGGTGCCCAAAATTGATACACTTGCTCCCAAATCGCCTCACGTTGAGCTTCAGATAACTCTGTTAAATTTAACCCTTGAGCCTCAACCACTTCTGTAAATGTGTAGTCCACCATAAATTGCTGGACTTCTACAGGGCGATAAGCATCAAAAATCTGGATGCGCCAGCCAGGAAACCGTTGTCGCAACAGTAGTTGTGCTTCCAAAAGATGCGTGATCACCCCTTGACGAAGATAATAAGGCGATCGCGTTCCATACGGTGCGCCTAATTTTTCATAGGGATGAGGAGATGCAACCGCAAATTCCTCTAAAGGAATCAACACCAACGGTTCACCGCACTCTAAAATTGGCATCTGCTGATAAGGTTTCATATTCACTGCTTAAAACTCTGGTAAATTCTTCGGCAATTATTTCTTTTGCAGATGTGCCACTAAAGGATGGGAATCATCTAGCCTCTGATCAAGTAATTCCAAGGATTCTGGATGATTCCGAACAAACGCATCAATAAATAAACCAATGGAATCCACTAGTAAAGAACGGATTGCTTCATCGGGCTGTGTTGTCGGTAAATCTAAAAATGAGTTAGCCGTGGTTGTATCTAGTGGATCAACTACCGAAAAGTGATTAGCGCCCTCTATGATCAGTAAATAAGTATCCTTGCGTCCTCCTGCGATCGCTTCCTCAAAGGTACGCCGAATCGATCGAGTGGGACTGCCGTGACTAACTCCATACAACTGGCTGCTACCCGCAATCACGCCATCACACGTACCGCCAATTAGCAATATTGGTAAAGGCGATCGCAACGGTAAGATCGTATCTGGTGGAAATCCTAACATCATCGGAGCCGCCGTATGTGCGCCATAGGAAAAAGCGGCTACTACCTGAGGATAAATACTAGGGTCAGCATTTTCTAAAGCAACTCTCCCCCCAATCGAGTGACCTCCCAAAATAATCCGGTTTAAGTCCAGTAGCCCAGCCAGAATTCCCTGCGATTGCAAAGATTCTAATTCTGTCAGGATGGGATTTAACGCCAACGCAGTCGAACCCGTCCCATAAGTATCAGATCGAATCATGGCTAAATCCACACCTGGCGTTAGACTAATCACCCCTGGCAAATTTTCTGCTACCCAGTTAAAGATCACAACCACTAAACCCCGTTCAGCTAGTTGTACCGCCAACCATTGATACATTTCTAAACCACAATTAGCCCCACCGAAGAAAATAACCACTGGAAACGGAGCTTGGTTTGGGTTAGCAGGCACAATGCCTAAATTCCGTTGCGATTCACCCTCAGAAAAAAGCGCTGGATATAACACTTTTAAATGCATCGTATCGTAGGGAGGGGAAGCACTCTCGACTTTAACCGCTCTCCAAAAAGCACGAACTTTCATTTAATTTTGGGTTTTAGGTTTTGGATGGTTTCCCCAAGCAGAAGTTAGAAAACTACTTGTGGTCAATGACTTGCACCTCAGCTTCCTCAGCCGCCGGAACTGGGTCATACCCTCCTGGATGGAAAGGATGACACCGCAAGATGCGCCGAATGGCTAACCAGCTACCCCGCCAAACCCCAAACCTATCAACTGCTTGTATAGCGTAGCTAGAACAGGTGGGTTGAAACCGACAAACAGGCGGAAACAACGGAGAAATCAAAAGTCGATAGCCTCGAATTAACCAAATTAATAAAGTTTTCATCTTAGGAACCCAGATCTAATACAGTAATAAACAGTTAATAATCTTCTTCTTTATTAAGTCTTTGCTTAACTCTGTGCCTTGGCTTGAATCCCTTGCTCCCGTATGGCTGCATGTCACCTTCGTTGGTCTTTGGCTAGGTTTGATTGTGCTATTTGCTGAAGGGTTGCATCGCTATACCACGACAGACCCTGAAAAGGTGCGGAAGGTCGTTCACATTGGTGTGGGTAATGTGATCTTGCTCGCTTGGTGGTTAAATATACCTGCTTGGATAGGCATTACGGCTTCAATTTTAGCGAGTGCTGTGGCGCTTTTATCTTATCAATTTCCAATTTTGCCAGGAATTAATAGTGTCGGTCGCCAAAGCTTAGGAACGTTTTTCTACGCTATCAGTATTGGTATTCTCATTTTCTGGTTTTGGCCGTTACATCAACCTCAGTATGCAGCACTAGGCATTTTAGTGATGACTTGGGGAGATGGGTTTGCGGCGTTAGTTGGTCAGAAATTTGGTCAACATCCCTACACAGTTTGGGACATGAAAAAAAGTTGGGAAGGTTCTCTAACTATGGCGGCTGTGAGTTATTGCGTCAGTACCCTGATTTTCTTGGGGGTGCAGGGAAATATTTGGCAGACTTGGGTGATCCCTGTAGCGGTGGCAATAGTAGCAACGACTTTAGAGGCTTTTTCTAAGCTGGGTATTGATAATCTGACGGTTCCTATCGGCAGTGCTGCGTTAGCCTTTTTCTTGAGCCAACTGCTACTGGTAAGTTAAGTCAGTGCCAGGTTTAGCAGCAGAGGATGCTATTAGTTTGTCGTTACTAAAATTAACGTTTCTGATAGGGAGTATGACCCTCTTGGTCACTGGGTTTGACTCGTAAGTTAGGTGATGCGATCGCCTGATTTTTCTCAGCTTCATTACTCGGTCTAACCTGTTTCCTTTCTATCTCCAGATAGACGCATATTTACGGATGACAGCTTAACCGAAACAGTTACAATAAGTTAAGGAACAATTCTTTATGTAAAGAATGATTTCGCTTCCTTACTGAATCACTGCTAAATGAGTTTTTCTAATTCTACCGAACCCCTCCTGCGTACAAAACAAACAGCCCTTGATGTTCAGGATCTCCAAGGGCTTTTGCGTATTTATTGGCAAGTTGGAAATAAAACGATTTTTTCAGGCTTTTATACCCGAATTGACCAAGTATTTATCCTTTGGGGGCTGATTAATGCCCTCATATTTTCTACTGCTCAGTTTTTCCCCTTAAGTTGGCATCTGCAAGCGATTTTTTGGTCAACTCTCAGCGTAGTGGGTTTAGGTGGCATGGTAATCCTTGTCCACTATTGGGTGCGGGTAGAAAAGGTCGTTTGGGTTGTCTATGCATGGATACTTTTGATGCTGAGTGGGGTCATCTTGACAGATTTCAGCATCTTTTTGGGATGGGGAGAAGTATTAATCCGCCTCTGTCCCTTATGGTTAGTCCTAAATGCGTTGGGCTACTTTTGTACGGGGATTGGGTTGCAGTCCCGTACTTTTATGTTCACGGGGTTGATTCACCTGCTGAGTATCGGAATTTTACCCTACGTGGGTGGGTGGCAATTTCTCACAACTGGGATAGTGATTGTCGTTAGCTTGCTGCTGTTAGCTGAGATGCAATGGGATATGCGATCGCCTATTGATTCTGATGTGTTAACTTCAGAACAAAAGGAATTTAATCGGAAGCAGCAGCATCTCCGCCAATTAAGTGCTTAGACTTTCTGAATGAATAATAATCTTGTGTTTTTTACCACAGATGGGGTGTATAGCGCTTTTGGCAGGCTAGGTAAGATGAACGCAGATGGACACAGATAAGAGGCGGGGATGATTTTGGGATTTATGCAGGTACGTTTCAAATTTGGTCTATCTAGCTAACTTTAAAATCAAAAGGGGTGGAGAGGAAAGTTCTCCACCCCTTTTATTTAGGGTTGATTGATTCAAAACTGCAACAAGGATCAAATAATTAACTAAGTATTTGTACAGGTTTCTTTGCTTTTCTTAGAGCCGCCTGAAAACAACGACTAAGAACACTTTGGCTCAATTACCAATCAGAACCTTTGGCAGGTTTAAACGGTTCGCCTTCAAAGGGTTGTACGCCAATAACAGGATAGGAATCATTATTGGGACTAAAAATCCGTGCTGCTGCTTCGGAAATATATTGAGTAATGCTAGCGATCAGTCTTGAAAGTTTCATAGGGATCTTTCTCCTGACTTATCTAAGATGCTAACGGGTATTGAGACGGTGATAGTTTGATGTCTCTTATCTTTATTATGATTAACTATTCAGGGGTTGACTTTTTGTGCAATATATTGTTGAAAATGTTTGCAATACTTTGCTCAAGCGCCTCTATTAAACTTTTGGTAGTCATAGCCAGCTTGAATTATTTGACTCCGATAGACGTAGATCAGAGTAAAGTTGAAGAGTTAGCGTTAGATGATTAGATGCGATCGCTTTTGTCTACTAACTTTAATATTTAGGGAGTTCAAAATGCATAAAGTCCTTACTCTTAATCCAATGTCCTCCCCATTCTAGTTTTGCCTTAATCAAGGCATCTACCAACGCTTGATCCAGATTTAAGAAACCAAATCTTGCATATTTATCGAGTTCAGTTCTGCGCTTATTAATCGCATCAATTAGGTGCTGTAATTCTTTAGTACTTTGCTTTTTATTCTGAGCGACATTTCCTTGATCTTCTAAATCCTTTAATTCTTGCGTCTGTTTATCAACCCATGACTGAGTAAAGGTTTCTTGAAATTTTTGGCTTGCACGACGCATATCTACATAAGTTTGTAGCTGACCCAAATTAACCCCGGTGGCGGCTTCAATTACCAAAATTTCTTCTCTATTCAGTACCCAAGGATTGCGATTGTGATTAATGTCAACAGCACGACCTAAAGCGTGTTTACTCAAGATACCTTTTGCGGTCTTTCGAGGTACAAAGCTATAGAAATAATCTAGCTGCGGTGGGCTGTTCTGACTTTGTAAAATTTGTTGTGCTGTTTGTAGCGGGGCACGCATATCAATATGCGCGGGTGTTGTCTTCCCAAAGAAAGTCACCGGAACGATATTTTTGTCTAAATATTCCGCAGGGTTCTGAATACCTTTGCCTTGGTAGAGAGGTCTTAATTCTAAGTAGGTTTCAAAACTAGGTTTATTAAAGTGACGATGTATCTTAGGATGTGCATTCCATTCTGCTAAAGCTTGCTCTCGCTGCTCTTGTGTAGCAGTTTTGACAGGACTCTGCTTAGTTTGGGGTTTGAGTTGCACCCCTCCTGTCTGTTGAATAACATGGGTTAACTCATGAGCTAGTAGGTGTTTACCTTCACTAGAACCAGGGTTATATCTCCCTGCACCAAAGTAAAGATCAGAACCCTGCGTAAATGCTTGAGCTTGTAGCTCTTGGTTCATCTGATTGGCTTCGCTATCTGTATGCACTCGTACTTGACTAAAGTCGGCTCCAAATCGAGGTTCCATAAAGGAGCGTACTTCATCTGGTAAAGGATTACCCCCTCCTTTTTGGCTGGCTAGCCGACTTTCAATCGTGGGAGTAGCATCGTTTTTCTCTCGATTTTGAGTCGAGGGTTTGGTTTGAGCAACTAAATCTTCTTCTTCTTTTTCCTCGCTAGGATTATCCTGGCGTTGAATCGCTTTGGTTTGGAGATGGCTGATTTTATCTTCATCTTCTTCACCCGGTACTACTTCCCGTTGAATTACTTTGGTTTGGAGAGGATTGATTGTATCCTCATCTTTCTCTTCCTCACCCGGTACTACTTCCCGTTGAATTACTTTGGTTTGGAGAGGATTGATTGTATCCTCATCTTTCTCTTCCTCGCCTGGTACTACTTCCCGTTGGATTGCTTTGGTTTGAAGATGACTGATTTTATCTTCATCCTCCTTATCTGGAACGACTTCCCGTTGAATCGCTTTAGTTTGGAGAGGATTGATTTTATCTTCATCCTCCTTATCTGGAACGACTTCCCGTTGAATTAAAGGTGTAATAGAAGCGGCTAGGGGTTGCCTTTGCAGAGAGTCCCCTGTTTCCTCAGATAGGCGTTGAATCGGGAGAGAATTAGCCGGGTCGGGCATTCTCATCACTTGATTAGCTACTGTATCAGCTTCTTCTTCATAGCGATCGCCTGGTTGCCCAATTGCCAGCTTAGTCTGAATGTCTGCGGGGAGACTGTCGTCTACTTGGACTTGACCAAAATTATGACTAAACCGAGTGTTTTTTTGAGTTTGAGCCTGCAAATTTAGTGTTGCAGACTCTGGAGGTGATGCAGCAGTATCGTCAGCCTTGAAGGGGCGCTGCCGAAAGTAAGATTGTGGAGGTTGAGCAGCAGAACTCAGTGGACGTTTTCTTTGAACATGCAGTCGGGTATACATTAATTTAGCCCTCCCTATTCCACTGATATCGTCAGGGTACCAATTGCTTTTAATTGACGACCTGGTATAATGATATGCTTTTACACCCAGCAATGTCACTCTTTAGTTAAAACCTGCTTGCCAATAGAGAGGTTAAACCACTCTTATTCTCATCAGGCTGGGCAAAGTTCACTTGAACATTGCTAGCTATTGAGGTATTAATCTAGAAAATTAATGACGGATTCCGACTTTTTGTGTCGAGATTGCCTGATTATAGTGCTAGGTTGTCTGTATATTTTTTTCAAATCTAACTAGATATAGGAAAACGGTGATCACCGCAGATTCAGCTACTAATATTTCTCCCCGCGAATCAACAGGCAAAAGCCTAGGGTTGGGGATTTTACTCTCTCGATTAATCTTTTTAGGTTTGGGTGGTGGTTTGGCTGGATGTTTAGGCATTCTCCTGGCGATGTTTTACCCCAATCCTAATCCTGAGATGCCTTTAGTCGTCAAGCTATTAGACTTAACCAATCCTCAAAACCCAACGGGTTCATCAAGTGCAAGTCTTGCATCTCCGGCGGCAACCAGCGCTAGCCAAACAGCCCAGCTAACACCCGCACAAAGACAGCAATTACAGATAGAACTACAACAGTTGCAGGCACAGATCAAAATAGTAGGCGATCGCGCCACGGTTCTCGAAACTCAACTGGGCAGTAGCCAGTCAAACGAACCTCTAGAAACGCGCTTGCAAACTCTCTCCCAACAACTGCAAGCAACACCTGTTCCAGTTCCTACTGAAACCAACCCACCCGTCAATGCTTCCCCCTCTCAATCAGACGCTTTAAAACTCACTTTACCGACTGACATCTTATTTCAAGAGGGAAACAGCTTGCTATTGCCCGCAGCAAGCTCGATTTTAGATAAAATTATCACTGATTTACGGGATTATCCAGAAGCTACCATCAGCATTGCCGCCCATACCGATGATCTAGGAAATGCTCAAGACAATCGCGAACTGTCCTTTAAGCGTGCCCTAGCCCTAGAAAAGTATCTAGCGCAGGCAGTCGGTAAGAAATATCGCTGGATTGTTGTTGGTTACGGCAACACTCATCCCCTGGTTGTCAATAACTCCGAGGAAAACCGACAACGCAACCGTCGAGTGGAAATTTCGATTGATCGAGAATAGACAAGCAGTATCCCGGAATTGCTCACAAAGATGAAAGTGATTTTTTTTGGCACGCCTGAATTTGCCGTGCCGACTTTAGCAGCGTTACTAGCTGATCCAAAATTTGAAGTTCTGGGTGTTGTGACTCAACCCGATAGACGTAGGGGTCGGGGAAATCAGATGACTCCTTCTCCGGTGAAATCTGTTGCTTTAACCCATCAATTACCCGTTTGGCAGCCAGAACGAATAAAAAAAGACGCTGAAACTTTCACTCAACTACAACAGGCTTCAGCAGATGCCTTTGTTGTTGTGGCATATGGACAGATTCTGTCTCAAAAAATTCTGGATTTGCCTAAACTGGGTTGCATTAATGTTCATGGTTCCTTATTACCCCAATATCGAGGGGCTGCCCCGATTCAGTGGAGTCTCTATCATGGTGAGACGGAAACTGGGATTACAACAATGTTGATGGATGCGGGGATGGATACAGGAGCAATGCTGTTAAAAGCCCATACTCCAGTAGGACTTCTCGATAATGCTCACCAAGTAGCGCAGACCTTGGCGAATTCTGGGGCAGATTTGTTAATCGATACGCTTTTGAAGCTAGAACGTCAGGAAGTGCAACCCATTCCCCAAGATGCTACCCAAGCGACTTATGCATCGCTGATTCAGAAACAGGATTATTGCCTGAATTGGTCACGTCGCGCCATTGAGTTACATAACCAAGTGAGAGGATTTTTTCCAGACTGTGTGGCGCAATTTCGGGGGCAGAAGCTGAAAATCACAGCTACAGCCCCTTTAGGAGAACCTTACAAATCCCAATTGCCGCTAGCTTTCAGTACCCTATCCTCAGAGGATCTATCTTTAGCATCCTCTTCAGCCCGTCCTGGAGAAGTGGTTAGCATTGCTAAGGGAATTGGTCCAATTATTCAAACTGGCGAAGGATTGTTGCTATTAAGAGAAGTACAAATGGCTGGGAAACGTCCTCAATCTGGATGGGATTTTGCCAATGGAACCCGTTTAGCGATCGCGGAATGTCTAGAAAATGGCTGTGATGTTAAAACTCTATGAGATCTGAGTGCGATCGCTCCCTCAAACTCTTTGGTTTGTATTGGTTATTACAAATTTATTTAAAATTAATCTACTTCTTTGATCAGCAGCTTAACCCATAGCTATACAGGCGATATTTCATACTCATGACAACTGGTAGCCCATTTCCTAAGCAACCATCTCCTCAACTCAAATTGGATGAAGTAGTTGCGTATCTTTGTGAGTGTCAAGCAAAAGGATGGAAAGTTTATAAGAGCGATACAACTGATCATCGTTTCCCTTTGGAACAGGATGAGCGATTCGTGATCAGGTTGAGCGAACACGTCTGGATTCGCGTACACTATGGCAATGGCAAGTGTGGTATCTATGTCCACAGGCAGGCGGATGAAATCCCTATCGGATGGCCTGAAACTATTCAAGGACTAGATCAGATTGTTGCATACGGGGTTCGTAGCTATGCTCAAATTGATTGGCCTTCTTCCCCAAGTGCCGTTCGACTCTCGCAAGAGCAACCAGCAACTAACTTCGTTACACTTGCTGGTCTTATCGGTAATTCCACGATTGAGGCTATTTTTGATCCTTACTTTGATGACAAGGCACTTGCTAATATATTGACACTTTTTAATCTTGGTATTCGCATCTCACAAACTTGCCGAATTCTTACATCATCCAAAGGTGCTTCTAAGTTAACTTTAGGTTTTATATCAGCATGGCTTGCTGAGACAAAAACTAACTCTCAGTTGCGGAAGTCTACATCACCAAACCCTCATCGTCGTTTTTTGTTACTGAGTGGCGGACAGAGCCTCATACTTGGGTTGTCTCTCAATTCTCTTGCAAAAGATGAGGCAGCTCATATTGAAAGCAATGTTAGCGATCTTTCATTCTTTGACGCTGAATGGCATTCTGCAACTCAAATTTAGGAGAGATGCTACGACGAAGCAAAAGATTCAATCAGCAATTCGTCTCTCCAGCAATCTCCCAGGGAAGATATAGATCTATAACTAGATCCTGTAGCAATTTTAATTTAGCTCAATTTAAGCAGTGCTTTCACAAGGTTTGTATAGCCTTCATAAGCCGTTTCTTCGCTGCACACAATAATTACTTGCTCAAGCGAGGTGTCACGTTCTAAAAAACTCTTAATTTCCGTGACAGCAATCTGAGTAGACAACTCTATTGGAAAACCAAAGGTTTCGGCACTAATAGCTGGGAAAGCAATGATTCGCAGCGAGTGTTGTGCCGCTAACATTAAGCAATTGTCGTAGCATTGAGCTAAAAGTTGTGCTTCCTGATTGTTGCCTTCCTGCCACACAGGGAAAATCGTATGAATTACCCATTGTGCAGGTAAATTATAACCCTGAGTAATCCGAGCATCCCCAAGGTTTCTACCCTTCATTTGACGGCATTCTGCTTGTAATTGCTCACCAGCAGCCTGGTAAAATTCATCCTCTATCTCGCTACTTTGAGCGGTTGCGTGAATGATGGCATCTACCCGTTGTTGAATAATATTTCCTTGAATAACCGCAATTCTACTAGCTACTGAACTGAGGCTTTGTCGAGTTTCATCCCTGAGATTAGCACCTGAGGTATCTAACTGACTATCCGGTAATTCTAGGGTAGGTTCATCGAGTCTACAGGCTTCAACTCGCGAGAACAGACTTCGGACTCTAAAATATCGTCCTCCCCATCCAACCCAACGCTGTGGTAAGTGTCCTAAGGGGGCTGAACTTGAAAAAATCAGATCATTTCTGAGCAACCAAGAACCCATAACCCGCCAGCCAACTTGATCCCCAAACCGTTCCCAGGTTTCATAATCTGCGTTAGGTTTTCCTCCAACTTCTTCCCAGATTCGTTGCTGAATACTAAAACCAAAACGACCTTTGCTAAACTTGACCCAAAGTTCATCCAGTGAGCGAAGTTCTTGGCAAGGAAATTTTGTCATGTCTGCTGCTCTCAGGAAACCCCTTTGCTCTCGACTCGATACTTTTAGGAAGAGGGCTTCTGTTTCTAAATCCGCTTCTTTCCATTTGCCCTCGGCTAGGAATTCGTGCAGTCGAGTGTAGTCTAACCCTTGCTCGGAACTTAAATCATTCGGCACAATCAAAGTAGAAGCTGTTAAACTAGCCGGATCAGGTTCAAGAATGACTGGGGTTGTTATTGCGGTAAAAGAACTAGGAGAAATAGCATTAAGTGCTTGCAAGACTTCAGGTGCAGATTGATAACGCTGACGGAAGTCATAACAGACCATTTTGTCAAGAATATTTCCCAGTTCAGCACTCACTTGAACTTGATTGCGCCACATAATTTCGCTGGTTTGAGGATCTTCTGGAATATCATTAGGATGCAATCCTGTAAGGGCTTGAATTCCTAAGATCCCGACGGCATAAAGGTCGCTACAAAAGCGTGGCTTTCCGGCTAATTGCTCACTTGGCATATAACCGGGTGAACCAATAACAATCGTGAAGCTGGTCTGACTTTGAGGATTGATTAGATGAGTACCAATTTGTTTGACGGCTCCAAAGTCGATCAGAAACAGCTTTCGATCTTGTTGGCGGCGAATTAAATTAGAAGGTTTGATATCTCGGTGAATAACATTTTTTTGATGAACAAATGCTAAAATTTCTAGAATTTCTTGTAAAAGTAAAATGACATAACTTTCACTTAACGGTTTATCTGGGGATAATTCATTTTTGAGTTCATATCCTTCGATAAATTCTTGTACTAAATAGAATTCTTGATCTTCTTCAAAGTGAGCAAACAACCGAGGAATCTGCTCATGGTTGCCTAGCTGATAGAGAACTTCGGCTTCT
>Ga0164305_10000744_pt1 | contig 12703 bp, 12 predicted proteins | sample Whisoiple_237_MG_FD_110215 | JGI IMG/M metagenome (GOLD analysis project Ga0164305, IMG submission 110215) | Soil microbial communities amended with pyrogenic organic matter from upstate New York, USA - Whitman soil sample_237_MG | ecosystem: Environmental > Terrestrial > Soil > Agricultural... | reverse complement strand
CGGACTCATCAATGTTGCGGGTCGTAAAGCCATACTTTTGCACAAACCGGAGAGTGCTCCCCGTGGCGGTCAGTTCTTCGGCACCGATCGTAAGTTCCTCCACCACAATGACCGTGGCTCCGGACGCGTGCGTTGCCAGTTGTTCCTGTGTGTCGACGAGATACACTTCGGTGGGATAGATGTTTTGCGCTTGCGCCCGGATGCTTTCGCACCAGCCGAGAAAGTCCGGTGTGTCGTGCTTGCAAAAATGCGCAAAGGCGTCGAAACGTTCTTTCGAAGCGGTTGGGTCCAAAACGACTTGAATAAGTCGGAGGAAACTATCGTTTTCGACGACGAACTTGTGCCTGTGTGATATCACGGGCTGCTGGTCATTCTGGCATCCTCTCCCGTGGGAGAGGTTTGCGGTGAGGGTGCGCGGCAAGTCCACCCTCCACCCTTACTCTCCGCAACCGGGCGAAGGTAAACCTCAAATGGCCGAGACCGGTGGTTCCGGGTCGACCTTTAACGCTTTCAAAAATCTCGTCAACATGTTGTACGCGCCGATCAACATGGTGATCTCGACAATTTGGCGCTCGCTAAAATGCTTGCGCGCATTGTCGAACACGTCATCCGTTACTTCGATGTTCTCTGTCATCGCGTCTGTGTACGCGAGCAGCGCACGTTGTTGCGCACTGAACAATTGTGACGCTCGCCAGTCCGACAAAGCGGCGACTTGCTCCGGCGTTAAGCCTTCCTTCAGGGCATAGGCCGGCCCGTGGGCGCGCTGCACATATTCCACGCCGTTCAATATTGCCACCCGGATGACTGCGAGCTCACGGCTTTGTCCATCGATCTCCGTGCCGTAGCGCACCGCCTGATTGAGGTCAAACCAGGCATTCGCCAACGCCGGACTATGGAGCATCAAGCGATAAATATTTATCAGACGCCCGCCGCGCGCGCCTTTGATCTTGGCGATCGATTCGGCGAGCTCTGGATGCTTAGTTTCTTCGATGAGCAGTACGCGAGCCATAAGCAACTCGATTTTCCAACGTTAAATTGCTCGACGCCGTTCCAGGCGCAATGAGAAGTTCGGTTTCTGAATAAAGATACTATTGCGTGCCCTTTTTTTACTCAGCTCGCCGACAAGATTGACGAGCGGGTTGCCGTTGGCTCGATAGGTGCGCGGCGGTCCGGCCGCGCGCATGCGCTCGACATCTTCTTTGCTGGTGAAAAATCGTGAGACCACTTCCTCGTCGGAGACGCCTTGGCCGCCGTATTTGACTCGCAACTCTTGGAGAGTATCGCTCGGGTGCGGCCGCGCGGCGATCTCTTTGGCGCGCGGCCGACTGAGAATTGTTTCTTTGACGTTGGCATCCATCAAGGCGGAACCTTCTTTGCCCCAAATCCCCATGGCGTATTCAATGGTCTGATCCGTAACTTGCTTGTAGCGCTCGCCGACGATCACGTTAATGGCCGCCTGGCTGCCGACGAATTGAGACAGCGGCGTGACCATGATCGGATAACCGAAATCGGCGCGGACTTGCGCCGCTTCTTCCAATGTCTGATCAATTTTATTTTCCATACCGACGCGGCGGAGTTGGAAGCGCAGGTTCGAGATCATGCCGCCGGGTATTTGGTGGACGTATTGAGCGTAATCGTACTCGGGCGTCTTGCCGATGGGCAAATTCTCTTCTCTCGCGCAGGCGGTAAAGTGCTTGGCCACATGGCGGAGCGGCTTTTCATCGATAACTGTATTGTATCCCAGGGCGCGCGCGTTCATGGCGACGTTGAAGACCGACGGGTTCGAGGACCCGTCGGCAAGCGGCGGGATCGCAGCGTTGATGTGGGTCATGCCCGCCTTGATCGCTTCGAGACAACACAAAGTACCGAGTCCGGTCGTGCAGTGCGTGTGCAGCTCAACGATCTTGCCGTTGGCGGCAGCCAGCAGGGCGGGCACAACCGTTTTGGTTCTCTCGGGCGTCAAAATTCCGCCTGGGTCTTTGAAAATAACCCGGTATACATCGAGCGCGAATGCCTCGCGGAGCTTGGCCGCGAAATATTCGTCAGTATGACGGGGCGAGACCGTATAGATGAGATTGATGATCGGTCTCAGGCCGGCGTTTTTCGCCTGGCGCACGCGCCAAGCCCAATCGGCGGGATCATTCCAGGAATCGGAGATGCGCACTTCGGTAACACCGGCATTGGCCATGCAGGTGTCATATAGCTGGTGCAGCGCTTCCGGATAGACCGCAAAGCCGCTGCGCGTCCCATGAATAAGTCTGAGCGGGGTTTTTTTGAACTTTGGTATGACCAACCGGTAGCGCTCCCATGGGTCCTCGCGCAGTTCTTTGATGCACTTTGGTAGCTCCACCGGCCCGCCGAGCTCAACGGCTTCGAAACCTGCGGCATCGATGTATTCGACGATCGGGACAATCATGCCGGTACGCATGTTGTAAGCCCAGAGACTCTGCTGGCCATCGCGCAAGGTGGTATCGACAAAAACGACGTCAGTCATAGGCCTAATTTCTTTCTTCTTTCTCGTAACCTGCCCTTTTTAACCATGTTACTTGTTGCTCGACAGTTATACCGGCTCATAGCTACTCCGGAGTAAATTCAGCCGATATTTGGATCTATTTTGAATTCTTGGATTCCGGGTCGCGCTAGCTTACGCCCGCGCGCCCGGAATGACGGGCTTTTTTGTGAACTTCTATTCCAGCACACATATTCGCTTAAGAAAATCGAAATTCAGCGTTTTCACTCGGCGCGATCCCTGAGCGGCAGATTTACTCTTCACGGAGCCAGGTCTGGCTCCGGCCGAATAATGAAAAACCGATAAAACCGCGCACCTCGAGCCTTTTACCGGCATCAATGAGTTTCATCTTGGCTTGATAGATTTTGCCACTCTCTGGATCGAGGATCTCACCGCCCTGATATTCGTCTCCCTGCTTGGTAAAACCCCAGAGAAAAGTCAGGCCGAGCACGGGCTGATTGCGCTGGGGGCCTAAACATTTCTCGCATCTCGGGGCCGGATCGTCTCCGGGCTTGGGGAAGATTTTGTCTATTTTCCCCTCGAATTTCCCGTTGATTTCCCTGATCCGAATGAGGCCCTTGGCCTCGCCGGAACGATCATCGATGGTCTTCCATAAACCAGCCGGCGATGGTTCCGCTGCATACACAGAGGTGGTGGCGAGAAAGACCCAAACGACCAACGCGAGCCGGTTCAATATCTGCAAATTTAATCGGAGCATAAGTTCTTTTACCAGTTGCAGAAACGATTTTCGATATACGTAACGATGCCGACCAGTGCGATCCCGAACACGGCGAGCAGCACGATCGCGACAAATGCCGGCGCCATTTCGAGTGCGTTCGCTTTGAGGTTGATGAAATAGCCTAGCCCTTTCGATGACATGAAAAATTCGGCAACCACCACGCCGACGATAGCGCGGCCGATACTGGTGCGAAGCCCAGCGAGGATGTAGGGCACCGACGAGGGCAAGGCGATGGTCCGGAATATCTGCAGATTGTTCGCGGAAAAGCTCCGGCCCACCCGCAAGAAATTCTCGTCGACCTCGCGCGCGCCCTGAACCGAGTTGATGATCAACGGAAATACCGCGGACCAAAAAACAATAAGCGCGCGTGAGGTCATGCCGATGCCAGTCCACATGATAATGACGGGAAGAAATGCGATATAGGGAACGCCGTAAACCGCGGCGATTACCGGTTCGAAAATAGCATGCAGGCGCGGAAACCAGCCGATCGGCAAGCCGATGAGCACGCCCACGACAACAGCGCTGAAAAGCCCGAGGAAGAGACATTCCGCGGTTATGAGCAGATGGCCGAGAAATTCCGGCGATGGCAGCAGTTTTAACGCGGTGCGCGCGACTTCAGCTGGCGAACTGACAAAGAGCGGATCGAAAACTCCGATCGATGATCCGAGCTGCCAACAGAATAGACAACCGACGATGCCGACAGTGCCCCACACCAGGCGAAAGTACCGCTCGGTCCAATGCACGGGTGGGAGAGTAGGAATGCTTCTCAGTTCGATCGTCGAGCTTTGCTGAGCCAGGTTTGCAGACATAAAGCATGTCTCCTAAGTTGTGTGGTTCGTCATTCGCTTGCTACATCAACCCAATAGGCTGTCCGAAATCTTGCGAATCCGGATTGCCGAACGAAAGTCTCGGCTATCATAATAAAAATAAAGCCGCGCTCCGGAAACGCCGCTACCCCATAATTGGCATCATTCAGTTGGGCGATTCAATCAGGTTCCAGACTTGCTTTATATAATCCTGGACCCCCGAGCTATGCTTGGTTTCGAGCGAGCGCGGACGAGGAATTTCGATTTTGATGACCGCGCAAACATGCGCTGGCCGCGCGCTCAGCACTACGACCTGATCGGAAAGAAATACGGCTTCTCCGATGTCATGCGTTACAAAGACCATCGTCTTCCGGGTGCGCGCCCAGATCTCGGTCAATTCAACCTGGAGCTTTTCACGAGTTTGCGCGTCCACCGAGGCAAAGGGTTCATCGAGGAGCAATATATCGGGATCGACCGCAAGAGCGCGGGCGAGATTGGCGCGTTGTTGCATTCCGCCGGACAATTCCGACGGATGGCGATGCTCGAAGCCGCGCAAACCGACGAGATCGATAAGAGTTTGCACTTTGGAAGTGCGCGGCGCATCCAAATCGCTTTGCAATTTCAGACCATAGGTAATGTTGTCCCAAACGGTGCGCCAGGGTAACAGCGACGCAGCCTGAAAAACCATCGCGCGGTCTGTGCCCGGCCCGGTGATCGCTTTGCCATCGACAGAAATTTCACCTCGATGGATCGGAAGAAGACCGTCCAAAGCGTAGAGCAATGTGGTTTTGCCACAACCGCTTGGACCGACCATTGAGACGAATGCACCCGTTTCAATTTCGAGGTCAATCCCATTGCAGGCGACCACCGGTTCCTGACCACTTTTGCCGCGGTAAATAATCGCAACGTCGCGAGCGACAATTTTCTTGCTCATGACGTGAACGGCATGGCGACTGGTGTTATTGCCTATCGCGATGTCGCGGCGTTATCGGTAGAGCTTGTCGATAAATCCCTGGCTCTCGAGCTTATCGACATAGCTGTTGTTGATGTACGGTCTCAGATTCAGCTTGCGCGTTTCTGCCAATGTCGAAAGCTCTTGCGTGGCTTTAACCACGTCGGGTGTCATCCGTGGAGTCGTCGTGAGCAATGGCATGAAGAATTCATAGGCGTAGGAGTTCCACTCGTCATTCGTGACGCCGGTATATTTCGGCAGTACCGGAAGCGTTTTTTGTTTATTTCGTTTCACCACAGCGATGGCTTCAATCGCTGCCGCGGCGAAACGCTCCAGAGCCGGGCCATTTTTGGCCGCGTAAGTCTTGGTCGCTGCCCAGCCTTGGTTCGAGTAGGTGATATCGCGCAAATCGCCCAAGCGCTTTTGACCTGAAGGAATCAGCTGTTCGCCGAGGGGCGGCAGGATCAAGGTTGCTTCGGTCTTGTTCGCTTTCATGGCGCTGATGAGATTACCTAAACCGCCGAGGTAAACCACGTTGACATCGGATTTTTTGATCCCGTTGCGCGCGAGCCACACGCCGATCATCAAATCCCCGAGAGAATTGGGGTTGGTCGAGCTGATCGTTTTCCCGACCAGATCTTTAACGGTTTTGATATTCGGTTGAACCCAAACTTCCAAGACTGTGGAGGGCATACACTCGCCAAAGATGGTGAAATCCGTCACACCTTTGGCGATGGCGTCGAAAATGACGCCGGCCGGTCCGGTGGCGACATCGACACTCCTGGAGCGCAACGAAGCGACGGCCTGCGAGCTGCTGTTGATTTGATTCAACGTCACGTCCAACCCGTGCTTCTCAAATATGCCGAGCTCCTTGGCGGCGAACAAATTTATATACTGCCCGCCCGAGGCGCTGTAGCTCACGGTCATCTTGTCCGGTTGTTTTTGAGCGCTTACCTCCAGGCCGGCCATTAAGAAACTGGCTGTCGCGATACTGAACGTCAGGAAGAATCGAGAAACTTGCATGATGACCTCTGTCGTGAGTTGATAAATCAACGAAAGTTCGGAAATACTTCCTTCGACATTAGCTCCATCGTCCGGCGCACGTCCGGCATCGACACGCCACCGAAGTTAACCATGCAGATGATATGAGTGACGCCGATTTTTTCGTATTCTCTAAAGATCGAGCACGTGTTCTCAGGAGTGCCAAACACGCCGAGCTTTTCTTTTTTGATCGTGTCGAGATCCAGCGTGCGTGCTCCCGGACGGCGATACTTTATCAGATAGTCCACCACGCGTTGAAAGCAGGGACGGGAAGAGGCGACGGCGTCTTCTTCGTTTCGACTGAGATAAACATGTAGAGCGACGATGACGTCCGGCTTTTCCTCGTGGCCGGCGCGCAAATAGGAGCTTTCGAAAAGGTCGTTTTTCTCCTTGACCTCGTGAAGAGAAGTAGACCGTGCAAACGGAATTCCCATAATTGAAAAGCCCATTTCCCCGGTCTTGATCAGGGTCTCATCACTAGATGCGGCGATCCAAATCGGTGGCAGCGGTTTTTGCAGCGGCTTCACGAACACCGTGCCGTGGTCAAGCTTAAAATGTTTTCCCTGATAGGAAAATTCGTCCTCGGTCCACGCCTTCAAAATAACCTCGAACGACTCCCAATATCTTTCCCGCGCTTCTTCCATCGACATACCGAAGGTCTGATATTCGTTGGGCGAAAAGCCGCTGCCAATGGCGAAGTTCAGACGGCCACCGCAGAGATTGTCGGCCAAGCCATATTCCTCGGCGACGATCAGCGGATGATGAAATGGAAGAACACTTATCGCCGGCCCCAACCGAATCTTCTTAGTCCGCTGGGCGAGAGCAGCGATGAGCATCGGCGGTGAAACGCAGGTGCCATACCAATAAAAATGATGCTCGCCGAGCCAAAAGGAAGCGAAACCCAACTCCTCGGCCCATTCAGCCATGATCATCACTTCTTCGTAATATCTCTGAGTAGGACGACCGAGGTCGGGATGATTATCTCCGAAAACGAAAATGCCAAACTTCATTGGGTATTCCTCAAATCGATATAGTTACTACCTGAGATCACGTTAGCGCAAATCATGAGATCTGGTCACTTGACCGCTGAAAAGATGCCGTAGCGCATCGCGCCCGTTTCGTATGCGAACCGAATGCGGAAAATCGTTTTGGCGAAAATCCCGTTGGTGAATCGCGGGTCGCGGAGCCGGCGGCGGAGCGCTGGATCGGCGACGACCCGCCGGATTAGGCGCAACGCGCAAATCGTCCAGGTTTTCTTTACCTTGACCGTGAGGTCGGTAAATTTGATATTCCGAAAACCGCATCGAGAGAGCATTTCAAGATATTCGTCAGCCGATCCCATGTTCGGCAAAAGACCCTCGGCACAGATCGGCTCGAGTAGATATTTTTTTTGCCAATGCTCGGGGCGGTCACGCGCCAGCCAGGCGGCGATCACGAAGTGTCCTCCGTCATGCAACAAACGGCGCGCTTCGCGGATCAATCTTGGCATGGGCGCAATGTGCTCTGTGCTTTCAATGGCAATGACCGCATCGAAAGCTTTTGAAGGTAGGTTGTTCTGCAACGCATCGGCTAATATGAAATTGAGCTGCCCATTCCCATTCGCGAGGCATTTGGCGTGGTCGTATTGTTTCGTCGAGATCGTGAGTCCGATAACCTCGGCTCCATAGTCGACGTTTAACATCCGCGCGGTGGCGCCGTAGCCACAGCCAATATCGCAAACCCGATGGCCGGGACGGATTGCCGCTTTTTCAGCAATAAAGCGGGTGAGATTGGCGGCCGCTTCCGGTGCAGATTCTTTTCCGGTGATCCAATAGCCGTGGTGCACGTCCGTTCCCCAAATCTCACGGTAGAGATCGTCGAGATCGTCGTAATGGGCGGCGATGGCGGCGTTGTCTGGAATGCAACCGGCGGGAGTGATCATGAGTCCGATCGCTAACGCTTTACGCCTGATGCCGTAAGGGTCACGGGTTAGGGTAAGGGGACGCTATTTTCGTCCGTAAAGTTTCTCGACGAAGCCGCTTTTCTTCATGTCATCGACAAAGCGAAGATCGACGAAATCTTCGGGTTTCACCTTGGCGGCGCGGGGGTCCGTGAGCGCTTGTACTTCCAGCGTTTGTTTCAAACCTTCAAGCGTTGGATAGGTGTCTTCAACCAGAAACTCGTAATTGGCGGCATAGGCGCCTTCGAGTACAGCTCGGTCGAGCCCGCGCGTGTACTTCTGCATAATTTTTAGTGCGTCTTCTTTGCGCGTTTTAAAAAAATGGCCGGCTTCAGCCAGAGACCAGACGACCCGGCGCACTTCGTCGGGGTTTTCTCTAATCTTTTTGCGCGTCGCAACGGTGCAGTTGAACTGAAACGGGACTTTGAACTTGGCCATATCGATAATCACTTTGAGTCCGTTCTTTTCGCCCTGCAGCTTTTCCCCCTCGCTGACGATAGTGAAATCCGCTTGGCCGTTGATGGTTGCGCCGAGCCGCGCCGGCGCTCCTCCCAAAGTCACAGCTTTGATGTCCTTATAAGCGATGCCCACCTTGTTCAAAGCCAAACGCATGGCGAAGTCCGCCGAAGTGCCTGGAATATGCACTGCCGCGGTCTTGCCGCGCAGCTCTTCCGGCGTTTTGATGTGCACATTGCCAATGATGAAATAAGGCAGCGTATTCATCTGGCTTTGCACAATCGCGATATCGCCTCCGGCAAGCTTGGCATTGATGACGGCAGGTCCCACGGCACCGGTGTAGCCGAGATCGCCGGCAAGAAGGCTCTGAATTCCACGCACGCTGCCGTCGATAAAGATCGTTTCGAAATCGAGGCCATGCTTTTTAAAAATGCCGGCTTCTTTGGCGATCCAGTAGACGACCGAAGAGTTGCTGGAATCGGATATGTAGGCGATATAGCTTTTAGCGTGGGCAGAATACGTGCTTAAGCTCAGCGTCATCGACAAGGCTAAAGCGATAATCGAAAACATTCGTCGTTTCATTTTCAGACCCTCCTCTGCCTAGTTGCGGTGACAGCTCGCAACAGCATTACTCCAAGCGCGAAACTTCAACAAGCGTCGCTGACTCGACTACTTTAGGCTCGACCAATTTTTCGCGGTCAGCGCGAAGCCAACGGAGCAAAGAACCGCCGCCGTGAAATACATCCAAGCATAGCCAGCGAGATCGACGACAATCCCGTTCAGCAATGCGCCGGTTCCATTGCTCAGGGGAAACGCGACGGAAAAACTTGCCATGGCTCGGCCACGCCGTTCCACCGGCGCGCGTTCCATGGCCAATGCGAGGATGCGGGCGCCGCCAATGGCAGAGCCCACGTACCAAATCGCGCCCGCGATCATGAGGCCAGCGAGGCTTTTGACCAGGGGCATCATGAGTAGCGCAGCCGTCTCGAAACCAAAGGCAACGAGCAGTGATCGGCCGCAGCCGATTTTATCCGACAATCGACCAAGGAGCGGGCGGGCGAGCGTGCTGGTAATGCCGACCACGACGTAGTACCAGCCGAATTGGCCGATGCCGAGCTGTTTGGCGTAAAGCACCACAAAGCTCGAGAGAGACGGAAGGGAAAGGTGCAAAGTGAAAAGCAACATCGCCGCCAAAAGAATGTGGCGATCGAAAACGTTGATGATTTCGCGCCACCACGTTGCGCTTGCCTCGACATCGCTGCGAACCCGTTGTGGCGGCACTTGCCGCGATAGAAGATAGGCGGCAGCGGCACCGACGAGAACCAAGCTCATCGCGACCGAAAAAACCGCATTGAATCCGCCATACGGCGCTTCGATGATCCAAAGCGCCACGGCCGGAAACAAGATCGTCGCGGTGGACTGTACGCCGCCATAATACCCTGACGCCTCACCGCGGCGATCCGCCGGAGCAGCTGTCGCAAGCAAGGTATAGCCGCCGGTGTTCATGCCAGACCAACCAATGCCTCGAACGCCGTTAGCGAGCATGGTTGCTCCGGAATGAGGAATAAAGCAGATAAGGTTGGCGAAGGTTTGCGTGAACAGACCCAAGATCATGACGCCGGTGACACTCCAGCGATCGGCCCAGTAGCCGATGATCGGGCGCGAGATCACACTCGTGACGCCGAATGAAGCAATGACCAATCCGACGATAAACGGCGAACCGCCGAGATGCGTGATGTAGAGCGGGAAAGTCGGCTGCAAGATAAAATGCTGCGCATAACCGAGAAATTCCGCCAGACAGAGCAATGCGAAAGGGCGCGTCCAGATCGATTCGACATTGGGCACTGGCATTTGCTCAAGCCGTTTGAGACCTAAGGTTTTGTGCTTGAACCAAAGCGAAGATCAATCCGATCGCCTGCACTGCGGCCATGGCGAGAAACATGCCGGTGTATCCGGCAAATTCGATGGTACTACCGGTGATGACCGAACCGACGCCATAGCTCAGCGGGTAAGCGATCGAAAAAGTCGCCATCTGTTTGCCGCGCCGCAGCGGATCCGCGCGTTCCAAAGCGAGCGCCAGAGTTGTCGAGCTGCCGATGGCATTGCCGAGCATGTAGAGCATACCGCAGCCGATCATCCCGGCAAGACTCGATGCTGTTGTCATCACTAGCAAACCGAGGATTTGCAGTCCGAATCCGGTGGCGATGGAAAGATCCCGGCCGATCCGGTCCGAGAGCCGCCCGAGCAGCGGCCGCGCCAGCAGACTGGTGGTCCCGACAATAATGAAAAAGATGCCGAAATCAGAGATGCCCAGTTGACGGGCATAGAGCACGCTGAAGTTGGTGATCGAGGGCAGAGATAGATTGAGCCAGAGGAGCATCACCGAAGGCAACAAGATGTCGATTTCAATGAAATGAAATATTGCGCGCCACCAATCCGATTCGAGGGCTGAGCGTTGGCCGGTTCGATCACGCACAGTAATGTGATGCGGAATCGAGGCGCCAAGTGCAGCGCCAATCCAGGAGAAGACCGTGGTAACCAGGAACGCTACAGCGAATCCGCCGAAGGAAACATCGAGCAGCCACAGAGCGAAGGCAGGAAACAGGATCGAAGACGCACTCTGAACTCCACTATAGAGTCCCGAGGCCTCGCCCCGCCGCGACTCGGGAGCGATATGCGCGAGCAGTGAGTAGCCTCCGGTGTTCAGCCCTCCCCATCCGACCCCGCGCAAGCCGTTGGCGAGCATGGTGGTTCCGAACCACGGGAGCAAGCAGAGAACGATACTTGTTCCTTGAAACAAAAGGCCGGCAATCATGACGCCTGCTTCGCTCCAGCGATCCGCCCAGTGGCCAACGAGCGGCCGGACGATGACGCTTGTGGCGGCGAAACAGGCAAGCACCAGTCCGACAATAAACGGCGAGCCGCCAAGCTGGGTAACATACAGTGGCAGGATCGGCGCGAGCATGGCGTTCTGCGCGTAACCGAGAAATTGCGCGGCGCAGAGAAGCAAGAATGTCTTGGTCCAAAGGGAGTCGGGTCTCGATGGCGCCATTCTGATTCGAATCAATAAATTCTTCGGGTGCAGCTGTGGTGGTCAAAGCTCAGCAATGGGCCAATTTGGCAGCACGAGCGGCCAGCGAGAGATCTGCATTCAGCTATCTACGAAGAAAGATTTCTCGTCTTGAGCTCGAAATCACGACACGATCTCATCAAGGCGAGGACGGCAAAACGGGATCTAAAGTAACACGAAGAAGAAGCGGATGCGACATTCGAAGCCTGGTTTAGCCGGGCCGGTATAATCGACCCGATGGCTGGGCCCCTAGAGCTTTTCCCATGAGATCAGGACGACTCCGACGATGACCAGACTTACGGCGCCGATTTTGCGCGGAGTGAGTTGCTCGACGCCGCGCAGAAAAATGGCGGAGAGCGGCAGGATAAAAAGCGCCGAGCCATTGACCAGCGGAGAAATGAGCGACACGCGTTCGAGGCTGAGAGCGGTATAGGCAAACACGTAGGAAAGAAAATTCATGAACCCGGCACCGAAAAAAAATGCGAAACCGCGCGCCGCGCCAGAGCTGAGGGGTGGTTTTGTTTCGAAGACGACATAAATCGCCGACATGGTTAGAAATGACGTAGTCGCAGCGATTGCCGCACCGAGAACCGGCGAGCCAATCTGGAGCAAGCCGAAGCGGACCAGGTTATCCCGGCCCGCGAACAAAAAAGCCGCTGCGAGCGGAAATAAAAGATCGCGCGTGCGCCAACTCTTTGTTGAGCCTTTCCATGAGAGCGCCACGATGCCGCAGACGATCGCGAACGTGCCCAAGAGATTGGTTGCCGTCGGTCGTTCGCGCAGAAAAACCACTGCGAACAAGGTTGCAAAGAGCGGCGTGCTGTTGGTGAGACATGCCGTGATGGAAGCGCCGAGCCGCTCCATTCCCTTGAATATGAAAAATCGCGCTACGCCCGGCACAAATACCCCGACCAAAACAAAAATAAGATTGGCTGCGGCCAAAATTTCGTGGCCGCTGCCCACGCATAATAAATAAAACCACAGAAAGAGCGCGTTGACGCCGAGATTGGTGAGGAGGCCGCGAAAATAATCGAGGACAAGCACGCCGCGATTGATGAGAATCATCGCTGCTGCAAAACAGAACGATGCGACCAGAGCGAGACCGATGGCAAGCATGAAAAGGCTGCGCCGACCTTACGCCGCCGACGCGATAAATCAAGCCGGCGCAGCTCGAATCTGTCTTTGAATCGT
>Ga0164305_10000743_pt1 | contig 12723 bp, 9 predicted proteins | sample Whisoiple_237_MG_FD_110215 | JGI IMG/M metagenome (GOLD analysis project Ga0164305, IMG submission 110215) | Soil microbial communities amended with pyrogenic organic matter from upstate New York, USA - Whitman soil sample_237_MG | ecosystem: Environmental > Terrestrial > Soil > Agricultural... | reverse complement strand
CGCTTCGTTGTGGCCGTCGATCCGCTGCCGGCGGGCTATGACATCGGCACCGGCGTTCTCTCGACATTCCCGGGTTACGGATCCGGCTACCGCATGGTGGTTGGCAGCGACGCATCGCGCACGGTGATCGGCGTCCTGGTGGGACCGGACGGTCCCATGTCCCTGGTCAGCGGCACGATCGAAGCTGCAGGGGCCCGGGCGGGCGCGACGCCCAAATTGTTCTTCACAAACCGGGGGGGTCGGTTCGTCGGCGACGGCATGGCGCCGGGCCGCTACCGCATCATGGTTCAGGGGGTCGCGATCGGGGAATTTGTTGTGCCTGAGGACGAGGAAGGAATGGTCAATGTCGGAGAAATTCACGCACGGCCGCAGTAGATTCAGCGGCGGCCTCTTTTGCGCGGCGGCCATGCTGTTCGCCACGTTCAGCGCCGGTCAAAGCCGGGCCTGCGAACTCGTCGCGGAAGATCCTGCGGCGGTGCAGATCGACTACAATCCCTTTGCGATCGGACAGGCTTCGGGACCGCTGGACATCCTGTTCGTCAACCAATCGGATACAGCCTGCGACCTGCGCCTGCGCCTGGTCGATGACGGCGGGGCCCCACTGACCGGAGCCTCTGTCGGAGGTGTGAACATCCTGTTCGTCCCGCGGGAGTCTTCTGGTCTTCTGCACCGCGGGGCCCAGTACGGACTGTTCGAACTGGCGATCGAGCCCGACGACAGGGTGCGGGCCGAGCTGGACGCGACGGTCATGAACAACATGGTCGCCGAGGCGGGCGAACACGCGACAGATCTGTTCCTCGCGGTCACTGACATTGACGGTCAGCCGCTGCTGCCGCGGATACCGATCCGTATGATCCTGCGGTCCACACCGAGGGCCCAGATCAACATCGCCGGCAGCGCCGGCGCCTTCGGTTCCGGTTCGACGGTGGATGTGATCGACTTCGGCGAAGCCGCCACCGGCGCGACCCACCGCGCCTTTCTGCAAGTTCGCGCCAACACAGAGGCGACCCTGACGGTTCGATCCGAGCATCACGGGGTCATGCGACACATGGAGGGCGGCGAGACAGGCTCGACCGTGCCCTATGAGGTCGAGCTCGACGGCATCCCTGTCGATCTTGCCGAAGCCTGGATCCACAGGGTCGACCCGCCGCGCACTCTCGACGGGATATCCCTGCCGCTCGACTTCACCCTCGGCGCCGTCGCAGGGCAGATGTCGGGAAAATACGAGGACCTGATCACCATCGACGTCACGCCCCGCTAGCTGACGCGGCGAATGCATCGAGGCGAGCGGTCGGATCAGGGAAGCGGTTCCGCGCGACCCGCGAGGTCCTTCAGATAGTTGCGGCGGCCGATCCAGAAGACGAGCGCCGCGACGAGGCTGACAAGCGGAATGATCTGGAACGCGACGTCCAGACCCAGTCGATCCGCCAACGCGCCGGTCACGACCGGTCCGGGGGCGAGACCCAGCAGGTTGTTGGCCAGGGTCAGGGCGGCGAAGGCGGCGCCGTGGACGGCCGCGTCGGTCAGGTTGGCGACCATGGCTCCAGATGGCCCGGTGACCCCGGCGGCGACGAACAGTCCGGCGCTTATAGCGAGCAACTGGGTCGGTCCGGCCGGCAGGCGGAAAGCAAACGACAGCAGAACGCAGCACAGGATGCAGAGCACGATCGCCAGCGTGGCCTTGCGCTCGGGCGCGCCCCGGCTGAGCCGATCGCTGACCATGCCCCACAGGACCATGCCCGCCCCACTGAGCAGCAGAAGACCCGCCGCGGTCACCGCCGCCTTGTCGGGGGCCATGGCGTGGTAGCGGTGTAGATAGCTGGGCATCCAGACGATGGCTGCGCCGCTGATGAACAGCTGAAGGCCGCTGCCGACATAGGCGCACAGGACCGAAGGGGTCGAAACCAGACTGGTCAGACTGCGCCAGAAGCTGGGTCGGGTCGTGTTCGCCTTGGCCGTGGGCTTCGGTCCGGTGATGCGGGATTCCCGAACGATCAGCGGATAGAGCAGTGCGAGCACCAGGCCGAACAGGGCCATGGCCGCGAACGCCGCACGCCATCCGAACTGGGCCGCGAAGACGCCGCCCAGAGCCACGCCGAGAACCGAGCCGGCCATGCCTCCGGCCATGAAGGCGCCCGCCAGTGTGGCCCGCATGTTCACGGGGAAGACGCTGATGACCACGGCGATGCCGACGCTGCCATAGGCCGCCTCCCCCAGTCCGACGAGGAAGCGGGCCAGCAGCATCTGGTCGAACGACTGGGCGACGGCGCAGCCCATGGTCGCGAGGCTCCACAACACGGCCATGGCGACGATGCTGCGGACCCGCCCGATCCATTCGGCCAGCAGGGACAGCGGGAAGGTCAGCAGGCCGACCATCAGGGCGACGACGCCGCTGAGCGAGCCCAGCTGGGTGTCAGTGAGCGCCCACTCCGCCTTCAGCAGCGGGAAGACGGCGTTGAGAACCTGACGCGACATATAGTCGGAGATCAGCAGGCCGAAGGTCAGGGCGAAGATCACCCAGGCGTAGCCGAGCGACACCTTCACAACGGGTGTGTGCGCGTCAGCCGTCACGTGGTGCGTCGCCATGAGTCAGTTTCCGATCAGAACAGTCGATTGCACAGCCGTTTCCTGCGACGGCGGCGACTTCGCCGGGATCAGGGCCCCCGACCCCGGCGATCCCGGCGAAGGAACGTCAGCCCGCCACGCGTAACGGCAGGCCGCGCTCGCCCGGCTGGCGGTTGGGCGGCCAGCCGATCCTTGCAAGGGTTTCGTCGGCGTTCTTGTAGGTCTCGCCGAGCTTGTAGATTCGTTTTGCGTCCTCGGCCGTGGCGACGTCGCGGTAGAGTTCGCGCGAGATCCGCACGATCTTCTCGATCTGCTGAACCGAGGTCATGCGTTCGCCCTTCCGGCCCCAGAGGTTGTCCTCGATGCCGACGCGGGCGTGCAGACCCATGGCGATGGCCATGGCGTTCAGCGGATAGATGCTGCGCATCAGGCCCTCGATGGTCAGAACCGAGCCCTCGGGGCAGCGGTTGATGAACTCCATCATGTTGCGCGGGTTGGGGCCGTCCAGGCCGCCGCCGATGGCGACCCAGTTGAGCACCAGCGGACCCGTGTAGGCGCCCTTGCGGATCAGCCGCTCGACGGTCTCCAGCTGACCGACATCGCCTAGCATAAAGTGCGGCTGGATGCCCGCCGCCTGCAGGCGCTTCAGGTGCTCCTCGACGAAGGCCGGGCCTGACGGGATCGTCATCTCGCGATAGGCCTCACGATAGGCGGGCTCGCCCATGGAGGTGCCGCCTATGTCGTCGTCGGTCAGAAGCTCCATCAAGTTCATCTGGTTGACGTTGATGGCGATGGTGACCTGGTCGGGCTTGGGATTCAGATCGGCCAGCATATGGCGGGCCTCATCGCCCAGCCATTTGGCGTCGGAGCCCTCGCCTTCGGGCGCGAAGGAGATCGAGCCGCCGACCTGCAGGATCATGTCCGGCACGGCGACGCGCAGCCGGGACAGCAGTTCGTTGAACATCGACAGACGTTTGGAGCCTTTGCCGTCCATCTCGCGGACGTGGACGTGCAGCACGGTCGCGCCGGCGTTCCAGCAGTCGACGGCCTTCTGGACCTGTTCGTCCATGGTCACGGGAATGTCGTCCGAGTCCCGCGGGAAGAACGACGGGGCGTAGGGCGCCACCTGGATGACCAGCGGTTCCTGGTTTTCGGGGAGCAGGGAGTCGTCAAGAAAGCGCATTGGGGGGATCCTCCGTATTTGCCGACCCGTGTGTTCCGGGCCGTGTCTTGGTCAGTAGGGTTTGCTGCCGATGATGGCGGCGCGTTCCATCTTGCGGACGGCCGGCCAGTAGTCCTGGACCGCGTAGTGCTGGGTGCAGCGGTTGTCCCAGATGGCCACGCTGTTCTTCTTCCATCGCCAGCGGACCTGGTATTCGGGGATGGCGGCGCGGCCGATCAGATAGCTGAGCAGGTAGGCGGCGCCGGGCGCGAAATCTTGGCCGTACCGGACGTTCTCCGGACGGTGGAAGTTCACGAAATGGGTGGCGAAGCCGTTGACGAAGAGAACCTTCTCGCCGGTCTCCGGATGGGTCCGCACGACCGGGTGTTCGGCGTCGGGATAGGCGGCCTTGAGCGCGTGCCGCTTCTCCATCGGCATAGCGGCGCCGAATGACGCCTCGATGCTGTGGCGGGCCCGCAGGTCGGCGATCTGCGCCTTGATGTGGTCGGGCAGGTCCGCCCAGGCCTGCGCCATGTTCACCCAGATGGTGTCGCCGCCCACCTCAGGAGTCTCGAGGCAGCGCAGCACGGCGCCCATGGGCGGAATCTCGCGCCAGGTGGCGTCGCAATGCCAGGCGTTTTCATAGTGCTCGGGCGGGCTGTTGAGGTCCTTGTAGATGCGCACCAGCCCGGGATTCTCCGGATCGCTGCCGACGACCGGATGGTCTTCCAGCTCGCCGAAGCGGCGGGCGAAAGCCACGTGATCGGCCGAACCGATGTCCTGGTCACGCAGGAACAGCACCTTGTGCTCCAGCAGCAGGGCGTTGATCTCGGCGAACAGGCCGGGATCGCGTGCGGCGTCGGCGAGGCTGACGCCTTCCAGTTCGGCGCCGATGTTCCGTGTCAGAGGGTGGACGAGCATCGGCGTTGTTTCCTCAGATCACGAAGATGGAAGAGCCGGTGGTCTTGCGGGCTTCCAAGTCGCGGTGCGCCTGGACCGCATCGGCCAGCTGGTACCGCTGGTTGACCTCGATCCGGATGCGTCCGGCGGCGACGTGGCCGAAAAGTTCGCCGGCCAGTTCCGCCCGCTCGGCCGGATCGGCGATGTAGTCGGCCAACGCCGGGCGGGTGACGTACAGCGAGCCCTTTATGGCCAGTTGCAACGCATCGATCGGCGGGATCGGACCCGACGAGGTGCCGACGCAAACCAGCATTCCCCGGCGCTTCACCGAATCCAGCGAGCCGGCGAAGGTGTCCTTGCCGACGGTGTCATAGGCGACCGCGACGCCGACGCCGTCGGTGATCTCGCGGACGCGCCTGGCAACGTCCTCATGGTCGTAGCGGATCACGTGGTCGCAGCCGTGGGCGCGGGCCAGTTCTTCCTTCGCCTCGGTCGAGACGGTGCCGATCACGTTCAGACCCAGCAGCTTCGCCCACTGGCTGACGATGAGGCCGACGCCGCCGGCCGCAGCGTGCAACAGGATGGTGTCCCCCGACTTCAGCGTCGGGCAGATGCGGCGCAGCAGATAGGAGGCCGTCAGGCCGCGCATGGTCATGGCGGCCGCGGTTTCGAATTCGATCCTGTCGGGCAGCTTGATCAGCGATCCGGTCGGCATGAGCCGGCTCGTGCTGTAGGCGCCCAGCGGGCTGCCGGTATAGGTGACGCGGTCGCCCGGAGCGAAGTCGGCGACGCCCTCACCGACGGCCTCGATCACGCCTGCGCCCTCGACGCCGATGCCACAGGTCGGTTTCACCGGGTAGTAGCCGGTGCGGAAATAGGTGTCGGCGAAATTCAGGCCGACGGCGGCATGCTGGACGCGAACTTCCCCCGGGCCCGGCGCGCCGACGACAACGTCCTCATACTGGAGAACCTCGGGCCCTCCGGTCTCATGGAATCGTACCGCTTTTTGCATTTTACTGGGTCTTCCGAGGGGTGCTTCCCGGACAGAAATCTACGGACCGTTTCCGGCCGTGCGCTTGCAGCAGACGACACGCGCTTTTCATTTCACGACACTGCGAGTAGCTTCCGCGTCGTGTTCAAGACGCCTCGCGAAAGCGCGCAGGCGTCGCTGGCGACGGACGTCCGCATGCCGACCCTGATACGCGCCGCGGTCCTGACCAACTACGCTGCTGTGGCGTGTCAGGCCGGCCTCAATCCGCGCACCTTGTTGCGCAAGGCCGGCCTCGGCGAGTCGGCCCTCGCCGACCCCGATCTTCGCGTCTCGTCGAGCACCGTCGTCCAGCTGCTGGAGGAGTCGGCGCAGGATTCCAGCTGCCTGACCTTCGGCCTGCGCATGGCGGAATCGCGCCAGCTGTCGGATTTCGGAGCGATGAGCCTGCTGCTCACGCATCAGGCGACCCTCGGCGACGCCCTGCGGACCACTATAGAGTATCGCCATCTGCTGAACGAAGCCGTGGCCATCCATCTCGAGGAGGCCGGCGACACCGTCATCGTCCGGGCCGAGGTGGTGACCGACACGCCCGCCCCGTCACGGCAGGCGACGGAGCTGGCGCTCGGCGTGCTGTTCCGGATGTGCAACGCCCTGCTGGGCTCGCACTGGCGTCCCTACAGCGTGAATTTCAGCCACGCGGCCCCGCCCGACCTGCAGGTGCACCGCCGGGTGTTCGGGACGGCGGCCAAGATGGAGTTCAACAGCGACTTCAACGGCTTTGTCTGTTCTGCTGCGGACCTGCAGCAGAAGAACCCCACCGCCGACCCGGTGATGGCCCGCTATGCGGAGCGTTTCCTCGAGACCCTTCCCGTCGCCAACGACCTGTCGGTTTTGCGGGACGCCCGCCGGGCGATCTATCTGTTCCTTCCCATGGGCCGCGCCACCATCGAACTTGTCGCCCAGGGCGTCGGCCTGAACGTCCGGACGCTGCAACGCCAACTGGAAGAGTCCGGCGTCACCTTTTCCGACCTGCTCAATGAGGTCCGCCGCGACCTCGCCCTTCGCTATATCCAGAACGAGCACTATCCGCTTGGCCGCATCGCCGAACTGCTGGGCTATGCGATGCCCAGCTCCTTCACGCGATGGTTCACCGCCCAGTTCGGAATGGCTCCCGCACAATGGCGCACGGAGCATTCAAGGCGGTCCAAAGCCTGACCATCGCCGCCTCTGTGGAAATGGTCCGGTCGCGATATGCCAAGTCCGTGTCGTGAAATGAAAAGGCGGTCCGCCCTGGCGATGACAGGCTCCTCTCAGTCGAGCGGCCCTCGTCTGGCCGCCGGAAACGAGCCCGATCAACGGGTTCCTGGGGGGAGATCCATGACACATCGACATAGGTGGCTACTGGCCGCCGTATCGGCGTCGGCGCTGCTCGCCGCCGTCGCCACCACGGCCCAGGCGCAGGAAGCACGGGAGCCGGACACGCTCGACGACGTCATCGTCACGGCGCAGAAGCGGGAACAGTCGCTGCAGGAGGTGCCGATCTCGGTCACCGCCCTGACGACGGAAACGCTGCAGGAAGCCGGCGTCGTCGACATGAAGAGCATCTCGACGCTCGTTCCGTCGATGAAGACGCAGGAGAGCTTCCAGCCGGTGGCCCAGGCCTACCGCATCCGCGGCATCGGCTCCGAGCCCAGCATTCCGACGTTCGAGCCGGAAGTGGGCCTGTTCATCGACGGCGTCTATATGCCCCGGTCGGGTCTGGGCGTCGGCGATCTGGTCGATGTCGCACGGGTCGAGGTGCTGTCGGGTCCGCAGTCGACCCTGTACGGCAAGAACGTCAACGCCGGCGTCATCAACGTCGTGACCGTGGCTCCGGCCGAGGAATTCGAAGCCAGCTTCGCCGGAACGCTGTCGCAGTTGCAGGGCGGCCGCGACGCCACAGCTGTCCGTCTGGCGGGTTCGATTTCCGGTCCGGTCACTGACGACATCCGGTTCCGCGTGACGGGCGTGACCTATGACCAGGACCACACCTACGAGAACCTGGTCTCCGGCGTGGGCGACGCCAATAACATGCATCGCTACGCCGTCCGCGGCGAGCTGGCCATCGACCTCAGCGGCACCACGATGCTGCGCGTCGCCGCCGCCCGGAGCGAGATCTACGACACCGACGCGATAAACCCGGAAATCTTCGTCCAGCCGACCTCCAGCTACCCGTCAGGACCGGGCGACAACACGATCTGGACCCTTCAGGGTGCGCTGGGGCCGCTGTTCGGCGTCTCGCGCTGCCCGAACACCGACAGCCGCGACCGGGTCATCTGCACCACCGATCCGACCCACACCGAGGGCTACAACAACCTGATCTCGGCCACGCTGACCAGCGAGATCGGCGGCCTGGATTTCACCTCGATCACGGGCTGGTCGGACTACCGTTCGCGGACCACCACCTCGGATGTCGCACAGACACAGCTTCCGCTGATCACCTATTTCGACACCCAGTCGGGCGAGATCTTCAGCCAGGAATTCCGCCTGGCCTCGCCCGGAGGCGAGACGGTGGAGTGGCAGGTCGGCGCAACCTACCTGACCAGCGAATTCAACCGTGGCGACCACGGAAACACCCCGACCTTCGTCATGGGCGCGGCGGCTCCGTTCACGCCGCTGGGGGCGCCAACTCCGGCCGCGGCCCGTCTGGGCCAGCCCGGTGACCAGGGCTTCCTGGATTCGAATTCGTCGTCCGAATACTACGCCGCCTTTGGCCAGGCGACGTGGCATCTCGCCGAGCAGTTCGCCCTCACCGGCGGCCTGCGGTGGCAGCACGAGTCCAAGGAAGCGTCGGTCAACAACCGCTTCGTGATCTCGGCGGCCAACCCGCTGGGCATCAACGCCCTGAACATCCTGCTGACGCCCACGTCCGTGAACGGTTCGGTCGCGATCCCGGACATGGACAACATGGTCGGCGCCCTCACCGGCGAGTATCATCCGAACGAAGACACCATGCTCTATGCGACCTGGTCGCACGGGGCGAAGTCGGGCGGGGCCAATATCGGCTTCGGCAATGCGCCGCTGACGGCCCGTCCGTTCAAGCCGGAGAGCGTCGACAACTATGAGGTCGGGCTCAAGGTCGACCTGCTGGAAAGCCGCGCGCGCATCAGCACCGCGGCCTTCCATGCAGTGTACGACGACTATCAGAACGCCGGCTTCATCGGGGCCCAATTCAACGTCAACAACGCCGAGGAAGTCGTCGTTGACGGGGTCGAGGCCACCGGCGCCTTCGTGATCGCCGACGGTCTGAACCTGACCGCCGGCGCCACCTGGCTGAACTCGCGCTACGAGAAATACACCGGCGGCGCCTGCCATGCTCCGTTCCCGCAGCCTCCGGCGGCGGCGCCGGTCGCCTGCGATCTGTCGGGCCAGCCCCTGCCGATCGCTCCGGACTGGAGCACCTCGGTCGGTCTGGACTACGAGCATCAAGTCGCTTGGGGCGAGCTCTACGCCCGTGGCGACTGGGCCTGGTCGTCGGAGTATTTCACCAACACCAACCTCGATCCGCGTCTGGTCCAGGAGGCCTATTCGCTGGTCAACGTCCGGCTCGGACTGCGTACCGTGGAAGGCTATGACTTCTCGCTGTTCGCGAACAATCTGTTCGATGAGGCGGTCGTCGTGCAGGACGCCGTCACCACCCTGTTCGGGAAGGATCCGTCCTACCAACGCTTCCTCGCCCCGCCGCGTGAAATCGGCGTGACGTTGCGCAAGGCTTTCTGACAGGCCGACTCCTGATAGGTCCTGATCCTGGCGGCGCGGCTATCCACGGTCGCGCCGCATTTTTTTGAAAGACCCCGAAGCTGGTGCATCGGAGCCAGTCAGACCTCAGCCAAGGAAGCCGCCCTGACCTCGTCCGTTCTCCCGCCGCCGCTGTCCTCGGCTCTGGTGTTCGAGCGCAGGGTGAGGCCTGGCCTGCTGTTATGCCTGGCGGTGACCCTGGCCGCCGTCGGCCTGACGAGCCTGGAACGCTATCTGACCGGAAGCGTCTGGCTGGAAACGCTCGTGCTGGCCATTCTTCTGGGCGCAGTCGTCCGCGCGGTCTGGACGCCGGGTCCTCGCTTTGAGGCCGGCATCGCCTTCAGCGCCAGAACCCTGCTTGAAATCGCCGTGGTGCTCCTCGGCGCCTCGGTCAGCGCCGCGACATTGTCGTCGCTTGGCGTAGCTCTGGTCTTCGGCATCCTCGCCCTGGTGGCGCTCTCGGTCGTCGTCGGCTTCGCCATAGGACGACTGTTGGGTCTGAATACGCGCATGGCCGTGCTGATCGCTTGCGGCAACGCCATCTGCGGCAATTCGGCGATCGCCGCGGTGGCCCCGGTGGTCGGCGCCGATGGAGAAGAGGTCGCGACCTCCATCGCCTTCACGGCGGTGCTGGGCGTGGTCGTGGTGCTGCTGTTGCCGCTTCTGGGCGCGCTGCTTTCGATGAACGGAACGCAGTACGGCGTCCTGGCCGGACTTACCGTCTATGCGGTGCCGCAGGTTCTGGCCGCCGCCGCGCCGTTCGGGCCCGTGGCGACCCAGACCGGAACGCTGGTCAAGCTGGTGCGGGTGCTGATGCTGGGGCCGGTGATCCTCGCGCTCTCATTGCTGTTCCGGGACCGCGCCCGACCGAGCGTCAGACCGGGCCTGCACCGGCTGCTGCCCTGGTTTATCGTCGGCTTTCTGCTGATGATCGGCCTGCGTTCGATGGACCTGATCCCCGGGACGTTCCTGCGGCCCATCGCAGTCACGTCCGGTATGCTGACCGTGGTCTCCATGGCGGCGCTGGGGTTGCAGACCGACATCCGCACGGTGGCCCGCGCCAGCGGCCGGGCCGTCGGGGCTGTCACCCTCTCTCTGGGCGCCCTGATCGTGCTCGGCGTCTCGTTGATCCGCCTGCTGGGGATCTAGCGGGCGGCAGAACCCGCCGCCGATCGGCCCCGGATCTCCATTCGGCGGAGTGCGGACACTTGGGCCCGCTTCCCCGCTTCCCTGGAGCCCTCGGTCACCAGTTCATCCGAACCCCGACGCGGGCGGTGAAACCGCTTATCTCGCCGAAGGCCGCCTCGCCCTGTACAAAGCCCTGGATCAAGCCGTGGCCAACGTTGGCGCCCAACACGGCCTCCCCCCACACGTCCGCCGCCGCGTCAGCGACGTCGAGCGTCTGTGAACCGATATGGATACGCGACGCGTTGTCGCCCTCGAACTCATTGAAGCCGTACAGGCCGACGAAGGGCTGAACCTGCGCTCCGTTCGACAACGACATCGCATGAGCCACCCGGATGCCCGCACGGCCGATTAGGCTGGTGGTGTCGCCGAACTCGACGTCGCCGGCCTCGGCCGAGATGGAGCCGAGGTTCGTCTCGGTCCACCAGGCCGAAGCTTGGGGCTCAACAATCCAGCCCCTCCCGGCCTCGAGCCTCCACGCCGCATCAACGCGAACGCCGACCGTCGAGCCGCTGGCCTCGTCTGACAGATCGGCCGAAACCCAGTCATATTCGAGGTCATAGGAATTGCCCTCGGCCAGAACGCCGAGCGCGAGCGGCCCGCGGCTCCACAGGGCGTAGGCGCCCAGGCCGAAGCCGCTGAAGGTCGCCGTGTCGCCGTTCGAATGGAATTCCAGCTCGGTCTCGCTGACGTTGCCCGTCAGACCCAGGACGACATCGCCGCCACCGAAGCCGCGCACGATGTCGACGCCCACCTGACCGCCGGCCACGTCCACGTCATGGCTCAGGTCCGCGGCCTCGCCGTCGATGACTCGCTTGCCGTCGACCTCGCTGCCGCCGCCAAAGACCTGGGCCCAGGCCTCGGCCCCGCCGCCCTGCCGCAGCCCCATGGCGCCGCTGTCGCGCAGGTCGTCGAAGCGGGCCGAGACCACGTCCGCGCCGCGCCGCCACTGCACCTGTGCGCCCGAGGCCACCTTGGTCGGCTCCCAGGCGCGTTCCGCCGCCGCGCCGACGATGCGGTACTCGCGAGAGGCCGCGTCGAACACGGCGTTGTAGTCGAGGAAGCCGCCAGCCGTGGTCACCACAAGCTCCTGGCCGGTCTGGGCGATCGCGGAGGTCACAAGAGTGACTCCCGTATTGCCTATGACGCCTGCGCCCTGGACTTCCAGTTCGATGTTGCTCACCCCCTCGAGCGAACCCACGACGAGGCGGTCCGCGACCACTGTCGTTGTCCGTGTGTCGAGGTCCAGCAGCACCTTGTTGCCGGCCAGGCCATTCAAGGCGCCGTCGATCGTCAGGACGTCGCCGGCCACCCCGTTCGTCAGGTCGATGGTCCCGCCGTTGTTGAAGCGTTCCAGATTGCGCAGCCGCGCCAGCAACGGCGTGGCGGAGTCCGCGAACGTCACCGTGCCGGTGTTGTCCAGCACATCCGACGCGCCGCCGAAATCGCTCTCGCCGGACAGGCGGAACGTGCCGGAGTTGGCCAACCGGTCGGCGGCCTCGGTCAGGTCGATACGCCCCATGAGGTTGCCGATATTGGAAATCGTAGCCGCACCACCGTCGACGTTCAGCGCCACGCCGCCGGTTGAGCTGAGCGAACCGCGGTTCGTCACGGTCGTTCCGCTTCCTGAGGACAGGTCGAGCCCGAACACCGAACCACTGGTGGAAGAACCGGCGGCGAGAGTGACGGCCAGCGTTCCGGCTGCGGTCAGGTCTGCGCCCCCACGCCCCCCCCGAAGTTCGGTGGCTATCGTCAGTTCGACCGACCCGCCTGTAGCTTCAACGGCCACACCATCGGTCGCCGAGGCTATGGCGCTGCCGAGGTTCAGGATGACGGCGTCGTCCGCGTCGATCAGGACCGCCCGCGACCCGAGACCAGTCGTGGAGACCAGATCCGAGGTCACAGCCACGTCTCCGGCCGTCGCGATGTCAACACCATGCGACCGGTCGCCCGTCGTCCGGACCTGACCGATGGCGACCGTGATGTCGCCGGTCACCTCGTTATCCTGCATCCCGATCTTGACGGCCGCCGAGTCCGCGCCCGCTGGCACCACGTGGATGCCGTATAAGGCGAGCCACGGCTTCGTCGATTTCGCCCATGTCTTCCGCCCACACGAGCGCGGCGCCGGCGTCTATTACAACGG
>Ga0164305_10000742_pt1 | contig 12733 bp, 9 predicted proteins | sample Whisoiple_237_MG_FD_110215 | JGI IMG/M metagenome (GOLD analysis project Ga0164305, IMG submission 110215) | Soil microbial communities amended with pyrogenic organic matter from upstate New York, USA - Whitman soil sample_237_MG | ecosystem: Environmental > Terrestrial > Soil > Agricultural... | reverse complement strand
GAACGTGGGGCGGGGCCGATGGCACGCCCCATAGTTTTGAGCGGGGAAATCGGGTTTTAAGATTTAACCGCAGAGGGCGCTCTTGGCACAGACGTAGAGGAATGAAGAGAATAGGGGCGATCGCACTTCTAGGAAAGTTGGGAAAGTTTGTATAATAGACATATAAATTAATTAGCGAGAGGGCTGGGAGTCATGGTAGGCATCGGAACCAAACTCACTTTAGCAGAATTTCTAGCTTTGCCCGACGGAGATGTATATTATGAGTTTGTAGATGGTGAAGCAGTTCCTAAAGTGTCTCCAAAAATTTTTCATTCCAGTTTACAGGGAGCTTTAAATTTCCTATTGCGTCTATGGAGTCGGGGAAAAGGTAGAGTCTTTCCAGAATTAGCGGTTTTATTAAAACGTCAGGATCGAAACTGGGCTCCTGTACCAGATTTACTGTATATTTCTTATGAACGTTTACCGCAGAGTTATCGGCGGAATCAAGCTTGTCCCGCAATTCCTGAACTGGTGATTGAGATTATATCGCCGGATCAAAGTATGAAGGAATTTGAAGAGAAGGCGAAAGATTATTTGGCGGCGGGAGTTCCGCGAGTTTGGGTGATTGATCCAGAAGCTATTTTAATAAAAAGCTTTTTCCCCGATGGTTCTAGTCAAGTTTATACGGAGAATACACCGATTGTAGATGAGTTGCTGCCTGGTTTGGAGTTGACGACTAGACAGATTTTTGAAGAGGCGGAATTGATTGATTGAGGGCGATCGTACTCTGTGCAAGATATCAGTCGTAGGGTGCGTGACAGGGGGAAAACTTTAACTCGCGGCGGTGGGACTATTGACTGTCACGCAATGGGACAAAACCATAGTATTTACAAGGTACTATGGTTTTTTTGCGCTTACCTGTTACTCATTGAACTAGCGATCACTTTGATTTAAGATTGTTTCAATTTGACTCTGTACTTGTTCTAGTTCCCGACGTTTGTCAGCCAGCCAAATTTTTTGGGCTTCGCATTCTGCTCGCTCTCGATCGCACTTTTCCTGCTGTTCCAATAAATTTTCCCACAGAGAGATTGCTTGTGCGATCGCACCGCTACTCGTCTCAACTCTTTCTTCAAATACTGCAATAATTCTTTCGTCTATCTTATCCAAAATAGACTGTGAAGATTCATCGAACTTATTAAACCCTAACTCACAAACTTTGTGCTTTATTTGAGCTTTAACTGCATCGCCATCTAAGAAACTCAAGCCAAAACCGCCACCAATCCCCGCAACTATTGTCCCTAAAATTACTGGAATAATACCAAGTGGAAGAGCGATTAACACAGCAGCCGCGACAGCACCAATTCCCAAACCGCCGATGAATCCGCCGTCGCCAATATCGTCAATTGATTCAGCTATCCCGCTTCCACCGATACCAATTCCACCCAGATTACGTGCTATTGCTAACTTATTGAATTGAGCAAGAAGGCTAGTGCTGAGTTGCTTGTCGAACTTTTGAAACTCCTGCCGAATCGCATCAATGTCTTCATTGATTTGGCTGTTTAAACATCCTATATTTCCTTGTAAAATAGACTGTACTTTTTGAGTAGCCCCATCTTCTATTTCTTGGGTAATATCTCGCATAAATTGGTCGGAATAATCTTTTGTCAGCTCGTTTTGACTCCATATATGGTTATGTTCGGAAGTCCAGCAATCGCTTTTAGCAATCAGGCGTTCTCCCAATCCTTCCACCCATTCATTCCAAGATTCAACAACTTCTTCTACAGATTGCTCCCTCAGTTGATCCGCTAAAAGTTTGATTTTCACATCGCGGCCGCTTGCTTCCGCCATCAGTTCAAATATTTTCAGTTTATCTCCTGGAGAAACTGTCAATTTTCCTTCTAACATTTCCCTATATTGACTCAATTTATCGCAGCCAGTATTAATAATTTCCTTAATTCCGGCGGCGGATTGGTTAAGTGCGATCGCCCCCCGTTCAACTGTCAAAAACTGTTCCAGAGATTTGGTAAAATCCTGAAAAGATTTCACATACTCATTTTCCGTCCCGTCCAAAATTGCCTCAAGCGCAGATTGAGCCGAAATAAAATGAATCCGGTTTTCGCCAGCGATCGTATTTTGACTCTTAACAATCGTTTCTACCCTTTGTCTTACCTGCTTGCGTCTTTCTTCCCGACGCAGCAAATCGGCAAAATTAACTAAGACAAAAATATTCGTCGCAGCTTCATGATCTTTACCTGGATTCAACTCTTTTTTCAAATACAAAAGAAGTTGTCGCTCTTTCTCTGTCAAAGCATTTTGAGCGTGAGTCAAAAAAATCACCGCATCAGTTGTTTTGAGAACCTGTTCGGTGACTAACGTGCGTTCCGCTTGTTCGTTCAATCCGGGAGTATCAATAATTTCTACACCATTGCAGCACAATTCGAGATTCGGATGCTCGAAAATGATTTCTTGGAGTTCTGAATTGATAAGTTCATCCCCAAAAGAACCTAAAGCTGCTTCCTCAGAAATTGCAGCTTTATCCTGATATTCTTCCGGTGAAATCTCCTCCTCGCGTCCATCTTTATATTTGCAGATAACCCGCTGCTGCGGCCCGTATTTCAAAACCGTTACCGTACCGCTACAGGGAATATCCCGCACGGGTTGAATTTCCTCGCCCAGCAAAGCATTGAGTAAAGTTGATTTGCCTTTGCTGAACTCGCCGACAACAGCAACGCGAAACCGCTGAGATTGTAATTTACGAGATATCTTTGTTAATTCTTCTATTAAATTAGGAGATAGGACGTTATGATCGCTTCCATCTAGCAGAGTTAAGCCGAGTTTTCCGCAAACCGCATCCAGTTGTTGTCTATACTCCTGAAACTTTTTCAACTGCTGATATGACGATACTGAATGCTTGCGATCGTTTTGCTGTTTCGGTTTTGCTGGCAAATGTTCGATAATGTGGCTGGCAGCACGGACAAACAAAGCATCGATAGATTGAAATCGTGCTGGATCGAGTAACGAGTGGACTTCTGCTAAAGCTGCTGTATCCTTTATGGCTTGACTGCTAAAACTCGCTTCCAAAACAGTCAAAAATCGCCCCTCGATTCCGAGTTTGTTGGCGATGATCGTCAAATACTCTTTTTCGCGTTTATCTATTGTCCCATCTGCCGCCGACATTTGATACCCAAAACTAATCAGCAGCAGTTTTTCCTCCTCAGAAAAACACGCTGTCAGCGCCAGCAACGCCGTCAATTTCTTGTAAACTTGCTGTTCCCGCACGCTCTTAACCATCGGCATTACCAATGGGCGCAAATTGTTGTTAGCAGGAATAAGTTCCGTAAAAGTTGTCCGCAATCGCTGCGTTTCCTCAGCACTTACCGTACCGTCGGCATGAATGACTCCCAGCAATACCGTGACCAATCCCGCCAGAAAAAGCACGGGCGGAGTAATATCCTCTTTTCGTAGGTTTTGCCCTGTCAGTCGGGAAATAAGCTCAACCGTTTGCGGACTAATTAGCGAAGTGTCCATTTGCCGCGCCTTTAGAGAATTTTTTTTATTGAAACTATCATAATATATTAGTTATTCTGTGGATTGGTAACACGGTAAAAATTGATGATGAACTTTGTATTTCCTGCAGCGGTACAGGCTGCGATCGAGGCTGGTAAGTACGCACAAGTGTTTACATCTGCTGGAGTGCCGATCGGCATGGCGAGGGATGCAGCGACGGGACAGTTTGTGTCTCACGCGGTTGGCGCGGCCCTCAACAACAGCCCTCTATCGCCGTTAGTGTCGCCGTTGCAGTTTGCGATGCAAGGCTTACAGATGCAGCAAATGCACATGGGCTTTCAAGCCGTCCAAGCGAGTTTGGGCGTGCTGCAAGCGACAACAGCCGTCATTGGTGTGGGAACTGTGGCTGGGGTAGCTTTGTCAGCGGTGAATTTGCACCAGACATTGAAACTCAAAAAAGCTGTAGAAAGGCTGGAAGTCAAAGTAGAAAACGGTTTCATCAATTTAGAACAACTTTTGAAAGGCCAAGGCGCGGAAATTAAGCAATTAATTTCCGAAGTCGTTGCAGATATAAAATTTGAGAACCATCGCCTAGTCTTAGTGCGGGCTTACGGGTTATTTAATCAAGCAATTCAACGGATGCGATCGGCTTTGCAACTGCAAGATATTAATCGCCGGAATGCTGAAATTGATGCTGCGCGGGGGATGCTGTTTGAAGCTTTAGCAGACTACAGAAATCCGCATTTATTAGAAGAAACTTGTGCGGCGGGACAGTTGCGGCGGTTAGAGTGCAGTTGGGCGATCGAGCAAAGTATTATCGGCACGTATCAGGTGCAGAATGAATTTGGTGCAGCGGGCGATCGGCTTTCTCAACTTCAACAACAAATCCGTCAAGATGGCTTAACAGTAATTGCTGGCTGCGACTCTGACGAGGAACTAGATTTTCTCTTTCCTGAAATCACGCGAATTCACAATCACGATTTAGCTGCCTTAGACATTTGGCTTAATCAGATTGAATGGACTAAAGCTTTGCCCGAAAGTGAGCTAAAACAGTTACAGAGTAAAGATTTTACTAATGCAAATTTTTCATCAAGCGGTGATGAAAAATCAGCAACAACAGCTTCAGCAATACCGGATGAACAGTTATTTTATGAAAATTTGAGGCCGAAGTCTCATTTTTATGCGCTTTGCACTCAACTGGAATTAATGCTCGATCCGCAGCAGCGTCAAGAGTACGAAGATTATATCCTTGAGCAAGGGGAAATAGCGGGTCATAAAAGTTTAGTATCGTCGAACTTGGAAAAAGCCTCGAATTTGGCTGTTTCTAATCTTTTTTACTATTTTAAAGTCCGAGATCAATCGGAATAATCAGACCTAATTTGTAATTTGCTTTAAGTTTATCCCTGTTTTGATTATCCATCAATTACTATCGAGAACTCAAAGACACTCATTAAGCTGTTTCATATTCCCTTGCGGCTGCACTTGCTTGTGCAAGCTAATTTTGTCGCCCACTTCATACCCGGAATAAAAACCCGCCGCGCTGCTGACTTGAGAATCTGTCCTCGTTCTAATTTTAACCCCTCGGCCCTCTAGATAATCCGCGATCGCCTGTTGATTTTTCTCAAACATCGATCGTACTACAATCGCTGGAGTCGCCGCCGCATCGCCCGAACCCGGAATACCTGACTTTTCCATCTCCTGTTTTTGTTCCAACAATCTTTGTCTCAACCTCGTCGCGCATCCAACTCTAAAAGCATTCAGATACGCCAACCCCCTGCCGTTTCCTTTGCGGTATTTAGCCCTTTTTTCAATCGCCGAACTCAAATACTCGTACAGGTGTTTGCAAACAATCAGGTTTGTAGAAGTTCCCACCAAAAACATACTGCCATTATAAGTGTTTCGCATGGCAGTGCAACCGTTAGCGTCGGCAATTCCCGAAAGCAGCATCATTTTCCAAGTGACAAATTTCGATGTTGTTTCAACTGAGTCTTCGTCAATCTCTTCTTGGTGATTTGGCCCTAAATCCGCGAGGCTGAGATTGTACTGTGCCAGTAAAAGAGAAGCTTTTTCGGCCGCAGCAGTCGATTCGTTTTCATTGGATGAGGTGGCGAGGGCTAAAAGCTTTTTGATTCTTTCTACAATACTTGTGTCTGGCATTTTTCAATCGATTTTAGGGTGGGAGTATGCGGTGGCAATGATTTGGGTGAATTCCTATTTTAGTATAGCTGGGAATGTGCGATGTTTTTTGAGGAGGATTTTTTTGAACCGCAGAGGGCGCAGAGGGCGCAGAGAGAGAGAAGAAAGAAGTTCCCAACTGATGCGGGAGTTGGTATACTATTCGAGGAGTTCGAGGACTGATTTAGGCAGCAATTTATCTTTAAACCAGACTACTTTTGCCGGCACGTCATTTACATTTACCCCAGCCTTCTCCAAATTCAGCCGTTCGGAAATAGCTAAAATCAAGTTATCGCATTCAGACTTCTGTACTTGGGCAAATTTCTTTTGCAAATACTCCGGCCGCCAATAGCCAACTATTTCTAATAAAAATACTCGCCCGTCGGGATGCACTAACCGAAAGTCGGGAATCATCACACTACCTGGAATCGGAATTAAATCAACTTCTCGCTCTAGTTGCCACTCGGTTTTTGTGGAATTCCATCTTTCAGCAAATGCGGCTTCTAACATACTATCATAAGGCTTGCCCGGGGGATAGTGGCTGACTAAACCGCAGTCGGAATTTAGGGTGAATTTACCTGTTTTTAAAACGCCGCTAAAAGGGTCTTTTGTGTGCAATGTCGAGTGCATACTCCATTTGGTGACGTGCAGCAGTGCGGGCAGCATTTTCGCGAGGGCTAAGCCGTAGCGGGTGCTGGGTTTGAATAAGCTTGTAGGCCCGTCTATTGTCAGTGTAAAACCGTGGTCTGCATCGCCTTCAATGTAAGTCATTAATTGAAATAGTTTCAGATAGCGAAATAAGAGTTTGTATTCTCCCGGATCGTTGCGGTGGGCGGTTAATTGAACTTGACTTGCTCGGTAAAATATGCCTTGAACTTGAGAAAGATTGTATTTGTGAAGCAAGTTTTCGGGTGTTGGCGGATTAAACTCAGTGAGGATTTTGTTTTCGTTTAAATCGGCGTATAAACCTGTAGTGATTTCGTGAGGCAAAACTTCTCTGTTTAAGTCTTGGCTGAGTTCACTTGCTACTTTTTCCAGGGTTAATTGGGTGGATTGAGGGCTAGGAGTCGATCGCGCAGACAAGGCAAAAACCCGCTGTCTCAACTCTGAGGGTTCTAGGGGACTCATGACTTCCAAGGTGCAGAAACCGCTTTTCAGGAGGTGCGCTAATCCCCGTTTCAGCCGATAATCGGGGCTGTCGCCTTCTAATTCTAGCAAGCGTCCGTCGAGTTCGCCTTGGGTTTTGCCGATCGACTCTTGGAAGCAGTTTATCGTTTCGGTAGCTGCTTCTAAGTTTTTAGCATCTATCTTGAGGCGGAGAGGAATGATTGATTCCCCGTTTTGGCGGTGACTTAATAAATCAGTAGGTAGCATAAGCCGTGAAAAGTTTTTTATTTGTAACGAACCGCGAAGGCGCGAAGAACGCGAAGGGAAGAGAGACAAAGAAAGAGAGTGTTCAGAGATAGTTTAGGCTTACTACCAGGGAATTTCATCATTGTCTTCTCCCCATTTTGCGGGTGATTCTGCTGCTTTTTTGGTTATCTCTCGGTTGACTCCGTAAATGGGTGTCGGTTTGACAGTTTCTAATTTCTGATATTCTGGCTGCGGCTGTTCAATTGGTGTTTTTGCTTGCGGTTTGTGAGGCTGCATTCCTCCTCGGCGGCGTTGAGAAGTTCTTTCTTCGCTGGTGTCTTCGGTGACGACTTCGTAGAGAATTGCTAACTTATTTACATCGCTGCTTTTGCGGAGAACTCTACCCAATCGCTGGATGTATTCGCGTTCGCTGCCGGTGCCTGACAATATGATAGCAATTCTGGCGTCGGGAACGTCCACTCCTTCGTTGAGGACGTGGGAGGCGACGAGGGTTTTGTATTCGCCGCTGCGAAAGCGTTGGAGGATTTCGTGGCGTTCTTTGACTGGGGTTTGGTGGGTAATTGTGGGGATGAGAAATTCTTGGGAAATTCGGTAAACTGTGGCGTTGTCTCCGGTGAAAATAAGGGTGCGCTGGGGAGAGTGTTCTGCTAGTATTTTGGCTAAAATTCGCAGTTTTCCTTCGGTACAAAGGGCGATTTCTTTGGCTTGGCGGTGGGCTAGCATGGCGCGCCGTCCCAAGGGCGATCGCGCGCTTGCCATGATAAACTGTTTCCAACCATCCAGGCTGGATATTTTGATGTTAGACTGTTTTAAGAAGTCGTTGCGAATGTTGATTAATTCGGCGTAGCGATCGCCCTCTTCTTTTGACAGTTTTACCATGATTTGAACTATTTTATGGTCGGCTAAAGCATCGCCTGCCAAATCTTCGGGTCTTTTGCTAAATACTGTCGGGCCGATGAGGAAATGCAAATCGCTGTGGCGGCCGTCGGTGCGATCGGGTGTAGCTGTCAGTCCGAGTCGAAAAGGCGCGATCGCATATTCGGAAATTACTCGATAAAAGTCTGTTGGCAAATGGTGGCATTCGTCAAAAACCAGCAAACCGTATTTATTGCCCAAGGTTTCTGCATGAATACTTGCACTGTCGTAGGTTGCCACTAAAATTGGCGTTTTGTCCCGCGAACCTCCGCCCAACAATCCGATTTCAATGTCGGGAAAAGCTGCCTTTAAATTAGCATACCACTGGTGCATTAAATCGAGAGTTGGTACTACAATTAATGTACTGCGACCAGTGACTTGCATGGCTAATTGTGCCAGATAAGTTTTGCCGGAAGCAGTGGGGAGGACAACTACTCCTTGGCTTCCTGCTTGCTGCCAAGCTACCAGGGCCTGTTCTTGATGTGGGTAAGGCTGCATTTCCACACTGGGTACGAGTTCGAGTAATTCGTATGCCCTAGCTTCGTCCGTGAAGTGAATGCACTCGGCTTGGAGGCATTCTACCAGCGGGCGGTAGTGAATTGCTCGAATGCGGTATTTTTCCACGCGATCGTCCCATGTCGCAAAGTCCACCCAGTCTCTGCCTTTGGGCGGTGGGTGCAGCAGGAGAGTTCCGCGATCGAATGTTAAGGTAGGTATCCGTGGCATTTGTTTAGATAGGGGGGCGAGTTATGCCTGTTAAATTATAAGTGACCGATCAAATATATTGACAGCATACTCTTGATCAGCTATTATTTAATCATATCTATTAAACCCTAATGTATTTTAAAATTAAATAGGGTTAACTTAAAATTAAGTAGTAATCCTTTCAGGATTTTTCAAGCTCAATATTTCTTTCTTTTCTCCTTCCATACACCATCAGGGGTTCCTCTACAAAAAATCTCGTTCACACATCAAATAGGATGACCATAGCATTTTTTGTAGCCGACAAAATTGCCCAAAGGTCAAAAATGTCAAAAAAATGTAGTAGCTACTTGAGTCATTGCTTCTGAATAGGCAAAAGGACTTAGGTAGTGACTAAAAAATGCTTGGTATTGATTAGATATTTTCCGCAAGGGTTCTCGTTCAATTATCATCGGAATAATTATGTTTGACTTTATCGAATACAAAAAAAGATTTTTACAAGCGACTAAGGACTGGAATAACGAGAAGTGGAATAATTTTGATGACAATCCATTCCTGCTGTCGGCCCCAATGCTTCAAGATTGTCACGTTAAGAATTGTCGTTTTGTTGAAAGTCGATTAAAAATATTGGAATATCTGCCTAAAAATAGTGTGGTGGCTGAGGTGGGAACTCAATACGGGCGCTTTGCGGAAAAAATTAGTGCTATTGCCCAGCCCAAAAAGCTGCATTTGATCGATTATAATTTTGATTTATTCAAAGCAGAAATCAGCAAAAAACAAAAAAGTCTAGTTCAAGAAGGGATAGAAAATGGAACTGTAGAGATTCACGAAGGGGATTCTTCGACAATTTTAAAGAGCTTTCCTGACGAATATTTTGACTGGATATATATCGATGCCGACCACGAATATCAAGGTGTATGGAAAGATATTCAGCAAGGTTATACTAAGGTTAAAGCCGAAGGAATAATGGTGTTTAACGATTACACGAATTGGTCGGTATGCGAGGTGATGCCTTACGGTGTGGCGAAAGCAGTCAATGAGTTTTGTATTGCGAATAACTGGGAAATGGTATTTTTTGCCTTTCAGTCCCTCGGCTATCACGATGTTGCAATCAGAAAAAATACTGGGGAAACAGCAATGCGAATTCCGTTGGAGGAAGCCAATTCGGAATTGCAGAATTACCAATATCAAATTCAACAGCTACAGTTACAGTTGGAAAAAGCTAAAAAGACGATCGACTTGATGGAAAACGATCCATTTGGGAAATTGCGATCGATCTGGGGGAAAATCCAACAAAAATTATCCTAGCCCAGCCGGATTGCCAAAGCTAAAATCTACAAGAGTATTGTCCCGCTGGGGATGGTTTTTAAGTTAGATTCGATCTACATATGCCTGAGATTAGAGGTTATAGATGGAAATAGGCGTCCCCAAGGAAATCAAGGATTTGGAGTTTCGAGTCGGGCTTAGCCCCACAAGTGTCCGGGCTTGTTCGGACAAAGGCCACACAGTTTTTGTAGAAACGAATGCTGGTGCTGGGGCCGGTTTCGCGGACGAGGACTACGTTCAAGCAGGGGCTAAGATTGTTTTAAAGGCTTCAGATGTCTGGAATCGCGAACTAATTGTTAAAGTTAAAGAACCGCTGCCTGCTGAGTATCCGCTGATTCAAAAAGAGCAGTTGCTGTTTACATATTTACACTTGGCTGCCGATCGCACATTAACCCAGCATTTAATCAGCAGCGGAGTCCAGGCCATCGCCTACGAAACCGTCGAACTCCCGGACAGAAAATTGCCACTGCTGACGCCGATGAGCATTATTGCAGGCCGTTTGGCCGTGCAGTTCGGAGCTCGGTTTCTGGAACGACAACAAGGCGGCAGAGGAGTGCTTTTGGGCGGCGTACCCGGGGTAAGACCAGGTAAAGTTGTGATTTTGGGCGGCGGGATTGTCGGCACAGAAGCAGCCAGAATTGCTGTAGGAATGGGCGCTAGAGTGCAGATTTTAGAAGTAAATGTCGATCGCTTAGCCTACTTGGAAACTCTGTTCGGTTCCCGAGTAGAATACCTCTACAGCAGTCCTTTGCAAATTGAAGCAGTTGTTCCCGATGCTGATTTGTTAATCGGTGCGGTTTTGGTTCCGGGGAAAAAAGCTCCGGTGCTAGTTTCTCGCGAATTTGTTGCGAAGATGCACCCCGGTTCTGTGATTGTTGACGTAGCCGTTGACCAAGGCGGCTGCGTCGAAACTTTGCGGGTAACTTCTCACACAAATCCTACTTATGTTGAGGAAGGAGTCGTGCATTACGGTGTGCCTAATATGCCCGGTGCCGTGCCTTGGACTGCGACTCAAGCTTTGAATAACAGCACTTTGCCTTATGTTTTGCAGTTGGCAAATAACGGGATTAAAGCTTTGGAAATAAATCCGAGTTTGGCGAAGGGATTGAACGTGCAGAATCACCGATTGGTGCATCCGGCTGTGCGCGAGGTTTTCCCCGATTTTGCCGATTAGATTCCCACTTTTTTTAAGTAAGCTGTCCCGCATCTAAATTGTATTTTGGTGCGGGTAGGAGCAACAGTTCAGGGGGTGACAACCCCGTCTTGACCCGTAACTAACAAAAGTTAGACCGATTTATGGTAAAAAAAGATGGGATCAATTTTTATAAGCAACCTTATATACAGCACTTTGCTTAACAATTAGGTACAATAGTAGAGGTGGTAAAAAAGAGAAAAATGAAACCTTACTCCCTAGATATGCGTCAAAAGATCGTTGACACAAGGAGAAGCAGGTAACATCTCTATTCGGAAAGTAGCAGAAAGATTTCAAGGAGCGTAAAAGTACGGTACAAGCACTACTAAAGCGAAAAAAAGAGACAGGAAAATTACTCCCTAGTCAGGCTCATGGTGGTAAACCGAGTCTACTGTTTGGTCACGAACAACAGATTGAAGAGATGGTAGCTCAGTATCCAGATTACACGCGCTTCAGAATACTGTGAGTATTGGCACGAAAAAACAGGAGTATGGTTGAGCGAGAGTGCCATGTGCCGATTCCTCAAAAAGCAGGAACTCACTTTAAAAAAAAACACTACGGAGCAGTCAAGCCCATAAAGAAATTAATCAAAATCAGCCCATAGAATATTGGGAAAAAATCCGAGAGGTCGAACCAGAAAATCTGATATTTTTGGACGAAATGGGCGTATTGCTTGGAATAATGAGGCAAGGAGCTAGAAGTAAAAAGGAAGAAAGAAGCTACGATATTAAGCCATTTTATAGAGGAAGTAGGGTGACAGTAGTTGGTGCAATAAGCAATAAGAAGGTAATCGCCATGAAGACAATGGAAAAATCTCTGAATGGAGAGGAGTTCAAGAAATTTGTGCAAGAACAACTGGTTCCCAAATTATGGAAAGGAGCGGTATTAGTCATGGATAATTTGAAGGTACATAAGGTAGAGGGGGTAGAAGAAATGATCGAAGCAGTAGGAGCAAGTGTGGTGTATTTATCACCGTACTCACCGGAATTTAACCCGATCGAACATTTATGGTGGGAATTAAAGGCATGGCTCAGGAGATTTGTACCTCGAAGTGTAGAGATTGTGGAAAAACTCTTGGAATTGGGAGTGAAATTATGTTCAAGTAAGCAAATCGAAAATTATGAAAGCTCACTGCTGTTACTGTACCTCTTAGTCACGCAAAGTGCTGTATTGTGAGATAATGAGGGTAACATATTCTAACTTTGGTCTTGTGGTATTAACGAGACCCTTCCTTTTATATCACAACTAGGCGCTTTTTCTTATAGTGAGATTATTTTGTCAATAAGCTAAAATTTATGAAGTGGGTCTCAAGCGCGAAAACCTACGCCTGTAATGGTTTGGGGGCGATTGTCGCCCCCTGAACAAAGGTAACTTAAATTTAATTAATTGTTGATTTAGCAGTGATGTATTATGGTCATAAGGCTGGGGATATATGCTGGAAATTACAGCAGATTCCATGTATATGTGGTACAGTAGATTCAGTAGCCTCACCAGAAAAAATGAAAGCTTATTCAATAGAGTTTCGTAAAAAAATAGTTAAAGCCTATGAACAAGGTGATACAT
>Ga0164305_10000738_pt1 | contig 12777 bp, 15 predicted proteins | sample Whisoiple_237_MG_FD_110215 | JGI IMG/M metagenome (GOLD analysis project Ga0164305, IMG submission 110215) | Soil microbial communities amended with pyrogenic organic matter from upstate New York, USA - Whitman soil sample_237_MG | ecosystem: Environmental > Terrestrial > Soil > Agricultural... | reverse complement strand
TGGGATTGGAAGCGAGTTCTCTCAGACATGCTGCGCGGCTAATAATTTTCGAGATCATGAGGTCTTTTCTTCCTCGGTTCAAAGGAACAGGCGACTAAGTTAGCCGCCTTACACTGGGGCAAACGCGCGGACCGTTCCGCACGCTCACCGTCAGTGTTGGAGCATTACGCTACTTTAACTTGAGTAGCTTTTGTTTTTGCTACCGGTGTCGTCGGCAGGTGCACTTTCAGCACGCCGTCGCGAAACTCCGCCGTGACCTTCGTACTATCGGCATCTTCAGGCAGCGTGAAGCTGCGTCGGAAAGTGCCAAAGCATCGCTCGATGCGATGGAATTTCTTTTTGAGATCTTCCTTCTCGGTTTTGCGTTCTCCAGAAACGCTAAGAACGCCGTCTTCGACTGTGACCCTAACGTCATCCTTTTTCATTTCAGGCAGGTCAGCTTTAAGGAGATACCCGTGATCATCCTCGCTGATATCAACCTCCGGTGACCAATCTGCGACCGCCAGGCTGTGGATCTCGCCACTGCCCATTCTGTTGGGAAAGCCGCCCAGGAAGAAGCGACTTAAGCGATTTTGCGCTTCGTCGATCTCTCTCAGTGGATTCCATGCTATTACTTTATTTGATGTATTCATTTAATTTTGTCTTTCTGGATTGAGTTAAAGCGGTGTTGGTGCATGGCGCTAACCGCTTATTGTCGGAGTCGACCCTGATCTTGCGCATGTTGAGGAGGAGGTCCGACTAAAGGCAAACGCTTGGGGGACTTCACCAGGCTGCGTTCTTAGCCACGCAGGCTAGAAACCCGCGTGCCGCGCAGACAACATGCCTCTGTTCCGATACCCGCGACCCTCGCAATCTTACTTGCCAGAGACGCATCGGTTGGGCATAATGAAGTCCCGATGATCAGGGCGAATTGTCGGGCGCGGTTTACCGCAGCCGATTTCGACTTCATCGTGCGGACGCTGGCGCGTTCGCAAACCGACCAGGTTTCGCTGGTCGATCTGTTGAGCGACCTCGAAACGCGCGATTCGATTCTGGATCATCCGCGATTGGTCGATGCGATCTTGAATCACTGCGGCCATCTGCGGATATCGTCCCAGTTTTACTTTTATGTTCTGGCCCGACACGTTTTGCAGCAGGGCGGAATTGGCGACCGCAAGCTTTGCGATTACGTCGCGTCGTTGCTGGAAACATTTTCACGCGTGAAGCACTTGTGCGCGCCGCAAACTCCGGGACGCTGCGCCGAGTCCGGCACAGCGGATTCGTCCTGTGGCGAACAATACATTTCCGACATCCTGATCGCGCTGACTCGCGCCACTCCGGAGCAGGCATTTTTGCTGCGGGCGCACATTGGAAATTACTCACTCTTCATCAGCGGCATTTTTCATCCCGCAGTCGCGGGACAGCGCAGCCTGCGCGGTGGACCGGACATTGAATTTTACGAGCAGGTTGGTCGGACGAACTATCAACTTGTGTCCTCACACGCCGTCGCTCGCCGCTGCGAACTGGATGATGTTTTCGAAGGATTGGCAGATCGGTTTCGCGATGTCCGGCTCGCGCTGAATCAGCTGTCCGACCGATTGCTCAATCTGGATGAGGATACGCGGCCGTCGCTCTGCTTGTGAACGCGCGCGCCAGCATGTGGATCTGCTTTAGAAGCGGCGGCGGACTAGAGACCGCCGCTCCTTGGTACCTGTGAACGAGACGCTCTTCAGCCAAATCCAGAGGTTATTTGAGCGAACGTACGCGCAGGTCGGGATCAATCTGGAGGATTGTCTGATCGATCGGACGCGTTGCGCGCAATTGTCGTTATTGGCGGGAAAATCCGCCCGCGAACTAAGCGAGCTCGCACGGACGTTCCTGCGCCGCGCCGGAGACCAGCTTTATGTCGGCATCTACTATTCACGCTGGCTCATCGAACAGCTGGAGCTACACGATCCCCGCGCAGGCGTGGGCGATCGCAATATCCGGTCGCTGATCATGTTCGTCGAAGAACTCAATCATGCGCTGCATGCTGCACTACAGTTCAAAAAGGGGATCCGCGAGATCGCATCGGAAGATTTTGCGCGCAATCTCGAGCTCCAGGCACAGGTAGATACGTACCTTGTGCTGCTTTTGTTTGTCGCGTTTTTTCGAAAAACCCAGCGCGTTTCGCGCACTGACCGTCGCTGGCTGCGGTTTCATCTTTTCGCCCGGCAATGCCCAGAGGCATTTCGCGATGCAAACCTGCGCAGCCGTTATCTACAGACAAGCCAGCTCGCCGCAAGCTACACACGTTATCTCGATACACTGAATGGCATGCGGCGCCTTGATGAAATCCGGCGTTTTCATTCTCTCGATTACGGCGCCAAGCGAGCGCGCATCCTGGCCCTGACAAATAGCAGCGCGAGCAAGACGGACTAGCCGCGCGGCAGTTGCGCGACCATAGCAGCACGGCGATTACTCTGGTATGAGGACGTATCCCAAGAGCCCAAAGGAAATGACCAAGGGAATGATGTATTTCCCGCGGCTGCTGGACAAGATCCGACTGCACGCGCGTGGCGAGTTGCACGAGGATTATCAGGAAAATTTCGGCGCGCCGCAGACGGGCGACAGCGCGTGTTGCAATTTTCTGCGGGTGCATCATCGCGATCTCATCAAACGAGTTAAGGACGGCGGGACGGACGAGGAAATTCTGGAATGGTGTTTCGAAAAAGGTCGTCGGCTAAATCAGGGTGACTTATTTGTTTGGAACGGTTTCATTTCGAAGCTTGGGTGGCGCGATTCGGTGACGCCGCGATTGGAACAACGAAAGCGCGAAGCCGGCATCGCGGATCGCAGGGATATTCAGTGCATTCCAGACCTCATCGATTTCGACGAAGGCCGATTCCCAGAGGCGGCGAAGACTCCGTGACTTCCCCGAATTTCCTTTCTCGGCGGTTAGGGTTCGGTATCGCCCTTTGTCTTTGCATAGTCGGCTTCGCCGCGTGCAATTACGAAGTTCCGATCACAACCAGTCCTACTCGCAACGTGCAGGAACAGCTTCTTGGCGACTGGACGTCCTCAGATGGAAAGGAACAAATGAAGGTGCGCCGGCTCGACGAGAGCTTCTATGTTGTTTACTACGACGGTGATTTGTTCCGTGCTTATCACTCCGATGTCGCGGACATACCGTTCGTAAGCGTGCAGGATCTCAATTCGAAGGATCGCAAGTTTGCTTACGTGGTTTGGAGACTATCGGATGACGGCAAACGCCTGAGTTTACGGAACGTCAACGACAAAGTGGTCTCGAAGGAAACAAGAGATTCAGCAACTGTTCTTACGCTTTTGAACAAGAACGCACGTAACCCCGAGCTGTTTGGTGAGGAAATCGAGTTTAGGAAAGTGAAGTAACTCTCGTCCTGCTGTCATGTTGAGCGATGCGAAACATCTCTGATTTAGCTTCATGGGAGCGCTCCAGAAATGATCCGAGATTCTTCTCCCGCGTCTGCGGGATCAGAATGACAAGCTGCACGATGTGTAACAAAAAAGCGATGCTCCAACGCGACGTCGCGCGCGTTTGCCTATTTGCAGCGATTGATGGTCAGAGGCTTTTCTGACAGAATTTGGGATGCCCAGACGGAGCAGTCGCTTTCTCACAATTTGTTATCTGCTGTTTCCATTCTGTTTTTGTGCGCTGGATATTGAGGCTCAACAAACCCCCGCTGCAACATCAAGTCCCAGCGCCTCACCATCGCCCACACTGGCTGTCTTTTCGCCGCAGACACTGGCGGAATTGAAACGATTGCAACAGGCAGCTTTGAACAGCGATTACGCGTATAAGCAGGTTGCACATCTGGCGAATAACATCGGGCCGCGTCTGAGCGGCTCGGCGCAGGCCGCGAAAGCCGTAGAGCACGTGGCGAGCGAATTGAAAGCCATCGGGTGTGAAGTACAGCGCGAGAAAGTGATGGTGCCACATTGGGTGCGCGGTGAAGAGACAGCGGCGCTTGTTCAGTTTCCAGGACAGGCTTCGAACACCACGCAGAAAATTGTCCTTTGTGCCCTCGGGCCAAGCGTCGCGACTCCCACGAATGGGATCGAAGCTGACGTGATCGTAGTCAGAAATTTCGATGAGCTAAAATCGCTGCCTCGGGACAAAGTCGCGGGCAAGATCCTCCTCTTCAACTATCCCTTCGATAAACAAATGGCCGCCGAAAATCGTGCCGGCGAAGCTTATGGTGAAGCCGTTGTTTATCGTACCAATGGCCCGAGCGCAGCCGCGCGACAGGGCGCTGTCGCCTGTTTAATTCGTTCAGTGGGTGGCGCCGATTATCGGCTGCCACATACTGGACAAACAAATTACGCAGATGACGCCCCGAAAATTCCCGCAGGCGCCGTCACTGCAGAGGACGCAGATTTAATCGCCGATCTGGTCCGGCAAGGACCGGTGAAAACGAAATTAGTTTTGACGCCGCAAACTCTGCCCGATGTCGAAAGCGCGAACGTGATCGGAGACATCAAAGGCAGCGAATATCCCGAACAGATAATCGTCGTTTCCGGTCATCTGGACTCGTGGGACCTGGGCACGGGTGCGATTGATGATGGTGCGGGCGTCGCAGTCTCAATGGAAGCAGTGAATCTGATTCAAAAACTTCATCTCAAACCGAAGCGCACAATTCGGGTGATCGCCTGGATGAATGAAGAGAATGGATTGAGAGGCTCCAAACAGTACGCAAAGGATCACGAGAAAGAGATCTCGAATCATTTCGCAGCCATGGAAACAGATGGCGGCGCCGGCCATCCGCTCGGCATCAACATCAAGGCAAAGCCAGAAGTAAAAAAGATGCTGGCGCCTGTGGCAGCGATTTTGCAGGAGTCAGGCGCCGGCATGTTGAATCTCGTTGAGCATTGTGGCGCTGACATCGAGCCGCTGGAAAAAGCCGGTGTGCCCGCTTTCAGCCCGATTCAAGATAGCCGCTTCTATTTCAATTATCACCACAGCGCGGCTGACACACTGGACAAGATCGTGCCGAAAGAACTGGCGGAAAATTCCGCTGTCGTCGCAGTCGCCGCGTATGCGCTTGCAAATATGGAACAACCACTGCCTCGTTAAGTTCGTGGATAGACAGGTTCACCGCTGAGTGCGATGGAAAGATCGAAAAGGAGGATGGAATCATGAACGGAAAGGCATTATGGGTGGTGCTGGAGGCGAAGCCGGGCAAGGAAGCAGAGGTGGAAAAGTTCTTGCAGGCTGGGCAGGAATTAGTGGCGGCCGAGCCGAAAACGGTGTCGTGGTTTGCAATTAAAATCGGGCCGTCCAGGTACGGGATTTTTGACACCTTCGCAGACGACTCCGGTCGGGATGCGCATCTGAATGGCGAGGTGGCGAAGTCCTTGATGGCGAAAGCAGCCGAACTTCTGGCAAAGTCACCTTCGATCGAGAAGATCGACGTGATCGCTTCGAAGCTCCCGAAGTGATTGCGGAACAGGCAAAGCCTGTTCGCGTCAAGCGGCTTCGTCCGCCGCCGGATCAGTTGTGCTTTAAGTTGCGCAATTCATTAAGCAGCAGGTTGCCGATTCGGCGGCCGCGATTGCGCAGAAATCGCCAGGCTCCAGCATCGACGAAATATGTGAGCAGAATGCTGTCCCGCGTTTTTACCTCAGGGCCTACCGGATTGGCCGAATGCCATGTGTTATCCGCTACAGCAAAGGCGTAGCCGGTATTCGGCGAGAATGGCATTTGTGCTTTCTGCGGTTTTCTCCCATTGGGAAGAACCTCGTGAAAGATCGTGCCGATATGTGGCGTCGAATTGTCGGGCGGCAGATACAATTGCACCGTGATGCCTTTCCACAGGCTGTCAGTGTGCTTGAAGATGCGATAGCCCGGAATGTCGCGAGTCAGAATCGGCACCGGATACATTTGCACCTTCTGAAAATTCGGTCCGAACCGGCGCTGCAAGCCCGGAGCGAGCCGCTGCACAAATGCCGACCCCACTTCTTTCGAGCGAAGAGCCTGGCCGGCGACGTCCCATACCGCGCGCTTCTGCGGAGGCAAATGACGAGTGTATTCGGGAAAAAGATCGATCTTGGCGCGAGTGGGTCTTCCATCAGGTCTGCTGCTGCCCGTCTTACTTTTCCCAGACATCGCCCGGTAATCCTCCGCGACAGGCATCGCTTCCAGCAGCTCCCCGTAAAAATCGTCAGGAAACACCCGCTCGAACCTCAAGTGATGGAATGGCGCATCATCCGCGGGTGCCGTTTGCACGGAGTTTACAACGAACGGGATCAAATTGTTGACGGACCACGATTGTCTCATTGATTCAATTTTCCCCGTAAATCATGAGTCAAACAACTGAAAAACGTTCGTGGTTCTCGCGTTTCGGCCGCTGGGTTGCCGAATTGGTTTTGGTGTTCGTCGGTGTTTACGCGGCGTTCTGGCTAAATAATTATCAGCAGCACCGGCAGGACGCTCAACGGCGCGATCAAATTCTGGCTTCATTTGAGGAGCAATTGAGCCAGGGAGTCGAGAGCGGAAAAATTAACCGCGCAAAAGAAGAACGAGAAGCCGGGGAGTTTCAGCGCGCCGTTGACGCTGGTGAAATGCCGCCGCTTCGTCCCTTTGTTTTTACGACCGACTACAACCCGGGTGACTTCGCCACGTGGCTTCAAGCCGGCGGCATCCAGTTGCTCGACTTGGACACGCTGCTCGCCTTACGCAAAGATGAATCAGTTATCCGATGGGGACTGAGTCGTATGGCGCGTTATCAGAAACTTAGCGACGAACTGATCGTGCCGAATCTCGACCAGGATATTTCCTTCTTTTACGATCCGGCTACAAAGAAATTGAGAAAACGTTTCGAAATATATCCTGACGCTCTACAAGAAAGGGTAAGATTTGCTAACGAGCTTGAACGAACCCATATCGGGTTGCTCAAACAAATCCAAGCCGAACGGCAGCGAAGTCATTAATACCAGTGGTCATCATGTCATTCTGAGTGAAGCGAAGAATCTCGGATCATTTCTGGAGGGCTCCTCAGGGAAGTAAATCAGAGATGTTTCGCTTCGCTCAACATGACAGCGCCGTTTAGAAGGTGAGATTAACATGAATCCAATGATCCGAATCTTCGGATTTCTCTTAGTGCTTCTGACGGCGACTTTCGCGTCGGGTAGCGATTATCCGGCGCCGACTGAACGCGATTACACGATTCGCGATTTCAAATTTACCTCAGGTGAAAGCTTGCCGGAACTGAGGCTTCACTATCGCACACTCGGAAAGCCGGAGAAAGATGAGCAAGGCAAAACGACAAACGCAGTTCTCATCATGCACGGTACGACTGGCAGCGGCGCTCAATTCATTCGTCCGGAATTTGCCGGTGAATTATTTGGCAAAGAGCAGCCGCTCGATGCGACAAAATTCTTCATCGTGCTGCCGGACGGGATTGGGCACGGCAAATCGAGCAAGCCAAGCGACGGGATGCACGCGAAATTCCCGCGCTACGGTTACCGCGACATGATCGAAGCGCAGTACCGCCTGCTCACGGAAGGACTAAAAGTCAATCATGCGCTGCTTATTATGGGCACATCGATGGGCGGAATGCACACGTGGCTGTGGGGCGAGTTGCATCCCGATTTCATGGACGCGCTAATGCCGTTGGCGAGTTTGCCGACGCAGATTTCTGGACGCAACCGTGCCTGGCGCCGAATGGTCATAGACACGATCCGCAACGATCCGGCGTGGAACGGTGGCGAGTATTCCGCAAAGGCGGGACAGCCGCCCAGCCTGCGAACAGCCGCCGAGATGCTTTGGTTCATGAGCAGCAATCCGGTTCTGCGTCAGAAGGACGCGCCCACACTCGCGAAAACCGATGAAGTTCTTGATAAATTTGTTGAGCAAATCGTCAAGACTGATGATGCAAATGATGTGCTCTACGCGCTGGAAGCTTCACACGATTACGATCCCGGTCCGGGTCTCGAAAAAATTCGCGCGCCGCTTCTCGCAATCAATTCCGCCGACGATCTGATCAACCCGCCGGAGCTCGGTATTCTTGAACGCGAGATCAAGCGCGTCCTGCGCGGCCGCGCCGTTGTGATTCCAATGAGCGATAAAACCCGCGGCCACGGCAGCCACACAATCGCCGCCTTGTGGAAAGATGAATTGGTGAGGCTGTTAAAGGAAACTGAACGAAATCCCTAGTCGCGGACTATCGTTTCGCTCTATGTCTTCACATCGAATTCGTTCAGCGAACGCTGGGTTCAAATTCGAGAAATCAAGATGGAAACTCTGCTGGCTCACTTCCGAGAGCAGGACTCAAAAATCCAAAAAGTCAGTGATCAGATTGAGATGAGTAAGCCCGACGTGCGACTGGCGACGATCAAGTAAGCCGGATCTAGTCGAACAGATTTCGCAGGATCGACCGGCTCAATATTCGGAGTAGTACGCCCCGCCGTAATAACTGTACCACGGGTAGTAGGGATAATAATCCGGCGCGTAGTAGGTGTTGTAGCGAGATTCCGGCGCAGGATTAGCCGCGGTGTAATACCCTTCGGCACATCCATCGAGTAGAAGGACCAAAAGTCCGGCGCAGATCAGCGAAAAGATCGCTGTCGCGACGTTACGACACCTTTTGACAACCGATTTCACAACGAGCTTCATCGCTCATTTGATGATAACGGCACAGGCAAATGCAAGCTAAAAAATTGAGCGCATCGGCGCACGATTATGTGCACCGATGCGTCAATTGAGCGCGCGTCGCAAATTACCAGTCGCCGTAAACGGTACGGCTGTAGTAGCGCGGTCCGTAAGCGTCGTTATAGCGGACGCCGGAGCGTACGATCGTACTATCGTAGGTCGGCCCGTAATAGTACGAAGACGGGTAGCTGTAGTTGTAGGCCGGCGTATAATACGCGGTCGGATAATAATAACCGTTGTCATACGCGGTCATGTAAGGCCCCTCTGCACATCCGCCCAGAAAAGTCGCGACGACGCCTGCGCAAAGGATCGACAGCAGCAATGCTCGCTTAGTTTTCATTGGTGTTTTCATCAGATGATCCCTTTCTTGAGTTCTGAATTCCCCTTTCTCTTTCGCGAAGCCGCGGTGCGACCCCGCGTGGCCTGCTGACCCCCTTGACCGATGGTCTGTTGCCAGCAAACCTTCATAGTACAATTCGCACCTGCCCGCCCTACCGGACGCCCGGTTAAATAAGGGCTGAGTTGAAAGTGCCGACGTGTCGGCGCACTCGAAACCTTGCGTTCGCTTTTGCGCAAGTGTTGGTGTTCGATACGGTCAACCCGAAACAATGAACCAACATTTCTTTTGGGTTGTACCATTCCTGACAACTGTGCTTGCGATGTCTGCTCAGAAGTCATCTCCGTCGCCACCCCGCGCAGATTTTGACGTCATCATTCAGGGCGGGACGGTTTACGACGGAACAGGTGCCGAGCCGCGGCAAATCGATGTTGCGATTCGGGGCGATCGGATCGCGGCGCTAGGCGATTTCAAGTCGGCCAAAGCGAAAACAGTTGTGGACGCAAAAGGCCTCGCCGTCGCGCCTGGGTTTATCAACATGCTTTCCTGGTCCACGGAGTCGCTGATCCAGGATGGCCGGTCGCAAAGCGAAATTCACCAGGGCGTGACAACAGAGATCATGGGCGAAGGCGAATCGATGGGCCCGGTGAACGATCGCGTGCGCGAGCACATGCTCCGTGCACAGGCAGACATCAAATACGACATTAAATGGAACACGCTCGCGGAGTATCTGCAGTACCTCGAGAAACGCGGTATCTCATGCAATGTGGCGTCGTTCATCGGCGCCACCACCATCCGTGAATACGTCATCGGCTTCGAAGACAAGCCGCCTACGCCGGAACAGCTCGATCAGATGCGCGATCTCGTGCGCAAGGAAATGGAAGCGGGCGCCTTAGGGATTGGCACTTCTCTAATTTATCCACCTGCCTTTTATGCCAAGACGGATGAGCTGATCGAACTGTGCAAGGTAGCCGCGAATTACCAGGGCAAATACATCTCGCATATGCGCAGCGAAGGAAGCCGGCTATTGGAGGCGCTGGATGAATTGATTCGAATCAGCCGCGAAGCGAAAATTCCCGCAGAAGTTTATCACATCAAGGCCTCCGGCCGCGAAAACTGGGGAAAAGAGGACCAATTGCTCGAGCGTATCGAAGCCGCACAGAAGGAAGGACTGAAAATTACCGCCGACATGTACACTTATACTGCCGCCGGTACCGGGCTGGACGCGTGTTTGCCGCCATGGTCTGAAGACGGCGGCTATCCGGCCCTGTTCAAGCGGCTGCGCGATCCTGCTACGCGGGAGAAGATTAAAGCGGAAGTGCAAAAGCCGACCAATTCATGGGAGAATCTGTACCTGGACGCCGGTGGACCTGAGCACATTCTGCTGGTGGCCTTTAAGTCGGAAAAGCTGAAGCCGCTTACAGGTAAGACGCTCGCGGAAGTGGCAAGGATGCGCGGGAAAAATCCAATCGACACGGCCATGGATTTAATCGCCGAAGACGAATCGCGCGTCGGCACAATTTATTTTCTCATGGACGAAGACAACGTGAAGAAAGAAGTAGCGAAACCATGGATTTCATTTGGCTCGGATGAAGCCTCGCAAGCGCCTGAACCTCCTTTCACAAAATCGAATCCGCATCCGCGGGCCTATGGGAATTTCGCGCGGGTATTGGGTAAGTATGTGCGCGATGAGAAAGTCGTACAGATGGCGGAAGCCATTCGCCGGCTGAGCGGATTGCCTGCTACTAATCTCGGTCTCGATCATCGAGGATTTCTGAAAGAGGGAATGTTCGCCGACGTGGTTGTGTTCGACCCCGCAACAATTGCCGATCGCGCGACATTCGACAAACCGCATCAATACGCCGTCGGGATGAAGCACGTCTTTGTGAATGGCGTGCAAGTCATCAAAGACGGCGAGCATACCGGCGCGAAACCGGGTCGCGCATTGTGGGGACCCGGGAAAAGGAAATAACAACAGATTGCCCGCATTTAACCTGATTTGCAGGGCCGCCATCGTCAGGGGATCGACCCGAAACGCGGCGCTTTCCACCGATGAGACAAGCCCTGGCATCCGCTTGCCTTGAGCCCTTGGCTGTTGTGCGTTGGATGTTGAACGTTTAATCTTGTTGTCATGCGTTTTCGAACCTACAAGAACTCCGATCTCACGGTGAGCGAGGTTGGCTTCGGTTTGTGGACCATCTCTACTGGCTGGTGGGGAAATTTTACCGAAGGCGAAGCGATTGCATTGATGCACAAGGCGTTCGATCTCGGAATCACGTTGTTCGATGCGGCTGACACATACGGAAACGGTCTCAGCGAAGAGTTGATTGCCAAAGCATTCCCAAACCAGCGGGATAAAATCGTGATCGCGACCAAGGTCGGTTATGATTTCGTACATCACGGCCAGGCCCGCGGCCGCGGGCAACGCGAAATTCCGCAAGATTTTTCTCCGGAAGCGGTCGTGCGCGCGACGGATGCAGCGCTGAAACGATTGAAAACCGATCGGATCGAACTGCTCCAACTGCACAACATCCGGATGGAGCAGGTGTATGACGACGCGCTCTGGAAGACGCTCGAGAACTTAAAGAGCGAAGGAAAAGTTCGGTCCTACGGCATTGCCCTGGGGCCCGCGATTGGCTGGTTATACGAGGGAACGAATTGCATTCGCGAGCGCGACGTCACAAGCGTCCAGCACATTTACAACATGCTTGAGCAACATCCCGGACGCGCCTTTCACCAAGTCGCAACCGACACGGGCAAGGATACAATGTTTCTTATTCGAGTGACGCATTCGTCCGGTATGCTCGAAGGTAAATACACTGAAGAGACAACGTTTCCGCCGACCGATCATCGCAGCCATCGTCCCCGCAGTTGGTTACTGAACGGGATCAAAAAGGTCGAGAAATTGCGGTTCCTTGAAAATTCCGAGCGGACGTTGGGCCAGGCGGCATTGCAATGGCTATTGGCAGACCATCGCGTGGCTTCAACGTTGCCAAATATCTATAATGAAGAGCAGCTCATTGAATTCGCCAACGCCCCCGAATGTCCGCCGCTCACGAGCGACGACATGGCGCGGATCGACGATCTCCATTCCGATAATTTCGGCGTCGAAGAAGAACCACCGAAGTTCAAAGGAACAATGGAGCTTCCGAAGGAAACTGCGGCTGCGTGACAATCGCGCGCAATACTCATAAACGGTCATCCCGAACGGAGTGAGGGACCTCACAATCGGAGCCGTGACGATGCGCCTTAGAGAGATCCTTCGCTTCGCTCAGGATGACCAAATGCACAATGGCTGCGTGGGTAGGGGCGGTTCACCGAACCGCCTTGATCGATCAGTCTGCGGGGAAACGAAGCGTGGCGATTGAGATCAATCGCCGCTACCTAATCCGATTCGTCTTCTTCCTCGACAGGCTCAGCGCGACGAACTTCCGGTTGTTCGCGAGCGCGCCGGTCGCGCCGGCTGGCTAACTTCTCACCGTGGTAAATTTCCTTGAACACGTCAGCAATCATCGGGGCAGCGGCGGATCCACCATGGACCTTGCTGCCGACGTCTCCCTCGTAAACCGCCGCAAACGCGTATTTCGGTTGATCGGTGGGCAAAAATCCGGAGAACCACGCTGCGGTGCGTTCTTTGTGTTTGGGTCCCCACTGCGCGGTGCCGGTTTTGCCAGCGACTTCAACATTATCGAGGCTCGCTTGATGCGCGGTGCCGCCTGCACCATTCACGACGTCGGTCATTCCAGTGCGCACCTGGTCCAGCGTGCCGGGCGAAAGATCTAGTGTTCGTTTT
>Ga0164305_10000737_pt1 | contig 12779 bp, 6 predicted proteins | sample Whisoiple_237_MG_FD_110215 | JGI IMG/M metagenome (GOLD analysis project Ga0164305, IMG submission 110215) | Soil microbial communities amended with pyrogenic organic matter from upstate New York, USA - Whitman soil sample_237_MG | ecosystem: Environmental > Terrestrial > Soil > Agricultural... | reverse complement strand
TGATGGACGGCGTGGAGGCGACCCGGCGGATCGTGGGCAGCCAGCAGGGTTCTCCCACCACCAAGGTCATCGCCATCACCACGTTCGAGCTCGACGACTACGTCGTGGGCGCCCTGCGCGCCGCCCCCGTCCCCGCCCGCAGTATGCGGCCCCACCGTGAGCGTGCCACCGAGGAGCGCGTTCCGCTGCCGCACCCCGCCCACCCCGCCCCCTTGCGTCGTCGGCGCGGTCGGCCCCCCCACCGAGCGGCTGCCGCTGTCCCCGAAGTCGCGCACCCGCAGACGCAGCCGGTCCCGCCCGTAGTCGACGAGGACCTCGACCCGGCTGCCGGCAGCGTGCTTCATCGCGTTGGTCAGCGACTCCTGGACGATCCGGTAGGCGTTCAGCTCGACGGCCGCGGGCAGGTCGCGTCGCCTTCCGGTCACCGTCAGCGTCACGTCTGTGCCCGCGCCGACCACCTTGGCCACCAGCGCCTCCAGCTGGCCCAGGCGGGGTTTCCCCTCGTCAGCCGACTCGCCGCCGGCCGACCCACCGCCGGTGGACTGGAGGACCCCCACCAGGCGGCGCATGTCGTCCAGGGTCTCTCTCCCGAGGGACTCGATGGTCGCCAGCGACTCGTAGGGTTCCGCGCCGACGGCGCCCTCGGCTTCCGCGGCGGCACTGGCCCGCAGCCGCTTCGCGGTGCGCTGCGTCGTCGCTGCCTGCGCGACGATGACGCTGATGTTGTTCGCGACGATGTCGTGCAGCTCCCTGGCGATGTTCGCCCGCTCTCGGGCGGCCGCGAGCTCGGCCATCGTCAGCTGCTCCTGCGCCAGCCGCCGCGACTGCTCCTCGAGCAGCTGGGCACGGTCCTCCAGCAGGGCGGTGCGCATCTGCCTCATCCGCACACCACGGCCGAGGGCGCCGGCCGTGAGCACAGCGACCGCGTCGATCATCGGCTCGTCGTCCAGGGACGGGCTCAGCAGGATCATCGCGCCGACTGCCATGCCCACCGCAACGGCCGCCACCGCGATGGCAGAGCGCTTCAGCGGCCACTTCTGGGCGACGGTGTACACCGCGATGAGCACTGCATACGGCAGCGGCATGACGGGATAGTGCTCTGCGTAGCGTCCGATGGCGGAGGCCACGGTCACCGCCAGGACGGTGCCCGGGGCCACGCGCCGCCAGCACAGGGCGGCGCAGCCGATGATGACCTGGACGACACCGACGAGGTCCGGGGTGGCGAAGTGGATGGGGCCGTCGGCGGTGTCGAGCAGCAGGGAGGACCGCTCCCTGAAGCTGATCAGGGACACGACACCGATCAGGCCGGCGAGGGCGATGTCAGCAGGCGGGACACGCCACTGCACTGCACGCCGAGGCGTTGACGCCGCAGCAGCCTCAGGCGGGGTCGTGACTAGTGCGCCACCTGTGTCGACACCGTCAATCAGGGTGATGCCAGCGACCGACCGGGGTTGTACAGCGGTCTCCGCCAGCAGACTTCGTGTCTCGTCCCGGAGTGCCTGCCGACCTCGCGAATAGGCGCTGCGTAACGGATCCCCACGGCTGACGCCCATAGCAATCCCTCCCCAATACCTTGATGTTCACCGTACGACCACCGGCGATACCAGGGGGTGCGAATGAGCACCATCGACCGCACGCGCAATCGGCTCACAGGTGATGCAACCGGGCCAATACCGCCCATGCCGCACGCGATTTCGCGGCTCTGGAGCGCCGGACGGGGGTGGCTGCGATGAGGGCTGGCGTCGCGGGGGCGAACCCACGCATCGGTCGCCTCTTCATCGCCCTGGCGGTCGGGGTGCTGATCCTGGGTGTCACCCAGCTGGGGTCGGCTCGGGTGGACTTCCTGCCTGAGTTCATGCCGCCGTCGGTGCAGGTGCAGACCGAGGCCCTGGGCCTGTCTGCCGCAGAGGTCGAGTCGCTGATCACCGTTCCGCTCGAGCAGGACCTGCTCAACGGTGTGCCGTGGCTGGACCGGATCCACTCCCGCTCGCAGTCGGGCCTGTCGGCCATCGACATCATCTTCGAGCCCGGCACGGACATCTACGCGGCGCGCCAGATGGTGCAGGAGCGCCTGACCCAGGCCCACGCCCTGCCGAACGTCGGCAGCTCCCCGATCATGGTCGAGCCCCTGGCCTCGGTGAGCAGGGTCGCCATGATCGGGCTGCAGTCCACGTCGGTCTCCCTGATCGACATGTCGGTGCTCGCGCGCTGGAAGGTCCGGCCGCGACTCATGGGCATCCCCGGGGTGGCCAACGTCTCGATCTACGGCCTGCGCGACCGGCAGCTCCAGGTGCAGGTCGACCCCTCGAAGCTGCGCGGCAAGGACGTCACCCTCACCCAGGTCATCGAGACAGCCGGCAACGCGCTGTGGGTCTCGCCGCTGACCTTCGTGGAGGCGTCGACACCGGGGACGGGCGGGTTCATCGAGGGCACGAACCAGCGCCTCGCCGTCCAGCACGTGCTGCCGATCACCACGGCCGACAGCCTCGGCCAGGTCTCCATCGAGGGCACCAAGACGCCCATGCGGCTCGGCGACGTCACTCAGGTCATCGAGGACCACCAGCCCCTCATCGGCGACGCGGTGGACGCGACGCCCACGCTGTTCCTGGTGATCCAGAAGTTCCCAGACGCCGACACCATGACGGTCACGAAGAACGTCGAGGAGGCCATGAAGAGCCTGGCTCCCGGGCTGAAGGGGATCAAGGCTGACACCTCGGTCTACCGGCCGGCGTCGTTCCTCGAGAGCGCACGCGGCACCGTGGGGCTGGCCAGCGCGCTTGGGTTCGCTGCCCTTCTGCTCGTGGCCCTGCTGCTCTTCTGGTCGTGGCGTGCAGCCTTGGTCATCGGCGCCTGCGTCTCGGTGTCGACCGTCGGCACCCTCTACCTGCTCTACCTGACCAACACGACGCTGACCACCATGACCCTCGGCGGTCTCGTCGCCGCGTTGGTGCTGATCATCGCCGTGGTCGCCGGCGACGTGGAGGCGGTGCGTCTCACGCTTCAGAGCCAGCGCGCGGATGGTGAGGAGCGGGTCAGCGCAGCCGAGCTCATCAGCGAGACCATCGCGCACACCCAGCGCACTGCAGCGGTGACCCTGCTGATCAGTGCGCTGGTGCTGTCGCCCCTGCTGGTCCTCGACCCGATCTCCACGGCGCTGGCCAAGCCCCTGGTGCTGACGTTCGCCCTTGCCGTGGCGATCGCCCTCGTCATCGGGCTGACCGTCACCCCTGCGCTGTTCGTCCTCGTCACCCGCCCAGGTCAGCCCGCCACCCGCGAGCGCGGGGCCCTGCACTGGGTGACGGACCGGCTCTCGCACGTCGTGTCCCGCTTCGCGCTGACGCGCTCACTGGTGTGGGGCGCTGTGGGGGTCCTGCTCGTCGGGGCGCTCGCCGTGATCCCCCAGGCGCGCCAGCACTCGCTCATCCCATCGGCCCGGGAGCTGAACGTCCTGCTGCACTTCGAGACCACGCAGGGGACCTCGCTGCCGGAGATGGACCGGGTGGCGTCTCTGATGTCCTCGCAGCTGCGCACCGTCCCGGGGGTGGAGAGCGTTGGCGGCCACGTCGGCCGGGCTGTGACCTCGGACCAGCTGGGCGATGTCAACGCGGGCGAGCTCTGGCTCAGGATCTCCGGCTCTGCTGACTACAACACCACCCGAGAGGGCATCGACCGGGTCGCTCACGGGTACGCCGGTGTGCGCACCGAGCTCAGCACCTACGCGGGCGACCGCGTCGCCGCGGCGACGTCGGGCAGCAGCAGCGACCTCGTGGTCCGCCTCCTCGGCCAGGACCTCACGGCCCTGGAGCAGGCCGCGGGCGCGGTGGCCAAGTCGATGTCCACGGTCGACGGGGTGCGCTCGCCGCACGTCCTGATCACGCCGCGGACGCCCACCGTGCGGGTCGAGGTGAACTTGCCTGCAGCCGAGCGGTACGGCCTCAGGCCCGGCGACATCCGCCGCGAGGCGACGACGCTGGCTTCCGGGCTCACCGTCGGCAACCTCTACGAGCAGGCAAAGGTGTTCGACGTCGTCGTCCTGGGCACCCCCACGATGAGGGCGAACATCTCGGCACTTCGGGACCTGAAGGTGGACACGCCGTCGGGTGCCCAGGTCAGGCTGGGTGACGTCGCCAAGGTCAGCATCGCTGCTGAGCCGGCCGCGATCATCCACGACCAGGTGATGCGCAGCGTCGAGGTCGTGGCGGACATCGGCGGCCGTGACGCCGAGTCGGTTGTTGCCGACGTCCGGGCCGCAGCGGCCAAGGTTCCCATGCCGGCTGAGGCGCACATCCAGGTGCTGAGCGCAGCCTTGGACCGCGCGGTCGACATGCGCAGGCTCGCCATCGTCGCCCTGGCCGTCCTCGTGGGCATCTTCCTCATCCTCCAGGCCGCCACGGGCGTGTGGCGCCAGGCGCTGGCGCTGCTCGTGCTTGCCCCGCTGGGCGGTGTGGGTGCGGTGCTGGTGGCGCCCCTCGTCGGCGGCGCCGGCACGGCGGGCCCCCTTCTGGGGCTGTTCTCGGCGGCGATGCTGACGCTCCTGGGCGGTCTGGCCTACGCCCGCGGCTCGGCCGCTCCCGCGGCGGCCCCCTCGGCGCAGCTTGCCGAGGCGGCACGTGCCCGGGTGGCACCGGTGCTGCGGGCGAGCCTCATCGTGGCCGCCGCCTTCGTCCCCGCCGTCTTCCTCGGCGACAGGGCCGGCTCCGAGCTGCTGCAGCCCTTCGCGGTCACGCTCCTCGGTGGCCTGGTCACCAGTGCCTTTGTCGTCCTGTGCCTCGTCCCTGCTCTGTGTGGACTCCCGAAGGGAGCTGACCGATGAGAAACAAACTCACCTCCGCAGCCCTGCTGTCCGTGTGCCTGCTTGCCGCGCCGGCGCTGGCCGGCTGCACCCCGACGTCGGCCGAGACCGGCGCCGTCGCGCCCGCCTCGGTGGAGGAGATCCAGGGCTCCGACGTCAAGAAGGTGACTCTCACCCAGGACGCGGCAGCGGCGATCGGCATCAAGACCGCCCCGGTGACGGGGGCGTCCGGCGGGCGCCTCACGGTGCCGTACGCCGCCGTCGTCTACTACCTGGACGGCACCGCGTGGACCTACACGGCCACGGCTGAGCGGCAGTACGTGCGCGCGCCGATCACGGTCGAGGCCATCACGGGCGACCGGGCCACCCTGACATCAGGACCGGCTGCGGGCACTCCCGTGGTGGTGGTCGGGGCGCCGGAGCTCTTGGGGGCCGAGCTCGAGATTGCCGGCGAGCAATGACCGAGCGGGGGGCGACGACCGACCGGAGGGCAGCCACCGAACGGCGCACGGTCATCCGGTGGATCGTGCAGACCAGCCTCAACCTGCGCTACATCGTCGTCGCAGCCTCCGTGGTGCTGATGGTCCTGGGCATCGTGGCCCTGCCGCAGATGCGGGTCGACGTGTTCCCGGAGTTCGCCCCGCCTCGCGTGGTGATCCAGACCGCCTGCGTGGGGCTGTCGACCTCCGATGTCGAGGAGCTCGTGACTGTGCCCCTGGAGCAGGGGCTGAACGGGCTGCGCGGCCTGGACGACATGCGGTCCCGCTCGGTGCCGCAGCTGTCGTCGATCGAGCTGCTGTTCTCCAAGGACACCGACCTGCTGCGCGCCCGCCAGCTGGTGCAGGAGCGCCTGGCGATCGTCTCCCCGACGCTTCCTACATGGGCTGCCCCGCCCGTCATCCTCGCGCCGGTCTCCGCGACCGGCCGGGCCATGCAGATCGGCATGACGTCCACGAAGAACTCGCTGATCCAGATGTCCATGTCGGCCTACTGGACCATCCGGGCGCGGCTGCTCCAGGTGCCCGGCGTGGCCAACGTGGCGATCTGGAACGAGCGGCTCCAGCTGATGACGGTCCAGGTCGAGACGCCCAAGCTGGCCCAGCACGACGTGAGCCTCGACCAGGTGATGGAGACCACGGCTGATGCCGTCGACTCGGGCCTGCTGCGGTTCTCCTCGGGCAGCGTCATCGGCACGGGCGGGAACATCGAGTCGGCGAACCAGCGCCTGCCCATCCGCAACGTGCTGCCCATCGTCACCCCCGCCGACCTGGCCCGCGTACCCGTCAAGGGCGCCGCGGTCAAGAACGGGAAGTCCCCGACACTCGGAGACGTGGCCGTGGTCAGGGAGGACCACCAGCCGCTCATCGGCGACGCCGTGGTGAACTCCGAGCCCGGCATCCTGCTCGTGGTGGAGAAGCTGCCGTGGGCCAACACCCTGCAGCTCACCGCAGGCGTCGAGCAGGCCGTCAAGGAGCTCCAGCCCGGGCTGCCGGACGTCAAGTTCGACACCCACGTCTTCCAGCAGGCCGACTTCGTCAAGCTGGCGATCTCGAACCTGTCCGAGTCCCTGGTCCTCGGCTTCCTCCTGGTCGTGGTCATCCTGATGCTGTTCCTGTTCGAGTGGCGGGTGGCCCTGATCAGCCTGCTGACCATCCCCCTGTCCCTCGTCGTCACCATCCTCGTCCTCAACTGGCGCGGGGCCACGATCAACACCATGACGCTGGCCGGGCTCGTGATCGCCCTGGGCGCGGTGGTGGACGACGCCATCATCGACGCCGAGAACATCGTCAGGCGGCTGCGTGAGTCGAGGCTGTCCGGGAGCGGGGAGTCGACGGCCTCGGTCATCCTCCACGCCTCCCTGGAGGTGCGGAGCCCGATCGTCTACGCGACCCTGATCATCGTCGCCGCGTCCATCCCGGTGTTCCTGCTCACAGGCCTGACCGGGGCGTTCTTCCAGCCCCTGGCGGTGTCCTACACCCTCGCGATCGTCGCCTCGATGGCGGTGGCGCTCACGCTCACGCCGGCGCTGTGCCTCATCCTGCTGCACAAGACGCCGATCGAGCGGCGCACGTCGCCGGTCGTCCGCTGGCTGCAGCGGCGCTACACCGCCGCGCTGCGGCGGATCGTGGTCCGGCCACGGCGCGTGTATGCCGCGACGGCCGTGGTCACCATCATCGGCGTGGTGGTCGGCTCCGGACTCGGGCAGAGCCTCTTCCCGGCCTTCCAGGAGCGCGACTTCCTGATGCACTGGGTAGGGGTGCCGAGCACCTCCGACGCGGAGACCGTTCGCACGACAACGGCCGTGAGCAAGGAGCTGCGCGCCATCCCCGGGGTGCGCAGCTTCGGGGCCCACATCGGCCAGGCCCTCCTCGGCGAGGAGGTCTTCGGGGTGAACTTCGGGGAGAACTGGATCAGCCTCGATCCCGACGCCGACTACACCAAGGCCAGGGAGGAGATCGACGCGGTCGCCGCGAAGTACCCCGGCCTGTTCGCCGAGGTCCAGACCTACCTCGACGAGCGCATCGAGGAGGTGCTCACCGGCGGCAAGGAGCCGATCATCATCCGCGTGTACGGCGAGGACCTCGGCGTGCTGCGCGAGAAGTCCGCAGAGGTCCTGAGCGTCCTGGCCTCGATCCCCGGCGTGAAGGACGCGCACACCGACATCTCGGCGGACATCCCGCAGGTCGAGGTGGAGGTCGCACTGGACAAGGCCGAGAAGTACGGCCTCAAGCCCGGCGACGTCCGCCGAGCCGCGGCGACCATGGTCGCAGGGGAGGAGGTCGGCGACATCTTCCGCGCCGGCCGCGCCTACGACGTCGTCGTGTGGAGCACCCCGGCGACCAGGTCCGACGTCACCGCCCTGCAGCAGCTGCCCATCGACACGCCCTCCGGGGCGCGGGTGAAGCTCAAGGACGTCGCGACAGTGGCGCTCAAGCCCAACCCGAACGCCATTGAGCGGCAAGGGGACTCACGCCGCCTCGACGTCGGCGCCTCGGTCGAGGGTCGCGACCTCGGCTCGGTTGTCAGGGACCTGAACACGAAGCTCGCCACCGTCTCGTTCGACCGCGGCTACCACGCCGAGGTGCTGGGGGAGTACAAGGAGCGCCAGGCTGCCCAGAGCCGGCTGCTGACGTCCGCGATTGTTGCCGGCCTCCTCATCCTGCTGCTGCTGCAGACCGCCTTCCGCAGCTGGCGCCTGTCCGTGCTCGTGTTCCTGACGCTGCCGATGGCGCTGGTCGGCGGGGTCCTGGCGGCCTGGCTCGGCGGCGGCATCCTGTCGGTGGGATCGCTCGTCGGCTTCTTCACGGTCTTCGGCATCGCCGCGCGCAACGGCATCCTGCTCATCAACCACTGCCAGCACCTGGAGCAGGTCGAGGGCATGGAGTTCGGGCTGCCGCTCGTCGTGCGGGGCGCCATGGAGCGGCTGGCGCCGATCCTGATGACGACCTTGGCGACGGGCCTGGCCCTGGTTCCCCTCGTCGTCCTCGGCCAGCGCCCTGGGCAGGAGATCGAGCACCCGCTTGCCGTGGTCATCCTCGGTGGCCTGGTCACCTCGACGCTGCTGAGCCTGTTCGTCTTCCCTTCGCTCTACCTGCGGTTCCACCGCCCGACCGGGCCCCTCGAGCCCTCGGGTGTCGCCCCCCTCGCGGCACCCGAGGCCACCTGACTCCCTGCCCTTCGCGCCGCGCTCCCCAAACCTGGCGTGAAGGGCAGGTGTCAGGTGAGGTCGGTCATCCAGTGGCGGTAGGTCTGGGTGACGACCATGCCCACGTGCTCGTACAGCGGCAGGGCCCCGGTACGGCTGTCCGTGGACAGCTCGCTGCGGGAGATCCCCTGCTCGCGCGCCCGCTCGAAGGCATCGACCAGCAGGGCGCGGGCGATGCCCCGACCGCGCTGGTCGGCGCGCACGGCCACCTGGTCGACGTAGGCGAAGTCCCCGGCGAGGATCGTGAAGGCGACCCCCACAGCCTCGCCATCGGGGGCATCGACCAGCCGCAGCTGCCACGGCTCGAAGCCCGGGCGGTTGATGGTGCTGGCAGCCCAGTCGCCGAGGGTCGACGGCTGGCGGTCGGGCCACTCGTTGAAGGCGTCGTCGATCACGCGGAACGCCGTCTCCTCGTCCTGGCCGCGGACGAAGTCGCGCAGCCCGTAGCCCTCCGGCAGGGGCTGGGGGACGATCTGGCTACCCGGGGGCACCTCCAGGACCCACGACGTCCATCCCTCGCGGTAGCCCAGAGCCTGGAACATCGCGCCCGCGGGGCTGTCCGCGGGGACGGTCTGGCCCACCGCCGTGCCGCCGCTGCGCCGGGCGCACTCCTCGGTCCAGCGCACGAGCCAGGAGCCGATGCCACGGCCCCGGTGGTCCGGGTGGACCGTGGCCTCCCCGCGCCGGCCCCGGTAGACCTCGCCTGCGGCGACCAGGGTCTCGCCCTCGAACACCCCGACGCTGTGGGCCGCGAGGTCGAAGCTGGGTCGCTGCCAGTCACCCTGGATGTCCTCGAGCTCGACGGCCACCTCGCCGGTGTCGTGCAGCTCGGAGGCAGCGAAGAGCGCGTGTGTCGCCTCTGCGTCGGCCATCGTGAGAGGGCGGTGGGTCAGGCTGGAGGGAAGGTGCACGCGGCGAGCATGCCTGAAAGGACACTGCCACGTCCTACGATTATTGGCAGGACGCCGAAGGCAGGACGCCACGTGACGGCTCTGAGGAAGGAGGAGGAAGCCGTGGGCATCGCCGACTTTCCCCGCTACCCGTTGACCTTCGGCCCGAGCCCGGTGCACCCCCTGAGGAGGCTGAGCGAGCATCTCGGCGGTGCCGAGGTGTGGGCCAAGCGCGAGGACTGCAACAGCGGCCTGGCCTTCGGCGGCAACAAGACCCGCAAGCTGGAGTACCTCGTTCCCGACGTCCTCGCCACCGGTGCTGACACGCTCGTCTCGATCGGTGGCTACCAGTCGAACCACACCCGTCAGGTCGCGGCGGTCGGGGCGCACCTCGGCCTCAAGGTCCGACTCGTGCAGGAGAAGTGGGTGGACTGGGACGACCCCGTCACCGACCGGGTCGGCAACATCCTGCTGTCGCGGATCATGGGTGCCGACGTCCGGCTCGACCCGTCAGGCTTCGACATCGGCGTCCGGCAGTCCTGGGAGGAGGCCATCGCCGAGGTCAAGGCGGGCGGAGGCAGGCCCTACCCGATCCCCGCCGGGGCATCGGAGCACCGTCTGGGTGGCCTGGGGTTCGCGAGCTGGGCGTACGAAGTGGCCGAGCAGGAGCGGGAGCTCGGGGTCTTCTTCGACACCGTCGTGGTGTGCACGGTCACTGGGTCCACCCATGCGGGGATGGTTGCCGGCTTCGCGGCGCTCGAGGAGGCCGGCGGGCGGCCGCGGCGGGTGATCGGCATCGACGCCTCGGCCACGATCGAGAAGACGCGCGCCCAGGTCTGGCGAATCGCCACGCACACCGCCGAGCTCATCGGGCTCGGTCGCGCCCTGCGCGAGGAGGAGGTCACACTCCTCGCGGACTGGGCGGGGGAGCACTACGGCATCCCGGTCGAGTCGACGGTCGAGGCCATCCTGCTGAGCGGCCGGCTCGAGGGCGTGATCATCGACCCCGTCTACGAGGGGAAGTCAATGGCGGGGCTGGTCCACCTCGTCACGTCCGGCGAGATCCCCAAGGACTCGACGGTCCTCTTCGCGCACCTCGGGGGCCAGCCCGCACTCAACGCCTACAGCGGCATCTTCGACTGACCAGCCCGGCGGGATCGGCCCGCGCCCCTCTTTGGGGCTAGGGCGCTACGTACCTGGCGAACACCCGCAGCGCCGGGGCCTCGATCGACTCACAGTGCTGCTCCCAGCGGGCCTGGAGCAGGGTGAGCCGGCCACTGGCGTCGTAGGCGACCTCGTCGACCGCGAACCATCCATAGAGAGCGTTGCAGCCGTTGCCGTCCCCCGTGACCTCCATGCCGAGCCCGCCAGAGCCGCTGCGGTGGGCGACGGCGTACAGGCCGGGCTCGATCCGCTCGCCCGCGGTCTGGAAGCCGGCGTACCAGAGGGAGTCCCACGGCTGGTCTGCGGGATGAACCGCGATCGTCGCGGAGCCGCCGCCACTGCTCACCGTGATGAGCTGGTCGGGGGCGGCGAAGAGCCCTGAGCCCTCGCGGGAGACGAACTCACCCTGCTCGCCCGAGTAGTAGAAGACGGACCCCGGTGAGGAGAGCACCTCGGCCGGCGGCTGCCAAGCCGTGTCCCAGGTTATGGGGTCGGTGTTGCGCAGCACGATCTCGCCGTAGGGGTCGTCGACGGGTGCCTCCCCGCCGAGGAAGTAGGCGAACCCCACGCTGTAGGTCTCGTCCTCCTCGAAGCTGGTGTCCCCGGAGACGGTGAACGGCAGTGAGACCCCGGAGGCCCTGGCCGGAATCGTGGTCTCGGCGGTCTGCGGCGAAAGGTCGGCCGGGCCGGTGTCCTGCGTTCCCGCGTACCAGAGGAACGTCAGGGGGCTGCGCTGTCTGTGCCCGACCACGACAGGAACCTGGACGGTCACCGAGCCGGAGTCCGGCTCGGTGATGGCGACGTCCCCGATGGACAGCCCCTCCGACGCATCGCGAACCGTCAGCTCGCCTACTGGGTCGCTCACGACCGCTGACCCGCCCGCCAGAGCGACCTCGAGCTGGGCGTGCTCGTCACTCTCGACCGTGTGGTCGCCGCGGACGGGCAGCACCGCCTCGCCCGACTGCTCCCCGGCCGGGATCGTGACCGACCCGCTCATGGCGCCCAGGTCGCGCGCCGTCAGACTGCCCGGCAGGACCCGCCACGTGATGGTCACCGCATCGTGCGCCGGGTTGCTGAGGACGACCGGCATGGAGGCGCGGAACGTCGTCCCCACGCCGGGCTCGGGGACGACGAGGTCTCCCACCGACAAGCCGGGCAACGCTGGCGCCTCCGCGGCGCTGGCAGGAACGCCCCCGCTAAGAGCAGCGGTGGCGAGAGCGGTGGCGAGGACAGGCATGAAGAACCGAGCGACGCGCAACGTGGTACCCCCTGGGCAGCGGTCGCCGATGCGACCGGGCTGCGAGGAATCTAGGGCACCGCCCCACGCAGTGTCATGGATTTCCCGGTCCAGATCGTGAGCGAGGCGTTCCGCGCGGTGGACGTGTGCCGGCCGCGCGGCATACCCTCGGCGTGTGCATCACGTGCGCCTGCTTCTTCGTCGCCGCGGCGGGGCCTGACCGATCAGCCGCCCCTCGTCGCGGAGTCTGCGTTGCCTAGGCTGAGCAACTGAGAGCAGCGAGACGTAAGGCGTGACGATGATCCACCCGCAGCAGCCGTCCGGTATGCCGGTAGCGAAGTACGTGCCCTTCCAGGCCCAGATCGCGGTCGACCTCCCTGACCGCACCTGGCCGACCCAGGTCATCAGCAAGGCACCCCGCTGGTGCGCCGTCGACCTCCGTGACGGCAACCAGGCCCTCATCGACCCGATGAGCCCGGACCGGAAGAAGCGGATGTTCGACCTGCTGGTGCGCATGGGCTACAAGGAGATCGAGGTCGGCTTCCCCTCGGCGAGCCAGACCGACTACGACTTCGTGCGCGAGCTCATCGAGGGCAACCACATCCCCGACGACGTGACGATCCAGGTGCTGACCCAGTGCCGCGACCACCTCGTCGAGCGGACCTTCGACGCCATCCGCGGCTCGAAGCAGGCGATCGTGCACTTCTACAACTCGACGTCGGTGCTGCAGCGGCGCGTGGTGTTCGGCCTGGACCAGGACGGCATCATCGACATCGCGCTCCAGGGTGCCCGCCTGTGCCGCAAGCTCGAGGAGACCATCCCCGAGACGGACGTCTACTACGAGTACTCGCCGGAGTCCTACACCGGCACCGAGCTCGACTTCGCGGTGCGGATCTGCAACGAGGTCATCGACGTCATCGACCCGACGCCGGACCACAAGATGATCATCAACCTGCCCGCCACGGTGGAGATGGCCACGCCCAACGTCTA
>Ga0164305_10000735_pt1 | contig 12784 bp, 10 predicted proteins | sample Whisoiple_237_MG_FD_110215 | JGI IMG/M metagenome (GOLD analysis project Ga0164305, IMG submission 110215) | Soil microbial communities amended with pyrogenic organic matter from upstate New York, USA - Whitman soil sample_237_MG | ecosystem: Environmental > Terrestrial > Soil > Agricultural... | reverse complement strand
GCTGGTGCGCCTGCGCGAACTCGGCGCCGTCGGCGTGCGCGACCTGCATGGCGAGCCCGAAGACATGGTGTTCGCGTTGCCCAAGGAACTGCGACTGCGCCTGGTCGACTGAGCAGCCTGCGCATAAAAAAAAGCGAACGCCGCGCGTGGTGCGTGGCATTCGCTGGAAAACAAAACGGGGCTGCACGGAATCGAAGCGACGCATCGATGACGAGGTGCTCCGGCGCCCCGGGGGGAGGAGCGGGCAACATCCCTGTCGCCCGTGCAGACATCCTGCGTGGGATCGCAGCGGATTGCATCCTTCCGTGCAGACACAATCGCTGTCATCCATTGGTTGAATAGACGCTTCAATAAGGTTCTAATGCCTGAACGACAGCATTCGTGTACAACCTGTTGACAGTATCGATGGCAGCCAATATGACTGTCGTGAGAGGTGCCTTTGAAGATGCAGGAACGGATCCGGCGCGCACGTCGGCGTGTGGGACTTTCGCAGACGGAACTTGCGGCGCTGGTGGACGTGCGCCGCAGCGCCGTGTCGAACTGGGAATCCGCCAACGAAACCCTGCCCTCGATGCAGAACCTGCTGTCCATCGCCAAGGCGTGCCGGGTGTCGCTCGAGTGGCTGGGCACGGGGCGTGGCGGCATTTCGCCGGATCCCGAGGCGCTCGCCGACGTGCCGACCGCAGACGCCGAGCTGGTCGATATCGAGGAAGAGCGGCGGTTGCTGGCCGGCTTCCGCAACCTGCCGCGGCGCTCGCAGCAACTGGTGCTCGACCTCGTCGACACCCTGCAGTCCGGCCGGCGCCGCGCGGGGCGGGCGTGAACGGCCCCTGGTGCGTGGGGCAGTGATGCGCGCAGCGTAAGATGCCCCGCTGGAGAAACTGCTGAGGCAACGGGACGTGCCCCCATGACTGACCCCGGTTTGCGTTTCATGGATGGCGGCGGCGAGCTCGGCGAGCGGCTCCGTGGCATGGACTGGGGCAACACGAGGCTCGGCTCGCCCGAACACTGGCCGGAAGCGCTGAGGACGCTGGTGTCCCTGATCCTGTCCTCCAACCAGCCGATGTACATCGTCTGGGGCCCGGGGCGCGCGTTCCTCTACAACGACTATTACGCGCCATTCCTCGGTGCCAAGCATCCATGGGCGATCGGTCGCGACATCCTCGACGAGGTCTGGCCGGAGATACGCGGGGAGCTGGAGCCATTGATCGCGTCTGCCCAGGCCGGGCAACCGGTGCAGGTGCCGCGCATGCAGCTGGTCCTGGAGCGAAACGGCTACCCCGAGGAAACCCATTTCTCGTTCTTCTTCGCGCCGGTCAGGGATGGGAGCGGAGAGGTCGCCGGGATGTTCGGATCCTGCAACGACATCACCGAACAGGTGCTCGTCGAGCGTCGGCTGAGCGTTCGCGATTCCCGCCACAGCCAGGTGCTGGCGAACATGGACGAGGCGTTCGTCCTCTTCGACCCCGAGTTCCAGCTGCTCGAAGTCAACGCGGAAACCCAGCGTCTGACCGGGATGGGCGTGGAGCAATTGCTGGGCCGCTCGCACTGGGAATTGTTCCCCGACACGCGGGATGCCCCGCTGGGCGCGATGTATCGGCGGGTGATGGCCGGGGGGCGGCCCGAGAGGATCGATCACTTCCACGACTTCGGGGATGGCCGAAGCATGTGGTTCGAGGTACGGGCCTTCTCGGTGGAGGAGGGTCTGGCTGCCTTCTTCCATGACGTCAGCCAGCACCGACAACAGCTGGCCTTCGCCGCGCTGGAGGCCGAGCGCGTGCAGCTTGCGCTCGACGCCGGCGCCATCGTCGGCACCTGGGTCTGGTTGATCGCGGAGGACCGGATCACCGGCGACGAACGGTTCGCTCACCTGTTCGGCATCGACGAGGTGGAATGCCGCAGCGGATTGCCACTGGTAGCCGCGTTCGATGCGATCCACGTGGACGACCGCGACCGCGTCACCAAGGCGATCGAGGATGCGCTGGAACGCGGCGGCGCCTACCGCTGCGAGTACCGGGTGCGCACGCGGGACGGGAACTGGGCGTGGGTCGAAGCGAATGGACGCGTGGAAAAGGACGCGGATGGCACGCCGGTTCGCTTCCCCGGCGTGCTCTTGCGGCACGATGACCGCCATCGTGCCGAAGCGGAGCGCGACCGTGCACTGGCCTTGTTGCGCACGTTCATCGAGGCCGTGCCTGGCGTCGTCTATGCCAAGGACCGCGAGGGTCGCTTGCTGGTGGGCAACCGGGGAGTCGCGGAACTTCTGGGCGTGTCGCACGAGGTCTTCATCGGCCGTACCGACCGGGAGCTCCTGGCCGACCCGCTGCAAGCGGAGACGGTGATGGCCAACGATCGCCGGATCATGGAAAGCGGGATCGGCGAGCAACTCGAGGAAGAAATCCGCTCGCCGGACGGAGACTCCCTTACCTGGCTTTCGACCAAGGCGCCATGGCTTGACGACGCCGGAACGGTGGTCGGCCTGGTCGGCGCGTCGCTCGACATCACCGATCGCAAGCGCATGGAACGCGCGTTGCATCTCTCCGAGCAGCGCCGCGCGCTGGCGCTGGAAGTGGCCCAGTTGGGAACCTGGAGCTGGGATCTCGTCACCGGGGTGATCCGGCTGGATGCGCGCACCATGGAAATCGCGGGCAGCGACCCGATGCGCGAGGAATTCGGCCGCGACGACCTGGAGCGTCGCATCCATCCGGAGGACTGGCCGATGATGCGGCAATCGCTTGCAGAGGCGTTGCAAGCGAGTGGCGATGGCAAGATCGCGGGGGAATTCCGCGTGGTGCGTCGCGACGGGCGCGTGGTCTGGGTCATGTCGCGAGGCCAGGTGACATTTGCCGGGGAGGGGCGCGCGAGGCGCGCGGTCTCGATGATGGGGACGGTGCTGGACGTGACCGAGCGTCGCCGCCTGATCGAGGTCCTCGAGCAATCCGATCGCCGCAAGGACGAATTCCTGGCGATGCTGGCGCACGAGCTCCGCAACCCGCTGGCGCCGATCGGCACCGCCGCGGAGCTGCTCCGGCTGGTGCCCGACGATGCACCCCGCGTGGCGGATGCGGCAAGCATCATCAGCCGCCAGGTCGCGCACATGACCGACATGGTCGACGACCTGCTCGATGTCTCGCGGGTGACGCGTGGGCTGGTGGAATTCGAGCGCGTGCCGGTCGACCTTCGAAGCGTGGTCGCCATCGCGACCGAACAGGCGCAGCCCGCGCTGCAGGCGCGGGGACACAGCCTGGACATCGATGATCCGGGCGCTGCGGCCATCGTGATGGGGGACCGCCATCGCCTGGTGCAGGTGGTGTCGAACCTGCTGAACAACGCCGCCAAGTACACGCCGCAACATGGCCGGATCCGGGTGGCGCTGGAGGTGGCCGAGGACACGGTGGCGATCGACGTCGTGGACACCGGCACGGGCATCGATGCGTCACTGCTGCCGCACGTGTTCGACATGTTCACCCAGGGCGAGCGTACGCCGGATCGCTCGCAGGGCGGGCTGGGCATCGGGCTCGCGCTGGTGCGCAGCATCGTGCGCGCGCATGGCGGCAGCGTGTCCGCGACCAGCCCCGGTCCTGGGGGCGGGAGCACCTTCCGGGTGGTGCTCCCGCGTGCGCAGGACACGGACCAGGGCGTGCCCAAGCACGAGGAGCCCCGGGGGGCGGCACGACGCCACCGGATCATGGTGGTGGACGACAACATCGATGCCGCCGACACGTTGTCGCACGTCCTGTCGATCTTCGGCCATGACGTCAGCGTGGCGAATGGCGGGCTGCAAGCGCTGGAGCTGCTCGGCGAGCGCACGGACTGGGATGTCTTCATCCTCGACATCGGCATGCCGCAGATGACCGGGCACGAGCTGGTCGGCCACCTCCGCGACAAACTGCAGGATCGTCCGCGCTATATCGCGCTCACCGGCTACGGTCAGGACGGGGATCGCGAGGCGTCACGGCTGGCGGGCTTCGATCATCACCTGGTCAAGCCGGTCGACATCGATCGCCTGTTGGCGCTGCTGGCCTGAGCACCGCGTTGTGGTGCGGGAGGCCCACCCCCGTCCAGGTCCCTAAGGGTCGCGTTGTCGTGCTGGCCGCATGGGGCAGCTGTGACCGCCGCCTCACGCCGATGCTGGTAGAGCGCGGCGCCAGCGGCTAGAATCGCCCACCACGCCGGAATAGCTCAGTTGGTAGAGCGGCGCATTCGTAATGCGTAGGTCGTAGGTTCGATTCCTATTTCCGGCACCATCCCATCGATCAATCAACGCCTGGAAGGCCATGGACCCGATTTCGCTCGAGGATCTGGCCTTGCTGGACGTGCTCCATCGCATCGACCAGGGTGTTGCGCTCGTGCACGGCGACAGCGTCATCAGGCAGCGCATGGTGGAAGGTGGGCTGATCGAGGACGACGCCTCGGGCCTCCGGCTCACCACCGCGGGCATCGAGCTGTGCAAATCGCTGCAGCATCGGGTCGCCGCGGACGCCCAGGCCGAGAAGATCCTGCAGGAGCGCGCGGCCGCGGGAGCCCCACCCGCTTCGCCGGCCTGATCGCCCGCGCAACACCTGCACGCACGCGTTGCATCGCCTTGGCTGGATGCGCGGGTGAGAGTCGCCGCGCGATGCGGGGATCGCCCGACGAGACCACGCGGACTGTCCGGTCTTAGCGGCTGCGACCACGTGCGGCTACAGTGTGCCATCGCCACCCGCCGCGCATCGATGACCAAGCCTGTTGCCAAGACCGCGTCGCAGAAACGCCGCACCGCCTACGTGTGCACCGAATGCGGCGCCGACCATGCCAAGTGGCAGGGCCAGTGCGAGGCCTGCGGCGCCTGGAATTCATTGAGCGAGATCGCCCTCGAGAGCGCGGCGCAGGCCGCCTCGCCGGCGTCCCGGCGCAGTGGCTGGGCGGGCAAAGTCGACGTGGCGCAGGTGATTGCGCTGGCGGATGTGCGCCACACCGAACACGCGCGCACATCGACGGGCATCGGCGAGTTCGACCGCGTGCTCGGCGGTGGCTTGGCGGAAGGCGCGGTGGTACTGGTGGGTGGCGATCCCGGCATCGGCAAGTCCACGTTGCTGTTGCAGGCGCTGGCGCAGATGGCGCCGCAGTTGCCGGGGCTGTACGTCACCGGCGAGGAATCGCTGGCCCAGGTCGCCGGACGCGCGGTGCGCCTGGGGCTTCCGCTGGACGGTTTGCAGGCGCTGGCCGAGACCTGCGTGGAACGCATCCTCGAGCACGCCATCGCGATGCGGCCGCGGCTGATCATCGCCGACTCGATCCAGACGTTGTGGACCGATACGCTCACTGCGGCGCCGGGCTCGGTCAGCCAGGTCCGCGAAGCCGCTGCGCGGCTGGTGCGCTACGCCAAGGAAACCGGCACCGCGGTATTCCTGGTCGGCCACGTGACCAAGGAAGGCGGCATCGCCGGGCCGCGGGTGCTTGAGCACATGGTCGATGCGGTGCTGTATTTCGAGGGCGATTCCGGGTCGCGCTTCCGCGTCCTGCGCGCGTTCAAGAACCGCTTCGGCGCGGTCAACGAACTCGGCGTGTTCGCGATGGGCGACAAGGGCCTGCGCGAGGTGCCGAATCCCTCCGCGATCTTCCTGTCCGGCGCCAGCGCGCCGCAGCCGGGCAGTTGCGTGATGGTGACCCGCGAAGGCACGCGACCGCTGCTGGTGGAAGTGCAGGCACTGGTGGATGCGTCGCCGCTGTCCAACCCGCGCCGCGTCGCGGTGGGCATGGAAGGCAATCGCCTGGCGATGTTGCTGGCGGTGCTGCATCGCCATGGCGGGATCATGACCGGCGACCAGGACGTATTCGTGAATGTCGTGGGCGGCATCCGCGTGCAGGAAACCGCGGCCGACTTGCCGGTCCTGCTCGCCGTGCTGTCGTCGCTGCGCAACGTGCCGTTGGCGGACAAGACGATCGCCTTCGGTGAGGTCGGCCTGAGCGGCGAGATACGCCCCGTTCCGAATGGCGAGGAGCGCCTCAACGAAGCCGCGACGCATGGATTCAAGCGTGCGATCGTGGCCAAGGCCAACGCACCGAAGGGCGGCCGTTACAAGGGCATGGAAGTGGTGGCCGTGGAGCGCCTGGCGGACGCGCTGGAACAGGCGTGAGCGCCGCCGCACCGGCGTCGGCCATCGCGCGCTGGATCTCGATCCTGTTGCATCCGTTCGCGGTCTTCGCCGCGCTGTCGCTGCTGGCCGCGTGGCGGCTCGATCCATCTTCTCTGCCGCGCACCGCGGTCGGGATCTTGACCGCGATCGCCATCGTCTGGGCCTTCGTCCTGCAACGCAGGCGCAGCGGTCGCTGGGGCACGGTGGATGCGTCCGAGCGCAAGGAACGCCCGTTGCTGTACGCGTTGGCGTTGCTGGTGGCGGCCGGCTACTGGTGGTGGCTCGGTGGCCGTGCGTCATCGACGGGCAACGGCGTGGTCGCGGTGATCGCGATGTTGTGCTTCGCCGGCATCGCCAATCGCTGGATCAAGCTGTCCCTGCACATGGCCAGCCTGGCCTTTGCCGGCGCCACGCTGCTGTCGCTGTGGCCGCCGGCCGGTATCGCCGCATTGTTGGCATTGCCCTTGCTGGGCTGGTCGCGCCTGCGGATGGCGCGACATACCTTGCCGGAGGTACTTGGCGGCAGCACGCTGGGCCTGCTCAGCGGAGTGGCGCTGCGGGTCTTGACCTGATCAGTGGCCGCCGCCCGGCGGCGCGCCGCCGAGCTTGGCCGCGAACGGCGGCTTGGCGATCCACACGAAGGCGATCACGCACAGGAAGATGATGCCGAGCAGGTGGAAGATTTCGTTGAAGCCGATCTGCTCCTCCTGGTTCGAAATCATTCGCTCGAGCACCGCGGCACCACGCTGGAGGTCGCCGCCGCCGAGTTGCGCGACCGCCTGCATCGTTGCCGGGTCCTGCGTCGAGATCTTCTCGGTCAGGTGCGCATGATGCACCGCGCCGCGCTCGGACCAGGCATACGTCGTGAGTGACGCCGCGAAACTGCCGCCCAGCGTGCGCACGAAGGTGGCGAGGCCGGAGCCGGCCGCGATCTCGTGCGGTTCGAGATCCGACAGCAGGATCTGCAGCACCGGCATGAAGAACAGCGCCACGCCAATGCCCTGGAACAGCTGGATCCACGCCACGTGCTCGAAGTTGACGTCGAGGTTGAAGTGCGAGCGCGCGAAGCTGGTCAGCGACATCGCCACGAAGGCGACGCTGGCGAGCACGCGCAGGTCGAAGCGATTGGCGTACTTGCCCACGAACGGCGTCAGCAATACCGGCAGGATGCCGATCGGCGCGGTGGCGAAGCCGGCCCAGATCGCGGTGTAACCGAGGTTTCGCTGCAGCCACAGCGGCACCAGGATGCCGACGCTGAAGAACGCCGAATACGCGACCACCATCGCCAGCGTGCCGGCGGCGAAGTTGCGATGCCGGAACAGCCGGAGGTTGACGATCGGATCCTTGTCGGTGAGTTCCCAGATGATGAACACCGCCAACGAAATCGCGGCGACGATCGCCAGCACCACGATGGTCTGCGACGCGAACCAGTCCTCGTCGTTGCCGAGGTCGAGCAGGATCTGCAGCGCGCCCACGCCCAGCACCAGCGTGGCCAGGCCGATGTAGTCCATCTTCGGCTTTTCGAGACGTTCCGGACGGCCCTTCAGCTGCCGGCCCACGACCGTGCTGGCGAAGATGCCGATCGGCACGTTGACGAAGAAGATCCATTCCCAGCTGTAGTTGTCGGTGATCCAGCCGCCGAGGATCGGGCCGGCGATCGGCGCCACCACGGTGACCATCGCCAGCAGCGCGATCGCCTGTCCGCGCTTGGCCGGCGGATAGATCGACAGCAGCAGCGCCTGGGTGATCGGGTACATCGGCCCGGCGACGAAGCCCTGCAGCGCACGCGCGACCACCAGCATGCCCATGCTGTTGGCGATGCCGCACAGGAACGAGGCGATCACGAACGCCATCGTCGACCACACGAACAGCTTGCGCTCGCCGAAGCGCCGCGCCAGCCAGCCGGTCAGCGGCAACGCGATCGCGGTGCTGACCGCAAACGAGGTGATCACCCACGTCGCCTGGTTGGCGCTGCCACCGAGCGTGCCGGAGATGGTCGGCAGCGAGACGTTGGCGATGGTGGTGTCCAGCACCTGCATGAACGACGCCAGCGCCAGGCCGAGCGTGGTCAGCGCGACGTTCGGCGGGCGGAACGCGGCGGGGCTGGCCGCTTGACCGCCCGGCGGGCCGGCAGGTGCATCTTGCGCGATGGTCGACATGCGGCTTCGGCTTTCAGGAAAGGTGCAGGAGCGGCAGCGCGTTGGCTGCCGGCATGGCGTCGCCCGTCACCACGAGGGGAGGGGGAGGGAACGAAGCGCCGCCAGCGCGACTCCTGCGTAAGGGATGGTCAGGACCGGCGGCCTTGCGCCAGGTTCTGGTCGATGATCTGTTCGATGCGGGCGTCGGCGTCCTGCAATTGCTTGGCGTAGGCCTGGGTGGTGAGCAGGCTCTTCGCAGGCGTCGCGGCGGGCAGGGTCTTGCCGCCCTGGTCGCGGATGCCGACATCGGCGGACATGCTCATGCCCAGGCGCAGCGGGTGCTCGGCGACCTGCTTCGGATCCAGTTCGATGCGCACCGGCACGCGCTGCACGATCTTGATCCAGTTGCCGCTCGCGTTCTGCGCGGGCAGCAGCGAGAACGCGCTGCCCGTGCCCAGGCCCAGGCTGGTGATCTTGCCGGCATAGGTCACGTCGTCGCCGTAGACGTCGGCGGTGAGTTCGACCGGCTGGCCCAGGCGCATCGCGTGCAACTGGGTTTCCTTGAAGTTGGCTTCCACCCACACCTGGTCCAGTGGGACCACGGTCATCAGGGTAGTGCCGGGCTGCACGCGCTGGCCCAGCTGCACGGCACGCTTGCCGACGAAGCCGGAGATCGGCGCGACGATCGCCGCGCGCTGCAGGTTGAGATAGGCCTGGCGCAGTTGCGCGGCCGCGGCCTTGACCTGCGGCTGGTTGCCGACGGTGGTCGCGTCGACCAGGGCACGGTTGCGCGACAGCTGGCCCTGCGATCCGGACAATGCGGCTTCGGCGGCATCGAGTTGCGCGCGGGCGTGGGCGAGTTCCTCCGACGACACCGCGCCGGTCGCGACCAGGCCGCTGCGGCGGGCGACATCGGCGCGTGCCTGCGCCACCGCGACTTGCCGCGCGGCGATGTCGGCCTGTGCGGAGTCGACGCTGCTGTACAGGCCGCGCACCTGGCGCACGATGCCGGCAAGGTTGGCTTCCGACTGCGCGTAGGCGACCTCGGCGTCGTTCGGATCCAGTTGCACCAGCACCTGGCCGGCTTCGACGCGCATGCCGTCCTCGGCATTGATCGACACCACCGTGCCCAGCGTCTGCGGAGTGATGTTGACGATGTTGCCCTGCACGTAGGCGTCGTCGGTCGACTGGTGCCAGCGTGCAACCGTCAGGTACCAGGCAAGCCAGGCGCCGCCGGCGATCAGCACGACCGCGAGCAGGATCAGCAGGGCGCGCTTGCGCTTGCCGTTGCCCGCTGCGGGTGGCGGCGAGGGCGGCAGCGACGCGGCGTTGCCGGTGGAGGTGTTCGGCGTGTTTTCGGTGGTCATGGCGGGCGTCAGTGGGATGCGGTGGCGGTGGGCGCGTCGATGGCGAGTCCGCCGCCGAGCGCCTGGTCGAGGTCGATGGCGGCGATGCGGCGCGCGGCGACCAGTGCGGCGAGTTGCTGGTCCAGTTTGAGCAGCGGTGCCTGCGCGGCGAGCACGTCGAGCTGGGTGGCCAGGCCGGCGCGCTGCCGCTGCAACACGAGCGCATGCGCCTTGGCGGCGGCATCGCGCGCAGTGGTGGTGCTGGCGATCTGTGCGTCCATCGCGCGTGTCGTTTGCACGGCATTGGCGACGTCGCGTATCGCGCCGGCCAGCGTCTCGTTGTAGGTGGCGACGGCGAGGTCGCGGTCGGCATCGCTGGAACGCAATTGCTGCTGCAGTCGGCCGCCTTCGAAGATCGGCAGGCTCAACGCCGGACCACCGTTGAGCAACAGCGCATCGGTGCCGAACAGGTCGCCCAGGTTGCCGGCGGCCAGGCCGGCCAGCGCGCTCAGGTTGATCGAGGGATAGAACGCGGCCTTGCTGGCATCGATGCCGTGTTGCGCGGCTTCCACGCGCCAGCGCGCGGCGACGATGTCGGCGCGGCGGGCCAGCAGGTCGCTCGGCAGCACGGATGGCAGCGCCACGCCTGGCGTCTTCAGCGTCGGGCGGGCGATCGCGAGGCCGCGATCCGGACCCGCGCCGAGCAGCGCGGCCAGCGCATTGCGCATGCTGTCGATGTCGTGCTGCGCGGCTTGCGCCTGCTGGCGTGCACTGGCGGCGGCGCTGCGGTTCTGGTTGAGCGCGATGGTGTTGTCCAGCCCGGCCTTGATCCGCTGCTGGTTGAGCGCGATGAGTCCATCTGCGCGCGCGGCTTCGGCCTTCGCCGCGTCGAGCGCGTCGAAGGCGCGGGCGAGGCTGACATAGCTGCGCGCGACGTTCGCGGCCAGCGTCAGGCGCGCGGATTGCGCGTCGATTTCGGTCGCACGGGCGGTACCGACCGCGGCCTGCCACTTGCTGCGCGACACGCCCCAGAGGTCCGGGTTCCAGGCGAAGCTGAGGGTCAAGACGTTGACGACCTTGAAGTCGCCCCCGATCTCGTCGCCGACCAGTGCGGGAGGCAGCTGCGCACCCAGCACCTGCGCGCCAGCACCGAGCGTCGGCTTGCGTGCGGCATCGGCCAGGCCTGCCTGCGCGATCGCCTTGCGGGTGCGCGCGTCGGCGGCCTCGATCGAAGGTGCATTGGCCAGCGCTTCGTCGATCAACGCATCGAGTTGCGGATCGCCGAACGCCGTCCACCAGCGATCACGTGGCCACGCGGCGTCGGAAACGCGGATACCGGCCAGCGAGGCGCCGGCTTGCAGGCTACCGGCATCGCGCATCACGCCGCGCGGGGCGATGTCGCCGCTACTGGCGCAGGCCGAGGCGAGGAGGGCGGTGGCCACCGCAGCGGCCAGGAGCGAAAGGCGGGACATGGGTCAGTCCGTCGGGGAATTGAGGTTGTCGCGCACGCGTTCCAGCAGCGCGGTCAGCTGCTCGCGTTCGGCGCCGTCCAGGCCGTGCAGGGCGGCCTCGCGCACCCGCTGGCCGCACTGGTCGATGTCGCGCCAGATCGCCTGGCCGGCGTCGGTCAGGTGGATGTGCAGGGCACGCCGGTCATTCGGGTCGGCGACGCGCTCCAGGATCCCGCGCGCCTCCAGCTTGTCGAGCAGGCGGGTCATCGCGCCGGGATGCAGATAGGCCGCGCGGGCGAGTTCGGTGACGCTGGTGGTGCTGTTGGCCAGCGTCTTGATGGTGATGAACTGGCTGAAATTCAGTTCATGGCCGGAGCGGGCCAGTTCGGCTTCCATCCGCGCCCACATCGCGTCGCGGACATGGCGGAACAGCAGGCCAAGCGAGGAGCCGCTGCACGCCGTGCCGGCAGCGGTCGAGGCTTGGTCGGTGGAATGCGGAATCGTCATGGGGCGGCATATTGCTCGCCCATGCAATAGTTGTCAATGCAATTATTTACGCTGCAAACGTATTCAGGTTTGTCGTTTCAGCCGGTGCGATGCAGCACCAGTTCCAGCACGAACTTGCTGCCGAAGAACGCCAGCACCAGCAGGGCCATCGCGGCCAGCGTCCAGCGCACCGCAGTGGCACCCCGCCAGCCGCGCCGCCAGCGACCCAGCAACAGGGCACCAAAGGCCAGCCACGACAGGACGCTGAGCACGGTCTTGTGGACGAGGTGCTGGGCGAGCAGGTCGTCGACGAACAGCAGCCCGGTCAGCAAGGTCCCGGTGAGCAGTACGAAGCCGACGGCGATGCTGCGGAACAGCAGGCTTTCGAGTTCGGTCAGCGGGGGCAGGGCGCGCAGCCACCCGTGGAATTCACGGCGGCGCAGGGCACGTTCCTGTGCCCACAGGAAAATCGCCAGCACCGCTGACAGTGCCAACGTGGCGTATGCCAGCAGCGCCATCCAGGCGTGCAGGAGCATCCGCCAGTCGAGTGGCTCGGGGCGGGTCGAGTGTCCATAGAGCGCATAGACCAGCAACGCCGTGGCCGAAAGCGGGAACACCACCACACCCAGCGCGCGCATGCGGCCAGCAGCGCCGACCAGGGCGGTCAGTGCCGACATGCCCAGTCCTACCAAGGACAGCGCCGCGAAGAAATGCAGGTCGGTGCTACCGCTGCGATGCCAGGCCAAGTAATGCGCGGCGCCATGCAGCAGCACGGCGGCATTGGCCGGGAGCAACCAGGCACGTGCCGTGGCACCACGCCCGTGCCGGACGTCCAGCGCCAGCCAGCCCGCAGCGAGCAGATAGAGCGCCACGGCAATGAGAACGATTGTCATCGCGCGAGTGTCGCACAAAGGTGCTGCGGCCGGGCGCGGGCTATACTCCGCGGCCCGAAATCCCCGCACCGCAAGGCTGCCAGCCCCATGTTCGAATCCCTGACCCAGCGCCTGTCCGGCACCATGGAGCGCCTGCGCGGCCGTGGCCGCCTGACCGAATCCAACATCAGCGAGGCCGTGCGTGAAGTCCGCATCGCCCTGCTGGAAGCGGACGTTGCGCTGCCGGTTGTGCAGGCCCTGATCCAGCGCATCAAGGTGCGCGCGGTCGGGCAGGAAGTGATGCGTTCGCTGACCCCGGGCCAGGTGCTGGTGCGGATCGTGCGCGACGAGCTGGCCCTGGTCATGGGCTCG
>Ga0164305_10000733_pt1 | contig 12794 bp, 7 predicted proteins | sample Whisoiple_237_MG_FD_110215 | JGI IMG/M metagenome (GOLD analysis project Ga0164305, IMG submission 110215) | Soil microbial communities amended with pyrogenic organic matter from upstate New York, USA - Whitman soil sample_237_MG | ecosystem: Environmental > Terrestrial > Soil > Agricultural... | reverse complement strand
CGAAGATTACTAGGAACCTTCCAATTACCTGCTAAAGCTAATGTTTAATGTAAATCAGGGCATTCTTTCTAGAAGGATGTCCTGAATTTGTTTTTAGTAGGTTTTTTATATAGGAGGCAGAGGAAGACAAGGGGGACAAGGGAGTAATATTAAAATTGAGGGATTAAAGGGAAATTTAGAGGAGATTTTTAACTTTTTGAGAGGTAGTAATAGCAATTAGCAAAGTAATTTTTTAGAGCTTTGAGAATAACCCGATGAATAGCCCGTTATTCTTTGGGTGTATAGGATAAAACTACAGTAAAGGTCGAACCAACGCCAACTTCGCTGGTGACAGTAATCTGCCCTTGATGAAGTTCCACACACCGCTTAACGATCGCTAACCCTAATCCTGTTCCTTGAATCGATTTAGTATTAGAGGCTCGGAAAAATGATTCAAAGAGTTGAGCCTGTTCTGATTCAGGAATTCCCATGCCCTGATCTTGTACTTGAAAGAGAACAGTCTGGTTATCTGGAAGGTAGCGGTAATTGAAAGAAATTTTTCCACCAATGGGTGAATACTTAATAGCATTATTCAATAAATTGGAAAGAATTAGGCGCAGGAGATTTTCATCCATCCAGGTTTCTAAAGCGGCTTCTGGATGAGTAAATACCATCTCATGAGCATTTGTAAGATTCAGAGAGCATTCTTCTAAAATATCTTGGCACACTTGCTGTAGATTGATTCGGGCAGGAGTAAAGTGTAAACGTCCCACTTCAACTCGCCCCATCATTAATACATCTTCCATCAATTGATTCATCTGGTGGACAGCGATTTTTATTCGCTGTACATAGCTATTCATTTTTTCATCGAACAGCGTTTTTCCTCGTAGGTCTAGCATTTCGGCTGCTGTGCGGATGACGGCTAAGGGATTCCGAAATTCGTGAGAGACGGTGGAAACAAATTGAGATTTGAGTTGATTGAGTTCCTGTTCTTTCTCTAAGGATTTTTGGAGTAATTCACTTCGGCGATAAGCACTCATGTCCCAGAACACTACAACAACTCCGCCGATGCCTTCTTGGTTTCGCTGTAGAGGAGAAGCGCTATCTCCAATGGGGATGCGATCGCCATTTTTGTTCACCAAAGCTGTAAACTCATGCAGAAAGGCGACTTCCTGAGTTTCTAAGACTTGTGCGACTGGATGTTCAGTGGTTGGTAAATTGGTCACTTCATCTACTAGCTGCATAATCTCAACGGCATTTTTGCCAAATGCTTCGGCTTCTCGCCAACCCGTTAAAGCTTCTGCTGCCGGATTCATAAAAGTCACGAATCCTTGATTATCAGTGGCAATAACGGCATCATTCATGGAATGCAACAAAGTTGCTAAATAGGCTTGATTGGTTCGGAGTTCCTGTTCGACTTGATGCTTAAATAGAGCCAGTTCAACGGCAACGCGCAATTCTGCGGCACTGAAGGGTTTAACGATATATCCTAACGGTAAGGTGCTTTTCGCCCGCTCTAGGGTGTTTTCATCGGCATAGGCGGTTAAAAATACAATCGGCACATCCCGTTGACTACAAATCTGGATAGCTGCCGTCACGCCATCCATTTCACCTTTTAACATCACATCCATCAGCACTAAATCCGGCTGAGTGCTATTAGCTTTGTCAATTGCGGCCGTTCCCGAAGAAGCCGTACCGACTACCGTATAGCCAAGCTGCATTAGTTGATTAGCAATTGTACGAGCAACAATTACCTCATCTTCAACGACTAAAATTTTGGCTTGCACCATTGAATATCCTTCTGAATGTATAACGTTGCGCCTTGCCAAGATATAGAGAGGCTATCACTGAAAAATTACATGCAGGCTTAGTTATAGCAGTGGACATACAAAAGAGAATAATTGCTCTCTGCTAGAGCCATGCCGCCAAAACGTTTCTACTAAATTTTATAGAGATCCTCAGAGTTCGGACTGTTGCTAACTAAGTCAACATCATTAAATATAAGATCTGATTTTTGAACCTCCTCTGCTTCCTCCGCCTCCTCTGCTTCCTCAGCTTCCTCTGCCTCCTCCGCTCCCTCTGCTTGCCACGATCTAGTGGAGCTACTTATACAGCTATCAGGTTACTATTTTTCTTCTACGACTAACCGGGAGTTAAATAACGATGCCTGAGGAAATTGAATTCTGAAGGTTGTTCCCCCCTCCCGTTCAACAGCGAGGCTACCTTCTAGCTGCTCAACTACTAAGTCATGTACTAAGGAAAGCCCTAAGGATTGAGCATACTGCCAGTTCACGCTTTCTGGTAACCCAATGCCATTATCTTGGATGGTCAAGTGAACTTGATTGCCTAAAGAGGTTTGCAACTCGATTTTAATTTCACCCTGAAGATCGCCTGGAAAGGCGTATTTGAGAGCATTAGAAACCAGTTCGTTGACAATTAATCCGCAGGGAATTGCCTGATCGATATTCAGCAGAACAGGGGCAATTTCCATCTGTAGGGTAACGTAACCGGGGGTGATCTGGTAGGAAGCTAGGAGGTTGCTGGCTAAGCTGGGAATATAGTCGGATAGATCAATTTCTCCAAAATCAGTGGAAGCATACAGTTTTTTGTGAATCAGCGACATGGATTCAATGCGATACTGACTTTCCCGGAGAATGTTGATTGTGCTGGTATCGGTAATGCTTTGCGCTTGAAGTTGCAGCAGTCCAGAGATAATCTGCAAATTATTTTTGACCCGATGATGAATCTCTTTGAGCAAGACTTCCCGTTCACTGAGGCTATGGCGGAGTTGCATTTCGGCACGAGTGCGATCGCTCACTTCTTGCTGCAAGGCTAGGTTGTTGATTTCTAGGGTTTGGGAGTAGGTTTCTAGCTGCTCATAGAGTCGGGCATTTTCGAGGGCGATCGCCGCTTGGGCGGCTAATACCTGCAAAATCGTGGCTCGATCGGGGGTGAAGGCGTTGGTTGTGAGATTGTTTTCTAGATAGAGAATGCCAATCAGTTTGCCGTGTCCCTGAATGGGGGTACACAGCAGGGATTTGGGTTGATGAAATTGGATATAGCGATCGCTAGCAAACTGCGATTCCCTGACTGCATCGGCTAAAACGACGGTTTTCTGTTTTCGGGCTACATATTGGATCAAGGAAATGGGTAATTGATCCGTGTCGGCTAAGGGAATTAATTGCTGAACGACAATCGCTGAGTCAACGGTTCCAGTTGCGGCAATGCAGAGTTGGTGATCCGATTCTAGTAACAGAGTTCCGGTTTGTGCCCCAGCATTTTGCAGTACCAGGGTGATCAGTTGGGTGAGGAGTTTTTCTAGGTTGAGTTCCCCAGAGAATGTTTGAGCCGCTTTGATGACAGTTGCTAGATCCAGCGTTTCTGAATCACTGGTGTCTGTTGTCGTGAGGGAAAGGTGAGGATGAGAGACACTGGTTTGTCGCAGTAATTCGCTATGGCGGTTTTCTAAATCTTTAACTTTAGCCGTTGCCCCCCATTTCAGATAGCAGTATCGCGCTTCTTCTAGGTAAGCTCTGGCAATAATCATTCTGTTTGTTTCTAGATAAAATAGAGCCATTTTTTCTAGAATTAAAGCTTGCTCATGGATGTAATCATGCTCTTTGGCGAGTTCGGCAGCGCGATCATAAAGTCCCATAGCTAAATAAATTTGTCCTGTAACTCGCGCTTTTTCTGCTTCTACAAAATCATATTTATGCTGGAAATTACACGGAGCATGATTTGCCCACTGCTGCATTCTTTCCTGATTCCTTAGAACCTGGGTTAGATATTCCTGTTGTTCGTCAGGTTTCACATGAGGGTAGCGATCTAAAAGTGCCAGAGAATAGTAGAAAATGTGTTCAGCATGATTGATAGAGCCAATCATTGATGCTGCACATTGATCGGTAGCCTTGGCATTCTCAACTGCTAGGCTTGATTCTCGAAAGAGATAGGAAAGGATCGTTTTTGCCAGATAAATATTTCCCAGCATGGTGCTATGCTTAGCTTCTCTAAAAATCGGCACCATTTCATCTTCATTAAATGCTGTTCCAGTAAGCTGAGATTTAGCACTTGCCTCTCTCGCTAAATTCAACCCTAGTTGCTGATAAATTTGCAAATAATTTTTCGCATAGCTGTGGTTAAGTTTTTGCATCAACTCAATGTATTGACCAGACTTATGAACAACTGTTGCTATGTTTTCTCCAACAAAAAATAGAGTTTGGCAGTAAGACATACTGCAATAACCAGCATATTCAATACCTCCAGTTTCCAATCCATCTTGGACAGACTTCACTAAAGGTTCTATAATTTCTTTATGATGTTCCTTCCAGGGACGAACGTAACTATTATGCATAAAAGATATTTGGCATTTAAGCGAGTCGGCTTTAAATTTTCCTAACACTCTCAAAGCCAGTTCTCCATAGCGGTATCCAGGCTCAATATCTAAATGTCTACAGAGCATCCAAGCATAAGCAACATAACCATAAGCTGATGATGCAGAATTACCGAATCTGAGAGACAAATGCACCATCGTAAACACAATTTGTGGAAAGAGAGCGGGATTTGCGTAAAAGGTAGCCATCACCAAGGTAATTAAGATCTGCATCGCTGCCAGCTTTTCCGGATCGGTCATTTCTGAAAGGTAGATTAACGCTTCAATTTCCGGTACATTGGGGGGTTCTTTCTCTAGGCTAACTCCCAGCATTTCCAAAACTGATAAACCTGTATCAAGCGCTTCTACTAACTGAGATTGAGTGATGTAAATTTGCAGTTTTGTCTCATATACTTTTGCTTTATCGAGTGAATTTCTTGCCTGTTTTATAACGACTTCTGCAAGCAATAAAGCAGCCTCAAAGTTAGCATTTAGGTATTCTGCAAAGACCGTTTCTATATGCAGTGCAAGCGTCAGATTATACTGATTTTGCCAACTGTCTGCCGAAAGGAGTTTTAACCCAGCATCTAAGTATCGAAGTGCTGCTTCGTAAGCAGTAGAGGCGATCGCCTTTTCTGCTGCCACCAAATTGAATCGAGCCAGTTCCTCTTGCTCCGATTGAGTTTCGATTAACACCCGGCTTAAATTCAGGTGATTAACCATGTCAAAGAGTTTTGGGCTTTGCTGCTGTGCTGACATTTGCAGTAGATGCTGCCCAATCTGACGATGAATCAACAACCGTTCTGTGTCGGAATTGAGAGAATAGGCAGCTTGTTGAATTCGGTCGTGGGTAAATTTATATTCCATTCGCAAGACATCCCCAGGCTGGGGAATGCCCAACTCAATCCGCTTATAGCTATCATTGAGGGGCATAATTAAGCCCACATTGACAGCTTCTTTGAGGAGTGCGATCGCCTCGGCTGCATCAGGCTGCTGAAGTACCCCCGCCGCATCGAGAACAAACGTCAATGTTTGTAGATCAAATTGATTGCCAATACAGGCGGCGTGGCGCAATCCGTCTTGAGTGCTGGGTTGCAGGCGTTGAATTTTAGTAATCAGCAGTTCGACCACATTATCAGTCATGTTGTGGTCTTGAATATCTGCAATTGACCACTCCCAACGGCTATGTTGATAGTCAAAAGTCAGCAGTTGTTCAACATACAATGCCCGCAAAAATTCATTCACAAAAAAGGGATTGCCATCTGTCTTTGCCAGCAGTAAATCAGCAAGCGGGGCAACTTCCTCTTCTGAACGATGGAGGGTATCGGTTAGTAAATGCTGGAGATCTGCTTTCTGGAGGGGAGAAAGAGCGATCGCGTGAATCGTGGTTCCAGCCTTTTGCATCTCCGCAATGGTTTGCATTAAGGGATGAGTAGCGCTCACTTCGTTATCTCGATAAGCCCCAATCAAAAATAGAAAAGGCACTTCTGTGGTCATTAATACTTGAATTAATTGCAGCGATGCCGCATCTACCCACTGCAAATCATCCAGAAAGATCGCTAGCGGATGTTCTGATTGTGCTAATACTTGAATGAATTGTTGAAACACACGATTAAAGCGGTTCCTAGATTCAGTTGGCGGCAATTCTGAAACGGGGGGCTGTTTGCCAATAACGAATTCTAGTTCTGGAATTACATCTACTAGAACTTGAGCATTTGGCTCTAAAGCTGCCAGAAGTTGCACCTTCCACTGATTAAGTTGTGCTTCTGACTCGGTTAATAACTGTTCTACCCATCCAGAAAAGGCACTGAAAAACGCAGAATAGGGAATATCGCGCTGATATTGATCAAACTTGCCCCGAATAAAGTATCCCCGTTGCTGGGTAATCGGTTTATAGATTTCCTGCACTAACAACGTTTTACCAATGCCGGAGTAACCAGAAATCAGCATCAGTTCGCTATGCAAAGCAGTCGAGTTTTTTTCCTTCCCCCCGCTCACTCGCGCAAATGCCGCCAGCAATGTCTCAACTTCTTGATCTCTGCCGTAGAGCTTCTGAGGAATTTGAAAGATATCTGAGCTATCCTGTTGTGCTAGGGGAAAAGCGGCAATCTGTTGGGTAGTTTGTAATTGACTCAGGCAGATTTCTAGATCCTGCTGGATACCGCGACAACTTTGATAGCGATCTTCTGCGGCTTTTGCTAGCAATTTCATCACAATATCGGAAACGGGGCGAGGAATGGTTGAGATGCGATCGCTAGGTGCAACGGGACGTTTGGCTAAATGACAATGAACCAGTTCTAGGGCATCCTTGGCAGTGAAGGGAAACTGCTGGGTTAACAGTTCATATAAGGTTGCCCCTAGAGAATAAAAATCGGTGCGATAGTCAATAGAGCGATTCATCCGCCCGGTTTGTTCTGGAGACATATAGGCGAGTGTGCCCTCTAACACGTGGGGACTGCGAAGAGTGGGGGTTTCTCGCGTAATCCGGCTAGCAATCCCAAAGTCAATCAGCTTTAGCTGTCCTGTTGCCGGATTCCAAACAATATTGGCGGGATTAATATCTTTGTGAATGACCTGCTGCTGGTGAACCTGCCCCAAAATTTCGGTTAATTGCATCCCTAATGTCAGCACTTCCTCTAGGGAAAGCGATCGCTCTCTTAACCAATGCTTCAAGGACTCCCCGCTAAAATCCTCTAGAAACATCACCAGGGTATTTTGATAGGTTTCAATGCCATAAACCTTGATCACCCCTTCTAGGCGCAGCGATCTCGTAATCTCATACTCCTGGCGATACCGCGTCAGTTCATCTGGTGTTGGGTAATTGGGTTTCAAAACTTTAAACACCAACGGCTGCAAATCTAGCTCCCGAAACCCTCGGTAAACCAGTGAATTCGCGCTTTCATAAATTTCGGAGGTAATGCAATAGCCAGCAAGGGATAGCATGATGGGTTCGTCTTAAGTGCTAGAGTCAACAGCGCGATTTTTCCCAAAGTGTAATGTAGCGACTCGCTCTGATTCCTTTTGTAACGTATCGTGTCTCGGAAGTGAACGGATTTAGCAAGATTCCAGGCGATCGCCCTAACGGATGAATATGATTGGTAGATTTGTGAGAACCTATTAGCGATTGACGCACTAGAGAGCAGAGCTAAACTCATGCAGCCAAAGCCCAGGTTAATAGGACTTGATTTAGTTCGGGGTATAGCCGCTTACGCTGTTGTTTTATTTCACTCTAGAGTAGATCCTGCTGCACCTATCGGGGATTGGGCAGCCAAACTTTTAATTTTAGGCAGCTTTGCTGTTCCCTTTTTTCTTGCCACCTCTTTTTATTTAACTATTAATAAATTTTCTGAAAAGCAAGTCAAGGTTTCACTAAAAGCAAGATTTTTGCGACTTTTAATCCCTTATGCATTTTGGAGTCTTCTTTATCTAGCAGTTAGACTCATTAAATATTTAATGAGTCACGAAAGCGATAAAATAACAACTTTATTTTCAGATCCCCTAGCATTAATTTTTTTAGGCAGTGCTGCCGTCCAACTTTATTTTTTACCGCTCCTTTTTTTCGGGACTTGTTTGGTTAAAGTAGCGGAGTATTTGCTGGAAAAGCAAATTTATCTCAGAACCATGATTGTAATATTGACGCTGAGTCTTTTATGTTATGAGCTACTTTTAGCTTCTGGCAATGGCTTTCAAATCGGCGGCAACCTTGCGTTTCAAACCTTCTGGGCTTCATTACTGCCTGGAATCCAGCAAAATCCTGTAATTAGGCTTGTCTCAGTATTACTAGCTTGGTGGATCAAATGTTTTCCCTACATTGTGATGTCAATGATTTTGAGCCATCCAAGAGTTAAAGCGACGTTGAGCAAAGTTAATCCCCGATGGTTTCTGATTATTTGTGGGGGATTGTTTATCAGTTTAACGTTCAGCCAAACTCTAGTTCCTAACTTCCCCAAATCTTTGAGAGAGCTAGGCATGGCGTATACTTCTTTATTGTTCGCGCTGATTTTATCAAAGTCTTTAAAATCAAACCGAATAATTCAAAATGTTGGGTTTTGTACCTTTGGAATTTATCTCATCCACCATCTAATCTTAGAAATAAGCTATATGGTTGTCGGCAAAATCTATCCCCAGGCAGTTGCAGAAGTATCAGCCCTAAACTTGTTAATATTCTCTATGATTAGCTTTTTAATTAGTTGGGCAGTGACGGCTCAACTCAAAGAAAAAAGATTCTTTTCTCAACTAATATTTTAAGTTTAGGAGGCTAGCCGCATGGAAAGACACACCTCGCGCATGGAGGCTGTGCAGTCACCCATTATTTCAATGGTTGGCGAGTTAATCCGCAGTCATCCCGGAACCATTTCTTTAGGGCAAGGCGTTGTCTACTACAATCCACCACCCCAGGCAACTCAGCAGATTACGCAATTTTTTGCTGATCCTCAGAATCATAAGTATAAGGCGGTTCAGGGCATCCCACCGTTATTGGAAGCGATCGCCTACAAATTAAAAGCTGAAAATGGCATCTCTGTCACATCCTCTGAGCAGATTGTCGTCACGGCTGGCAGCAATATGGGATTTATGAATGCGATTCTGGCAATTACCAGCCCAGGAGACGAAATTATTCTCCCAACTCCCTATTACTTTAATCATGAGATGGCGATTCGGATGGCGAGTTGTCATCCGGTTTTAGTGCCGATGGATGAGCAATATCAGTTATGCCCCGATGCGATTCAAAAAGCAATCACGAATAAAACACGAGCCGTTGTGACAATTTCCCCTAATAACCCGACTGGCTCCGTATATTCACGGAAAAGCTTGGAAACTGTTAATGAAATTTGTAAAAACTTCAGTATTTACCACATTAGTGATGAGGCTTATGAATATTTTACTTATGACGGAGCCGAACATTTTTCTTCGGGCGCGATCGCTCAAAGCCATGAACACACAATTTCCCTATTTTCCCTCTCGAAAGCTTATGGTTTTGCCAGTTGGCGGATTGGATACATGGTAATTCCAGAACACTTATTCGTTGCTATTAAAAAGATTCAAGACACGATTTTAATTTGTCCCCCTGTGATTTCTCAGTATGCAGCCATGGGAGCCTTAGAAGCGGGGGTTAGTTATTGCCGAGAACAAATGCAGGCGATCGCACAGGTACGACAACACTTATTACAATCCCTAGATGATGTTCGTTCTTTTTGCACAATTCCACCTACAAAGGGAGCTTTCTATTGTTTTTTAAAGGTTCATACGCAGCTAAGTGCTATGGAATTAGTAGAGCAATTAATCCGTAAATATGCGGTAGCTGTGATTCCAGGCGATACCTTTGGGATGAAGGATGGCTGCTACTTACGGGTTGCTTATGGTGCCCTCTCCGAGGAAACAGCATCTGAAGGAATTGGGCGATTGGTAAGGGGTTTGCAAGAAATTATAGGTAATTAAAAGTTCCCTGTATTAAGGATTCTTTACAATTTCTTTTTATAGTTACCTAAAATTGTATTTTTTCAATAAAGTTCAGTAAAACTGCTAGCTTTTACCTGAACTCTCACTCTACAATCTTCCTAGAAGTAAGGTTAGAGTTAAACGCGCTGATATCAGCACCTTGATTAAGGGAAGGGAAATTATGCAAAAAGTTAGAGTACTCGGAATTGAAATTGATAATCTATCACAAAAAGAACTTTTAAAGAAACTTGAGTTTGGTGGCGTTGTCTTTACCCCCAACGTAGACCATTTAATGAAACTCCAAAAAGATACTAATTTCTACGAAACTTATAAAGCAGCCACTTATAAAGTTTGTGATAGCCAAATCTTGCTATACGCTGCTAGATTTTTAGGTTTACCACTACAAGAAAAAATTTCTGGTTCGGATTTATTCCCCGCTTTTTACAACTACTACAAAAACAATGAAGAAATTAAAATTTTCTTGTTAGGGGCTGCGGAAGGGGTTGCTAAAAAAGCACAAGAGAACATCAATAGCCAAGTAGGAAGGCAGATCATAGTAGATTCTCTTTCACCCTCTTTTGGCTTTGAGAAGAACGAGCAAGAGTGCCAGAAAATTATTGAACAGGTTAATCGTTCCGGTGCAACTGTGCTGGCTGTAGGTGTGGGTGCGCCCAAACAAGAGAACTGGATTTGCAAATACAAAGACCAATTCACTCACATTAAAACTTTCTTAGCCATCGGTGCCACGATTGATTTTGAGGCTGATCCTTCCATGAGAGCGCCTAAATGGATGAGTGATATCGGGCTAGAGTGGTTATACAGAATCTTAGTAGAGCCAAAAAGACTCTGGAAAAGATATGTGATCGAAGATGTTCCTTTCTTAGGATTAGTTTTGAAGCAAAAGCTGAATCTTTACCAACATCCATTTGCTCCCTTAGAAGAATCGTCTACCTCTTTAAGTCTGAGTAAACCTGCCCTGAAGTCAGCACCTGCAAAAAGCTAGATGGCTTAATTTTCGAGTCTCTGAGGACGGTACACGCTTGATTTTCTCTCACAAAGCTGCTGTGCAAGATTATTTGTACAGCAGTTTTCTTTTGTTCACATGGGTAGATTAGCCACATTAGTAGGGCGTGTGATACTGAAGCGTAACAAGCTCTGAGTACATCAGCGAGGAGACGGGATGTTAGTGCATATCATTGCTGATTATGGCTTTGGCGATCTTGCCTTTGCGGAAGTTGTGCAGCGTATCCGATGCTACTTACCCGATGCAGAACCCATACTGACACCCGTTCCGGCATTTGCTACTGTAGCGGCGGGGTTTTGTATTGCTCAGTTAGGGTTAAATGAAGTCCCTGCTGGCACAATTATCTATCACAATGTTGCCCCCCGCGAAGATGATGACCAAGCACGCTCTGAAAATGCCGGAGAACGTCTGGCGTTTGCCCAGTTACATACAGGAGTGCGGGTGATTGGCGTGAATGCGGGCTATGCTTTCTCCTTTATCCGTGAATCATCCGTGGATTTACGCTGGGCTTCTGTAGCGGCTGACGGCTCTCAGTTTCGCTCTCGTGATTTGTTTCCCCAAGCTGCCGCCGCGATCGCCTTAGGGCAACCAGATGCTTTAGCAGAACCCATGCAACCTGCTGATATCCCGGATGTACCACAGAACTCAATTGGATACATTGATGGTTACGGTAACTTGAAAACTACGATCAAACAAGGGACAAAGCATTATCCGGAAGGCTCGATTGTACGGGTAAAAATTGGGGAAAAAGAACAAGAGGCGATCGCCTCAGATGGTAGTTTTGCTGTCAAACCTGGACAATTAGCCTTTGCGCCTGGTAGCAGTGGTTGGACAACTCCTCAAGGGGAAGAGACACGCTGGATGGAATTATTCCTCCGAGGTGGTAATGCTTGTGAGTCGTTTGGTCGTCCTTCCGTAGGTGCAGCTATTAACTTTATTGAATAGGACTGATCATTCGGTTTGGAGATAACCTGCTACAACGCAATCTTCTATCAGTTGTTGCACAAATGGCCATAAAGTAGGTGCTCCTAATTCTACCGAACGCATCCGCTCGATAACTTGAGCGCGGGTAATTCCATGTCGTTGCCAACTGTGACCAGAGGTTTGCTGATTGTTTAACAATGGCTGCAAGCAATCTAAGGCTTTAGCCCACCGTGCAGTCACTGTTTCACTGGCTTCAAACTCCTCCCACAAGCTTTTGAAGACGTTTCCCTGTTCGATAGGAAGGAGTCCAAATAAACGCATAGCAGCTTGTGCTTCCCTCGCGGCTTTATCTTGGTTGGCTTTGATGTCATAGCAAAAAGTGTCGCCAGCATCAATTTCTACTAAGTCGTGCAGCAGCAACATTTTAATAGCGTGGAGGATATTAACCTCTGCGGGTGCATACTCACTCAAAACGATTGCCATCATCGCTATATGCCAAGAGTGTTCAGCACTATTTTCTTGTCGGGAAGCATCAGTCAGTAAGGTTTGGCGCAAGACTCCTTTGAGTTTGTCGATTTCGATAACGAACTGAATTTGTTGCTGTAACCGACTATTAGACACGCAAAATACCCGCAAAGTTAAAACCGTAAAATTTCTCGCTCATAGTTGTCTGGAATTGGCTCAATCTCCCAGACTAATGCTTCACCGGGAGCGATCGCGACTTCAATATACAATTGCTCTACCGCAGTGGTGGCAATATCTTCGTTATTTTCAAATGGTTGCAGATCTTCTGTCAGCAATCTTAGTTTAAAGCCGCCAGGAATACTTTTCCCTGGATCAGAATTTTGCAGTTCAAACCGCCAAATTTGGGTTTCTGGGTGAGGTTGCGATCGCACTCGTAACTCATACTGTTGTCCAGCAATGACTAATTGGCGAGAAAGCAAGGTAGAGGCGGTTGATTCTGTTCCTCTGGCGCTGGCGAAATTGGTTTGCAACTCGATGTTTCTCCACCCCATTTGTTGTCCTAAGTTAGAAATCCCTGCTGCCAACCATTGCCGAATT
>Ga0164305_10000732_pt1 | contig 12797 bp, 14 predicted proteins | sample Whisoiple_237_MG_FD_110215 | JGI IMG/M metagenome (GOLD analysis project Ga0164305, IMG submission 110215) | Soil microbial communities amended with pyrogenic organic matter from upstate New York, USA - Whitman soil sample_237_MG | ecosystem: Environmental > Terrestrial > Soil > Agricultural... | reverse complement strand
CGACGACAACTCCGGCGGCGTATCCTCGAGCACTGCCCGGACCGCCCCGATAATCGCTTCGAGCGGTTCGGTGATGGCGTCCGTCACCTCACCCGAATGGATCTGGATCGTGCGCGGCAAACCGGCGACTTCGTCCCGGCCCCGGACCTCCATCCACTCGTCTTCCTCGAGTGGCATCGCGCTACCGATCTGGATCTTGATGTCCTCCGACGTGCGGTCACCGACGCGGAGGTTGTACTTGCGCTTGATGTAGTTGCTGATCGCTTCATCGAACTTGTTGCCACCGACCCGGAGCGAGCGTGCGACCACAATCCCATTCAGCGAAATGACCGCGACCTCGGTGGTGCCGCCGCCGATATCGATCACCATGTTGCCAGACGGATCAGCCACCGGAATCTGGGCCCCGATTGCCGCGGCAAGCGGCTCGCTGATCAGGTATGCGCGGCGGGCGCCTGCATTCAGCGCGGCGTCGCGAACCGCGCGTCGCTCGACCCCGGTCACGCCGGCCGGGACGCAAATCATGACCTCGGGCCGGATCAGCGAGAACCTGCCCATTGCCTTGCCGATGAAATAGCGGAGCATCTCCTGGGTAACGACATAGTCGGCGATCACGCCATCCCGCATCGGGCGAACAACTTCAATCGTCTCGCGCGGTTCGCGCCCGAGCATATTCCGCGCCTCGAGCCCTACCGCCTTTACGCGGCCGTCACGAGCTGAGATTGCGACGACGGACGGTTCGTTGATCACGATGCCACGGCCACGAACGAAAACGAGAACGTTCGCCGTCCCTAAATCGATACCTATCTGTTTCGTCACAGGTAGAGTCTCCGCCGGCCAGGCAGCTGGCGCGGGCGTGCACTGCGCGTCGAATGGGGCGGCATTGCCCCGTTTGCAGGAGCCAAGTGTACTATAGGGTCAGTAACAGGCAGTTGCAGAATGGCAGGATCGCATTGCCCTCCGATACCGGACAATCCCAAATTTCGCCACAGCGCACGTCCAATCAGGACGGGCAAGGCAAGGGCCAAACGGCTACCCGCAAGTTCGTCTTCACTCCGTGGGGCGACGAGATCGACCGGGATCTTTGTGCATTGGCACTGACTGATCCAGCGCAGAGCACACCGGTTGCTGGTAGGACCGGCCTGGCGACCGCCAAGTGGGTGGTGGTCGATCGGGTCGACGGCCGCGCTCTGATTTGCAACCGATTGCACGAGGGCGAATGTGCCTGGCCATGGGCAGTGGAAACGAACTAGGCGGTCGACGCCAACGTGGCCGGCTCCTTGGTCGGTCCCCAAACGGTGCCGGACATCACCAATGCGCTGGCGCCACGCAGCACAAACGCAACCAGCAGGATGATCGGCACCGAAAGATGGCCGACCACGACTGCGGCGATCAACGGTGAGATCGTCGCGCCGATTCCCTGTGCAAGGTTCGTCCAGCCCAGCATCATCGGTCGATCGGCCTCGTGGTCGACAAGTTCGATCGCGCGGAGCGTTAGTCCGAGGGCGTGGCCGGGCCAGAATACATACGCCACCGAATCAACCAGAAATCCAACCCAATAGACCGGCGCGACGGCCCAAAGCAGCGGCACGATCGCACAACCGGCGCCACTCACCAGCAGAATCCGCGCTGCACCGGCCCGATCTCCGAACTTGCCCCAACGAGGCTGCATGGCGATACCGATGAACGCCCCGATTATCGGGGTGATCGCGAAGTACGCGGTCGGGGCATGCAGATCGTTGACGAGATAGCGCGGAATAATGGGCCAGGTCAGCGCGGATGCGAACCAGAACAGGAAAACGCCGACGAGGAATCGCCTCGCGTCCCGGGTTTCAGGAACGTGCTTCAGCGACCGCTTGGGGGGAACGGGTTGCGTCGGCGACGACGCGAACATGCGCTTCAGGAAGAACCAGCTCAGCACTGCTCCGGCCGCGGCCACCGCATATGCGAAGGGTAAGGCGCGTTCCCGCGAGGCGAAAAGCACGACGATGAGAATGGCAACGAGGACTGGCACGGTTGCTATCGTGGCCGCCTGACCGCGCATCGCCACCCAGCGCCCTCGCTCCGAACCCTCGACCATGCCGGCCAGAAAGCTGTTCCACAGCGGAACCGCCAACCCTTCGCCGAGTCCCCAAAGGAGAATCAGGGGAATCAGGAGCTCGGGCCGGGCGTTTCCGGACAGGATCAGGTAGGCAGTGAAGACCAGGAATACGATACGGCCGATGCCGATAACGCTCAGCGTTGTCCGCGAGGTGCTGCCGACTCGACTTGCCAGTCGCGGGCCCATCCATCCGGCGCCAAAGTTGAAAAGACTCGATCCCGAAATGTAAAGGCCGAGCGCAAGCTGACCGGCGCCTCGAGCAATGAGAAGCGGCTGGATGAAGGCACTGTTGACCACGGTCAACACACCCCAGCCGCCGGCCTCAGTCTGAACAATTCGCCGGAGCTGGCTACGCGGCGTGCTGGTTGTGGTCAAGGTGGTATCCAACGGTACCGGTCTGGCGTACGGACACTATTGTGCGTAGATTACTCTAGGTACATACAATTCATCATCCGGAGGAATCACCAGATTGTCCGCATCATTTGCCTACAACTCGCCAGTGCAGGCGATGCGCGACCTGCCGTCGCCGTGGCGGCTCGTCTCGGGCATCACGATGATTGGATTTGTCGTGGCGTCCGCGTTGATCGTGAATGGCTCGCTGTCAGTCAGCCGCGCGATCCTGCTGGGCATTGCGGCGTTTGCCGCGGCCTGGGCGGGCGCAATATTCGCCGGCGTCACCCCTGCCCCGGCCCGACGACGGACCGACGGTGTCGCCTGGGTCAGTGGAACTATCGCCTCGCTGGTCGCGATTCTTTGCGCGACAGCCAGCCTGGACAACGACAATCGCGCCCGTACGGTGATCGCGGCATTGGCCGTCTCGATTGCGGTCATGCTCTGGGCGTACGAAGTGCTCAATGCGGATCAATCGGCCGGGTTCGAGGCATCCGTGGCGCCGCTCGCCCTCCTGGCCATAGCGGTCGGGTTGCTGCTTTTGCCACAGCAATTCGAAGCGAAGATCACGTCAGATGCTGCCGGCTTGCTGATCGCGACGCTCCCGGCGCTCGCCGCAGGGGTCCTGATTGCGCGGCGGACCCGACGCGCGCTGTTCCTCGCCGCGCTGGTCGCACTCGCCTCCGCCATGCTCATCGTGCAACCCGTCGATCTCTCGGTCTGGTTAATCGGCGCGGCGATCGTGACGATGCTCACAATTTCGGACCATATTCCGCCCGGACGACGAGGACGAGCAATCCTTTCGTTGTCCGGCACCGACGCGACTGTGATTGCGATCGCCAGCATTTTCCTCGGCATCTACCTCGCCTTCTCGATCAATGAGCCGGTGCGAGGATTTCAGATGGGTGCGCTCGCAACGCTGGCCATTGCGGTCACATTCGTTCAGCGGTCGATCATCGACCAGCGTGACCAGCGGATGTCTGAATTGTCCAGGTTGACCGAACTGTACCGGGACCGGGCGCAACTCGATTCCCTGACGGATATGCCAAATAGGGCCGCGCTCGACGCTCGCCTGCAGGAAGAGGTCGAACGGGCGGTGCGATACCGCCATCCGATGTCGCTCTGCTTCATCGATATCGACTACTTCAAAGCAATCAACGACACTGCCGGTCATCAGATCGGCGATGAAATCTTGCGCGGCATCGCCGGTGTACTCCGCTCGACCGTCCGCACGCCCGACTTCGTCGCGCGGTACGGTGGCGAAGAGTTCGTCGTCATTGCGCCCGGGACGTGGTCGGCGGACGCCGCGGTGCTCGGCCGGCGCATCCAGGCGGCCGTTGGACGCGAACTTCCGCAACCCCTTGGACGGCCGGTAACCGTGTCAATCGGTATTGCCGGTGTACCCGAGCATGGTCGCGAGGCGAGCGCGGTGCTCCGCGTTGCCGACATTGCGCTCTACGCGGCCAAGCGGACCGGCCGAAACCGGGTCGAAATCGGCGCCGCCCATGAAACGTCACTTCCGACGTGAGAGCTCCTGGACGAGCTCGAGGCAGAGCATCGCGTCGGAGACTGCCCGATGCTGGGGTGACTCGAGGCCAAACATGCGAGCCGCCGCACCGAGATTGATCCACCGGAATCCCGGGCGGTGATGCGATAGCTCGCCGTTGTAGGCGGCAAATGCCTCCATCGCGCAATCCCATCTGGCCGGGGCGATGGGCGCCAGGCCGCGCCGGCGTGCGGCGCCAGCCAGCATCTGCTCGTCGAACGTGGAGTTGTAGGAGACGACAACATTCCCGTTGACGATGCGTGAGAGCTCTGCCCAGATATCCGATAGGCGCGGGGCATTGGCCACCGCGCGATTGGAGATGCCGTGCACTGCTTCGGAATCGGCCGGAATGGCAACAGAGGGCCGCACCAGTTGATCCATGACGACGATGCCGCGACCGTCGACGATGCCAACGTCGATAACATCGTCGACACCGAAACGCACGCCGGTCGTTTCGGTGTCCAGGTAGAGCACGTTGGTGCGGCCAACAAGTTCCCGTGCCCAGACGATTGCGTGACCGCGGCTCTCGAAGGGTCCCATCACGCTCCGGTCGCCGGGCTTGCCGCCCGCAGCACGGTCATGTAGTCATCAAGTGTGTCGGAGGCGGCAATTGCCCGGGCAACAACCTCGTCAGTACTGGACGCGTAAGCCCTGAATCGTCTGTCGATGTCGGCGCTGGATCCGCTCACCGTCGTCTCGATCGCCCGAACGCCGATGCTCGCGAAGTGTCGCGCGTACGACGGATATCCCTCGTAGGACGACGCTTCCCGTTCGAGACGGGATTGAGCCGCCGGATCGGCAGCCGTGCGGACGTATGCGATGATCTCCGGCATTAGTCGACCAACCGCTGCCGCTCCCTCTTTCGTCTGGAGCGCCAACTCTTCGGCCGCTGCTGGAGTCAGCCAGTTGAGAATGACGCCGTGCGCACCGGAACCGGCAAGGCGGCACATCTTCGGACCAAGTGCCCCGATCAGCACCTTGGCCCGCACGTGCGAAATGAGTTCGCTCGCTACGGCCGCAGTGGCGTCGAGCGACCCCTTGTGCATGGCGCCTGCGCCGATTCCAACGACCAACCGATCCGGATCGAGGTCAAGCCGAGCAATCTCACCGGCGATAGTGTCCGCACTCCATCGATCGACCGGCAGCACACCGACGCCGAGTCGGACTCGGCTCGTCACCTGCTGAGCGCGAGCGAGTCGTTCAAGTCCGTTCCCATCTGGAACGTCGTTGACCCAGAACGTCTGATATCCCGCAGCCTCCGCCGCATTCGCGAGTGGCGCAATGATGTCGGGATTGACGAGTGCCGAAACTCCGAAGCCACGATTCATCGCCACCTACCGCCCGTTGTGAGTTGAAAATCCGAGGCCGAGTCGTTTCATCGAGACATGCCGGCCGTGCCCAATAATCATGTGATCCAGCACTTTAACTTCGAGCACGTCGCCGGCCTCTACCATCGTCCGAGTCAGATCGATGTCCGCGCTCGAAGGAGTCGGGTCGCCGGTAGGGTGATTATGGACGACGATGATCGCGACCGCGTTCGCCCGCACGGCGTCCCGGAAGACCTCGGCGATGCGGACCTGCGCCTGGTTGGTGGTCCCCTGGTACAGCGTGCGGATGCCGATCACTTCATTTCGCGTATTCAGGAGCACGATGCGTAGCTGCTCCTGCTCCAGGAGCGACATCTCGAGGCCGATGAGGTTGGTGATATCGTCCGGGCTCGAGATCTTCGGCTTCTGGTCTGGATTCGAGGCGAGGATCCGGTTCGCGATCTCCATCGATGCCTTGAGCTTCGTCGCCTTGGCTGGCCCGAGTCCGTGAATACGCGCCAGCTCCTCGGCGCTCAACTTCATCAAACCGGGGAATCCCCCGTACTCGCGCAGGAGTCGCTCAGCGACGACCATGACTGATTCTCCCGGCAGGCCCGTATTGAGCAGGATTGCCAGCAGCTCGATGTTGGACAGTGCCGACGGGCCGTGCCGAAGCAGGCGCTCCCGCGGTCGTTCCGCTTCCGGCATTTCCGCCAACATATGTCGCCGATCGGTCATAAATAAATGATCGCACGCGGTGCAAAATCCTGCCGATGATATACTTGCGAGCGGACCGGCTCACACGCCAACCCTCAAGCCGACTTCACATTCAACAGAGGCATAGCACAGTGGTTTTCAGCCGTCTCTTCCGACGACAAACTGAAGCTGATCAGCAATTGAGTAAGGGTCTGGAGAAGACCAGACGAGGCGTTTTCAGCGAGATCGCCAAGCTTTTCGATCGCGGCGCGTTCGACGAAGACTTTTACGACGTGCTCGAGATGCTCCTGATTCAGGCCGATCTCGGCTGGGACATCAGCCAGCAGCTTGTCGAAGACCTCAAGGCGTCAGTCGCGGAGCACGGGATCACCGACCCACAATTCGCGAAGGATTACCTTCGCAGCGATATGGTGCGCCTGCTCGAGCTGGCGACGCGAAACCGCAAGGTCAAGATCCTGCAGCGCGGCGTGCCCTTCGTGATCATGGTTGTCGGCGTCAACGGCGTCGGCAAGACCACCTCGATCGCGAAGCTGGCCGCGTATCACCAGCGCTTCGGTCGAACCGTGATGCTCGCCGCCGGCGACACGTTCCGGGCGGCGGCGATCGACCAACTCAAGGTATGGGGCGAGCGGTTGGACGTGCCGGTGATCGCGCAGACGCAGGGCTCGGATCCCGGGGCGGTCGTATTCGATGCGATGCAGGCCGCACACAACCGAGACATCGACGTCCTGATCGTCGATACGGCCGGACGGCTGCATAACAAATCGAATCTGATGGCCGAGCTCTCCAAAATCCGCAAAATCATGCAGCGACATGTCGAGGAGGCGCCACAGGAGGTGCTGCTCGTGATCGACGCGACTACCGGACAAAACGGCCTTGTTCAGGCCAAAGAGTTCGCGAAGTCGGTCGACATTACCGATATCATGATCGCGAAGCTGGATGGAACGGCCAAGGGCGGCATCGCCTTCTCGGTCGCGCGCGAGCTCGGCACCCCGATTTCGTACATCGGAACGGGCGAAAAAGCCACTGATCTCGCAGAATTCCATCCAGAAAGCTACGTCGACTCGCTCTTCTTTGGCGAGGGCGACGGATTATAGGAGCGGTATTCGCCGCTCCGCGGAGCAATTCGGGAACGTATTGAATGTTTGAATCCCTTTCCGATCGATTGACCGAGACCCTTGGCAAGCTCTCGCGCAAGGGTCGACTCACCGAGGCGGACGTCGACGATGCGATGAAGGAGGTCCGCCGGGCACTGCTCGAGGCGGACGTCAATTTCCGTGTCGTCAAGGACTTCGTGTCCGCCGTGCGGGAGCGGGCCGTCGGTCAGGATGTCCTGAAATCGCTGACGCCTGCGCAGACAGTGATCGGCATCGTCCACGAAGAGCTGGTCCGCGTTCTCGGCACAGAGCGGGAACCGCTGCGCGTGCCCGATCGCCCTCCGCAGATCATTATGTTGGTCGGTCTCCAGGGCTCGGGAAAGACAACGCACGCAGCCAAATTGGCGGTTCACCTGCGCAAGCAGGGCCGAAACCCGATCATGGTCGCCGGCGATGTTTATCGACCCGCCGCCGTCAATCAGCTGCAAAGTCTCGGTAAGCAGGTCAACGTTCCCGTGTATGACGAAGGGGTGCAGAAGAACCCGGTCGATATTGCCAGCAATGGCGTTCGGTTTGCGATCGAACGCGGCTACAACCCGGTCATCATCGACACGGCCGGTCGATTGCAGATCGACGAGCCGATGATGCAGGAGCTCGTCAACGTCAAGAACAAGGTCAATCCGACAGAGATCCTGCTCGTGGCCGATGCCATGACCGGCCAGGAAGCAGTCTCAGTTGCCCAGTCATTTCACGACCGTCTGGGTGTGACTGGCCTGATCCTGACCAAAATGGATGGCGATGCCCGCGGCGGCGCAGCGCTCTCTATCCGCTCCGTTACCGGTGTGCCGATCAAGTTCATCGGCACCGGCGAGAAGGTCGATGCGCTCGAGCCGTTCTTCCCGGATCGCCTTGCCCAGCGAATTCTCGGCATGGGCGACATTCAGTCGCTGGTCGATCGCGCTCGCGAGCAGACGACAGAAGAAGACGCCGTCAAGCTGCAGGATAAGATGCTCAAGGGCAAGTTCGATCTCGATGACTTCCTGGATCAGCTCCAGAAGATCAAGAAGATGGGTCCGATCGGCCAGTTGCTCGAGATGATTCCCGGCGTCGGTCAGCAGCTGAAGGATGCAAAGTCGCAGATTTCGGACGACGACTACAAGCAGATCGAGTCGATCATCCAGTCGATGACGCCGCTGGAACGCAAACATCCCGAACGGATCGACTTCCGGCGCCGCAAGCGAATCGCCGCCGGCGCCGGGCGTAACCCGTCAGACGTCGGGCAGCTTGTCAAACAGTTCGATGAAATGCAGCGCATGATGAAGCAATTCGGCAAAATGGCCAAGAAGGGCAAGATGCCGAAGGGCCTGATGTAGCGGAAACAGGAGCAAACAATGGCAGAAGCACCATCGGTCACCGTGTACAGCACACCGACCTGTCCGTGGTGTGACCGGGCCAAGGAATATTTGCGATCCCGCAATGTCACATTTCGCGATGTCGATGTCTCTCGCGACATGGACGCCGCCCGCGAGATGATCCAGATGACCGGCCAGCAAGGGGTCCCGGTGATCGCCACGGACAACGAGGTGATTGTCGGATTCGATCAGCTCCGCCTGGCTCGGATCGCCGACCGATTCTCTGGTCCAAAACGACCGGCATTCGGTGTCCTGGGCGCAAATGCAGACGACTTTTTCGGCCGACATCCGGAGAAGAGGCCTGAAGGTGAGGACGACATCAAGGGCGTCTATGTCGGCCAGGTAAAGTCGAACAGCGTCGCCCAGCACGCCGGAATCCAGGTCGGCGACGTGATTCAGGCGGTCGCCAACAAGCGGGTCCGCAATATGGTTGGCCTCGATCAGATCATGAGCTCCGTCAAGGCCGGGGACCAGGTGAGCGCCCGTGTCCTGCGTGGTGCTGAGGACGTGAACGTCACACTCGATTTCGGTACGCCTGGCCCGGCGTAACCGTCAATGACCGAGTGGGAAGCACTCAGCCGGGTCGGGCTCGCGCTAGTTGCCGGCGCACTCCTGGGCTTGGAACGCGAAATCTCCGACAAGCCTGCCGGGTTACGCACGTATGCACTGGTGAGTCAGGGCGCCGCGTTGTTCATGGTGCTCAGCTTGATGCTGTCCAGCTCCACCCACGTCCAGGGCACGATTGTCGATCCCTCGAGAATTGCGTCGACCGTCGTCCAAGGAGTCGGCTTTCTTGCAGGGGGCGTGATCTTTACCATCGGACGCCATGTCAAGGGATTGACCACGGCCGCTGGTGTGTGGGTTGCGGCCGCAGTTGGATTACTCATCGGCAGCGGCTATTACATCATCGGATTCGGTGGAATCGTGATGACCGTTCTTGCACTCCGCGTGTTCGGGGCAATCGCCCACCGGTTTCCGGAGGGCGTACGCCATAATCGCCCGGCTGCGGAGGATGAGCCGCACGAGCGCGGTCTACTCGACTGACGCCTACCGGGTCAACCAATCGTGTTGCATCTGCATCAACCGCGGTTCAGAGAGTGACGGCTGATCGTACAGACCGGCCGCTCGCCGTTGCCGCAGCGCCTCGAACAGCGTTACTGCGCAGGCGACAGAAATATTGAGGCTCTCAACCATCCCCATCATCGGAATCAGGATCGCGCCATCTGCTGCGGCTATCGCTTCGTCAGAGGCTCCCCGCTTTTCGTTGCCGAACACGATCGCGGTTGGCGAGGTGAATGTTGTGTCATAGAGGTCGACGCTCTTATCTGTCAGAGCGGTGACCAGGATCCGAAATCCGTTTGATCGGAGCACCGGATAACACTTCTCGACCGAGTCGTGATGGTGGATCTCGATCCATTTGCTGGCGCTGCCGCTAGTCGATCGCGCATATGCCCGAGTGGGCCGCTCTTCGACCGAGTAGATCGTGTGCACGCTGAGGATGCCGACGGCATCGCATGACCGGAGCACCGCGCCGATGTTGTGCGGGTCATGGACGTTTTCGAGGATTACGGTCAAGTCCAGTTGACGACGACCGAGGACGTGCGCAATTCGTTCGGCCCTGCGGCCTGTGCGCGGGTACTTGCTCGTCTTGGTTGGGTCGGGCGGAAGCGTCTGCCGGTTTGCCGCTCGCATCGAACGTGGCACCATTCCCTCATGAAATGCAAATCTGGGCGCAGGTCAGCCTCGAATGACTGATTTCCACCGACCCCACATCCTGATTGTGTCAGACGACCTGGAGCTCAGCCAGTTCCTGCAATCCGGCTTGATGGTCGCCGGGTTCTGGACCTCGATCGTCGCCAGTGCCCTGCAGACGCTTGAGATCTTCCGCCTGCGCACATTCGACCTCATGCTGGTCGACGCATTGCTCGAGGGACTCGGCGCTCGCGAATTGGTCCAGCGCCTTCGAAGCGAAGTCGAACCCGGGGGTCAGCCTCGGACGGACATTCCAATCGTCCTCATTGCCGGATCCGAGCATGAAATCGACGCAGAACAGGCGGCGGACATGGGTGCGAGCGGCGTGATCTACGCGCCGATCGAGATCGAAGAACTCGCGCTCGAGCTTTTCAGTCGGGTCAGGGAGTGGCGTGAAGCCCATCCGGATCGCCCGTGGGCGGATGCGTTGGCGCAGCGGAAGGCCTAGTAGACTGAGGCGCCGATCTCTTCGATGGAACCGGTGACGGCGAACACGACACGTTCGCAGATATTAGTCACACGATCGGCCATCCGCTCGAGGTTATGCGCCGCCCAGAGCAGATGCGTCGCCCGCGTGATCGTGGTGTGATCCTCCATCATGAAGGTCAGCAGCTCACGGTAAATCTGGTTGTACAGTGCATCGACTTCGTCGTCACGGGCGGCGACTGTTCGCGCGAGATCGGCATCACGCTGAATCAGCGAGGTGATGCTGTCGGTCAACATCTGGCGCGCGATATCTGACATGCGAGGGATATCGACCAGGGGCTTGAGGCGCGGTTCATCGGCGGTCTGCAGTGCGATCTTGGCATTTCCGGCCGCGTGGTCGGCCATGCGCTCGAGCTCGTTCGCGATGTGAATGACCGACGAGATCACGCGCAGGTCACCCGCCATCGGCGCCTGCGTCGCGATGATCAAGAACGCCAACTCCTCGGTCCGCCAACGCTCGCTGTTGATGACGATGTCCTCGTCGATCACCAGCTGAGCCAGATCGAGATCCTGAAATCGCAACGCATCGGTCGAGCGACCGATTGCCTTATCAACCAGCGCGGACATGCCAATGACGGCTTCGCGGAGCTGCTGAATCTGGATTTCGTAGTTCTGCCGCGTCATGTTGGTACCGTCAAACGTCATCATCCGAACCGACCTGTGATGTAATCCTCGGTGCGCTTGTCGCGAGGATTCGTGAACAGTTCGGTGGTCGGGCTCGCTTCGACCAGAACTCCCTGCCGCTTCTCGTTGAGTGAGAAGAAGACCGTCTGATCGGAGACACGAGCTGCTTGCTGCATATTATGCGTGACGATGATGATCGAGTAGTCCGCGACAAGTTGGCGCATGAGATCCTCGATCTTGAGCGTCGAGATCGGGTCCAGCGCGCTGCATGGCTCATCCATCAGGATGATGTCGGGGTTGATCGCAAGCGCCCTGGCTATGCACAGCCGCTGCTGCTGACCGCCGGAGAGCGCCAATCCGCTGTCCTTAAGCTTGTCCTTCACCTCGTCCCAAAGCGCGGCCTGGCGCAGGCACTTTTCGACATGCTCGTCCACGTTGACCTTGAGACCATTGATCTTCACGCCCCAGGCAACATTGTCATAGATGCTCTTCGGGAACGGATTTGCCTTCTGGAAGACCATCCCGATCCGCCGTCGGACTTCGACCGGATCCACCTGGCGATCATTCAGATTGACGCCATGGTAGAGAATCTCACCTTCTACGCGCGCACTCTCGATGAGGTCATTCATCCGGTTGATGCTGCGGAGCACGGTGCTCTTGCCGCATCCGGATGGGCCGATCAGGGCCGTAACACGATTGCGCGGGACCGAGAACGAGACGTCGGCGACGGCGTGGAAGTCGCCGTAAAAGACATCGAGGTCCTGGATGTCGATTATTGCCGGCGTGCCCGTGGAGTCCGCGTGAGCAGATCGATCCGGCACGTTGGGCCTGGTACCGACCACAGGACGAGCTAACACAGTGCTCATAGCTGACTCCTCTTGCTGAGTCTCTGACGAAGGACGATGGCGAAGGAGTTCATCAGAAGCAGTACCGCGAGCAGGACGATGATTCCGGCCGGCGCGAGGCCGTTCTTGAACTCGTCTTGCGAGCGCTGCGTCCATCCGTAAATCTGCATCGGCAAAACGGTGTAGCCATCCAGGAAACCTGCTGGCCGGTGTGCAATGTATGCCGACGCGCCGACGACGAGGACTGGCGCCGTCTCGCCGATGGCTCGCGAAACAGCCAGGATCGTGCCGGTCAGGATACCGGGGAACGCCGCCGGCAGGACATGGTGCCGGACCACCTGCCAGCGTGTCGCGCCGACCCCATATGCCGCCTGGCGCAGGGAGAGCGGCACGGCTCGAATTGGTGCCTGGCTGGAGATTATGATCACAGGCAGGCTCAGCAGCGCCATTGTTAACGCACCGGCCAGCACCACGCGGCCGAGATTCATGAATTGGACGAAGACGCCCAGCCCAAGCAACCCGT
>Ga0164305_10000731_pt1 | contig 12799 bp, 11 predicted proteins | sample Whisoiple_237_MG_FD_110215 | JGI IMG/M metagenome (GOLD analysis project Ga0164305, IMG submission 110215) | Soil microbial communities amended with pyrogenic organic matter from upstate New York, USA - Whitman soil sample_237_MG | ecosystem: Environmental > Terrestrial > Soil > Agricultural... | reverse complement strand
GTTTGCGGAGACCACGATCACCGCCACCCCCGGATGTTGCGCGCGCACCGCGGCCAGCCCGGCCAGGCCATGGTTGCCGGGCATGTGCAGGTCCAGCAGGACAAGATCGACCTGGGGCTGCGCCTCGAGGATCGCGAGCACGCCGGCGAGATCGCCCGCTTCCAGCAATTCCACGTCGCCCAATGCATCGCGCGCGGCCTGCCGCAGGGCGGCACGGAACAGCGGGTGGTCGTCGGCGATCAGCAGCGAAGGCATGCAGGCAGGCTACAGGTCGCGGGTCATGTAGGTGCTGTTGGGATCGTCGACGTAGTCGGCGAACGGCCCACATTCCACGAATCCGGCTGAGGCGTACAACCGCCGCGCCGGTGCGAAGTAGTCCATCGAGCCGGTCTCGATGCTGGCCTGCGCATAGCCGGCCGCACGCGCTTCGCCGAGCAGGTGCGCAAGCAGGGTCTTCGCCACGCCGCGACGCAGGTGCGCGCGCGACGTGCGCATCGCCTTGATCTCGACGTCGCGTGCGTCGATGCGCTGCAGCGCGCCGCAGCCGAGCAATGCATCGCCATCGCACAGCACCCAGACCTCGACGTGCGGCTGCTTCAGGCCCGACAGGTCGAGCGCGTGCTGGCTCTCCGGCGGCGCGGTGGCCTGCATCGCGGCCTGGTGCTCCGCCATCAATGCCGCGAACGCGGGGCTGTCGAGGTCGGCGGGTTCGATCCGCATCGGCTTATTGCGCGGTCCAGCCGCCATCGACCGGCATCGCGGCCCCGGTGATGTTGTGCGCCTCGCGGCGGCACAGGAACACCGCCAGCGCGCCGATCTCGGCGGGCAGGGTCATGCGCAGGCTGGGCTGCTTCTCGGAGAGCAGGGCGCGGACACCATCGTCGCGGGTGCCGTCGCCGATGCGTGCCTCGATCTGCGGTTCGATCAGCGGCGTTTCCACCCAGCCGGGGCAGATGCAGTTGACGGTGACGCCGCCGGATTCGCGCGAACCCTGCGCGGCGTACTCGAGCGCCGCGACCTTGCTCAGCCCGACGATGCCGAACTTGCTGGCCACGTACGGCGCCTTGTCCTTCGACGCCACCAGCCCATGCACGGACGCAACGTTGATGACACGGCCGTAGCCGCGCGACGCCATCATCGGCATCGCCGCCCGCATCGTATGGAAGGCGGACGACAGGTTGATCGCGATGATGTCGTTCCACTTCTGCACCGGCATCTCGTGCAGCGGCACCGCATGCTGGATGCCGGCATTGTTGACCAGTATGTCGATGCCGCCGCCGGACCACGTGGCGAGGTCGGCCATCATTGTTTCGATCGCGTCGGGGTCGCGCAGGTCCGCACCAAAATGTCTGGTGCCGCCGCTGCCTGCAGCATCGACCTCCGCGATCGCCGAAGCGATCTGCTCCGGCGTGCCGAGGCCGTTGATCGCGACCTTCGTACCGGCGGCCGCGAGTGCCTGGGCGATGGCCAGGCCGATGCCCGAGGTGCTGCCGGTCACCAGTGCGGTGCGGCCTTCCAGGAAACGATCCGTCATGGGGGAATCCGTGCTGCATTGCGTCAGCTGCATACGCTAGCAGGCCGCGCCCGGCGGTGGGGCATGGCCGGCGTGGTACGAAGGTACGATGCGGCGGTGCGGTGCACTCGCTAAGGTCGTGGGATGAACCTCCCCAACACGCTCCGTTATTGCGCCTGCACCGCGGCGGTCGCCTTGCTGGCTGCCTGCGCCAGCACGCCCTCCACGTCGGGAAGCCGCATGTTCAGCCAGCCACGCAGCAGCGACCATCGCGGACAGGACGATCTGCTCACTGCCGGCTTGGGCCTGGCCGGCTTGCGCGGGGCTACACCGCCGGCATTTGCGGACGCCACGCATCCAACCGAAGCGGAACTGCGTCGTCGCGCGTTGTGGGCGAACTGGCGCGGGATCGCCGACCTCGCCGTCGGCGGTGGCTATGGTGAACTCTATGGCAGCGTGGCCAGCGTACCGGGGCGCGAGTTCAGCGCGTTCGCGACGATTCCCGGCGCCAACCAGCCGCATCGCGTGCTGCTGCAGTTGCCCGACGGTTTCGACACGGCGAAGCGTTGCGTGGTAGTCGCGGCGTCGTCGGGTTCGCGCGGGATCTACGGTGCGATCGCGGTCGCCGGGGCCTGGGGCCTGCCGAAGGGCTGCGCGGTGGCCTACACCGACAAGGGCGCGGGTACCGATTATTTCGACCTCGACGCGGGGCAGGGCATCGATGCGGCGGGCCAGGGTGCGGGCCGCGGTGTCGCGCTGGCCTTCGACCCTCAAGCCTCGGGCGGCGGCATCGCCTACAAGCATGCGCATTCGCAGGACAATCCGGAGGCCGACTGGGGCCGCCACGTGAAGCAGGCGGCGGAGTTCGCGCTGGCCACGCTCAACGAGCAGTTGCCGCAGCAACCGCGCTTCACCTTCGCCAACACGCGGGTGATCGCGGTCGGCATCTCCAACGGTGGCGGCGCGGTGTTGCGTGCAGCAGAACTCGGGGGCGAGTGGCTGGATGCCGTCGTCGCCGGCGAGCCCAACGTGCTGGTCGAAGGCCACGGCGCGCGCAGCCTCTACGACTACACCACCGAGGCTGCCTTGCTGATGCCCTGCGCCTTGCCGGCACTGAGCCTGCCGGCTGCGCCTGGTGCCGACGTGAAGTGTGCGGCACTGGCGGCGCAGGGCGTGTTGTCCGGGTCCGACCTGAAGACGCAGCAACAGGACGCGTTGGCGAAACTGCATGCGAGCGGCTGGACCGACGCGGCGTTGCGCGCGGGCGCGATCAGCGTTGGCTTCGACCTGTGGCGCGCCATCGGCATCGGTTATGCCTCCGCCTACGGACGCTATCCGGCCGACGCGCATCCCTGCGGCTATCGCTATTCGGCGCTGGGCGCGGATCTGTCGCCGCGGGCGGCCACCGATGGCGAACGCGCAGCGTGGTGGGCGGATGCCAGCGGTATCCCGCCGGGTGCCGGCGTGGGGATCGTCGATCCCAATCCCGCGACCGATCTCGGCTTGAGTGGGTTGCAGTGCCTGCGCAACCTGTGGACCGGGGACAGCGCCGATGCCAGGCGCGTGCGCAAGGGCAGCGGCGACACCCGCGCCGGCTTGCCGCGGGCCGGCCTGCCGGTGATCGTGCTGCACGGCACCGACGATGGCCTGGTGCCCCAAGCGTTCTCCAGCGCCCCTTACGTGGCGATGGCGCAGGCCGCCGGACGCGATGTGCGCTACTGGCAAGTGCGCAATGCCCAGCATTTCGACGCCTTCCTCGGCTTCCCGCAGTACGGCGCGACCTACCTGCCGTTGCTGCCCTACGTCTATTCCGCGCTGGATCGGGTGGATGCCTACCTGGACGGCAAGGGCGCGTTGCCGGCCAATGCGGTGATCGCGACCGTGCCCCGCGCGGGCAAGTCGCTGAGCCTCGACAACCTGGCGATGCCGCGTTGAGCGCCGTCATCGCCGCGTAAGCCGTGCTGGAACGCCATCAACTTGCCGGCTTCACGCCGGCTTTGGCAGGCTAGTCGCATCCACGCGCCGGAGCGGCCGATGAAACAGCGCCATTTCTCGATGCTGCGGGATTTCCATCTCGCCGACTGGTTCACCCTTGCCAATGCGTTCTGCGGCACTGGCGCGGTGTTCGCGGCGATGCGTTTCCTGCAGGACGGCGTGGTCCGCGACCTGCTGATCGGCATGGCGCTGATCCCGATCGCTTTCGTGTTCGATGCGCTGGACGGGCGCATCGCTCGCTGGCGCAAGGTGTCCTCCACGCTGGGGCGGGAGCTCGATTCGCTGGCCGACGTGATCAGCTTCGGCGTGGCCCCTGCGTCGCTGGCATATGCCTGCGGCCTGCAGGGCGGCTGGGATTGGATGATCCTCAGTTACTTCGTCGGTTGCGGCGTGAGCCGGCTGGCGCGCTACAACGTGACCGCGGAGACACTGGCCGACGGCGGCGACAAGGTGAAGTATTTCGAGGGCACCCCGATCCCGACCAGCGTCGCCATCGTCGGCCTGCTGGCGTGGCTGGCGTGGAGCGACCGCATCGGCGCCGCGCTGCCGTTCGGCATGGTCCAGCTGGGTCCTTGGCAGATGCATCCGCTGGTACTGGTGTTCGCGTTGTCCGGCTCGCTGATGATCAGCAAGACCCTGCGCATCCCGAAACCCTGAGCCTCCGCCATGGCGGCGTCATCGGCGCGTTGTTAGCATGCAGGCACCCGCCGCGGATGAGCTCAGATGGCACACGACAGCAACGACTTCGAGGCGCTTGCGCGCCAGTACTGGGGCATGTGGGGCGACGCGGCGCGCTCGGCGCCGGGTGCGGGTGGCCCGGGCTCGATGGGCTCGATGGGCGGCCTGCAGGGCTTCCGTGATGCAATGGAGGGGTGGACGCGCAGCGTCGGTGGTGCCGGCAGCAGCGGTGCCAATGACGCACTGTCGCATTTCAATCGCCAGAGCCAGCATTGGTATGGGCAGATGCAGCAGGTGGCGGCACAGTTCGCTGGCCAGGCCCACAGCGCGCGCGATGTCGCCGACGCCTGGCGCAAGCTGATCGGGGGCAATGGCAGCGAACTGTTCCAGAGCCTGTTCGAGGGCATGCAGGGTCCCGGCATGCAACAGCTACAGCAGTGGAGCGATGCCGCGGCGCCATGGCTGCAGTCGATGCACAAGGAAGCCGCGACGACCTTGGGCATGCCCACGTTCGGCTTCGCCCGCGAGCACCAGGAACGCCTGCAGGGCGTGGGGCGCGCGCAACTCGATTGGCAGCAGGCGCTCGGCGCGTACCACGCGCTGCTGGGCAAGGTCTCGCAGGATGCGTTCTCGCGTTTCGAATCGAAGCTGATTGATCGCGAAGAGCCGGGTCGGCAGATCGGCAGCGTGCGTGCGCTGTTCGACCTGTGGGTGGATGCGGCGGAGGAGGCCTACGCGGAAGCCGCGTTGTCGGTCGAATACCGGCATGCATACGGCACCCTGGTCAACACGCAGATGCGCCTGCGCAACGCGATGCAATCGATCATCGAGCAGAACGCTACCAGTGTCGGCCTGCCGGGTCGCGCCGAGCTGGACAGCGCGCATCGCAAGATCGCCGAACTCGAGCGCCTTGTGCGTCGCATCCAGCGCAACGCCGAAGCGAGCGAAGAATCCGCACCGCCGCCACCGGTGCGCCGCGCCGCGCCGCCGCCTGCCGCGAAGTCGAAGCCAGCCGCGAAGAACGTCGCTGTAAGCAAGCCGCCGGCAAGGAAATCGGCCACGCCGGTGAAACCCGCCCGCAAGGCTGCACCCGCCAACCGCAGGACGCGCTGACATGACCGGACCCTTGAGCATCACCGCCGAATCGCTGGCCGAGGAAGCCGGCCAGTTCCAGCGCAAGCTCGGCGCGGGGCTCGGCACGCTGCGCGAGATGGACGACGTCCATTTCGGTGCCACCGACCGCGAGGAAGTCTGGCGCGACGGCAAGGTGGTGCTGTATCGCTACCGTGGCGAGCGCGCGCCGACCGCGCGAGTACCGATGCTGGTCTGCTACGCGCTGGTGAACCGGCCGTACATGGTCGACCTGCAGGCCGACCGTTCGCTGGTGAAAGGCCTGCTGGAACGCGGCGAAGACGTCTACATCATCGACTGGGGCTACCCGGATCGCAGCGACAAGTACCTGACGCTCGAGGATTACATCGAGCGCTTCCTTGGCGGCGCGGTCGATTATCTGCGCAAGGCGCACGGGTTGCCGTCGGTCAACCTGCTCGGCATCTGCCAGGGCGGCGTCTTCTCGCTGTGCTATTCGGCGCTGAATCCGCGCAAGGTCAGGAACCTGATCACGATGGTCACCCCGGTGGACTTCCACACCGCCGACAACATGCTGTCGAACTGGAACCGCGAGATCGACGTCGACCTGCTGGTCGACACGCTCGGCAACATCCCCGCCGACATGATGAATCTGACCTACCTGATGCTGAAGCCGTGGCGGCTGTTCGCGCAGAAATACGTGGGCATGGTCGACATCCTCGACGACAAGAAGGCGATGGAGGACTTCCTGCGCATGGAGAAGTGGATCTTCGATTCGCCCGACCAGGCCGGCGAGGCCTTCCGCGAATTCAACACCCAGTTCTTCCAGGAAAACCGCTTCGTCAAGGGCGGTGCCGAGGTCGGCGGGCGCGAGGTGCACTTGGGCCTCGTCGAAATGCCGATCCTCAACATCTTCGCCGAACAGGACCACCTGGTGCCGCCGGATGCATCGCGCGCACTCAAGGAGCTCGCCGGCACGCGCGACTACACCGAGTTGTCCTTCAAGGGCGGACACATCGGGATCTATGTCTCGTCGCGCGCCAAGCAGGTGCCCGAGACCATCCACGACTGGCTGGACAAGCGTTCGCGTTGAACGGGGCCGGCGACCGATTGCCGCGCTGGCTGCTGCGCTGCCTGCAAGGGCTGGGCGCGGCGTGGACCTTGCCCAACACGCTGCTCGGGCTGCTTGCGGGTGCGGCGGCGCTTGCACGCGGCGCGCACTGGCACTGGCGAGGGCGGGACCTCGCGTTGGTGTTCCATCGCGTGCCGTGGGGCAAGGGCGGGGCGCTGACTCTGGGCAACGTGATCCTGCATACCGGCGACACCCTCGATTCGCCTTGCCTGACCTATGCGCACCAAGCCGGGATGGGGGCCGAAGAGCCGATCCGCATCGGCGACCACGAGCGCGCGCATGTCTACCAGTACATGGTGCTGGGACCGCTGTTCCTGCCGCTGTACCTGGCGTTCGGCGGCGTGAGCGTGCGCAACCGTTTCGAGCGTGCGGCCGACCGTTACGCGCAGACCGGACGGGGTTGGTGGCCGTTCCGACGAACGGTTTCATGAACGGGCATCGCTTAGCCGATTCCTAACATTCGCCGGCGTAGCCTGCAGCGGTCGGAGAAAAACTTCGGGGTGGCGCAAGGCTCCCCGGAAAATCGCTCCGGCACATCGGACCCGGTCCCCTCCAGGCGCAAAGCCCGCGAGACCGGGTCTTTCTTTTTTGGCCATGGCCCGACGCCTGCGTAAACGAAAGGGGCCTCGCGGCCCCTTCGTCGTGACGCTGCAGCGCGAGGGATTACTTCGCGTTGTGCAGGTCGCGCAACTGGCCCTGGACGCTGCCGTAGTAGGCGGCAAGGTCCGCGATCTGCTGGTCGGTCAGTTCCTTCGCCTGGCTGCCCATCAGGTCGGTGGTGGTGCTGCCGCCGCGGTCTCCGGAGCGGTACGCCGTCAGCGCGTGCTCGATGTAGTCGTGGTACTGGCCGCCGAGCTTCGGGTAAGTTGCGTCGATCGGGTTGTTACCGTCGGCGCCGTGGCAGTCGACGCAGGCCTGGCCGGTCGCCCCCTTCTTGGATGCCAGCGCCTTGCCGGCTTCGATATGGCCTGTCGGCATGCCGGCGGAAGACGAGGCATGCGCGGCTTCCGCGGCGTGTTCGCCTTCGGCAGCCTTCTCGGAACCACAGGCGGACAGGGCGAGCGCGCAGGCAACCGCGAGCAGTGTCATGGAGGTCTTGGTCATGGCGCGGCTCACTTGATGCTGGACAGATAGGCGGCGATGTCGGCGATGTCCTGCTCGGAGAAGCTCTCCGCCTGCGCCTGCATGGTCGGGTGCTTGCGCTTGGCGCCGCGATATTCCATCAGCGCGTTGCGCAGGTAGACCTCGGACTGGCCGCCCAGCTTCGGCACGTGGTAACTCGGATAGGCGTTCTTGTAGCCCTCCACGCCGTGGCAGCCGCGGCAGGTGAAGGTCAGTCCCTTGCCGCGGGTGGCATCGCCGCTCAGCGCGGCGGCAGGTGCGGCGGCCGGGGCCATCGCGGCGGGCGCGGCGACCGGGGTGGCGGCGGGATCGCTGGCGGGCGGGGTGGCGGCGTTCTGCGCGGTGACGGCAGTGGCCGCGAGCACCAGGACAAGGCTGGCGGCGATCGACAACGGTCGCATCATGTGGCGGTTCCGGGTAAGTGGAGCGGGTTGGACGCCGCGCTGGCGGCATGCATCGGGCAAGTATAGCGACGGAGCCGGCCGCTTCATATTCGCGGTGCGCGCATCGACAATCATCCGCGCACTCACACAACCATGACCTTCGGCGCATGTGGGCCGACCCGTGGTAGGTGAGATACTTGACTACAACACCAGACTGGCTGCCTCCCCACATGCACGACATCGCCCCGGCCCCCGCCTCCCGCCACGGCCGCACGCTTCCGATCGCCCGCCTCGCCGTCCTGGCCGTGGTCCTTGCCTTGGCAGCCTGCAAGGGGAAAGGCGACGGCAAGGAAGGTGAGGACAAGGACAAGGCCAGCAAGGGCCCGGAGGCCGTCCCGGTGGAAGTCGCCAAGGCCGGGCGCCGCTCGATCGCAGCGAGCTATGCAGGTACCGCACCGCTCGAAGCGCGTGGCGAGGCGCAGGTGGTCGCCAAGACCTCCGGCATCGCGCTGCGCGTGTTCGCCGATGTCGGCCAGCAAGTACGCGCCGGCCAGCCGCTGGTGCAGATCGACCGCGATCGCTCCGCGTTGCAGGTTGCGCAGGCGGACGCACAGGTCCGCAAGCTGGAGGCGAACTACCGCCGCGCGGCACAGCTGGTGGAACAGAAGATGGTCAGCGTCAACGACGTCGAGCAATTGCGCTATGACCTCGAGAACGCCCGCGCCAGCCTGCGCCTAGCCCGGTTGGAGCTGTCCTATGGCACGGTGGCGGCGCCGATTTCCGGGGTGATTTCCGCGCGCAACATCAAGCTCGGCAACCTGGTGCAGATCAATACGCCGATCTTCACCATCGTCGACACCTCGCGGCTGGAAGCCACGCTCAATGCGCCGGAGCGCGAGATCGAGACGCTGAAGGCCGGCCAGACCCTGCAGCTCAGCGTGGATGCACTGCCGGGCAAGACCTTCGAGGGCCGCATCGACCGCGTGTCGCCGGTGGTGGATTCGGGCAGCGGCACCTTCCGCGTGATCTGCGCGTTCGATGGCGGTGGCCTGCTGCAGCCGGGCATGTTCGGTCGCATCCGCATCGAGTACGACCAGCGTGCGAACGCGCTGGTGATCCCGCGCACCGCGTTGCTGGAAGACGGCAACGCGCCGGCGGTGTTCACGGTGAAGGCCGACAAGGCCGTGCGTACTGCGCTCAAGCTCGGTTACGTCGACGGCGAATGGGTCGAAGTGCGCGAAGGCCTGCGCGAAGGCGACCCGGTGGTGGTGGCCGGCAAGGCCGCGCTGCGCGAGGGCAGTGCGGTGCAGGTGATCGGTGCGGGTGCGTCAAGCAAGAAGCAGGCCGCGCCTGCCGGCAACGTGGCGCAGGCAGCCGCGAAATGAGCCCCAACGAGACCCATGACCCGCTGGTGTCGCCTGGCGGGTTCGACCTCGTCGAATTCGCGACCCGCCGCCGCGTCACCATCTTCATGATGACCCTGACCCTGGTGCTGTTCGGGGTGATTTCGCTGTCCAGCCTCAAGGTCAACCTGCTGCCCGACCTCAGCTATCCCACGCTGACCGTGCGCACCGACTACGCCGGCGCCGCACCCTCGGAAATCGAGACCCTGATCTCGCAGCCGGCGGAAGAGGCGCTGGGCGTGGTCAAGGGCTTGCGCAAGTTGAAGTCGATCTCGCGCACCGGGCAAAGCGACGTGGTGCTGGAATTCGCCTGGGGCACCGACATGGACCAGGCCAGCCTGGACGTGCGCGACAAGATGGAGGCGCTGCAGTTCCCGCTGGATGCCAAGCCGCCGGTGCTGCTGCGGTTCAATCCGTCGACCCAGCCGATCATGCGCCTCGCGCTGTCGCCGAAAGCCCGGAGTGGAGGCGCTGCGGAAGACATCCGCCAGCTGATGGAATTGCGCCGCTTCGCCGACGACGACCTCAAGCGCAAGCTGGAGCCCGTCGACGGCGTCGCCGCCGTCAAGGTCGGCGGCGGCCTGGAGGACGAGGTGCAGGTCGACATCGACCAGCGCAAGCTGGCGCAACTCGGCCTGTCGCCGGACACCGTCATCAGCCGCCTGCAGCAGGAAAACGTCAACGTCTCCGGCGGTCGCCTGGAAGAGGGTTCGCAGCGCTACCTGGTGCGCACGGTCAATCAGTTCGCGACCGTCGACGAGATCGCCAACATGCTGCTCACCACGCGCACGGCCGCGGCGGGCGGCGGCGGCTCGGAACAGGCGATGCGCCTCGCCGCGGCCAGTGGCGATGCCAGCGTGATGGCGGCGCTGTCGCAGCAAGGCAGCAATGCGTCCTCGGGCAGCCTGCCGCTGCGCCTGAAGGACGTGGCGGAAGTGCGCCAGGGCTACAAGGAACGCGAGGCGATCATCCGCCTCAACGGCCGCGAGGCGGTCGAGTTGGCGATCTACAAGGAAGGCGACGCCAATACCGTCGCCACCGCAGATGCGCTGGAAGCCGGGCTCAAGTCCATCCGCGAGCATTTGCCGGGGGACATCGAACTGACCGTGATCGAGGATCAGTCGATCTTCATCCGTAACGCCATCGGCGACGTGAAGCTGGATGCGGTGATCGGCGGCCTGCTCTCGATCCTGATCATCTTCCTGTTCCTGCGCGATGGCTGGAGCACGTTCGTGATCTCGCTGTCGCTGCCGGTGTCGATCATCGCGACGTTCTTCTTCATGGGCCAGCTGGGCCTGTCGCTCAACGTCATGTCGCTGGGTGGTCTCGCACTCGCGACAGGCCTGGTGGTGGACGACTCGATCGTGGTGCTTGAATCGATCGCCAAGGCGCGCGAACGCGGGCTCGGCATCCTCGAGGCAGCCATCGCCGGCACCAAGGAAGTCAGCATGGCGGTGGTCGCCTCGACCCTGACGACCATCGCGGTGTTCCTGCCGCTGGTGTTCGTGCAGGGCATCGCCGGCCAGCTGTTCCGCGACCAGGCCCTGACCGTGGCGATCGCCATCGGCGTGTCGCTGGTGGTCGCGATGACTCTGATCCCGATGCTGAGCGCGCTCAAGGGCCGCCCGCCGCTGGGTTTCCCGCAGGAGGCGCCGGATCCGCGCTGGACACCGGAAAAGAAATGGCAGAAGCCGGCGATGTACGCCGGGCGCGGCGTCGGTGGACTGTTCCGTTACGCCTTCTTCGGCATCGCATGGCTGGTGGTGCGGGCCTGGCGGGGCGCTGCGGCAGTGATCGGCCCTGTCATGCGCAAGGCCAGCGACCTGGCGATGGCGCCGTACTCGCGCGCAGAACGCGCGTACCTGCAGGTATTGCCGGCGGCACTCAAGCGTCCGACGCCGGTGCTGCTTGTTGCCGGCATCGCTTTCGCGCTGACGCTTGCGGCGGTACCGCTGCTCGGTACCGACCTGATCCCACAGCTCGCGCAGGACCGTTTCGACATGACCGCCAAGTTGCCGCCTGGCACACCGTTGGCGCAGACCGACGCGCTGATCCGCGATGTCCAGGCCACGCATGCCAAGGACGAGGGTGCACGTGTGCTGTACGGCGTCTCCGGTACCGGCACCCGACTGGATGCCAGCCCGACCGAGAGCGGCGAGAACATCGGCAAGCTCTCGGTGGTGATGACCGAGAACAAGGCGGAGGCATCATTGACCGAAGCCCTGCGCAAGACGATGGAAGCGTATCCATCGGCGCAGGTGGATTTCAGCCGGCCGGAGTTGTTGAGCCTGTCGCCGCCGCTGGAGATCGAGGTGGAGGGCGCCGACCTCGAGGCGATCCGCGTCGCCGGGGCGAAACTCGCGGGGATGCTGCGCGCCAACCCGCACTATGCCGACGTCAAGTCGACGGTGGAACAGGGCTTCCCCGAGATCCAGATCGTGTTCGACCAGGATCGGGCCGCGGCGCTGGGCCTGACCACGCGCCAGATCGCGGACGCGGTGGTGAAGAAAGTGAAGGGCGAAGTGGCCACCCGCTACAGCTTCCGCGACCGCAAGATCGACGTGCTGGTGCGTGCGCAGCAAAGCGATCGTGCGTCGGTGGAGGATATCCGCCGGCTGATCGTGAACCCGGGCAGCGGCACGCCGGTGGAATTGGCTGCGGTGGCCGACGTGGTCTCGACCACGGGTCCAAGCGAGATCCACCGCGCCGACCAGCACCGCGTCGCGATCATCTCCGCCAACCTGCGCGACATCGACCTCGGCAACGCGATCCGCGAAGTCGATGCCATGGTCGCGGCGGAACCGCTGGGCACCGACATCGCGATGCGCATCGGGGGCCAGGGCCAGGAGCTGGGCGAGTCGATCCGCTCGCTGCTGTTCGCATTCGCCCTGGCGATCTTCCTCGTGTACCTGGTGATGGCCTCGCAGTTCGAGTCGCTGCTGCATCCGTTCGTGATCCTCTTCACCATCCCGCTTGCGCTGGTCGGCGCGGTCGCCGCGCTGCTAATGACCCGTGCGCCGGTGTCGGTGGTGGTGTTCATCGGATTGATCTTGCTGGTCGGTCTGGTAGTGAAGAACGCGATCATCCTGATCGACAAGGTCAACCAGCTGCGCGAGGAAGGCATGGCCAAGCGCGAGGCGCTGGTGGAAGGCGCCCGGTCGCGACTGCGCCCGATCATGATGACGACCCTGTGCGCGGTGTTCGGCTTCCTGCCGCTGGCGCTGGCGTTCGGCGAAGGTGCGGAAGTGCGTGCGCCGATGGCGACCACCGTGATCGGCGGCCTGCTGGTCTCCACCCTGCTGACGCTGGTGGTGATCCCGGTGGTGTACGACCTGCTGGATCGCAAGCCGGACGGGTTCTATGCGGAGCGCGGCCGGCGCGCGCGCAGCAACGCCGAGGCCGTGGCGGAAGTGCTGTCGCACGAGCACGACTCCCTCAAGGGCAGCGCACCGTGATGTCGTCGATCGGCCACTCATCCGCGTGC